>Ga0190273_10000025_pt1 | contig 105897 bp, 104 predicted proteins | sample Popmic504IS_FD_134513 | JGI IMG/M metagenome (GOLD analysis project Ga0190273, IMG submission 134513) | Populus adjacent soil microbial communities from riparian zone of Shoshone River, Wyoming, USA - 504 IS | ecosystem: Environmental > Terrestrial > Soil > Riparian zone > Trees stand...
AATTACGCGGCGACGATGGTGTCCTTCGAGGAGGGCGATGTCGTCAAAGGCAAAGTCGTCCGGATCGACAAAGACGAGGTGCTCGTCGACATCGGCTACAAGGCCGAGGGCGTCATCCCGTCGGGCGAGCTCTCGATCCGCAAGTCGGTCGACCCGCACGACGAGGTCGAGCTCGGCGAAGAGGTCGACGCCCTGGTCCTCACCAAGGAGGACGCCGAGGGTCGCCTGATCCTCTCCAAGAAGCGCGCCCGCTTCGAGAAGGCCTGGCGCCGCATCGAGGTCGCCGCCGACTCGGGCGAACCGGTCGAAGGCAGCGTCATCGAGGTCGTCAAGGGCGGCCTCATCCTCGACCTCGGGGTGCGCGGCTTCTTGCCCGCCTCACTGGTCGACATCCGCCGCGTCCACAACCTCGACGAGTTCATGAGCCAGACGCTCGAATGCAAAGTGATCGAGCTCAACCGCAGCCGCAACAACGTCGTCCTCTCGCGGCGCGCCGTCCTCGAGGAGGAGCGCAAGGAGGTCCGCGAGCAGATCCTCGGCCGCCTCGAGCCCGGCCAGGTCGTCGAGGGCAAGATCTCCAACATCGTCGACTTCGGCGCCTTCGTCGACCTCGACGGCATCGACGGGCTGATCCACATCTCCGAGCTTTCCTGGAGCCACGTCAACCACCCCTCCGAAGTCGTCTCGATCGGCGACACGGTGCGGATCAAAGTCCTCGACATCGACCGCGACCGCCAGCGCATCTCCCTGGGTCTGAAGCAGACTCAGGAGGATCCGTGGCAGCGCGTCATCAGCACCCACCGCGGTGGCGACGTGCTGGAGGGGACCGTGACCAAGGTCGTCGCCTTCGGCGCCTTCGTCGAAATCCTGCCGGGGGTCGAGGGCCTGGTCCACATCTCCGAGCTCGCCGACCACCACGTCGAGAACCCGAGCGAAGTGGTCGAGCCGGGGTCGAAGCTGAACGTGAAGATCCTTGAGATTGACGAAGAGCGTCGCCGGCTCTCGCTCAGCATCAAGCAGGTCGAAGGCCAGAACATGGCGATGGCCGGGCTTGGTGAGCAGATTGCGCAGGCTGAAGGCGCTGAGGTTGAGGGGCAAGACGCCGAGGGACAGACCGCCGAGGCGGCGGGTCCTGTCTCCGATACGACCCTCTCGGCTGAAGCCGAGAGTCCCGCATCGTCGCCACCCGCCGCAGATACGTCTGAGGATCAGGGTCAGGCCGCACCGGCTGTCGCCGAGGCCGAGGAGCAGCCGTCCGAAGAGGCTCCCGGAGATTTGCCTGCCGAGGTAGAGGCTTCAGATGATGCTGAGCCTGCTCCTGTTGCTGAGGAGAACGGCACTACGGAGGAGGATCCGGGGGAGCATCAGGAGGGCGAATCCGTGCAGGAACGGCCCGACTCTCCGGACGACCTCGATGAGGCCTCCGGCGACGACGCGCAGACGAGCGAGTCCGAGCAGAGCTGAGCGGCGCCTTGGCGCCCCTGAAGATCGGCCTCACCGGCGGTATCGCGGCCGGGAAGTCGGAGGCGTTGAAGGCTTTTGCGCGCCTGGGAGCAGCGACGCTCTCCAGCGACGCGGTCGTCCACGAACTGCTCGAAAGCGACCTGCTGCGGCAGCGGCTGGCGGAGCGCTGGGGCTCGGAGGTGATCTCCGACGGCGCCCTCGACCGGTCGAAGATCGGCGAGATCGTCTTCGCCGATCCCGAGCAGCTGAGCTGGCTGGAGGAGCAGATCCACCCGCTGGTCCGCGACAGAACGGCCGCCTGGCTGCTCTCGCTGCCGGAGGACACCGAGGTTGCCGTGGTCGAGGTGCCGCTCCTGTTCGAGGCCGGCAGCGACAAGGTCTTCGACACGACGGTTGCCGTCGTCACCGCCGACGAGGTGCGTCGCGAGCGCGCCGCCGCCCGCGGGCACGCGCTGGTCGACGAGCGCGAGGCGCGGCAGCTGACCCAGCCGGAAAAGGCCGAGCGGGCAGAGCACGTGGTCGAGAACGACGGCTCGGTGGAGGACCTCGAGCAGGCGCTGTCCGCCCTGCTCGCAAGGCTGCGGGGATGAGGCGCAGGGTTCGTGCCCGCCGCCGTCGCGCGGTCTTCGGCGGGATTGCCGTTCTCGCCGGCCTTGGCGTTGCCTTCCTGGTCGCCAGCGGCAGCTTCGACAAAGCGATCAAGGAGCTGACCCTGCCGCTCCGCCATGAGGACGTGATCCGCCAACAGGCCGCCGAAAAGGGGGTCGACGCGTCGCTGATCGCGGCCGTCATCTACTCCGAGTCGAAGTTCAGCGACGCCACCTCGAGCGCGGGGGCGCGCGGGCTGATGCAGATCACGCCGGAATCAGCCGAATTCATCGAGAAGCAGAGCGGCGGCACCACCTTCGAGCTGAAAGACCTATCCAATCCCGAACTGAACATCCGCTACGGCACCTTCCTGCTGCGGGAACTGCTCGACCGCTACGACGGCGACGAGGCGGCGGCCCTGGCCGCCTACAACGCCGGCCCCGGCAACGCCGACAAATGGGGCGGATCGGAGCTGGCGGTCGAGGACATCGACTTCCCCGAAACCCGCGCCTACGTGGAAGAGGTGCTGGAGAAGAAAGAGGAGTATCGCCGCGAGTACAAGAAGGAGCTTGGTTATTAGCGCCATGCCGAGACCCCGCGTCGCTGCTCTCGCCCTCGCGGTGGGAGTGGTGCTGGCCGATTCCTCGATCGTCGTCTTGGCGCTGCCGGACATCTACCGCGAACTCGACACCAGCATCGCCGGCGTCACCTGGGTCCTGGTCTCCTTCAACCTGGTGATGGCGCTGGCCGCAGTGCCGGCGGCGATCCTGGCCCGGCGGGTCGGTCCGGGACGCACCGCCGCGGTCGGGCTGGCGGTCTTCGCCGGCGCCGGGCTGGCCTGCGGTCTCGCCGAGGAGCTCTCGACCCTCGTCCTCGCCCGCTGCGTGCAGGCGCTCGGCGGGGCCGCCGCGGTGACCGCGGCGCTGGAGCTGTTGCCGGCGACGGTGGGTTCGGAGCGGCGGGCGGCGACGGTTTGGGCCGCGGCTGGGGCGACGGGCGCCGCGGTGGGGCCTGCGGTCGGTGGCGTCCTCACCGAGCTGATCTCCTGGCAGTCGATCTTCATCCTCCAGGTGCCGGTGGCGCTGGCGGCGGCGGTGCCGATCCTCGCGGTGGCCAAACACGAGGCGGCGACCGGGATCATCGAGCCGGAGCTGCGCCGCACCGGCCGGCCGCATCTCTGGGCGAACCTGGCCTTGGCAATGGTCTCCGCGGCGATCGCGGCGGCTCTTTTCCTGCTCGTCCTGCTGCTGATCGAAGGCTGGCGCCTGAGCCCGATCGAAGCGGCGCTCGTGGTCACGGTGATGCCGCTGGCGGCGGTGGTCGGGAGCAAGCTCGACGAGTTCGTCGCAGACGCCCGCTCCCGCGCCGCCGCCGGCGCGATCCTCGTCTCCGGCGGCCTCGCCGGCCTGGCCTTCCTGCCGAAGGCGACGATTGCCCTCACCGTGCCGCCCCAGATCCTGGTCGGGATCGGGCTCTCACTCGTTCTCTCAGCCTTGACCGAGACCGCCCTCGGCGGTCGCGCCCCGCAGGCGATCCACGGCGGCTGGACGATCTCCGCCCGCCATGCCGGCGTCGTGATCGGGCTGCTGGCGCTGACCCCGATCTTCACCGCCGACATCGACGAGCAGCGCCACGACGCGATCAACGCCGGCACCGCGGTGATCCTCGACTCGCCGATCAACCCGCTGCTGAAGCTCGATCTCGCCGAACGGGTCAGCGAGCGGCTCGAAGACGAGGAGGGCAAAGTCCCGACGATCGGCCCGGCCTTCGAGCCGCTGCCCTCAGACCCGGGGGAGCGGGCGGAAGTGGTCCAGCTGCAGGGGGAACTCCAAGATCAGCTCGATCGCGGCGCCACCCATGCCTTCAGCACCTCCTTCATCCTCGCTGCCCTGCTGGGCCTGATCGCGCTGTTCCCGATCGCGCTCTCGCGGGAGGTGGAGCTGTGAGGGGGCGGGTGCTGGTGCTCGGCTCGATCGTGGTCTCGCTGCTGCTGGTCGGCGCCTACCTCGCCGCCGGCGGCTCCTCGTATGAGCCGAAGCAGGTGCAGGACCCCTGCAAGCCGCGCGCCTGGAGCAACCCCCAGAGCCTCTCGGAAATCGCCAACCAGTTCTCCAACTCTGCCCTCGACGGTGCGGCCTGCCAGCTCGGCGTCTCCCGCGAGACCCTGGCTCGGGCGCTGGCGACCCCGGAGGCCCGCGAGCGCTTCACCGAGAAGTACGGGATCGACGACGAGAAGCTGGCGAGGGCAGTCCGCGCCGGCCTAGTCCGGGCCGTAGACGATGCCGAAGACGCCGGCGCCCTCAGTCCGCTGATCGCGGTGCCGCTACGCGAGACCGTTCAGCGCATCCCGCTCGAACAGGCGATCGAAATCATCGACGACGCCGAGGGCTTCCTCGGGGACGTCGACAGCTTCCTCGGCCCGGCGGGCGACATCATCGAAGAACTGCTGCCCTAGCTCTGAGAGCTGGGCACGTCGATCTTGTAGTCGCGTGCTTTCGGGTCCCAGTTGATCCCGGCACAGAGGGCCTCCGGGGTGGTCCCGAGGGCGACGGCGAGCTTGACCATCGTGCCCAAGCGCGGTTCACGGCCGCCGCGCTCGAGCAGGGAGACCTCGGTGCGGTGCAGCTCGCAGCGCGCGGCCAGCTCTTCCTGGGAGATGCCAGCGGTTTCGCGGGCACGGCGGAGGTTGACTGCGAAGCGATCCCGTTTGTCCATTCCTGCACTTTATTCGCAGCTATCGCCGCGTCGCCTGCCAGACCCAAACCATTGCGAGCGGTTGCAGCGGTAAACGCGCCCACAGCGCCCAGCGCGGGAACCGGCGCATGTCGAGGCCACGCACCTGCTCGGGGTTGACAGCCATGTGGATGTTGGCGGGGAAGACGGCGACCAGGAGCGCCAGCAGCCACCAGCGGCCGAGCCGGCGGGTGGCGGGGTGGAGGACCATCACCGCCCCGGCGATCTCGGCGTAGCCGCTGACCGCGACCGCCTCCTTCTTCCGCGCCGCGATCGCCGGCGGCACGATCGCTTCGAAGAAGCGTGGGCGCAGGAAGTGCATCGTCCCGGTGAAGGTGAAGAGGGCCGCAAGGGCGGCGCGCGAGAGCCACATCAGAAGCCCAGGATATGCGCCAGCTATGTTCTCCTTCGTGCCGGAGTTCAAGCTGAATCCCGCCTACTCACCGACGGCGGACCAACCGAAGGCGATCGCAGGGCTGGCCGAGGGGCTGCGCGGGGGCGACCGCTTCCAGACCCTGCTCGGCGCCACCGGCACCGGCAAGACCTTCACGATGGCGGCGACGATCGCCGAGGTGCAGCGGCCCTCGCTGGTGATCGCCCACAACAAGACGCTGGCCGCCCAGCTCTGCAACGAGTTCCGCGAGTTCTTCCCGGAGAACACGGTCGAGTACTTCGTCTCCTACTACGACTACTACCAGCCCGAGGCCTACGTCCCGGCCCAGGACCTCTACATCGAGAAGGACTCCTCGATCAACGACGAGATCGACCGCTTGCGCCACGCCGCCACCGCGGCCCTGTTCGCCCGCCGCGACGTGATCATCGTCGCCTCCGTCTCCTGCATCTACGGGATCGGCTCGCCCCAGGTCTACAACGAAAAAATGCAGCTCTTCAAGGTCGGCGCCGAAATCGACCGCGACGACGTCCTCCGCAAGCTGGTGAAGATGCAGTACCAGCGCAACGACCAGGTGCTGGGCCGCGGCGCCTTCCGGGTCCGCGGCGAGGTGCTGGAGATCATGCCCTCCTACGCCGAGTCGGCCTACCGGATCGCCCTCTTCGGCGACGAGATCGAGGGGATCCAGCACTTCGACCCGCTGACCGGCGAGGTGCTTGACGTGATCGACCACGTCTCCGTCTGGCCGGCTTCCCACTACGTGACCAAAGACGAGACGGTCGACCGCGCCGTCGACGAGATCCGCGCCGAACTGGAATCGCGAACCGCCGAACTCGAAAAGGAAGGCAAGCAGTTGGAGGCGCACCGGCTGCGGCAGCGGACGATGTACGACCTCGAGATGATCAAGGAGCTCGGCTTCACCTCGGGGATCGAGAACTACTCCCGCATCCTCGACGGCCGCCCGCCTGGCAGCCCGCCGCACACGCTGATCGATTACTTCCCCGACGACTTCGTCGTCTTCGTCGACGAGTCCCACCAGACGATCCCGCAGATCGGCGGCATGTACGAGGGGGACAGGTCGCGGAAGACGTCGCTGGTCGACTACGGCTTCCGGCTGCCCTCGGCGATGGACAACCGGCCGCTCAAATTCGACGAGTTCCTCGCCCGGGTGGAGCAGATGGTGATGGTCTCGGCGACGCCGGGCCCGTTCGAGAAAGCCGAAGCCAGCCGCACCGTCGAGCAGATCGTCCGTCCGACCGGGATCGTCGACCCCGAGATCGAGCTGCGGGAGACCAGGAACCAGATCGACGACCTGATGAACGAGGTCAAGCGGGTGGCCGAGAACAAGGAGCGCACCCTCGTCACCACCCTGACCAAGAAGATGGCCGAGGACCTCACCGCCTACCTGCTCGAGTACGGGGTCAAGGTCCGCTACCTGCACTCGGAGATCGACACGCTGGAACGGATCCAGATCATCCGCGACCTGCGTCTGGGGGAGTACGACGTCCTCGTCGGCGTCAACCTCCTGCGCGAGGGGCTCGACCTGCCCGAGGTCTCGCTGGTGGCGATCCTCGACGCCGACAAGGAGGGCTTCCTGCGCGGCGAGACCAGCCTCGTGCAGACGATCGGCCGGGCGGCGCGAAACGTCAACGGGCGGGTGGTGATGTACGCCGACAAGGAGACCGAAGCGATGCGGGCGGCGATGAGGGAGACCGACCGCCGCCGGGCGATCCAGCTCGCTTACAACGAGAAGCACGGGATCACCCCGGAGACGGTGCGCAAAGGCATCTCCGAGATGAGCGATTTCCTGGCGATGGAGGACCGGGCGCCGCGCAAGCGCCGCCGGCGTCGGGCCGAGGAGTTCGCCTCCGCGGAGGAGCTGGAGAAGACGATCGTGGCTCTGGAGGAGGAGATGCTGGCCGCCGCCGACGATCTTCGCTTCGAGGAGGCGGGCCGGCTTCGCGACGAGATCCGCGAGCTGCGCCGCGACCTCGACGGGATGACTGCCGGTGCTTGATCGGTTGTTGTCACTCCCGCGCGCAAATCGGCGTGCCTGTGGCCTCTAAGCTGAAAACATGTCCCTACCAGTCTCCGAAGACTCCTTCGATCAAGAGGTACTACAGCGTTCGTACGAACTACCCGTCGTGGTCGATTTCTGGGCCGAGTGGTGCGGCCCCTGCAAAGCACTGAGCCCGGCCCTGGAGAAGGCCGAGGCGGCGTGGCAGGGCCAGGTGGTCCTGGCCACTGTCGACGTCGACGCAAACCAGCGGCTGGCCGCTCTTTTCCGGGTCCAGGGCATCCCCGCCGTGAAGGCGTTCCGCAATGGCGAGGTGATCGACGAGTTCACTGGGGCTCTGCCGCCGGCACGGGTCGAGGCGTTCTTCGACCAGCTCGTCCCCTCCCGTTCGGATGAGCTGATGGAGGCTGGCGACGAGCTCTCCCTGCGCGAGGCCTCAGAGCTGGATCCGACGCGTGACGACATCGCCGTCGCCCTGGCGAAGGCGCGCCTGGGGCGCGGGGCGGAGGACGACGCGCTGGAGGCGGTCTCCGGCCACGAGGGCGACTTCGGCGCCGCCGGTATCGCCGCCCGCATCCAGCTCACCCGGGCCGGCCTCGGCGGCGAGGCCTTCGCTGCCCTCGACCGTGGTGAACGCGACGTGGCGCTCGACGGCCTGCTTGAGACGTTGGCCGAGGTTCGGAGCGATGGCCAGAGCGAGGACCTAGACCCCGCCGAAGCCCGCGACCTCCTACGTCGCGCCATCGTCGGCATCCTCAGCGACCTCGACCCCGCCGACCCCGCAGCCCGCGCCTACCGCCGCAGGCTCTCGGCAGCCCTGAGCTGACGACTTACCGAGGGCTTCCTTGATTAATTAGGTACCTCCGGATACTTTGCCGGTGACCACGACGGAGGGAGGACCATGCTGATCACCGTAAAGAGAACCGGAGGATTCGCCGGGGTGAGGGAAGAGCTTGGGCCGGTGGATACGGACACCGTCCAAGACGAAATCCGGGAGGCGATCGAAGCTGAGCTCGGCGAGGTCGGCTTCTGGGACCTGCCCTCCGAGGCGCCGCCCCATGAGCCAATCCGTGACGGCTTCGACTATGAGATCTCGATCGTCGATGACGATCGCAATCATTCGGTGAGCTTCGACGACCGGGACGGGCGTGGCCTTCTTCGCCTGTTTTGCCTGATCGCCACCTCCGGAGCCGAGTGGCGGGACCTGAGAGGCCTCGGGGGCGAAAGCGGCATCGAGTGGCTGCGGGGAGAAGCGTGGTACAACCGGATGCCGAAGGCCGAAGACAAAGACCTCCACGTGGCCGGGGTCTGTCGCGTTCCCAGCTCCAGCATCGAGCTCTCACTTGAGCCCGGAAACGCCGGAATCAATCCCCAGCCGGGGGTCGTGGTGCTGCGGCTGATCGCTACCTCGGCTCAAGGGGGCGACGACCAGATTCACGAGCGGGAGGTCAGCTGGAGCGATTACGTCGGCTCTGATGCCGCCTGGGTTCACGTCGGCGGCGCTGCCTCCGCCTCGATGGAGGTCCGCATCGTCCAGTAACCCCCTCTCTGCACCTGGGGCCAGCCGGGCAGCATAAGCAGCAGGGAACATCTGTTCGGTTGCGTAGAATTGGCGTAAGTGGCTGCCTCTGATCGCATCGTCATCTCTGGGGCCCGGGAGCACAACCTCAAGGACATCGACCTCGAGCTGCCTCGGGACGCGCTGATCGTCATCACCGGCCTGTCGGGGTCCGGCAAGTCGAGCCTTGCCTTCGACACGATCTACGCCGAGGGGCAGCGGCGGTACGTGGAGTCGCTGTCGTCATATGCGCGGCAGTTCCTCGGCTTGATGGAGAAGCCCGACGTCGACTCGATCGAGGGGCTCTCGCCGGCGATCTCGATCGACCAGAAGACGACCTCGCGCAACCCGCGCTCGACGGTCGGCACCGTGACCGAGATCTACGACTACCTGCGTCTGCTCTGGGCGCGGATCGGCACCCCGTACTGCCCCGAGTGCGGCGAGGAGATCACCGGCCAGACCCAGGAGCAGATCGTCGACCGGCTGATGACGCTGGAGGACGGGACCAAATTCATGGTGATGGCGCCGGTCGTCCGCGGCCGCAAAGGCGAGTACGGGAAATTGCTCGACCAGATGCGGCTCGAGGGCTACTCGCGGGCCAAGATCGACGGCGAGCTGCGCCGCCTCGACGAGAAGATCGAGCTCGACAAGAAGTACAAACACGACGTCGCGATCGTCGTCGACCGGCTGGTGATGAAATCGGAGCTTCGGCGGCGCCTCTCGGAGTCGGTGGAGGCGGCCTCAGGGCTGGCGGCGGGCTTGGTGGAAATCGAGATCCTCGACGCTCCGTCTGGCAGTAAACCCGCCGATGGCGGACGCGAAGCAGAGCACATCGGCGGAAATATGTTGTTCAGCGAGCAGTTCGCCTGTCTCAACTGCGGCACCTCGATCCCCGAGCTAGAGCCGCGGATCTTCTCCTTCAACTCGCCCCACGGCGCCTGCGACCGCTGCCACGGCCTCGGCTTCCAGCGCGTGATCGACCCCGAACTGGTCGTGCCCGATCCGACCCTCTCGCTGGCCGAGGGCGCGCTGCAGCCCTGGAACCGCGGCATCAGCGCCTACTGGAAGCGCCTGATCGCCTCGGTCGCCGACGCCTACGACGTCGACGTCGACAAGCCCTGGTCGAAGCTGTCGAAGGAGGAGCGGGAGATCTTCCTCTACGGCACCGGCGACGAACGCCACCACGTCAGCTACACCAACCGCTTCGGCCGCCGCCGCTCCTACAAGGTCCGCTTCGAGGGGATCGTCAACAACCTGCAGCGACGCTACGAGGAGACCGACTCGGAGTCCAACCGGGAGCGGATCGAGGGCTACATGGCCGAGCAGCCCTGCCCGGCCTGCAAGGGGGCGCGCCTGCGGCCCGAGAGCCTCGCGGTCAAGGTCGGCGGCCTCAGCATCGCCGAGTACAGCGACCTCTCCGCCCACGCCGCCTCGAAGTGGATCCGCGAGCTGGAGATGACCGAGACCGAGCGGGCGATCGCGCGGCTGATCGTGCGCGAGATCACCGAGCGGCTCTCCTTCCTCGAGAACGTCGGCATCGGCTACCTCTCGCTCGCGCGTTCGGCGCGCACCCTCTCCGGCGGCGAGGCGCAGCGGATCCGGCTCGCGACCCAGATCGGCTCGCACCTGGTCGGGGTGATGTACGTGCTCGACGAGCCCTCGATCGGGCTGCACCAGCGCGACAACGAGAAGCTGATCGCGACCCTCGACCGCCTCCGCGATCTCGGCAACACGGTGATCGTCGTCGAGCACGACGAGGGGACGATGATGGCGGCCGACCACCTCGTCGACCTCGGGCCGGGGGCCGGCGAACACGGCGGCCACGTGATCGCCGCCGGTACGCCGAAGGAAGTCGCCAAGAACCCGAGCTCCTTGACGGGGCAGTACCTCTCCGGCAAGAAAAAGATCGAGGTGCCGGAGGATCGGCGGCAGCCGACCGGCACCCTGGTCGTCCGCGGGGCCCGCGAACACAACCTCAAGGACGTCGACGTGATGATCCCGCTCGGGGTCTTCTGCTGCGTCACCGGCGTCTCCGGCTCGGGCAAGTCGACGCTGGTTAACGAGACGCTCCACCACGCCGTCGCCAACCGCCTCCACCAGGCGAAGCTGCGGCCCGGCGCCCATGACGGCGTCGACGGTCTCAGTCAGATCGACAAGATCATCAACATCGACCAGTCGCCGATCGGTCGCACGCCGCGCTCGAACCCGGCTACCTACACCGGCGTCTTCGACCACATCCGCCAGCTCTTCACCCAGACGCAGGAGGCGCGGGCGCGTGGCTACAAGCCCGGTCGCTTCAGCTTCAACGTCAAGGGCGGCCGCTGCGAGGTCTGCAAGGGCGACGGCCAGATCAAGATCGAGATGCACTTCCTGCCCGACGTCTACGTCCCCTGCGAGCAGTGCCACGGCAAGCGCTACAACCGCGAGACGCTCGAGGTCCGCTTCAAGGGCAAGAGCATCGCCGACGTGCTGGAGATGTCGGTCGAGGAGTCGGTCGGGTTCTTCGAGAACGTGCCGAAGATCGCCCGGCGCCTGCGCACCCTGAACGACGTCGGCCTCGGCTACATCCGCCTCGGGCAGCCGGCGACGACGCTCTCCGGCGGTGAGGCGCAGCGGATCAAGCTCGCGACCGAGCTCTCGAAAGTCGCCACCGGCGACACCCTCTACATCCTCGACGAGCCCACGACGGGGCTTCACTTCGCCGACGTGCAGCGATTGCTCGACGTCCTCGGCCGCCTCGTCGACGCCGGCAACACCGTCGTCGTCATCGAGCACAACCTCGACGTGATCAAGACCGCCGACTGGCTGGTCGACCTCGGTCCCGAGGGCGGCGAAGGAGGCGGCGAGATCGTCGCCACCGGCACCCCCGAGGAGGTCGCCGCCGCGGCCGGTTCCTACACCGGTCGCTTCCTCGCCGACCTGGTCGCGCCGGCGAAGCCGAAGCGCCGCAGGCGTGAGCCGGTGGCCGCCTAGGCCAACGGTTCAGCTTCCTTTACTGCTGCCTGGCCAGGATTAACCGGGGGGTGAATGAAGCGTCTGCACAGGGGTAGTGGCAAAGGTGCCAAACCCCGAGGAGGAGGGTCATGTCTGATTCCGCGTTGTTTCGACGACTGGCTGTAGTCGGCTGCGCGCTGCTGGCGGTGGGCCTGTTCGTGGCCGGCTGCGGAAGCAGCGACGACGACACCACCGGCGGTGGTGGTGGCGGAGGGGGAGGCGGCGGCAGCGCGACGATCGCCCTCCTGCTCCCCGAAAACGAAACGCCCCGCTACGAAACGAACGACAAGCCCGACTTCGAAAACGCGGTCAAGGAAAAGTGCCCCGACTGCGAAGTCATCTACTTCAACGCCGGCGGCGATGCCGAAAAGCAGCAGTCCCAGGGCGAAGCCGCGCTGACCAAAGGCGCCGAAGTCCTCGTCCTCGATCCGATGGACTCCAAATCGGCGGCCGCGATCGCCGAACGGGCGAACGCCCAGGGCGTACCGGTGGTCAGCCACGACCGCCTGATCGAAAACAGCGAAGTCGATGCCTACGTCTCCTTCGACAACGAACGGGTGGGCGAACTCCAGGCCGAAACGCTGGCGAAAAAACTGAAAGAAGACGGGCACCCCAGCGGTCCGATCATCAAGATTAACGGCGACCCGGCCGACCCCAACGCGGCACTGTTCAAGAAAGGTTCGAACAAGGGCTTCGAAGAAGCCGGGGTGAAAGTCGCCAAGGAATACGACACCCCCGGGTGGACCGCCGAAAACGCTCAGCGTGAGGCGCAGCAGGCGATCACGGCGCTCGGCAAGGACGGTTTCTTCGGCATTTACGCCGCCAACGACGACACCGTCGGCGGCTCGATCGCAGCGCTGAAAGGCGCCGGGCTCAATCCCGAAGAAGTGCCCGTCACCGGCCAGGACTCGACCGTCGCCGGCCTGCAGCGGATCCTCGCCGGCCAGCAGTACATGACGATCTACAAGGCGATCCCGCCGCAGGCTGAGATCGCGGCCGAATTTGCGATCGCCCTCGGCAGCGGCGAAGAACTGCCGCAGGACAAAGTCACCGAAGAAATCAATAACGGCAAGGCCGATGTGCCGTCGGCGATCCTCGAACCGGTGGCCGTCACCAAGGACAACATCAAAGACACCGTGATCAAAGACGGGTTCGTGGAAGCCTCCGAACTCTGCACCGGCCCCTACGCGGCCGACTGCAAAGAAGCGGGAATTTCAGGTTGAGATGGCCGCAGACGGCACTCCGCTCCTCGAGCTGGAGGGCGTAAGCAAGCGATTCGGCCCGGTCCAGGCTTTGGATCGGGTCGACTTCGCGGTTAGCGCCGGCGAGGTCGTCGGCCTCGTCGGCGACAACGGGGCCGGCAAGTCGACGCTGGTCAAGGCGATCGCCGGCATCAACCCGCCCGACAGCGGCGCGATCCGCTTTGAGGGGCGTGAAGTGCGGATCTCCAGGCCGCAGGACGCGACCGAACTGGGGATCGCGACCGTCTACCAGGACCTCGCGCTGTGCGACAACCTCGACGTCGTCGCCAACCTCTTCCTCGGGCGCGAGCAGGTCGCCCCAGGCCCAGGCCGGGTCTCGCGCCAGCTCAACGAGGTGAAGATGGAGCACGAGACCGCCGACCTGCTCTCGAACCTGGCAGTGACGATCCCGAGCCTGCGCAGCGAGGTCGGGACGCTCTCCGGCGGTCAGCGCCAGCAGGTCGCGGTCGCCCGCTCGCTGCTGGGCGAGCCGAAAGTCGTGATGCTCGACGAGCCGACTGCGGCGCTCGGCGTGCCGCAGACCAAACAGGTACTGGAGCTGATCCGCCGCCTGCGCGAGCGCAACCTCGGCGTCGTCGTCATCAGCCACAACCTCGCCGACGTCTTCGCGATCGCCGACCGCGTCTTCGTCCTCCGCCTCGGCCGGGCCGCCGGCGAGTTCAAAGCCGAAGACACGACCGAGGAGCGCGTGATCGGCGCGATCACCGGCCTCGGCGAGGGTCGCGACAAGAACCAGACCTCGGAGGAGGGGGCATGAGCGCAAGCCAGGCAGCGACCGCCGAGGAGGCGGTCGAGCGCCGCCCGACCACCACCGAGACCCTGCGGCGCATCGTCCAGGGCGACCTCTCCTCGGTCCGGGTCGTCCTCGGCCTGGTCGTGATCGCGGTCATCTTCCAGGTTCAGGAAGACCGCTTCCTCTCGGCCGAGAACCTGACCAACCTGATGCTGCAAATCACCACGATCGGGCTGATCTCGGTGGGGATCGTCTACGTCCTGCTGCTTGGCGAGATCGACCTCTCCGTCGGTGCGGTGAGCGGGCTCTCGGCGGCGGTGATGGCGGTGCTGAGCGTCAAACACGGTTGGAACGCCTACCTCGCGATCGCCGCCGCGGTCGCGGTGGGCGCGGCGATCGGCTGCCTGCAGGGAACGCTGTTCAGCCGGTTTGCCGTCCCTTCCTTTGTCGTCACCCTGGCGGGGTTGTTGGCGTGGGAAGGGGCGCTCCTGCAAGTGCTGGGCAAGACGGGATCGCTCAACATCACCGACCCGAAGATCACCGGCCTCGCCAACATCTTCTACTCGGACACGGTCGGCTGGATCTTCGCCGCGGTGGTCATCGCGGCTTACGGCGCCGCGCTCGCAGTCGGCTACCGCCGGCGGGTCACCGCCGGCCTCGGTGACACCAACATGCTTTCGCAGATCGTCCGCTTCGTCTTCGTCGCCGCGATCGTGATCATCGCCGTCGCCATCCTCAACTCAGACCGCGGTGTCCCGCTCGCGGTGATGATCCTGCTCGCCTTCGTGGTCGGCATGGAGTACGTCGCCAAACAGACCAGCTTCGGCCGCCATGTGTTCGCCGTCGGCGGCAACGCCGAGGCGGCGCGGCGGGCGGGCATCCGCGTCAACGGCGTTCGGGTCGCGGTCTTCACGATCGCCGGCACGATGGCCGCGATCGGCGGCGTGATGGCGGCCTCGCGCCTCTTCGCGGTCAACCAGAACTCCGGGGGCAACGAACTCCTCCTGCTCGCGATTGCCGGCCCCGTGATCGCCGGCACCAGCCTCTTCGGCGGCCGGGGATCGGTCTGGACGGCCTTGCTGGGGGCGCTGGTGATCGGTTCGATCTCCAACGGGATGGACCTGCTCTCGCTCTCCTCGGCGGTGAAACTGATGGTCACCGGTGGCGTGCTGCTGCTCGCCGTCCTCGTCGACGCCATCGCCCGGCAGCAGCGGCAGACCTCGGGACGGGTGTAGCACGTGAGCTGCTCTATTTAGGTACTTGAGCTTGCTTTTAGATAAACAGAACGCTAAAATCTCTGTGTACTGCTCGCGGAGGAAGGCACTGGATGACCCTCAAGGCGAAAGCAATTACAGTGTGCTGCATAGCGCTGTTAGGAGCGGTTGTCGCCTCTGGTTCCGCTCAGGGAGGCGTCTTTAAGGCCGACCGATACCCTGCAACAGTCACAACCTCCCAACGAGTTGGCAACCACGTATGGGAGCTTGGGGCCTTAAGAATCACTTGTTCGGGCCCGCGCGTGGATGGACAGCTTTGGGGACCGTCATCCACGCTTACATTCACGATCAACTTTGCGACCTGTTCAAATCCTTACGGTTCTGTCTCCGCGGACTTTAGCCCGTGTGATTTTAGAGCCTACCTGGGTGAAACAATCATTGGAAGCGGAGGGCGATTTCGCACGATATTGGAACTGTCATGCGCCTCGAAGTGGATAACTTTTAAATTGCTTGGATGTGAAATCAGGGTGCCTACCCAAGGCTCGCTAGAGCCTGTATCGGCCTATAACTCAAGTTTGTACTACGAAGAATATGAATATGGGGTGGTTCTTGAAGCTGGAACCCCGTTGAAGTACCAGATAATGAGCGCCGCGTCATGCTTTCTCACGCCTGGCGTCTATTCAAACGGGCGGTACACGGGGGCTTATCGGCTTTCCGGTGAGCCCCTCACGGGGTACGGAGAAATTCGCATTTATGGGGCTCACTACTGAGGGTCACGTCTCCGTAGAGAGGCGCCAGGTAGTTCGTCAAGAGTTCTAAACCGTCAGCCGGAGACGAGCAAGGAGGCGCCGATCGCGCCGCCCAGGTCGCCGAGCGCTGCCACGCGCACTGCCGGCGGGCGTTCGTCGGCGAAGAGGTGCTTGCCCATCTCCTCGGTCAGCGGCTGCATAAGCCGCTCGCCGAAGCGGATGCCGAGGCCACCGCCGAGGATCACCGCTTCGACGTCGAGGATGTTGATTGCGGAGGCGATGCCGGTGCCGAGGGCCTCGACCGCCCGCTCGATCAGCTCTTCGGCGAGCTCATCCTCGTGGTCGAGGGCGCGCTCCCAGATGCCGCTCGTCAGCCGCGGTTTCCCGTGCTTCTCCATCAGCTTGAAGAGGTCGGTCTTCTCGCCGTCCTCGTGCCGCTCCTTCGCCTCGGCTTCCATCGCCGAGCGACCGGCGTAGGCCTCGAGGCAGCCCTTGCGCCCGCAGGGGCACTTGGCGCCGCCGTGCTTGACGACGACGTGGCCGATCTCAGCGGCAGCGCCGCGGCCGAGCCAGGGCTTGCCGTCGAGGATCAGCCCGCCGCCGACGCCGGTGCCCCAGAAGACCCCGAGCAGGCTCTCGAACTCCCTGCCGGCGCCGAGGTGGAACTCTGCTTCGGTTGCGACCTGGACGTCGTTGCCGACCTTGACCCCGGTTCCAAGCGCCTCGCTCAGCTTTGCGCCGAGCGGGAACTTCCCCTCCCAGCCGGGGAGGTTGCGGGCGGAGGAGACGATGCCGGTTCGCTCGTCGGCGTCCCCGGGCGAGCCGACCCCGACCCCGCCCAGCTCGCTCGTCTCGACCTTGGCTTCCGCCGCGGCTTCACGCAGCGCCGTCGCCATCGCCGCGGCGACGTCCTCCGGTCCGCCCTCGGTCGGCGTCGGCTGCCGCGCCTGCCCGACCACCTCGCCGTCGGCGCGGACGATCGCCGTCTGGATCTTCGTCCCGCCGAGATCGATGCCGCCGTAGAGGTCAGCCATCGCCGCAGTGTATGTCTAGGGTGCAGCTGTGGCGACGGGCGGATGGCGGCTTTGGTGGGTGAAGCGGCGCTGGTACGAGCGCAACCGGCGCCTCCTGCGACGCTGGCGGATCAACCGCCACGCTGCACGCGGTGGCTTCTTCATCCGCCATCCGGTCGAGGGCGAAGTGCTGGAGGCGCTCGACGAGGGGCGCCTGCGGATCGGCGCCGGGACGCTGCTGGAGCCGGGCTGCTGGCTGACGCTGGCGCCGGGGGCGCGGATCGAGATCGGCGAGGGCTGCTTCCTCAACCGCAACGTGATGATCGCCGCCCACGAGAGCGTCACGATCGGCGACCACACGATGCTCGCCAACGGCTGCTTCGTCGGCGACGCCGAGCACCGCTACGACGATCCCGAGAAGCCGATCACCTGGCAGGGCTTCACCAGCAAAGGCCCGGTGCGGGTGGGGTCCAACTGCTGGTTCGGCGTCAGCTGCGTCGTCACCAGCGGCGTCAGCGTCGGCGATCGCTGCGTCGTCGGCGCCAACTCGGTCGTCAATCGCGACGTCGAGGGCGGGACGATCGCCGCCGGCGCCCCGGCGAAGCCGATCCGCAAGATCGAGTTCGACGGCGGCGCCGGTTCAGAGAGCTAAGCGCGGCCCGACGCCTCTCCCAGGGGCGGCGTGAAGGCGGGCGTGAAGAGTCGCGCGAGGACGATGCTGAGCTCGTAGAGGAGGACCAGCGGCACCGTCTCGATGATCATCGAGACGGGGTCGACCCCCGGCAGCGCCGCGGCGAGGACCGCGCATCCGAGGTAGGCGTAGCGGCGGTTCGTCTTCAGCTGCTCGACCGAGACGATGCCGAGCCGGGTCACCGCGAGGATCCCGACCGGGACCTGGAAGACGAGCCCGCAGCCGAGCAGGGTCGTTGCGAAGAAGCTGTAGTACTCGCGGGCGCGGACTTGGATGTTGAACTGGGCGTCGTTGAAGTTGAGGAGGAAGTTCGTGGCGGCCGGGAGGACGACGAAGTAGCCGAAGGCGACCCCGGCGAGGAAGAGCACCGGGACCAGCAGCAGCAGGGGAAGGATCGACTTCTGCTGCCGTCTGCTGAAGGCCGGCAGGATGAACGCGTAGGCCTGGAAGAGGACCACCGGCAGGGCCAGGATCAGCGCCCCGTAGGCGGAGACGGTGAGGGTCGTGGTGAACGGCTCGGTAACCCCGAAGGTGATCAGCCGCTCGTGCCCCGAGGGCAAGGGCCCGTTCGCTAGCTCGAGCAGCAGGTCGCTCTGCCAGAAGCAGAGGGCGAGGGCGACGCCGAAAGCCGCCAGGGAGACGACCATCCGCTCCCGCAGCTCGCCGAGGTGGCCGACCAGGTCGACCTTGTCCTCGTGCGAGATTGGTTTTAGGCGGCGCATTCGACTTACCTCAGGCGTGCGTGTCCGCGGCCTTGGCCTTGGCCGGCTCGACCTCGGGGGTCGCGGGCTCGCCGCTGATCGTGCCGCGGAACTCGTGGATGCTGCGGCCAAGCGACTTGCCCAGCTCGGGCAGCTTTTTCGGTCCGAAGACGATCAGGGCGACGAGCAGGACGAGGAAGATCTCGATGGGTCCGATGTTGGGCATGGTGCCCTCCTTGGGGGTGGTGGGATGGGTGGTCAAAAGGTGGGCGGCCACCGCCTCGGCCGAAGCGGCGGTCGCCCACGTTTGGCTGGTTAGACGAGGAAGCCGGTCGCTTTGACCGCCTTGAGGACTTCGGCAGCCGTCTTCGGCTTGTCGAAGGCGCCGTTCGGGGCCTGGTTCGCCGCGGTCGGCTTCAGCAGCAGCCCCGCCACCGAGGCGTGCCTCGCCTCGACCGAATGGATCGAGAGCGCCGCTGCCACGTAGGCGGCGTTGCTGATGTTCAGCGCCTGTCCCGCGTAGGCGGCGACGCCGGTGTTCTCCAGCGCCACCGAGGTTTTGAGGAAGGCGTCGTGGTCGGCGGTCGTGGCGCCGAAGTCGACTTTCGGGGCCTTCACGGCTTTGCTGCCGAGGGCCTTCTTGAGGAAGGCGACGTGGGCGTTCTCGTCAGCGGTGACGCGCTTGAGGAAGGCCTGCTCCTGCGCCCCTTTGAGGAAGGTCTTCTTCTGGTTGTTGGCGGTCGCCTCGTTGTAGAAGGCGGCCTCGAGGTACTCGAGGGTGAGCGCGTAGTTGAGGATCCCGACGTCGCCCTTGCCGAAGCTGGCGGGGGGACGGCCCTTGCCGGCGGCCATCGCCGCGGCCGGGGTGAGGGCACTGAGGAGGGCGCCGCCGCCGATCAGGCCGCCGCCGGCGAGCCCGGCCTTTTTCAAGAACCCGAGTCGGGTGTCTCCCTCGAGGGCCTCGGTCGCGTCGTGCGCCGCCTCCTGGACTACTGCATCGATATCTGAGCTCATTTTCTTCCTCCGCGGATGGGGTGGTCTTCACTGTTTCTGCGGAAAGGAGGAGGAGCCGGATCACCTTTGTGCTTCATTTGTCACAGAAGCGCCACATTGCGTGCCTATAATTTGAGGTGCACGGCCGTGACCCCCTGGGCATGGACCTATGAACTCCAATCTCCTCGCCGATAGCCCCCGTCCCACCGTGGCCGCCCCCGCGCTACGCACGAAGGCCGAGCTTCGCTCTGTCCTCGCCGACGCGCGGCGCAACGACCAGACCATCGGCCTGGTCCCGACGATGGGGTACCTGCACCAGGGGCACCTCTCGCTGATCCGCGCCGCTCGCGCCGAGTGCGACCTGGTGGTGATGAGCCTCTTCGTCAACCCGACCCAGTTCGGGGAGGGGGAGGACCTCGACCGCTACCCGCGCGACGAGGAGCGCGACCTGCGCCTGGCGGGCGAGGCCGGCGCCGACCTCGTCTTCGCTCCCGCGGTCGAGGAGGTCTACCCCGAGGGACCGGATGGCTGCGTGACCCGGGTAGAGGTCACCGGCTCCTTCACCGGCGTCCTCGACGGCGACCGCACCCGCCGCGGCCCTGAGCACTTCCGCGGCGTCACCACCGTCGTCGCCAAGCTCTTCAACATCGTCGGCCCCGACGTCGCCTACTTCGGCCAGAAGGACGCCCAGCAGGCCGTCGTCATCCGCCGCATGGCCCGCGACCTCGATTTCCCGGTGCGGATCGAGGTGCTGCCGACGGTCCGCGAGCCCGATGGGCTGGCGATGAGCTCGCGCAACGCCTACCTCGGGCCGGAGGACCGCGAGCGCGCCACCGCGCTCTCGCGCGCCCTCGCGGCCGCCGAGCGCGGCGCCCGCGCCGATTCGCTCGGGGTGGGCCTCGAGGCGGCCCGGCGCGAGCTCGCCGCGGCCGGGATCGAGCCCGAGTACCTCGAGGCGCGCGACGCCGAGACGCTAGAGCCCGTCCACGCGCTCGCCGATCGCCCCGTCCTCGTCGCCGTCGCCGCTCCCGTCGGCCCGGCGCGCCTGATCGACAACGTCTTGATCCAGCCCAACGAACCGCACACCAACACCTAGCCCGAAGAGGGGGAGACAGTGCAAAGACAGATGCTGAAGTCGAAGATCCACCGGGCGACGGTGACCGACTGCGACGTCGACTACATCGGCAGCATCACGATCGACACCGAGCTGATGGCCGGTGCCGACATGATCACCAACGAGCAGGTCTACGTCTGGGACGTCGACAACGGCTCCCGCTTCGTCACCTACGTGATCGACGGCGAGCCAGGCTCGGGGACGATGCAGGTGAACGGCGCCGCCGCCCACCTGGTCGAGCCCGGCCACAAGATCATCGTCGCCACCTTCGGCGCCTACGACGAGGCTGATCTCGAGCGCTACTCGCCGATCGTCGTCCACGTCGACGACGACAACAAGGCGATCGCGGTCGACAGCCACCCCGAGGTGCTGCTCAAATGAGCTCCGGCGGCCGCTCCCACACCGCCCCCGAGAGCGGCGACCGCCGCCCGGTCAGCCTGCCGCGCCTGAACGAGATGAAGGCCAACGGCGAACCGATCGTGATGGTCACCGCCTACGACTACCCCTCGGCGACCGTGGCCGAGGCCGCCGGCGTCGACGTCGTCCTCGTCGGCGACTCCGCCGCCAACGTCGTCCTCGGCTACCCGGACACGAAGCTGGTCTCGATGGAGGAGATGCTGATCCTCGGCAAAGCGGTTCGACGCGGCTTGAAGACGCCGCTGATGGTCGGCGACATGCCGATGGGCAGCTACGAGGCGAGCAACGAGGAAGCGATCCGCAACGCCCAGCGCCTGGTCAAGGAGACCGGCTGCCAGGCAGTCAAGCTCGAGGCCGGCGGCGTCATCGTCGAGCGCGCCCGGGCGATCGTCCAGTCGGGGATCCCGGTGATGGGCCACGTCGGCCTCACCCCGCAGACCGCAACCGCCCTCGGCGGCTACAAAGCGCAGGGCAAGTCGGCGAAGAGCGCGATCAAGCTGCTCGAGGACACCCTTGCCCTGCAGGCGGTCGGCTGCTTCGCGATCGTGATCGAGGCGGTCCCCTCGGCGATCACCGACGAAATCGTCAAAAAGCTCGAGGTCCCGACGATCGGCATCGGCGCCGGCCCCGGAACCTCAGGCCAGGTCCTCGTCTTCCACGATCTGCTCGGGATCACCACCGGCCACATGGCGAAATTCGTCAAGCGCTACGCCGGCGTCCACGAGACGATGGTCGCCGCGGTTGAGCAGTACGGCCAAGAGGTCCGCACCCGCCACTTCCCCGAACCCGACCACGTCTACAGCGTCGAGCCCGCCGAGCTGGACGAGTTCCGCCGCTACCTCAACGAGGAGAGCCTGGCCAGCGCCAAGGGTTGGGAGTGGGAGCCGCTGCCGTAGCGGCTCCCACCGCTCCTCACTACGGAGAGAGGTTCCTTAGCAATCCCAGGGGGAAGTGCCGGTGACGACTATCCGGTAGGTCACGGGGTCGAGCACGACTCGGACGAGGCGGGTGCAGTCGTACTTCCCCTGAGCTTCGGTGCTCCGTTCGTCGAAGATGCGGCAGAGGACGACGTGGAGGCTCTGGCGACGGCAGTTGGTGACGCCGTAGCGGACGCAGTTGCTGTCGTGGGCACAGGTCTTCTTGGCGTAGACGAATGCCTTGTCGGCGGCGGTGCCGACCGGCAGCTGTACGGCGGCCGAAGCCGGGATCGCCGTGGCCCAGGTGAGTGCCAGCGCAGCCAGAACCGCGCCGACGAGAGACTTGATCTTCAAGTGAAACTCCCCATTTGGTGAATTGGACGCGCAAAGGCTGCCACTGCCCGCGGCGGCATGTCAAGGAGATGCAAAAGGAGTCATCAAGAAAATCGATGAGTGCAGCGCGGTCATCGCCCAAACTACGATCTCGGCAGATGCCGATCTATGAGTTCGAGTGCGAGGGATGTGGGGCTCGGTTCGAGGAGCTGGTCGCGGTCGGGGCTGCGGTCGCCTGCCCGCGCTGTGGCGCCGAGCCGGCCCGGCGGCTCTACTCGGAGGTGGCGCCACCGGGCCGACAGCCGCGGGGGGCGAAGGTGCGCGCCGACGAAGGCCGGCGCGGCGAGCGGGAAGCGGCGCGCCAGGACCGGATGGCGGAGTCGCGCAAGCGGCGAGCCCTAGGGGAGAAGCCGTGAGCGCGAGCGCCGAGGAGCGGCGACAGAAACTGGTCGAGCTCTACAAGGAAGTGCAGGCCTGCACCAAATGCCCCCTGCACGAGACCCGCTCGAAAACGGTCTTCGGGGCAGGTAACGCCGACGCCGACCTGATGTTCGTCGGCGAGGCACCCGGGGCCGAAGAGGACAGGCAGGGGCTGCCCTTCGTCGGCCGCGCCGGCCAGCTGCTGAACCAGATGCTGGAAGAGATCGGGCTCTCCCGCGAGGACGTCTTTATCGCCAACGTCCTCAAGTCCCGCCCGCCCGGCAACCGCGACCCGCTGCCGCCGGAGATCCAGGCCTGCGAGCCCTGGCTCTGGGCGCAGGTGGGGCTGATCGAGCCGCGGGTCGTCTGCACCCTCGGCAACTTCGCGACCAAGCTGCTTAGCGGTAGCCAAACGGGGATCACCAAGGTGCGCGGCACCCCGCAGGTGCACGAGCTCGGCGGCCGTATGGTCTACCTGCTGCCGCTGTTCCATCCCGCGGCGGCGCTGCGCACCCCTTCGGTTAAGGAGACGCTGCGGGGCGACTTCGCGACCATCCCCGAGCTCCTGCAGCGACCGCTGCCCGACCCCGCCCCCAGCGCCGAGGAAGTCGCCGAGGCCGAGGAAGAGGGTGGCTCGACCCCGCCGCCACCCACGGATCAGCTCGGCTTCTTCGGATGAGCGCGGAGACCGAGGTCGTCGACTCGGGGTCCGCCGCCGAGACGGAAGAACTCGGCGCCCGCATCGCCGCGCGGCTGCGCCCCGGCGACGTCGTCCTCCTCGCCGGCGACCTCGGTGCCGGTAAGACGACCCTGATCCGCGGTGCCTGCCGCGCCCTCGGGGTCACCGCCCCGGTCACTTCGCCGACCTTCACGATCGGCCAGCGCTACGAGGGCGGCCGCCTTCCCGTCTCTCACCTCGACCTCTACCGCCTGCAGAGCCTCGAGGACGAGGACCCGGCGCTGCTCGACGACTACCTGGGCCCGGACGCCGTCGCCTTCGTCGAGTGGCCCGGCGCCGGCGAAGGGCGGCTGGGTCGGCCAGCCCTGGCGGTGCGGCTGGCTCACGAGGGGGAGGAGCGACGGCGGATAGAAGTCGACTGGAGGGGGTAGGCGAGCGCACCGAACATGGGCCGATGGTGTTCGGGAAGAGGCGCGGGCAACTTGTAGCATCGGCGCTCGGAAGACTTCGAAGCAGAAAGGCATGATCGGGATGAAGGGACTGAAGACGTTGGCGGCGCTGGTGTTGGCGGTGGGCCTGTTGGTGACCGCGGTGCCCGCGAGCGCGAGCGCGGCCGCCTTCAAGCACTACGTCGGCTGCGGCCTCTCCCGCAACGCCGAGCCTGCCCACGCCTGCCCGAAAAAAGCGAAAAAGGGTGCCTTCTTCGAGAGCACGAAAAAAGGCGTCTACTACACCGTCTGCGTCAAATTCCCCAGCGGCAAAACGCTCTGCGCCAACCACCAACCGCAGAAAGAAGCGCCCGAAGCGGGGACCCTGTACGTGAACAAGATCACCTCGGCGATCGTGGGCAAACACGTCGTCACCTGGTTCGTCGAAGGCAAGAAAGTCGGGTCCTGGGCCTTCCGGGTCACGGGGTAGCGATCCCCTGATCGTCGTCGGCTTCGATACCGCGACGGTTGACACCGCCGTCTGCGCCTGGCGCGACGGCGAAGTCCTGCACGAGTCGCAGCTCGGCGTCTCCTCGCAGGGGCGGCCCCTGCACGCGACCCGGCTGCTCGAGGAGGTCGAGTGCGCCGCCGCCGCGGCCGGCGGCTGGGCCGCGGCCGACCTGCTCGCGGTGGGGCTTGGCCCCGGCACCTTCACCGGCTTGCGGGTGGGGATCGCGACCGCGCGCGGGCTCAGCGTCAGCCTCGGCTTGCCGGCACGCGGGGTCTGCACCCTCGACGCGCTGGCGCGGGGCATCCAAGAGACGGGGGGAGGGGGCGATGTGCTGGCGGTGCTCGACGGCTGGCGCGGCGAGGTCTTCGCCGCTCTCTATGGCGCCGACGGCGCTCGCCGCTGGGAGCCGGCCGTCTACCGGCCGGAGACCCTGGCGGAGCAGGTCTCCCAGCTGAATGAGGCCCCGCTGGTGGCCGGCTCCGGGGCGGTACGCTTTCGTCAGGAGCTGGTCCAGAGCGGCGTCCGGATAGCGGACGATTCCGACCCCGTCCACCGAGTTGCCGCGCGGCACGTCTGCGCGCTCGCGGCAGCAGCGGCAGACGAGGAGGACCGCGACGGGCTCGCCCCGATCTACCTCAGACCCCCCGACGCGGAGCGGTGGCGTGAGCGAGACGCTTTCCAAAAGCCCCAGTGAGCTGACCCAGGAGGTCGAGGTTCGCAGGCTCGCCTACAGCGACCTGCCGGCGGTGATCTCGATCGAGCGGCGCTCGTTTCCGACCCCCTGGTCGCTGGCGATGTTCGTCCTCGAGCTCTCCAAGCCATCGGGCATCTGCCTCGCCGCCAGCGCCGGCGAGGAGCTGCTCGGCTACGTCGTCTGCTCCCGCTACGACCAGGTCTGGCACCTGATGAACATCGCCGTCGCCCCTGAGCACCGCGACAGCGGCGTCGCCGGGCTGCTGATGAAGCGCCTGATCTCCGAGTCGGAGGGGAAGCTGCCCTTCACCCTCGAGGTGCGCGTCTCCAACCAGCGGGCGATCGGCATGTACGAACGCTTCGGCTTCCGCTCCGCGGGCGTCCGTCCCCGCTACTACCACGACAACGGCGAGGACGCCTTGATCATGTGGCTCGATTGAGGTGGCTGGACTGAGAACCCCCGTGCTGCTGGCAATCGAGACCTCCTGCGACGACACCTGCGCCGCCGTGCTCGACGGGGCGAACATCCTCAGCAACGTGATCTCCTCCCAGGCCAAGGCGCACGAGGGGTTCGGCGGGGTGGTGCCGGAGGTCGCGGCGCGCCACCACCTGGAGCTGGTCGAGCCGGTGGTCGAGGCGGCGCTGGCGGAAGCGGGAGTGACGCTGGACGACGTCGAGGCGGTCGCCGCCACCGCCGGGCCGGGGCTGATCGGGGCACTGCTGGTTGGGATCAGCGCCGCCAAGGGGATCGCGGCGGCGCGGCGGCTGCCGTTCATCCCGGTCGACCACCTGCAGGGCCACGTCGCCGCCAACTTCCTCGAACCCGAGCCGCTGGAGCCGCCCTTCCTCTGCTTGATCGCCAGCGGTGGGCACACGATGCTGGCGGGGGTGCGGGACCATGAGGGATACGAACTGCTCGGGCAGACGCTCGACGACGCCGCCGGCGAGGCCTTCGACAAGTCGGCGCGGCTGCTGGGGCTCGGCTACCCCGGCGGGCCGGCGGTCCAGCGCGAGGCCGAGGGGGGCGATCCGGAGGCATTTGAGATGCCGGTGGCGATGGCGCGTAATCCCGGCCTCGATTTCAGCTTCAGTGGCTTGAAGACGGCGGTCCTCTACCGCTGCCGGGAGCTGGGAGACGAGGGGGTGCAGGAGCGCTGCGCCGACCTCGCCGCCTCCTTCCAGGCCGCCGTGGTCGAGCAGCTGCGGACGAAGCTGAAGCGGGCGCTGAAGCGAGGCGAGTGGGAGGCGGTCGCGCTGGGCGGCGGCGTCGCCGCCAACGGGCCCCTGCGCGAGGCGGTGGCGCGGCTCTGCGAGGAGATGGGGGTGCGCTTGAAGCTCGTCCCGATCCCGCTCTGTACCGACAACGCAGCGATGATCGGGTCCGCCGCGCGCTACGCGCAGCCGATCGAGTACCCCGATTACCTCGGCTACGACGCCTTTGCCACCGGCAGGAAGCCGGCTGTCGCCCACTGAGCCCCTTGGCCGACGTCGTCGTCTATTCCCGGCCGGGTTGCCACCTCTGCGAGGAGGCGATCGAGCAGATCGTCGGCTTTCACGGGCAGGGATACCGCTTCAACCTGCACGAGGTCGACATCGAGAGCAACGAGCTGCTGCTGCGGCGCTACCTCGAGCGGATCCCGGTCGTCGAGGTCGACGGGCTCGAGGTCTCCGAGCTGGTCCTCGATGCAGCCGCCGTCAAAGCCAGGCTCGATACTGTGGGGGCATGGTCGAGTTGATCGAGGAGTTCGACGCCGCAGGGGCGTTCCCGGTCGAAGGCGAGCGCCTTTCGCTGGGGGTTGCGGCCCGCCTCTCCCGCTACCTGCAGGTGCTGACCCAGGCGCGCAAGATGGGGCGGGAGACGATTTCCTCGCAGGAGCTCTCCGAGTACACCCACATCAACCCGACCCAGATCCGCCGCGACCTCTCGGGCTTCGGCAAGTTCGGCAAGCGCGGCGTCGGCTACAACGTCGACTCGCTGGTCTCGGAGATCCGCAAGATCCTCCGCACCTCGGGACAGCACAACATCGCCCTCTTCGGCGCCGGCAACCTCGGCCAGGCAATTGCTCGCTCGCCGATCTTCGCCGACCACGGCTTCCAGGTCGTCGCCATCTTCGATACCGATCCGACCGTCGTCGGCAACGAGATCGGCGATCTGGCCGTGCGCGACATCGGCGACCTGCCGGACGTGGTCGCCGAGGAGGAGATCGTCGTCGGCGTCCTCGCGGTGCCGGCCGACGCCGCCCAAGAGGTGGCCGACCGGCTCGTCAAAGCCGGCGTGAAGATCATCTTCAACTACTCCGAGCAGCTGCTGCAGGTGCCGCCCGAGGTCACGGTCCACACCTCCAGCCCCGCCGTCGACCTGCTCTACGCGCTCTACTTCTATCTGGCTTAGCGCCGCGCGATCTTGCCTCTCGACTTCGATCTCGCCCGCGAGAAGTTCGAGTCCTCGCAGGACTTCACGATCGGCCTCGAGGAGGAGTTCGCGATCCTCAACCCCCGCACGCTGGAGCTGGAGCATCGCTTCGAGGACGTGATGGCCGCCTGCCAGCGCGACGAGGTGCTGGCCGAGGCGGCGGCGGGCGAGCTGATCGCCTCCGAGGTTGAGATCCGCTCCGGGCGCTCGGAGACGTTCGCCGAAGCGGCCGAGCGGCAGCGCGAGCGGCGGGTGCGCCTGTTCGACGTGGTCGGCGGCCTAGGGCTGACCCTGGGGGCGATGGGAACGCACCCGTGGGCGAACTACCTCGACCAGCGGATCATCGACACGCCGCACTACAACCGGCTCCGCAATGAACTCGGCTGGGTCGCGCAGCGCAACAACACCTGGAGCCTGCACCTGCACATGGGCATCCAGGGCGCCGACCGGGCGATTGCCGTCTGCGACCACCTGCGGGAGCTGCTGCCGCTGCTGCTCGCGGTCTCGGCCAACTCACCCTTTCTCGACCGCCGCGACACCGGCCTGCACAGCGTCCGCACTGAGATCTTCACCCGCACCTTCCCCCGCTGCGGGGTGCCCTCGCCGTTCCGCGACTGGCGCAGCTACGTCGAGTTCATCGAGCTGCTGGAGCGGGTCGGCTCTGTGGTCGAGTCGACGCAGCTGTGGTGGAGCGTGCGCCCGCACCACAGCTTCGGCACCGTCGAGGTGCGGATCTGCGACGCGCAGACGCGGGGCGAGGAGGCCCTGCAGATGGCGGGGTTGATCGCGGCCTGCATTGCCCAGACCGCGCTCGACTACGACGAGCACGGCTACGACGGGAAGGGGGAGCCGCTGGCTGACCGCGAGATCGAGGAGAACCTCTGGCGGGCGATCCGCTATGGCGCCGGCGGCCGGATGATCGACTTCCGGCGCGGCGAGGAGAAGCCGACCCGGGCGCTGCTCGATGAGGTCCTGATCTGGACCGAGCCGGCGCGCACGCAGCTCGGGATCGACGTGCAGCTGCCGGAGCGAAACGGCGCCCAGCGGGCGCGGGAGGCGCTCGACAACGGGGTCTCGATCGAGGACATCTACCGCGACGCGGTGGCGGAGACGCGGCGTACCTACGGTGGCGCCCGCAGCGCCTCCGAGTCGGCCTGAGCAACGGCCGCGGCCTCAAATCACCTTCTAGAGCGGGTCTCGGCGCTATGTCGCCGGGTTCGTCTATAGACTCCCGCGCCGCAAAACCACCGGAGGAATAGGAACTTGACCGACTTCTTGACCGATTACGGGGTGGTCGTCGCGCTTGTATGCGCTGCCGCCGCCGTCATCTATGGACTTATCGTCACCCAGCGCCTGCTCGCAAAGCCCGCGGGCAATGACCGCATGCGCGAAATCTCGGGCGCGGTGCAGGAGGGGGCTCAGGCCTATCTCAACCGCCAGTACACGATCATCGCCGCGGTCGCGGTGCCGATCGCGATTCTGCTCGTCTTCCTACAGGACTGGCACACCGCGCTCGGCTTCGTGATCGGCGCTGTTCTCTCCGGCGCCACCGGCTTCATCGGGATGAACGTCTCGGTGCGGGCCAACAGCCGCGTTGCCGAGGCGGCCCGCGGCGGTGTGCCGCCGGCGCTTGACGTCGCCTTCAAGGGCGGTTCGGTCACCGGGCTGCTCGTCGTCGGCTTGGCGCTGCTAGGCGTCGCCGGCTACTACGGCGCCCTCGTTCTCGGCGGCGTCAGCGACAAGGAGGCCGTTGATGCGCTGATCGGTCTCGGCTTCGGTGGCTCGCTGATCTCGGTCTTCGCCCGTCTCGGCGGCGGCATCTTCACCAAGGCCGCCGACGTCGGCGCCGACCTCGTCGGCAAGGTCGAGGCGGGGATCCCCGAGGACGATCCCCGCAACCCGGCCGTGATCGCCGACAACGTCGGCGACAACGTCGGCGACTGTGCCGGCATGGCCGCCGACCTCTTCGAGACCTACGCGGTCACCTCGGTTGCGGTGATGCTGCTGGGCGTCCTCACCTTCACCGAGGACTTCGCCCGCGAGGTCGCGATCTATCCGCTGGTCCTGGGCGGTGTCGCGATCATCGCCTCGATCATCGGCGCCCTCTGTGTCCGCACCCGCTCCAACAAAGTCGAGGGAGCGCTGTACATCGGAATGATCGTCTCCGGCCTGATCTCGATCGCGGCCTTTTACCCGATCACCGACTGGCTGATGGACGAACCGCTCCGGGTCGGCGTCCTCGACGCCGGTGCATCGGCGGTCGGCGTTGGCGACCTCTGGCTCTGTGCGGTCATTGGCATCGCCGTGACGGCGCTGTTGTTCGTGATCACCGACTACTACACCTCCACCCGATTCCGGCCGGTGAGGACGATCGCGCAGGCCTCCGAGACGGGGCATGCGACGAACATCATCCAGGGCCTCGCCCAGGGCTTCCAGTCGACCGCCGCTCCGGCGCTGGTCATTGCTCTTGCGATCCTCGGTGCGAACGAGCTCGCTGGCATCTACGGCATCGGCATCGCCGTGATGGCACAGCTCTCGCTCTGCGGCTTGATCGTCGCCCTCGATGCTTTTGGGCCGATCACCGACAACGCCGGCGGCATCGCCGAGATGGCGGACCTGCCGGAGGACGTCCGCAACGTCACCGACCCGCTCGACGCGGTCGGCAACACGACCAAGGCCGTGACCAAGGGCTACGCGATCGGCTCCGCCGCGCTTGCCGCGCTGGTGCTGTTCGCCGCCTTCAAATACGAGCTGGAAGCGGAGGCCCCCGACGGGTTCAACCTCGCCGGCCTCTTCAACCTGACCAGCCCCGACGTGCTGATCGGCCTGATCATCGGCGGCATGATGGTCTACCTGTTCTCGGCCTTCGCGATCGAGGCTGTCGGCCGAGCCGGCGGCCAGGTGGTCGAGCAGGTGCGGAAACAGTTCCGCGAGCACCCCGGGATCATGGAGGGGACCGAGAAACCCGACTACGCGGAGACGGTCAGCATCGTCACCCTGGCGGCGCAGAAAGAGATGATCCTGCCGTCGCTGATCCCGATCGTCGTGCCGGTGATCGTCGGCCTACTCAGCGTCGACGCGCTCGGCGGCCTCCTGATCGGCGTCATCGTCGTCGGCCTCTTCGCCGCGATCAGCATGACCGCCGGCGGCGGCGCCTGGGACAACGCGAAGAAGCTGATCGAGGACGGCGCCCACGGCGGCAAGGGCTCCGAGGCCCACGCCGCCTCGGTGACCGGCGACACCGTCGGCGATCCCTACAAGGACACCGCCGGTCCGGCGATCAACCCGATGATCAAGGTGGCGAACATCGTCGCCATCCTCATCATCCCGATCGTCCACTTCTAGGACCCAGGTTGGGGGAGGGGTCAGGTGCCCCTCTCCCTCCCTGGGATTTTCGCCGTTAAGAAGTCCATCTCTCGCTGACGGGCACTGCGAAAATCAGGACGCCGGTCGGGAGAGGGGCACCTGACCCCTCCATACGTAGAGTTGGCGGTTATGCGAAGGGTCGTCACGTACCCGCTGCGGCGCTGGCCGCGGCTCTCGAGGCTGGTTCTCATCGGCGGCACCGGGCTCGTCTTGTTCATCGCGGCCGCCAACATCTACGTGCTTCACTCCGGCGGCGAGGCGACCTCGGTTGTCGCGGAGGCGCCGAGGGCTGAAGTGGCGGTCGTGCCCGGGGCTCTGGTGGAGCCGGACGGGGACATGAGCACGATGCTGGCGGCGCGGGTGGAGCAGGCGTCGCGGCTGTGGCATGCGGACAAGGTGGAAAAGGTCCTCGTCTCCGGGGATCACGGCAGCTGGAAGTACGACGAGCCGGACACGATGCGGAAGGCCCTCATAGAGGACGGGGTGGATCCGCGGGACGTCTTCGAGGATCATGCCGGCTTCGATACCTGGGCGACGATGGTGCGGGCGAGGGAGATCTTCGGGGTGCGCAGCGCAGTGGTCGTCACCCAGGGTTTCCACATGCCCAGGGCCCTTTACCTGGCCGAGGCGGCTGGGATCGAGGCGACCGGACTCACGGCCGACCTTCAAGAGTGGGGCGCCCAAGGTCGGAAGAGCGCGGTGCGCGAGGTGCTCTCACGAGTAAAGGCGATCGCCGACGTCAACCTCGACTCGCCCGCGCTGGCAGGGCCGGAGATTCCGATCGCCACCAGCGACGGCCGCGAAAGCTGGGGCCCGGCACCTCCGTCCGGCACCCCGCCCGCAGGCTCCCCCCAGGAGTGAATGTCGACTTTGTCTCCCTATGCGAGACAAAGTCGACACGGCAGAAGTCGGAGTAGGGTCGCGCCGTGATTTCGGACTGGATCAACGTCGCCGACGCCGAACGGGAGGGCCTGGAGAAGCTCGAGCGGGGGCCGCGGGACTACTTCGCGGGGGGAGCGGGGGACGAGGTGACGCTGCGGGAGAACGTCGAGGCCTGGGGGCGATGGCGGCTGCGGCCGAGGGTCTTGAACGACGTGCGGGAGATCTCTACCTCTACCGAGGTGCTGGGGAAGCCGGTCGACCTGCCGGTGCTGGTGGCGCCGGTCGCCTATCAACGGATGGCGCACCCCGAAGCCGAGGCCGGGATGGCGGCCGGGGCTGCGGCGGCCGGCTCGGTGATGTGCCTCTCGACGCTCTCGACCACGCGTCCGGCCGAGGTTGCCGCGTCTGCTCCCCGAGGCCATCACTGGTTCCAGCTCTACGCCTTCAAGGATGAGGGAGTGACGCGGGCGCTGATGGAGGAGGCGATCGGCGCCGGCTTCGAGGCGGTGGTGGTCACCGCCGACGCGCCGCCCGGCGGCAACCGCGAGCGCGACCGGCGCAACCGCTTCACACTGCCGCGGGAGCTCGGGACGCCGAGCCTGACGGCAGCGGTCGGAGGGGACAAGTCGCTCTCGATCGAGGAGACGTTCGCGCTGATGAACCACGCCCTCACCTGGGCTGACGTCGAGGACCTCGCCTCCGAATGCAGTGTCCCGGTCCTCGTCAAGGGCATCCTCACCCCCGAGGACGCGGAGCTGGCGCTAGAGCACGGCGCCGCCGGCGTCGTCGTCTCCAACCACGGCGGCCGGCAGCTCGACCGCTCTCTCGCCACCGCCGAGGCGCTGCCGGATATCGCCGATACCGTCGCCGGCCGCGGCACCCTGCTCGTCGACGGGGGCATCCGCCGCGGCATCGACGTCGCCAACGCGCTCGCCCTCGGCGCCGAAGCCGTCCTGGTCGGCCGTCCGGCCCTCTGGGGCCTCGCCGCGGCCGGTACCGACGGGGTCGCCAGGGTGCTCGAGCTGCTGCGCCAGGAGCTCGAGCTGACGCTCGGCCTCTGCGGTTGCACGGACGTGTCGCAGTTGACACGAGCGCACGTGCGGAGGGCGTCCGCGGCGTCCGTATATTCGGTCTGAGTGACCGCTTTACTCCCTGTCTAATGGCCCAGAGGATCCCCAGAGACGAGTCGCTCAGCCGCGTTCACGGCGTCGGCGCCCTCTTTGCCGCCGCTTACGGCAACGTCGGCTCCTCGATCTACTACGCGCTCGGCGTCACCGCCGCCTTCGCCCTCGGCCTCACCCCGGTCGCCTTCGTCATCTCGGGGCTGATCTTCGCCGCCACCGCCGCCACCTACGCCGAGGCGACGGTGATGTTCCCGGAGGCCGGCGGATCCTCCAGCTTCGCCCGCCACGCCTTCAACGAGCTGGTCAGCTTCGTTGCCGCCTGGGGGCAGATGCTCAATTACACGATCACGGTCGCGATCTCGGCCTTCTTCGTCCCCCATTACCTGGCGGTCTTCTGGCCCTGGCTCGGCGACAGCCCCGGCGACATCATCGGCGGCGCCGTCCTCATCCTCGCCCTCGCCTTGATCAACATCCGCGGCACCGAGGAGTCGGCGAAGCTGAACCTGATCCTCGCCATCGCCGACCTCGCCACCCAGGTGGTACTAGTCGGGATCGGCCTCGCTCTCGTCCTCAGCCCGGAGATCCTGGTCGACAACGTCAGCCTCGGCGTCGCCCCGACCTGGAGCGACTTCGCCCTGGGGATCGCGGTCGGGATGATCGCCTACACCGGGATCGAGACGATCTCCAACATGGCCGAGGAGGCGCGCGACGCCGCCCGCACGATCCCGCGCAGCGTCGGCCTCACGGTGGTCGCCGTGCTCGCCCTCTACCTGCTGATCCCGATTGTCGCCCTTTCGGCGATGCCGGTAACCCAGGACTCCGCCGGCAACTACTCGACCGCGCTCGGCTCCACCTTCGCCGACGACCCAATCCTCGGCATCGTCGAGAACCTCGGCCTCTCCAGCCTGCCGACCGAGATCCTCCGCTACTACGTCGGCGTCCTCGCCGCGGTCATCCTGCTGATCGCCACGAACGCGGGCCTGATCGGCGTTTCCCGCCTCACCTACTCGATGGGCCAGCATCGTCAGCTGCCGGAGGCCCTGCGCCAGGTCCACCCCAGGTACCGCACCCCCTACATCGCGATCCTGATCTTCGCCGCGATCGCGATCGTCACCCTGCTGCCGGGCCAGACCGACTTCCTGGCGACGATGTACTCGTTCGGCGCCATGCTCTCGTTCACGATCGCCCACGTCGCGGTGATCCAGCTCAGGCGCAAGGAGCCCGACGTCGAGCGCACCTGGAAGCCGCCGATGAACGTCCGCGCCTTCGGCGTCGAGATCCCACTCAGCGCCGTCCTCGGCGGTCTCGGCACCTTCGCCGCCTGGATCGTCGTGATGGCGCTGAACCCCCGCACGCTCATCGTCGGCCTCGGCTGGATGGCGCTGGGGATCGCCGTCTACGTCCTCTATCGCCGCAGCCAGCGCCTGCCGCTGACCGAAACCGTGAAGGTGGTGCTGCCGGAGCCGCTCGGGGTCGAGGAGGTCGAGTACCGAAGCGTCCTGGTCGCCTTCGAGGACCACGAGGAGTTCTCGCCGGAGATGGTCGCGACCGCGGTCAAGCTCGCCTCCAAGCGCCGCCGCGGCATCCACGTCCACTCGATGATGACCGTGCCGACCAACCTGCCGCTCGGGGCCGAGATGCCGGAGCGCGAACGCGCTGCCCAGGAGAAGATCGAGGAGTCGAAATTGATCGGCGGCCGGCGGGTGACGGGGCACGTCTCGCGGGTGCGGCCCGGCCAGGCTGGCTATTCGGTCTCCAAGGAGGCGGCCGAGATCAAGGCCGAGGCGGTGGTGATGGGGCTCCGCTACCGCAATGGGGTCCCGCAGTACGACAAGACCCTGCAGACGATCCTCGGCGAACGGCCCTGCCGCGTGATCGTCGTCTCCGACCCGACCGAACAGCAGCCGGCGATCCCCGGCGCGGCCCTGGCCGAGACGGCGCGATGAGGGGGGAGCGGATCTACCGCGGCACGGTCCGCGCCTTCTCCCTTGCCTTCCTCGCGATCGGGGTCCTGGTCCTGGTCGTCACCCTGGCCAACGGTGGCGGACCGGCTTCGCTCGGCTTCCTGATGGGGCTCGCTTTCATCGCGATTGGGATCGGTCGGCTGTGGGTCGGCGAGAGGATGGGCCGGTGAGCGCGAGAGCGGCCGGCGACGGCGACGGCGCGGGTCCACGCCGGCGCGAGCCGCCGCGCTCGGAGCCGATCCTCGAGCGCGGCCTCGGCGTCCCCTGGCTCTTCGCCGCCGCCTACTCGGCGGTCGGCTTCTCGATCTACTTCGCCCTCGGCGTCGTCGCCGACCGCGGCCTCGGACTGACGCCACTGATCTTCCTCGCCGCGGGGTTGCTCTTCGGCCTCACCACGCTCACCTACGTCGAGGGCGGGGCGATGTTCCGCGAGCGCGGCGGCTCCTCGACCTTTGCCCGCCATGCCTTCAACGAGCTGATCGCCTTCGTCGCCGGCTGGGCGATCCTGATCGACTACCTGATCGTCATCGCCCTGGCGGCGATCTCGGTGCCGCACTACCTGGAGCCGGTTTCCGCGAGCTTCGGCGATCCCGGCTGGGAGATCGGGATCGCGACGGCGGTGATTGTCGGCGTCTGCGCCCTCAACATCCTCAACATCACCGGCCGCGAGCGCCAGTTCTCACTCGTCTTCCTTGCCCTCGCCGACCTCGGCCTGCAGCTGGCGGTGATCGCGGTCGGGGCGCTGGTGGTGATGCACCCCGACCGGCTGACCGAGCACGTCCACCTCTTCAGCGACCCGAGCTTCAAGGACATCGTCTACGCGGCGGTGGTGGCGATGCTTGCCTACGCCGGGATCGAGGCCGCCTCCGACCTGGCGCCCGACATCGACGTCAGCCGCGCGGACCTGAAACGGGTCGCCGGCATTGGCGCCCTCGGGGTCCCGCTCGTCTACGCGGGAATGGCGGCGGTGGCGCTGATGGCGGTGCCGGTTGTCGCCGGCCCCAACGGGCTGGAGACCGCGCTCGGCAACGAGTTCGTCGAGGAGCCGGTGCTGGGGGTGGTCTCCCAGTACGAGCCGGGCTGGGTTGCCGACACGATGCGGTGGCTGGTCACCGCCGTCGCCACGCCGGTGCTGATCTGGGCCGCGAGGACCTCGATGCTCGGCGTCTCCCGCCACATCTACACGCTGGCGATCAACCGCCAGATCCCCAGCTGGCTCGGGAAACTCCACCGCCGCACCGCCACCCCCTACGTCGCGATCGTGCTCAGCGGCGTGATCGCGATCGGCCTCGTCGTCCCCACCAACGTCAAGCTGCTGGCCGGCATCTACGCCTTCGGGGCGACGCTGGCGATCACCATCGCCCACCTCTCGATCATCCGCCTGCGGGTGACCGAACCGGAGCGGCGGCGGCCGTTCCGCATCCCCTACGGCTTCCACTGGGGCATCGCCACCGTGCCGCTACCCGCTGTGGTCGCCGCCTTCCTCAGCGGCCTCGCCTTTCTCAGCGTCCTCGCCTACCACTCGACCGCCCGCTGGGCCGGGCTCGGCTGGATGGCCTTCGGCCTCGCCTTCTACGTGATCTACCGCAAGGGCTTCGAGGGGACGACGCTGACTAAGCGGGTCTCGGTCACCGAGCGGGCGCTGACCAAGCAGGTGCCGGAAATCGAGTTCGGCAACATCCTCGTGCCCGTCTTCGGGACCAAGTTCGACGACGACATCGTCGCCACCGCGGGCCGGCTGGCCGCCGCCGAAGCGGCCGGCGACAGCGGCGACGGCGTCTCGCGGATGGACGTCGTGTTCGTGATCGAGGTGCCGCTGACCCTGCCGCTCGACGCGAAGCTGCCGAAGGAGCGCGAGGAGCAGGCGCGGCGGGCGCTGGAGCGGGCGCGGGAAGTGGGCGAGGAGTACGAGGACGTCGAGGTGACGACGGACGTGATCCGCGCCCGCAAGGTCGGCGCCGGCATCCTCGAGGCGGCTCGGCGCGGCAACGTCGAAGCGATCGTGATCGGGGGGGAGGCGCCGACCAAGATCCGCGGTGGCGGCGTCCTCGGCGGCATCGGCGCCGCCAAGCCGGCCGAGATCGGGGCGGCAACGGAGTACGTACTGAAGAAGGCCCCCTGTCGGGTCCTGTTGACGGCCCCGCCGGAACCTGAGTAGCGGTCTAGTATCCGCCCCATGTTCGTCTTGATCGTCGGCTGCGGCCGCGTCGGCTCCTCGGTGGCGCGGTCGATGCTCCGCGAGGGCCACCAGGTTTCCTGCCTCGACGAGGACCCGGAGTCCCACGCTCGGCTCGAGGTCGGGCTGGAGAAGAGCTGGGAGGACCTAGGTGGCCAGTTCACGGTCGGGGCCGGTCTCGAGACCGAGGCCCTGGAGGCCGCCGGGATCCAGGAGGCCGACGTCTTCATCGCCTCGACCGACGGCGACAACACCAACATCGTCATCGCCCAGATCGCTCAGCGGCGCTACGAGGTGCCGACCGCGATCGCCCGCGTGCTCGACCCGCTGCGGGCCGAGTGGTACCAGCGCCAAGGCCTGCACACCGTCTGCCCGACCCGGGTCGCGATCGACATGCTCGAGGGCGCGGTCCGCGAGGCGACCGGCCGTGGCGGAGCATCCAGCGACGCGCCCGCGGCGGTCTAGGGGAGGACCGGAGAGCGCATGTACATCATCGTCGTCGGAGCCGGCAAGGTCGGCTGGAACCTGGCCCGGGAGCTGCTCGACAAGGGCCACGAGGTGACGCTGATCGAGAGCGACCGCCGGCGGTATCTGACCGTCGAGCAGGAGCTCGAGCACAACGTCTCCTACGGCGACGCCTCCGAGCTCTGGGTGCTGGAGCGGGCCGGGATCCAGCGTGCCGACATGGTGATCGCGGTCACCGGCGATGACGAGGACAACATGCTGATCTGCCAGGTCGCCAAGGAGAAGTACCTGGTCGACCAGATCATCGCCCGCGTCAACAACCCCCGCAACCGCCAGCATTTCGACCTGCTCGGGATCAAACCCTCGGTCTCGGCTACCGACCTGATCCTGCGCCTGCTCGAGCACGAGGTGCCCGAGTACGGGCTGGTCCACCTGCTCGACCTGCAGGAGGAGCAGCTGGAGATCATCGAGATGCTGCTCGGCAAGGACTCGGGCGTGACCGGCCGTCGCGTCGGCGACCTGCAGATGCCCGAAGGCAGCCTGCTGATCTCCGTCCTGCGCTCCGGCAAGGGCTTCGTCCCCACCGCCGACACCGTGCTCGAGGAAGGCGACGAGATCCTCGCCGTCCTCGACCCGGGCAAGGAGGACGAGTTGAAAATCCTCTTCGGCCCCGCGGGCAACGGCTCCAACGGCGGGTAAGACCGCGACCTGATCGGACGCTAAGGGGCATGGCCGATCGCGAAGTCGATTTCCTGCTGGTCGGCGGTGGCATGGCCTCCGCCCACTGCGCTTCCGAGCTGCGCCGGCGCGGGACGGAGGGCTCGATCCTGCTGGTCGGGCGGGAGCCGGAGCCGCCCTACGAACGGCCGCCGATCTCCAAGGACTACCTGCGCGGCCAGGCCGGCCGCGGCGACGCCTACGTCAACCAGCCGTCCTGGTACGAGGAAAACGGCGTCGAGCTTCTGACCGGTCGCAACGTCCTCGGGCTCGACCCGGAGGCGCGGACGGCGAAAGTCCAGGGCGGGGAAGAGGTCACCTTCGGCCAGGCGCTGCTGGCGACGGGGGCGATGGTGAACATCCTCCGCGTCGAGGGCGCCGAGAACGAGGGGATCCACTACCTGCGCGCTTTCGGCAACGCGGATGCCATACGCGCCGACGCCGAGGCGGCCGGCCATGTCGTCCTGATCGGCGGCAGCTACATCGGCTGCGAGGTGGCGGCCTCGCTTGCCGCGCAGGGGAAGCGGTGCACGATCATCGCGATGGAGGAGGTGGCGCTGTCGCGGACCTTTGGCGAGGACGCCGGGCGCTGGTTCCAGGCGCAGCTGGAAGAGCGGGGCGTCGCCTTCCACGGCGGCGAGACCCTGAGCGCGTTCGAGGGGGACGGGCGAGTGCGGGCGGTGGTGACCGAGAGCGGCCTTGCGGTCGAGTGCGAGACGGTGGTCGTCGGGGCGGGGGTGCGGCCAGATGCGATGCTCGCCCAGCGGGCCGGCCTCGAGGTCGATCGGAGCGGGATCGTCTGCGATTCGAAGCTGCGGACTTCGGCTGCGGGGATCTACGCGGCCGGCGACTGCTGCTCCTACGACAGCGTCGTCCACGGCCGCCGCGTCCACGTCGAGCACTGGGACGTGGCGATGCAGCAGGGGATCAAGGCAGCCGCCAACATGCTCGGGGCGGACGAGGACTACGACGTCGTCCCCTACTTCTTCAGCGACCTCGGCGACTGGGCGAGCCTCGAGTACGTGGGGCCGGCCTACGAGTGGGACCGGGAGGTCTGGCACGGCGACCGCGAAGGTGGCGAGTTCTCGGTCTGGTACCTCCGGGACGGGCGCGTCGCCGGCTGCCTCAGCGTCGGCCGCTCCGAAGAACTCGCGCAGGCGCGGCAGATGATCGCCGAAGGCACCCCCTTCTCCTGAGTCCCTTATTCTGGGGGGACGCCGTTGCGGCCTGGTGTAATGGCAGCACGCCTCGCTCTGGACGAGGTAGTCGGGGTTCGAGTCCCTGGGCCGCAGCTTCAATTAACCGCCTGCAAACCTGTCCAATCGGCTTGCTAGCTTCGCCCTCGTGAATACCCCCGGCAAGAAGACTGTCCTGCTTCTCCTCTTCGCGCTGGTTGCGCTGGCGATCGCCGGCTGCGGCGGCGGAGGCGACGAGACGGAAACGACCGCGGCGACCACCACCGAAGAACCGCAGCAGCTGACGAAAGCAGAACTGCTCGAGCAAGGCGACGGGATCTGCGCCGAGGTCAACGCAGCGGTTGGCGCCCTGGCGGGCGAAACCGAAGAAGCGGCGGTGCCGGACACGATCGAAAAGACCGCCAACCTCTACACCGGCATGGTCGAACGCCTGCAGGAACTGGGGACGCCCGAGGGCGACGACGGCAGCTACGCCAAATTCATGGGCGCGGCGGAAGAGCTGGCCAAGGTCGAGGGCGAAATCAAGGCCGCAACCGAAGACGAAGACACCGAAGCGCTCGGCGAAGCGGCGACCGAAGCGGCCCCGGCCCTCGAAGAATTCAGGTCGCAGGCGGAGATCTACGGCTTCGAAGAGTGCGGCGAGGGCCCCAGCGCACCGACCGCTGCGACGCCCGGCGGCGAAACGGAAGCGAGCGGTGAAGAACTCGAAGGGGTCGAAGAAGAAGGCGGCGGCGAACCCGAAATCGAAGAAGAAGTCGCCCCCGAAGAAGAAGCCCCGCCCGTCGAAGAAGTCGCCCCTGAAACCGGCGGCGCCGGTGGGGGAGCCGAAGCAGCGCCTGAAGCAGCCCCCGAAGGCGGCGGCTCAGAATCCGGCGGCGTCGGCCCCGGTTGATTTAGCTGGTTGCGGTAGGAGGTACGGGTGCCCCTCTCCCAAAGCCCGTCGCGCAGCTGAGGTGTCTAGCGAACTGCGGATCTTTGCCCTTGAGCCTTTGGGAGAGGGGCACCCGTCCCTCTAGCCACAGCTTTCTTTCCTTCGGCTAGCCAGTCGATCACCGCATCCGACTTTCGCCACACCAGGGTGTGTACAAACTCGGCTACGTCGACCCTGGAGCCATGTCCGGCACGGCCCTGGCACCCATGATCCACACCTAACTGTCGCCAAGGAGTCGGGTGTCCCTCTCCCGACCGGCGTCCTGATTTTCGCAGTGCCCGTTGGCGAGAGATGAAGCGTTAACGGCGAAAATCCCAGGGAGGGAGAGGGATACCCGACTCCTCTACCAGCAGCGGCCGGAAGCAGGCAGTTATGCAGCCGAGGACTCGGCCCAGGCGCCGTAGAGCTTGGCGTAGGGGCCACCGGCTTTGATCAGCTCGTCGTGGGTGCCCTCCTCGGCGATCTTGCCTTGCTCGAGGACGATGATCTTGCCGGCCCGGCGGATGGTGGAGAGGCGGTGGGCGATGACTATGGCGGTGCGGCCGTGGAGGAGGCGCTCTAGGCCTCGCTCGATCGTTTTCTCGGTGCGGACGTCGACGTTGGAGGTGGCCTCGTCGAGGATCAGGATGCGGGGTTCGGCGAGGAGGGCGCGGGCGAAGGCGACCAGCTGGCGCTGGCCCGCCGAGAGCTGGATGCCGCGCTCGCCGACTTCCGTGCCCAGGCCCTGCGGGAGGTTGCCGACGAACTCGGTGGCGCCGACCGCGGCGATCGCCGCTTCGATCTCCTCCTCGCTCGCCTCCGGGCGCCCCAGGGCGACGTTTTCGCGGACGCTGCCGGAGAAGAGGAAGCCCTCCTGGGGGACGATGCCGAGTTGGCGCCGCAGGGCTCGCTGCCGGACGCCGCGCAGGTCATGGCCGTCGACCCGCACCGTCCCCTTCTGGGGGTCGTAGAAGCGGGCGACCAGCTTCGCGAAGGTCGACTTGCCCGCCCCGGTGGCGCCGACGAGGGCCAGCGTCTGCCCGGGCGGTACGTGGAGGTCGACGTCGCGCAGCGCCCACAGGTCGTCGTCGGGCGCCGCTCCATCGGCGCCGGCCTCGTCCGAGTAGGAGAACCAGACGCCCTCCAGCTCGATCTCCCCTCGCAGGGTCCCCGGATCGATCGCGTCCGGCGCGTCGACCATGTCCGGCTTCGTGTCGAGCAGGTCGAAGATCTTGTCCAGCGCCGCCATCCCCTGCTGGTAGGTCGTGTAGAGCTGGGAGAGTTCCTGGATCGGTTCGAAGAAGCGGGTCAGGTAGCCGACGAAGGCAACGACGACCCCGACTTCGATCGCCCCATCAACCGCCTGGCTGCCTCCGTAGAGCAGGATCACCGCCGTCCCCACCGCCGCCAGCATTTCGACCGCCGGGAAGTAGGAGGCGTTGAGGTAGACCGTCTTCATGTTGACGTCGCGGTTCTCTTCGTTCAGCGCGGTCATCTGCGCTAGGTGGCGTGGCTCCTGGCCGAAGCTGCGGACGACGCGCACCCCGCTGAGCGTCTCCTGCAGGTAGGCGGTGACCGCGGCGATCCGCTCGCGGGTGGCGCGATAGGTGCCGGCGGAAACGATCCGGAAGACGACGCTCGCCACCGCCAGCAGCGGGAAGGTGACGAAGGTGATCAGCGCCAGCTGGAGGTCGAGGAAGAGCAGGATCACCACCACGCCGAGGAGGGTCAAGGTGCTGGAGAAGATCGTCACGAAGCCGCTGGTCACGAGCTGGTTCAGCGCTTCGACATCGTTGGTCATCCGCGAGATCAGCACCCCCGGGCTGCGGCGCGTGAAGAAGCCAATCGACATCGACTGGAGGTGGGAGAAGATCCGCTCGCGCAGGTCCTGCAGCGCCCGGGTGCCGATCCAGCCGACGAGGTAGCTCTCCCAGAAGGTGGCCACGGCGTAGAGGACGGTGGCGAAGACGAAGGCGGCGACGATCCAGTCGAGTGCGGCGACGTCGCCGGCGCGGATGCCGCTGTCGATCGCCTTCCCCAGCAGGTAGGGAGGGGCGAGAGCGGCCGCCGTCTCCAGTAGCAGCGCCGTGAACATCAGGATCAGGCGGCCACGGTAGGGCCGCAACAGCCCCAGCAGCCAGCGCACCTTGCGCGCTCGCTGGTCCTCGCCGCGGACGAGGCGCCAGAGGTCGAGGAAGAGCCGGCTGATGTTCGCGAGACCTTTCCCGTCGCCGCTCAAAGCCGCGCTACCTCCTCGCGCTGCTCGAGGTCGCGCTGCAGGAAGACGGTGTCTGCGAGCCCGTGCTCGGCGATCTCGCGGTAGAAGCCGCAGCCCTCCAGCAGCTCCTCGTGGGTGCCGCGGTCGACGATCGTGCCGCCGTCCATCACCACGATCTCGTCGGCAAGCGAGACGGTGGAGAGGCGGTGGGCGATGATGAAGGTGGTCCGCCCGGCCATCGCCTCGCGCAGCCCGGCTTTGATTGCAGCCTCGGTGGTGGCGTCGACCGAGGAGGTGGCGTCGTCGAGGATGAGGATGCGCGGGTCGGCGAGCAGTGCGCGGGCGATCGCGACCCGCTGGCGCTGGCCGCCGGAGAGGGTGAGGCCGCGCTCGCCGACCCGGGTCTCGTAGCCGTCGGGGAGCTCGCGGATGAAGGCGTCGGCCTGGGCGCGGCGGGCGGCGGCTTCGATCTCATCCATGCTCGCGTCCTGTCGGGCGTAGGCGATGTTCTCGGCGACGCTGGCGGTGAAGAGGAAGCTGTCGTCGGCGACGAAGGCGATCTGGGAGCGCAGCGACTCAATGTCGACGTCCCGCACGTCAGCGCCGTCGACCAGCACCGACCCCTCGCTCGGGTCGTAAAGCCGGGCGATCAGCCCGACCAGGCTCGTCTTCCCCGACCCGGAAGGGCCCACCAGCGCCACCGTCGTCCCGGCCTCCACCGCCAGGTCGACGTTCGTCAGCGACGGCAAGCCGCCGTTGTAGCGGAGCGTTGCGCCACGGATCTCCACGGCGCCGCCGCCGGCTGGAAGCGCCGGAGCGCCGGGGGGGCTTTGGATCGCCGGTTCGCGGTCGAGGACTTCGAACATGCGATTGCCGCTGGCGACGGCGCGCTGGGCCATTCCCAGCGCCATCCCGAGCGAGCGCATCGGGCCGGCGAGCATGCCGACGTAGGTGTAGAAAGCGACGAAGGCGCCGAGGCTGAGGTTGCCGTCGATCACCTCGCGGCCGCCGACCAGCAGCACCAGGGCGATGCCGATTTGCGGCAGCAGCCCGATCAGCGGCGAGAAGAAAGCCTGCACCCGGGTCGTGTAGATGCTCTGCTCGAAGACCCGGGCGACGGCGCGCTGGAAGCGGCGGAGCTGGTGCTCCTCGCGGGCGAAGGCCTTGACGATGCGAATCCCGGAGACGTTCTCCTCGGCCTCCGCGGTCAGCTCGGCGATCCGCTGCTGCACCTCCTGCTGCGCGGGCCGGGAGATCTGGCTGTATCTGGTCGCGGTGAGGATCACGAACGGCGCCGGAATCAGTGCCACCAGCGCCAGCAGCGGGTTGATCGCGATCATCACCACCGCGGCCAGGGTGATCGTCAGCAGGTTCTGGGTGATGAAGATCAGCCCGTAGCCGAGGAAGAAGCGGATCGACTGCAGGTCCACCGTCGCCCGTGACATCAGCTGCCCGGTCTGCTGCGAGTCGAAGAAGCCGAGGTCGAGCCGCTGAAGGTGGGCGTAAAACTGCTGGCGCAGGTCGAATTCGACCGCCAGCGAGACCTTGCCGGCTACCAGCCGCCGCACCAACGTCAGGCCAAGGCGCAAGAGGCCGGCGCCGACGATCGCCAGAGCCAGCGGCAGGAGGTCCGGTTTATCGCCGTCCTCGATCGCGTTGACGGCCTTGCCGATCAGCCACGGGATCAGCACCGTCATTCCCATCGCCGCCCAGGCGAAGACCAGCGACCCCCACAACGCTAGCCGGTAGGGGCGCAGGTATCCCATCAGGCGACGGTAGGTGCGCACCTACCCACTATACAAAGTGAAGTAATGCAACCCAGCCCGCAAAAAGCCCCGTAGAGCAAGCTTTTCTGCGGTCTCGCGCGCTACTTGAGGCGTGCTGCGGCCTTGGCGCTCGGCACTTTGCCCTCTTCGCACTTTTTCGGATGGTGACCGGGGGGCTGGAGGATCTGGAAGTTGGTGACGTCGTGGAACTGGGTCGTCGCGCCGCTGTTCTGGGCGAGGTTGACGATCAGGCGGTAGAAGCCGGGGGGGAGGCCGTGGTAGTAGATCTCCGGCCGGGTGCCGGGGGAGTAGCTGCCGGCGCTGCCGATCCGCTCGGCCAGCACCCCGTTCGGCCCGGCGTACTCGGCGTAGTCGAAGGAGGCGCCGACCAGCCGCCCTTTGCCGAGCGGGCTGTTGACCGCGTCCTGCAGTTTCTTCGGGTCGACGCAGTCGGGGACGCGGTTGAGGCTGTAGCGGAGGTGGCCCTCGCCGAGCTGTGGTTCGCGCCCGAACTGCTGCGGCGCCAGCTCGAAATTCTCGATCTCGACCTTGACGACAACCGCGCGGCTGGTCTGCCGGGCGCCGTTGCGGGGCGAGACGATCTCCACCCTCGGTTCCCCGGGTACCCCAGCCTCCGCCTCGGCGGGCTCCGAGCTCTCCTTGCCCCCGAAGGCAACGGCGAGCGCCACGGCGACGGCGGCCAGGACAACTGCCGCCACGGTTCCAGTCCTCGCCGGCATCAGCTCAGTCGAAGGTCCAGAGCTTGTTGCCGAGGAAGTTGAACGGCATGGCCACGGCTACCGCGATGGCCTGGGCGGTTAGCTCGCCGACCAGGTGGTTGGAGATGAGTAGTTCCAGGGCGGCGATGTTCAAGCCGAGCGAGGCGAGGCTGACCGCGAAGAAGCGGGCGGCCTGGAAGTGGGCGGGGCCCTCGCCTGGGCCGAAGGTCCAGTAGCGGTTCCAGAGGAAGTTGTTGGTGACGGCCACGCAGAAGGCGCCGATTGCGGCAACGGCGTGGTGGACGCCGAGGCTGCTGGTGAGGAGGAGGAAGGCGGCGAGGTTGATCAGGTAGCCGGAGCCGCCGACGAGCCCGAATTTGAGCAGCTGCATCCAGCTGGCCGGGCGGCGGGCCGCGGCGCCGATCCGGTAAGCGATCTGATTGGCGGGGGTCATGACGACGGGCCAGGTTAGCGAGGCCCTCGGTTAGCCTGATCTATATGAGCGACGGCAGGAGGCAATACGACCCGCAGGCGATCGAGCCGGCGCGCCAGGACGCCTGGCAGCAGCGGGGAGACTTCGAGGCGCCGCGGCCCAAGGACGGCCAGACGCGGGTGTATGTGAAGCCGTCGAGCCCCTTCACCTCAGGCAACCTGCACATGGGCCACGTCCGGGATTACTCGATCGGCGACGCCTATGCGCGCTTCCGCCGCGGCCGCGGCGACGCGGTCCTCTTCGGCTTCGGCTTCGACGCCTTCGGCCTGCCGGCCGAGCTGGCGGCGATCGAGCGCCAGGAGCCGCCGGCCGACTGGGTCGCCCAGTGCGGCGAGCGGATGCTCGGTCAGATGAAGCGCCTCGGCTTCTCCTTCGACTACGACCGCGTCTTCTATAGCTCCGACGAGGGCCAGTACCGCTGGTCGCAGTGGCTCTTCAACACGCTCTGGGCCCAGGACCTGATCTACCGCGACGACGCCACCGTCGACTGGTGCGACACCTGCCAGACGACGCTGGCCTCGATCCAGGTCGAGGACGGCCGCTGCTGGCGCTGCCACAACGAGGTGCGACTGATCCGGCGCCCGACCTGGTTCCTGCGCATCACTCCCTACCTGGAGGAGAACGACTGCAACACCGAGGGGCTCGCCGAGAGCGGGAGCTGGGATGACCTCTCGCTCGCCACCCAGCGCTACATCCTCGGCCGCGCCGACGGAGTCGAGCTCGACCTCCGGGGCAGCGAGGGGCGCTCGCTGACGGTCTTCACCCCGCACCGCAAGGCGGCAGGGCTCGCCAGCTTCGTCCTGCTCTCGCCGCGCCACCCCGAGGTCGACGCCTGGGCAACCGACCCGGACGTGCGCGAGCAGCTGGAGCGGATGCGCTCGGGGGGCTGGGAGCGCAGCGCCCGCGACGCCCGCTCGGTGCCGGTCGTCGATACCGGCGCTTCGATCCTCGGCCCAGCCGGCGAGGAGCTGCCGGTGGTCGTCTCACCTATCGTCGACTCGCGCTTCGGGCCCACCGCGGCGCTCGGGATCCCCGCCGTCGACGAGGCCGACCGCGACATCGCCGAGCGGCTCGAGCGGGTAGAGGTGCCCGCGCCCGAGGAGGACGAGGCGGCGCCGGCGGTCGCTCCTGTGGATGGGGCCCGCGACGCGACCCGCTACCGCGCCAACGACTTCTCGATCTCCCGACAGCGCTCCTGGGGGACCCCGATCCCGGTCATCCTCTGCGAGGCGTGCGGGCCGGTGCCCGTACCCGACGAGGACCTGCCGGTCGTCCTGCCGCGAGACATCAAGCCGACTGGCGAAGGGAACCCGCTCGCCGAGCGCCCCGACTTCGTCGACGTCGAGTGTCCCAAGTGCGGGGCCGCAGCCAAACGGGAGACCGACACCCTCGACTGCCACTTCGACGCGCTCTGGCTCTGGGTGCCGGCGGCGGTCCCGCCCGAGGCCCGCGAGGAGCAGATGTTCACCCACCCCGACCTGCGGGAGTGGCTGCCCGCCGAGCGCCTCGTCGCCGGCAACGACAGCGGCGGCTTCGTTTTCGACCAGCGCGTCGTCACCAAGGCGCTGCGGGACATCGGCCCCTTCGAGTTCATGGGGGAGGGGGAGCCGTTCGCCGGCTGCCTCTTCCACGAGATGGTGATCGCCGACGGCCGCAAGATGAGCAAGCACCTGGGGAACGTTGTCAATCCCGACGATCTGGTCGCCCAGCACGGGGCAGACACGGTGCGCCTAGCTGTCCTCTATGCGGCGGGCCCGGCCAAGACCCTGAACTGGAGCGAGGGGGCGGTGAAATTCGCTAGCCGCTTCCTGCGCGGCCTCTGGAACTACACCCATGACCGCATCGCCGGCCTCGAGGCGCTCTCCCACGACCCGGAGGCCGCTGCCGACACCGAGCACATGCGCGACCGGCTGCGCAAATGGTGCGAGAACGGCCTCTCGCGGATCACCGAGGACACTGCCGAGCTGCAGATGCACAAGACGATCCGCAACATCACCCGCCTCTTCGAGCGGATTCAGGATTACGAGAAGCGGGTGCTCAAACGGCGGGGTCAGCTCGACCGCGCCGACGCCGAGGCGCAGCTGGCCGCGCTCGTCCTCCTCGCCCGCACCCTGCTGCCGTTTGCCCCGCACATGGCCGAGGAGCTCCTGGTCGCGCTGGGGGTCGAGGACGGCGCCGAGGCCCTGGAGGCGTGGCCGGAGACGGCGGAGATCCCGGTCCAGCCGACCCCGACGGCGGCCTCGCAGTAGCCGGAAAGGGCACTTCTACTTCATCCCCGGGCAGAAGCTTGCGCGATTGAGCAAAACAACTTGATTGCTACATGGCGGTGTGTTATGAATTCGCGTGCCGGGCGATCAACCGGTGAAGGAGGCGGGGCCCTCGGATTTGGGAAACCGCCTTGGGGTGGCAAAGGAGGACCAATCCTGAGCCAGGATCTACATCGTCATGACGGATCCTGGTCACGTCGGCACGGCCGATGTCGCCCCGCCTCCCTTCATCACTTTTTCACCGATCGCATATAGGGGCGGGGCCTATTGGGGTGGCACCGCCCCTATTTCGGCGTCTTTTTTACCTCGAAGCGGTGCGTTTTCGTTGCGTAGGAGATGCCCTCGCAAAGTTGGGCGGGGGTGGTCTTGAGGGCGCCGGCGAGCTTGACGATCGTCGCCAGGCGCGGCTCGCGACCTGCCCGCTCCAGCAGCGAGACCTCGGTCCGGTGAAGGTCACAGAGCCGGCCCAGCTCTTCCTGGGAGACACCGGCCTCGGTGCGGATGCGGCGGAGGTTGATCGCGAAGCGCTCTTGCGGGGTCATGGTCTCAGTCCGATCGTCGATTCCTGCGGACAGAAAGTCTACAGACAGAATAAAGCGTCGCTCTTGCGCCCGCTTCAGGTTCCGCTACCTTCTTGCAAGGAAACGGGTCCCCATTTGCGCAAGATTGCGCAGAAAGCGTTGAGCAGTAGCTGACCATGTGTCATATTCGTGCGATCAACTGGACGAGCGCCGAGGGATCGGCGGCAAAGGAGGAGCAATGAGTGACGCGGCAGATCCGCACCTCACCGAGCCCTACGGGCCCCGGACCAACTCCTGCGCCACCGAACTTGCCTGCCGCGACTGCGGCTACCGGACGCCGCTGCTCGATACCGCTTTCAAGTGCCCGGCCTGCGGCGAAGGACTCGACATCGACTACGACTACGAGCGCGCCAAGGAGGCGATCGCCGAGCGGGGCCTCGAGGGGCGGCCGTGGAACGTCTGGCGCTTCGAGGAGCTGCTGCCGATCGTCAGCCGCCGCGCTCAGGAGCGGGTCGCCCAGTTCGCCGGCAAAACGCCGCTGATCCACGCCGAGCGGCTCGGCGCCGAGCTCGGGCTCAGCAACCTCTACCTCAAGGACGACTCGACCAACCGCCCGTCGCTCTCCTACAAGGACCGGGTGGTTGGGATGGCGATCGCTCGCCTGCTGGAACTGGGCAAAGACGAGGTCGGCTGCGTTTCCACCGGCAACGTCGGCACCGCCGTCGCCGCGCTCGCGGCCCAGGCCGGGGCCAGGCCCTACATCTTCTACCCGGGCAACATGGAGAAGGGGAAGGCGAAGGCTTGCCGTGCTCTCGGGGCCCAGGTCATCCAGCTCGACGCCAACTACGACGGCGCCAACCGGGCCTGCCGTGAGCTGGCGCTGGCGAGCGGCATGGAGTTCGCCAACATCACCCTGCGCCCGTTCTACGCCGAGGGGGCGAAGACGATGGCTTTCGAGGTGGTCGAGGAGCTGGGCTGGAAGGCGCCCGACCACTTCGTGATCCCGGCCGCCGGCGGCACCCTTTCCTCGCGCGTCCACAAGGGCCTGCTCGAGCTGGACAAGGTCGGCCTCGCCGAGACCGCGGCGGCGAAGATCAACATCGCCCAGGCGAGCGGCTGTTCGCCGATCGCGACCGCGATCTCCGCCGGCGGCGGCGAGATCGTCAAGCAGACGCCGGAGACGGCTGCGCATTCGCTTGCGATCGGGGCGCCGGGCGACGGCGCCCTCGTCGTTGACGCGGTGGTTTCGCGCGGCGGGGCGGCGGCGGCGGTCTCCGACGAGGAGATCTTCGGCGCCATCGACCTGCTCGGTGCCAGCGAGGGCATCCTCACCGAGCCCGCCGGCGGCACCACGATCGCCTCGACCGCCCGGCTCGCCCAGGAAGGGAAGATCGGGCCCGACGAGGTCGTCGTCGCGGTAATCAGCGGCAACGGCCTGAAGACGCTTCAGGAGCACCCCGACAAGCCCTGGCCGGAAATGGTCCCGTGTGAGGTGGGGGCGATGGAGGAGATGCTCAACGACTTCCGCCAGGCAGCGACGGCCGCGCTGCGCTGAGCGGAAAAGGGGCGGGCGACCGGCGCGACTTACCCGGCGCGCAGCCGGTCGCCGCGCCTCGGTTCGCCTAGGCTGTCCCTCGTGAGTGAGCTGCCGCAGGTCGAGGGGGTTACCAACCACTGGGTGCAGGCTCGCGGGGTCGAGTTCCACTACGCCGAAGCGGGCTCCGGTGACGACGTCGTCCTCTGCCTGCACGGCTGGCCGCAGCACTGGTACGAGTGGCGGCACCTGATGCCGGCGCTGGCCGACCGCCACCGGGTGCTGGCGCTCGATCTGCGCGGCTTTGGCTGGTCGGAGGCGCCGGACGGTGGCTACGAGAAGGAGAACCTGGCCACCGACGTCCTCGCCGTCCTCGACGAGCTGGGAATCCAGCGCGTGAAGCTGGTCGGCCACGACTGGGGCGGCTGGATCGGGTTCCTGCTCTGCCTGCGAGAGCCGCGGCGGTTCGAGCGCTTCCTGGCGATGGACATCCTGCCGCCCTGGACCGGGATCAAGGAGATGGGGCCGCACGTTTGGCGGCTCTGGTACCAGTGGATGGTCCTCACGCCCGGCCTCGGCTACCAGTTGCACCGCAGCGGCAAGCTCGTGCCGAAGGTCCTGGTGGGATCCTCGAAGCAGCGCCAGGTCTGGGACCCGGCGACGATCCACGCCTTCTCCGACACCTTCACCGAGCCGGCGCGGGCGCGGGCCGGGGTGCAGATGTACCGGAGCTTCAACCTGCGCGAGATGCCAGGAATCGTCCGCGGCCGCTACGCCAAGGCCCATCTCGAGGTCCCCACCCTTCTGCTCCATGGCGCCGAGGACCCACTCCCTCACCAAGCCCTCAAGGGCTACGAGCGCCACGCGGAGGTGATGGGGTTGGAGATCGTCCCCGACTGCGGTCACTTCATGGCCGACGAGATGCCGGACCTCGTCGCCGAACGGGCGCGCGAGTTCCTCAGCTCCTGATCCGCGCCTCCTCGAGATCGAGGTCGCGCTCGATCTGGCGCATCGTCTGGTTGCGCAGGCGCCCGCTGCCGCGCAGCGTCAGCAGCTCTTCGCGCTCGATCCCGATCAGCTCCCGCCGCAGCTCGCCGTAGTCGGCGATCCGCTGTTCACGCGCGGCGACGTCGGGGTCCTCGCCGCCCAGCACCGCCTGGCACATGCGGAAGCGGGCGCGGTAGAGGTCGCGCAGGCGCTTCAGCTGCGCCTCACCGGCGCGCTCCTCCTCTTCCATCTCGTCGATCCGGTCGAGCGCCGACTGCGCCGCCTCCATCCGCGCCACCGCCTCTTCGTCTGACCAACGCCGCGGCTCCTCCAGCTTCAGCGCCCGGACGATGAACGGCAGCGAGAGCCCCTGGCCGACGAGCGTGATCAGGATCAGGGCGAAGGTGAGGAAGATGATCTGCGGCCGGGCGTCGACGCTGAGCGGCACCGCCAGCGCCGCCGCCAGGGAGACGGCGCCGCGCATTCCGCTCCAGCCGACGGCGAAGCGCTGCCCGAGGGTCTCGCCCGCGTCCTTGCCGATCGCGAAGACGAAAGCGAGCCGGGTGCCGATCGAGGCCGCCGCGATCGCCGCCACGGGGAGCAGCAGCTCGCTCACGCCGGAGGAGGTCTCCTCGAGCGTGTCGACGATCTCCGGTAGCTGCAGGCCGAGGAGGACGAAGAGGGTGATCGCGAGGCCGAAGACGAGGACGCCCCAGAAGGCGACAGCGCTGAGGCGGATGTCGGCGTCGAGCGAGCGTGGCGAGCGGTAGCCGGCGTAGACCCCGGCGACGACGGCGGCGAGGATGCCGGAGACATGCAGCTCCTCGGCGCCGATGTAGGCGCCGTAGGCGGTGAGGACGGTGAGCACGATCGAGAGCCCGTTGTCGGTCTGGCGGCGGACGACCAGGTCGGAGAGGACGCCGACGGCGAGGCCGACGGCGATGCCGCCGAGGGAGACGCCGATGAACTCGAGCACGGCGCCGCCGAAGCTGAAGGCGCTGCCGGTCGCCACCCCGACCGCGATCCGGTAGAGGACGAGGGCGGTGCCGTCGTTGATCATCGACTCCCCTTCGACCACCAGCCGCACCCGTTCGGGCGCCCCGAGGCGGCGGAAGATCGAGGTGGCGGAGACGGCGTCGGTGGGGGCGAGGATGGCGCCGAGGATCGCCGCCTCGGCCCAGCTCATCTCCGGCACCAGCGCATGAGCGACGACGGCGACCGCGGCGGCGGCGAGGAAGACGAGGCCGAGCGCGAGCAGCGCCAGCGGCCGCATCACCGCCCGCAGCTCCTGGGGCGAGGTCTGCCAGCCGGCGGCGTAGACCAGCGGCGGCAGGAAGACGAGGAAGATCAGGTCAGGGTCGAGCTCTACGGACGGCAAGCCGGGCACGAAGGCGATCGCCAGCCCCCCGAGGACGAGGACGATCGGGGCCGGAACCTTGCCGAAGTCGGCGAGCCGCACCAGCAGCGCCGCGGCGAGGATGAGGACGAAGACAGACTCGACGTTGTGCACCACCACATAACATCGGGTCACGTGGACGAACGACTCTCACCGCCGCTGGAAGACCTCGATCACGTCCGTGGGGATCGCGGCGCGCCGCTGGAGCTAGTGATGTTCGGCGACTTCCAGTGCCCCTTCTGCCTGGGCGCGCAGAAGAGCCTGCGGCGGGTGCGCGAGCGGCTGGGGGAGCGGTTGCTCTTCGGCTTCCGCCACCTGCCGATCCCCGAGCGCCATCCGCTGGCGCCGCTGGCCGCGGAGGCGAGCGAGGCGGCCGCTGCGCAGGGAAAGTTCTGGGAGTACCACGACGCCCTCTACCCGGCGCAGCCGCGGCTCTCGCGCGAGACGATGCTGGAGGTCGCGGGCAAACTCGGCCTTGACGCTGAGCGGATCGCCACCGAGCTCGACTCCGGCGCCCATCGCGACCGCGTCGCCCGCGACCTCGCCTCGGCCGAGGCCAGCGGCGCCACCGGCACCCCCACCTTCTTCGTCAACTGCGAGCGTTTCTACGGCGCCTACGACGCCTCCTCGCTGGTCGAGGCGCTGGGTGGGTGAGTACTGAATCCACGGGTACCTATATGCTCCGCCGCTCTTGATTTTTCTACGTGACTCAATCGGCGGGGATTTGCCGAGCCGGCTGCTCCTGGCGCTCGGAGTGCTGCTCTGCGCGGCGGCGTTTGTCCCCGCCGCGGCCGCGGCGGCCCCGCCCGGGTCGATCTCTGGAACCGTCACCGCGGCCGACACCGGCCAAGGGATCGGCGGTCTAGAAGTATGCGCCCGCTCACTCGAATTTCACGAAGAGGAAGACGAATTCGAAGAATTCTGGGGTTGCGAGTACACGAACCCGGACGGCTCCTACGAGATCCCGACCCTGGCTGCGGCTGAATACGAAGTCGAATTCTGGGCGAAGACGACCGGCTACGTCACCGAGTACTACCCCGGTGCCGTGCTCGTCGGCGACGGTCCGGTCACCGGTATCGACGCCGTGCTCGATCGTGCCGCGACCCTCGAAGGGAAAGTGACGAGAAGCTCCGACGGGGCGCCGGTGGAACAGATCGAAGTCTGCGCCTGGGCGATCGAGAGCGAAGACTTCGGCGGCTGCAGCTGGACCGAAGCGGACGGCAGCTACAGCCTGGAGGATCTTGGCCCTGGTGAATGGGGGGTCGAATTCTGGCCTCGGTGGTCGGGTCAGAACCTCGCACTCCAGTTCTACGACGGCCGCGATCGCTGGAGCGAAGCCGATCCGGTGTCGGTGCAGGCGGGGGAGACGGTGACCGGGATTGACGCCGAGATGTACGCCGGGGCAGCGATAAGCGGCAACGTCTCCGCCGCCGCGACCGGATCTGCGCTGGGCGAAATCGTCGTCTGCTCGGTCTACGCGGACCAGATCTGGACCTGCACCGAAACGGAACCGAACGGCGATTATGAGCTGCCGTACCTCGCGCCGGGCCAGTACAAGGTCGTCTTCTCCATCGATTTCGCGGACTGGTACGGAGAAGGGCCCGAAGAAGAAGGCGACGGTTTTGCGACCCAGTTCTGGGACCACCAGGCGAGCCTTGCGACCGCGGATGCGATCTCGCTGAGCACCGGCCAGATTGCGACGGGGGTCGATGCAAGCCTCGCCGTGCCGGGAGCCCCGCCTTCGCCGCCGTCCCCGACCGTCCCTGGCAGCACGCCCGCGCCGATCCTCATGCCGCCGCCGACCGTCGGGGCCAGCGTGGCGCCGCCGTCCCCGCCGCCCTCTTCGCCGGCTTCGCAGCCGAAGAAACCGTGCCGTAAAGGCCTCAAGCGCAAGAAGATCAAAGGCACCTGGCGCTGCGTCAAGCAGAGGAAGCACCGGCGCCACCGCCATGGCAGCGCCTCGTCCTCCAAGGCGCCTGCCCTCGCATCCCTTCCTTTCCTCGGTCGCACCGCGCCCGCGACGCGCCCGCTGTTTCGCATCAGCCGCTGACCTGCCGATTGGCCGCGAGGTTTGCGTTAGCTTGGGTCCGATGCGGGCCCTCGTCCAACGCGTGAGTCAGGCGGCGGTCGACGTCGAGGGAGAGCGGGTGGCCCAGATCGGGCCGGGGATGCTGGTCCTGCTGGGGGTCGGGGAGGGCGATGGGGAGGCGGAGGTCGATCGCCTCGCCGAGAAGGTGCGCACGCTCCGCATCTTCGACGACCCGGACGGCCGGATGAACGAGCCGCTCGGGGAGCGCGAGGTCCTCTGCGTCAGCCAGTTCACCCTCTATGGCGACACCCGCCGCGGCAACCGCCCCAGCTATGTCGGCGCCGCCCGCCCGGAGGTCGCCGAGCCTCTCTACGACCGCTTCTGCGAGCGGCTGGGCGCGAAGAAGGGCGTCTTCGGCGCTTGCATGGGCGTGGCGCTGATCAACGACGGGCCGGTGACGCTGATGCTCGAGGCGCCGCCGCCCGGCGCCGGCTAGCGGTCGAGCAGGCCGAGCTCGCCGGCCCGGTGGCTCGCCTCCACCCGGGAGCGGCAGTCAAGCTTGGAGAGCAGGTTGCGCACATGCATGTCGACGGTGCGCTGGCTGATGAACAGTTCCTGGGCGATCTCGCGATTGGTGCGCCCGATGGAAACCTGGCGCAGCACCTCCAGCTCGCGCCGCGTCAGCTGCACGCCGTCGGCCGAGGCCGCCGCGGCGCGGCTGCCAAGCCGCTGGGCCACCGACTCCCCGAGCGCCGCCACCTCCTTGGCCGCGGCTGCGGCGAGCGGCTGAGCGCCGAGCTTGCGGGCGCACCGGTAGGCGCCGCCGAGCCGCTCCAGCGCCGCCTCGCGCTCGCCGGCGGCGGCGAGGACGACCCCGGCGCGCAGTTCGATCTGGGCCCGCTCGTAGGGGATGGCGAGGGCGCGGTGCAGCTCGACGGCGCGGGAGAGGTGCTCGGCAGCGGCCGCCTCGTCGCCTTCCAGTAGCGCCAGCTCTCCCAGCGCCTGGGCCAGAGCCGCCAGCGCGTCGGGGTGCCCCGCTTCGGAGGCCATCCGGCTGAGCGCCTCGGCGCAGGCGTTGGCGCCGCCGCGGTCGCCGAGGCGGGCGTAGTGGGAGACCGCCCAGCGCATGCCCCAGACCGCGTAGTGGTGGTCCTCGCTCTCCTCCCAGCGGGCGAGGAGCTCGCGGCAGTACCTGGTTGCCTCGTCGTCCAACCCCTCCGCCGCCGCGACCATCGCCAGGGCGGTCGTCGAGTCGACGTACATGTTGTAGTGGCCGACCGAGGAGGAGACGGCGCGCGAGGCGCTCAGCAGCCGCCGGGCGGAAGCGAGCTTGCCCTGGAAGGCGTGAATCGCCCCGACCAGGCCCTCGGCCACCCAGACGGCGGTGTCGCTCTCGATCAGCTCCCGCCCGAGCTCCTCGGCCCGCGCCCACTCGCCGCGCTCGCGCAGGACGTAGACCAGGCAGGTGACGCAGGCGACCTCGGTCCCGGCGTCGCCGTCGGTCCGGCAGAGGCCGAGGGCCGTGTCCAGGGCCTCCTCGGCGCCGCGGTAGTCGGCGCCGTCGTAGAGCACGAGGCTGAGACGCTGGTAGAGCTCGGCGGCGACGGGCGTCAGATCTTCCTCGAGCGCCAGTGCCAGCCCCGCCTGCACCGAGGCCAGGCCCTCCTCGAAGTCCCCGCCCTTGGCCTGCGCGACCCCCTGAAGGCCGAGGACCCGGGCTCGCAGGTCGGTCCGGTTCGCGGCTCCCGCTTCAGCCGCGGCCTGCCCGGCCAGCTCGATCGCCTCCGCGTAGCGGGCGCCGCGGCGATGGTGGTCGGCCATCGCCAGGCGCTCGACGGCGGCGTTCGCCGGCTCGCCGGCCGCGGTGAAGGCATCGGCGGCGAGGCGGCGGGCGGCAAAGGCGCTCTCCCGCTCGCCGGTGAGGTCGTAGACGGCGGCGAGGCGGCGCTGTGCCATCGCGTAGCTGGCCTCGTCGTTGCGCTGGTCGCATTCCGCTGCGAGTTCGCGCCAGGCTTTGGCGGCGTCGGCGAGGTCGCCGCCGAGCTCGGCGCAGCGCCCGTAGCGCTCCAGAGTCTGCAACCGCGCATCGACGTCCCCGGCCTGCGGCCACATCTCCAACGCCTGTCGCGCGGCCCTGGCCGCGTCGCGATGGGCGTGCACGGCCTCCGACTCCTGGGCCGCCCGCACAAGCGCGTCCCGCGCCCGTGCCGCTTCGCCGGCGCCGAGCCAGTGGGTCGCGATCTCGAGGCTGGATCCGTCGACCCCCTCGAGCGCCTCGGCGAGCTGGCGGTGGAGCTCACGACGGCGCATCAGCGGCACCTCCGCGTAGAGCGCTTCTTGGGCGAGGGCGTGGCGGAACTGCAGCTGTCCCGGCGTCGCTTCTTCCAGCAGCCCCGCCTCGACCAGCTCGGCCAGCCCGCTTCCGCTGGCAAGCGACTCGGCGAGCCGGAGATCGAGGTGCTGGCCGATGACCGCCGCGGCCTCCGCCGCCTCGCGGGCGTCCTCAGAGAGGTTCGACGCCGCCACCAGGACTGCTTCGCGAACGGTGTCGGGCACCGGCACCTCGTCGCCCTCGGCAAGCTCGAGACCACGCGGGCCCGGCTGCAGTGCCTCCCTCACCAGCAATGCCGCGATCAGCTCCTCGACGAAGAACGGAGCGCCCATCGTGCGGTCGTGGAGGGTGCGGACGAGGGCGGGGGAAGGCGATTCGGGCAGCAGCTCCGCCAGCAGCTCGGAGACGCCGTCGCGGTCGAGCGGCTCCAGCGCCAGCTCCTGCAGGCGACCGCCGCGGCGCAGCTCGTTGCGCAGCCAGCGCAACCGGTGGTCGCGGGCGAGACCGTCGGAGCGGTAGACGGCGATCACGAGCACTGGCAGCCGCTGCAGTGGCTCCGAGAGCGCCGCCAGCAGCTCCAGGGTCGTCTCGTCGGACCACTGAAGATCGTCAAGGACCACGCTCACCGGCTGCTCGGCGCTGAGGTGGGCGAAGGCGCATCGAACCGCCTCGAAGATCGTCGCCCGGTCGCTCTCGGCTGCGGCCGCGCCGAGCTCGGGCAGGAGCAGGGCGAGGTGGGGGAGCAGCGAGCCGCACTGGGCCAGCGCCTCCGGGTCCTCGCGCAGCCGCGAGCGCAGGGCGGCGACGATCGGCCCGTAGGGAACGGCGGCGCCCTCGGTGGCCGCTCCCCGCAGCAGCAGACCCGACCCGGCGGCTTCCGCCGCCAGCCTGCTCTTGCCGATGCCCGCCTCGCCGGACAGCAGCAGGATTGAGCCCTTCCCGGCGGCGGCCTGCTCGGCGGCAGCGCCGAGGCGGGCCAGCTCAGTCGCCCGTCCGACGAGCGGGGTCGGGGTGCTCATGACGAGGTCAGTCTAGGTCGCCCCCGGTGACGGACCGAGGACCGGCTCTCTCGCCGGCCCTCGGTCCTCTCGGGCGCCATCCCTTCAGGCGGTGGCGGACACCGGGTCGGGGCGGACGACGACGGTGTCGAGGATCGGCACGATCTCGTCGCAGGGGAGGCCGGATGCCTCGGCGTGGGTGCGGATCGCCTCCGGGCTCTCGCCTTCGTAGACGCAGAAGGTGCCGACCTCGCCACTCTCCTCGCTGAGCGCGTAGCTGCGGATCCAGCGGACACCAGAGCCGGGTTCATCGCCGACTTCGGCTGAACGCTTACCGGCGACTTCCAGGTCCTGCGGGGTCCGCCAGCCGTTGCGGCGAAGGATTCCGTAGAGCTTCATTTCTTACCTCCAGTTTCGCTTTTGCAGATGCCAGTCGAAGGTATGGCCGGGAAAAACCCCACGCATCAGCGAAACCACCGTATTTTTAGCTGCGGCATGCCGTATCGGACCAAACGCTGGCTCCTCCTCGTCACGGCGGTGTCGGCGATCTGCCTGCTGCAGGCGGCGGGCGCGACGGCTTCTTCCTTCTTCGAACCCACCGGCTCGATGAGTATCCGGCGCGGGCCCGCGGCGGCCGCGCCCCTGCCAGAAGGGAAGGTGCTGCTTGCAGGTGGCCAGAACGGCACCTTCCTGACCGAATACGTCGACCTGGCTAGCGCCGAAATCTACGATCCGGCAACGGGAACCTGGTCGGCGACCGGGTCGCTGGGGGCGGCGCGTGCGGGGGCTGTCGCTGCGCCGCTGCCCGATGGCCGGGTCCTCGTTGCGGGCGGGCAGTACAAAGGCAGCGCCCTGGCGAGCGCCGAGATCTACGACCCCGATACCGGCACCTTCAGCCCGACCGACTCCCTCAGCGTTGCCCGCAGCGGCGCCGCGGCAGCGCCACTTCCCGACGGGCGGATCCTCGTCGCCGGGGGCTGGGACGACAGCCTGTCCGCCCCCTCGAACAGCGCTGAGATCTTCGATCCCATCACCGAGACCTTCGAAAGCACCGGGATCGGGACGATGGTCTCGGGCCGCCACGGCCTGACCGCGGCGGCCCTGCTCGACGGCCGGATCCTGCTCATCGGCGGCAACTCCCAGAGCTGGGAGGAGGACACGAGCGAGTTCTTCGACCCGCTGACCGAAACCTTCAGCTCCGGTCCGACGATGGCGACGATCCGCGACCGCCCAAGCGCCGCGGCCCTTCCCGACGGTCGGGTCCTGGTCGTGGGCGGGGTGGAAGGTGGCGAATCGCTCAAAACCACGGAATTCTTCGATCCAACGAGCTCCAAATTCACCGTCGCGGGGACCCCGACGATGTTGACCGACCGCTTCGCGGCCGGGGTCGTCTCGATCGGAGACGGCCGCCTGCTCGTCGCGGGCGGCGCCTTCTACGACCAGTTCCACCAGATCTCGCGAGACACCGCCGAAGTCTTTGTGGAAGAACCGGAGCCGGTCGACGAAGGGACCGGTTCCGAAGAGCAGCCGGTCGACGCACCGCCTGGAGCCCAGCAAGTGATCACTGGTGAGCCTGGCCTGCCGCCTGCGAGCGGGTCACCGCCTGCTGTCGCCCTTCCGGCCCCCGCAGCGGCCCCGAAGCCCAGAGCGGACGCGTCCGACGCCAAACTCCGCTGTCGAGCAAGGAAGCAGAGGTTCGTCTGCACCGTTCGCTTCTCCGCCGGCTCCGATCGGCCCCTCCGCGCCACCCTCACTCGCCAGGGCCACACCGTCGCTGCCGGCAAGCCGCTGCTCCGCAACGGCCGCGCAATCCTGCGATTCAGGCGAAACAAGCCCCTGTCCAAGGGCCAGTACTCACTGACCGTGCACTGGAGCGACGGTGTAGGGACCTGGGTGACGGAAGGCTCCGTACGGGCCGGTTGAGCCCTAGGAGCGATGCCGGAGGAGGGACTCGAACCCCCGGCACGCGATTATGCCGCTGCCGCTGCCGCTGCCGCTGCGGTTGCTGGGGCTTTTCGCTGTAGACGTTTTCGTTCCTACAAAGCCAAATCGCGGAGCTCCGGCCGCTCGGCATTTCGGCCGTTTCCGGGTGTCTCCTCGCCATCCCTACGACGCTTTGGCGGCGGCTTTGCGCTGGGGTCGTCGGGCATTGGCGCAACCTAGCCTCTTGCGGGCCATAATCTCAGCGGCGATCCCTTGCCTCGAAGGCCGGACTAGGGAGGATCAATCTGTTCCGGGGGGTCCCAGCCTACGTCTGCTGCGGCGCCCACAAGAGATTCATACGCCGCTTTGCGATCGGGCCCATCGCCCTTCGCATCTCCACTGTGTTCGGTCTCGATGGAGGCGTGGCACTCTCCAGTCTCCGGATCTTCGTGGAAGTCGATCCAGCCACCGACTGCCTGCGCGATTTCCTCAGCAACGATCTCGGGGTCTTTGGCCATGCCCTGAACGATAGCGAGGGCTTAGAGAAGTTCGACCACTAGGACATTTAGGCTGGCGGACCCATGACCGAGCCTGTTCTGTGGCCGCGCGACGATCACACTCGCGCAAAGCATCAAGTTCTCCGCGCCTACCTTGATGCGTGGTTGCCAGTCATGGGGCAGCAAGCGGTCAAGGTTGCTCGAGGCCGCTCCGATCCACCTCGCCTCCTTTTGGTCGACGGCTTCGCGGGGCCAGGTCGCTATGAGACCGGCGAGGACGGTTCGCCGCTCATCATGCTCAAAGCCCTCCTAGAGCACCCCGTGCTAGCAAAGCTGCAAGGCGTCGAGTTCATCTATCTCTTCATTGAGCACGACAAGCGACGGATCGAATACCTGGAAAAGGAGGTGAAGGCGCTCGATCTGCCTCCCAACATCAAACCCGATATCCAGCACGGCGAGTTCGAGACGACGTTCGGCGAGATCGTGGACGAGATCCATGGGAAAGAAGGTCAAACGCTCATCCCGACGTTTGCCTTCATTGACCCATTCGGCTATGCCGCGACGTCAATGTCCCTGGCCGGCCGCTTCCTTGAGTTCAGCCGCTGTGAGGCATTGATCTTCATCCCGCTTACCTATTTGGTCCGATTCGTTGGGCGTGAGGGCCAGGAGAAAGCGATGAACTCCCTCTTCGGAAGCGAGCGCTGGCGCGAGGCGATCAAGATGCAAGGGGAGGAGCGTGGCGCGTTCCTGCTGGGGCTCTTCGAGGAGCAGCTAGGCAGTCAGGGGAAAGTGAAACACGTCCGCTCGTTCCAGCTTCGCACTGCCGACGGAAACGACTACCGCCTGGTCTTCGCTTCACAGCACGACAGAGGACTGGAACTGATGAAGGATGCGATGTGGTCCGTGGACCCCATCGAGGGCACGCGATATATCGCCACCAGGACTGACGAGGGCCAGGAGGTTCTGTTTCAAAGCGAGGTGGACACGCGGGCCCTTTTTGAACACCTGCGGAGTAAATTCGGAGACGACTGGTTCTCCATCGAGGAAGCTGAAAAGGCGACGCTGCTGGAGACTCCGTACCGCGTTTCCGGCCATCTCAAAGGAAAAACGCTGGCTCCGGCTGAGAAGGCCGGGGAAATCGAAGTGGACCGTAGCGGAGGCCAAAAGCGACTCGCCGCTGGGGTTCGGATTCGCTTCTGCAACTAGGCGGAGGCCAAAAGCCGAGGCGGCGGCATCTCGTCGTGCTCGATCCCGTCGAGCAGTCTTCCGCCAGCCTTCGAGGTGCGGCCACCCCACTGCTTGAAGAAGAACGCGACCCCCTCCTCGCCGCATCGATCCCGCAGCTCTCGGGCCCACTCCACGTTCATAGGTCGTGCTCGCGGCCCCGACTCACCCCCCGCGATGAGCCAGTCGATTTCGTCTAGCTCTAGTCCTTCGAGGGGACCAAGAAGCGGCTCGGCCGAAATGAAACGAACAGCAGCAGGAATCTCACGCAGGGCATCGGCCCTCTGGACGAACCTGCGGTTCTCGATGCTTACTCCCATCCAGACGTTTTGAGGCCAGGGCAGATCTTCGGCAACTTCAACTAGACGCTCGGGTCGCTTCGTGAGGATTTGGAACGTGTGCCAATCAGCCTCCTCCATGGAGGTGAAAACCTCTTGAATGAATTCGAGCGGAATGTCCTCATGGAAGAGATCGCTCATCGAATTGACGAAGATCATCCTCGGACGCTTCCACCTCTGGGGCTGGTCAAGGCGCTGCGGCCAAAGCCGAAGGTCGAATCCCTGCTCATAGGGGTGCCCTGCGACCCCGCGCCAGCGCTCTGCAAATGCCTCGGCGTAGCAATGAGCGCAACCCGGCGACACCTTGTCGCAACCCGTGACGGGGTTCCAGGTTGCCTCCGTCCACTCAATTGCACTGTTGTCTGCCATCGCTCTCAGCCTAGCCAGTCGGTCAATGTGCGAACAAATGTTCGCATTTAGCGAGGTCGTACTTTTTCTGATGTTCCACTTCGGCTCTTTCGCCCCTGCACTGGTCGGCCGAGCGAGCGAGTGACTTGCGGCTGTTCGGCGCCCCGACCCTTGCCACCCCCTGCCAAATCGGACCCTCTCGACCTCGGGAAGCGGCGCATTCCCCAACTGCCCTGCGATGCCGGAGGAGGGACTCGAACCCCCGACACGCGGATTATGATTCCGCTGCTCTAACCAGCTGAGCTACTCCGGCGGGGAGGGGGATGGTAGCGGTGGCGGGCTGATGATGGCCCTCGGCGGTTCCGCGCGGTTTTACTGGAGAAATCTGCTGTAAAGCTGCTGCAAATGCCTTGATTGCAGGGAATTTGACTGCAGCATGCGCCAATCACGAGTAGGGTGAGCCGATGCCCGCTGAACTCGACAGAGCGGTAAAGACGGTTGTTCGGCAGTGCATGGGGGTGCAACCGGGCGAAGACGTGCTTGTCGTCTGCAACCCGGTGACGGAAGAGATCGGGGCACTGATGCGGATCGAGGCGCAAGGGGACGGCGCCGACGCCACCCTCGCGGTCATCTCCGAGCGGGATTCGGCCGCGGGCGAGCCGCCCCGCGCCGTCGCCGCCGCGATGGCCTCGGCCGACGTGGTCCTGGCGCCGACGATCCAGTCGATCTCCCACACGCACGCACGCAAGGTCGCTAGCGAAGCGGGGGTAAGGGTCGGCAGCCTCCCCGGCGTCACCGAGGAGATGCTGAGCCGGCTGATGACGAGCGACCTGGAGGAAATCAGGCGCCGCAGCTGGGCGGTCGTCACGGCTCTCAATCGTGGCTCCGAGGTGCGGATCACCTGCCCGCACGGCAGCGACCTGCGGTTCTCGCTCGAGGGTCGGATGGGGATCGCCGACGCCGGCGAACTCGGCAACCGCGGCGCCTTCGGCAACCTGCCCTGCGGCGAGGGCTTCATCGCCCCGCTGGAGGGGACGGGCGAGGGGATCCTGGTCGTCGACGGCTCGATCGCCGAGGTCGGCCTCCTCGACACCCCGACGGCGCTGACGATCCGCGAGGGCCACCTGGTCGAGGCGACCGGCCCCGACGGCTCGCGGCTGCTCGAGTTGCTCGTCGCCCACGGCGAGGAAGCGACCAACATCGCCGAGCTGGGGATCGGCACTAACGAAGAGGCGATCCTCACCGGCAACATCCTCGAGGACGAGAAGATCCTCGGCACCTGCCACGTCGCCTTCGGCGCCTCGGCGGCGATCGGCGGCACCGTCCAGGTCCCCGTCCACCTCGACTGCGTGCTGCTCGAACCGACGGTGGAGGTCGACGGCGAGACGATCGTCAGCGGCGGCGACCTCCTCATCTGAGGGGTTGGGAGCGATGTCGCCCCTCCTCGCGGTCCCGAACGTCTCGGAGGGGAGCGATGCCGGCCGGCTGGCTCGGCTGGAGGGAGCATTCGCCCGCGGCGTGGCGCTGCTCGATCGGCACGCCGACGCCGACCACGGCCGCAGCGTCTTCACCCTGGCGGGCGCGGCCGGGGCGCTCACCGAAGCGCTCACCGGCGGCGCCGAGGAGGCGGTTGAGACGATCGACATGCGCGGCTACAGCGGCGCCCATCCCGCAATCGGAGCGCTCGACGTCTGCCCGGTCGTCTGGTTCCAGCCCGAGGATCGGGAGGCGGCGCGGACCGAGGCGGTCGCGGTGGCGAGCCAGATCGGCGGTCTCGGAGTTCCTGTCTTCCTCTATGGCGAGCTGGCGCGAGATCCCGGACGCGCCGAGCGGGCCTACTTCCGCAACGGCGGCCTGGCCGAGCTCTGGCTGCGGATGGAGTCGGGCGAGCTGCGCCCTGACTTCGGCCCCGATCTGCCCCATCACACCGCCGGCGCGACCCTCGTGACTGCGCGTCCGCCGCTTGCCGCCTTCAACGTCGAGCTCGACAGCGATGACGTCGAGGTTGCCCGCTCGGTCGCGGCGGGCCTGCGCCAGGCCGGGGGCGGCCCGCCGGGGGTGCGGGCGATCGGCCTTCTCCTCTCCAGCGGCCGCGTTCAGGTCTCGACCAACGTCCACGATCCGCTGGCGGTGCCCCTGGGGGAGGTCGTCGAGCGGGTGCGGGAGCTGGCCGCCCCCCTGGGCGCGCGACCGCTGGAGGCCGAGCTCGTCGGCCTAATCCCGCAGGCGGCCCTCGCCGGCTACCCGGAGGATGTGCCGATGCGCGGCTTCGACGCGGAGCGCCACACGATCGAGGCGCGCCTAGCCGAGGCAACCGACTAGATTTCGAACTGCATCAAATTCTGGTCCTTCCCAGAGCCAGAGTTTGATGCAGTTCGATTTCCAAATGGCTCAGGCGAGGAAAAAGCGACAGCGCAAGCGCCGCGGCACGCAGGGTGGCCGCGTCGACACCCGTGCCCGCCGCAGCCGCCCTCGCACCCGCGAGGAGGCGAAAGCGCAGGCGCGCGCCCGCCGCAGCACCGGTCCCAAGCAGGACCTGCCGCCGACCTGGCGCGGCTCGCTGATCCGCGGCATCGTCGCCGCGATCGTCTTCGCCGTCGCCCTGATCCTCATCTTCGGCCGACCGGTCGGCGCCGCGCTCCTCTTCGGCGCCTTCATGCTCGCCTTCTACGTCCCCGCCGGCTACTACATCGACATGACCATGTGGCGGCGGCGCGAACGGGCGCGGATGCGAACCGGCGGCGAGTAGGCCCCCGATGGCGCTGGACGTCGAGATGCTGACGGTCGGCGCGATCGGCGAGAACTGTTTCCTCTTCCGCCGCCAAGACGACGACCGGCTGCTCGTCGTCGACCCCGGCGAGGAGGCAGAGCGGATCCTGGCGGCGATCGAGGCGACCGGAGCGAAGGTCGAGGCGATCCTCCTTACCCACTGCCACTTCGACCACATCGGCGCCGTGGCCCCCGTCGCCAGGACCACGGGGGCGCCTGTGTACTGCCCGGAGATCGAGGTGCCGATGCTCGCCGACATCATGGCCTACGTGCCATGGGCGGGATTCGGGCCGTATGAGAGCTACGAGGCCGACGAGATCGTCCGCGGCGGGGAGACGCTGGAGCTGGCCGGGCTCGAGCTGGACGTCGTCTTCACCCCCGGCCACAGCCCCGGCCACGTCACCTACGCGGTGCAGGGGGAGCCGGCGATCTTCTCCGGCGATGTGCTCTTTCAGGGTTCGGTCGGGCGGGTCGACCTACCCGGTGGCGACGGGCCGACCCTGCTGGCCTCGATCGGGAAGCTCCTCGACGCCTACCCGGACGAGACCGTCGTCCATCCCGGCCATATGGGCCTAACGACCCTCGGGGCCGAGCGGGCGACCAACCCGTTCCTCGGCTCGCTCGCCTAGCCACTAAGGTCGCCCGCTTATGGCGAGCAAGTACCAGGCACCGCGCGGCACCTTCGACGTCCTGCCCGAGCAGGCGCGCGCCCGGCGCCGCCTCGAATCTGCAGCGGCCGGGATCTTCGCGCGCGCCGGCTACGAGCCGATCGCCACTCCCGCCTTCGAGGACACCGCCCTCTTCGAACGCGGGGTCGGCAAATCCACCGACATCGTCCGCAAGGAGATGTTCACCTTCGAAGACAAGGGGGAGCGCAGCCTCACCCTGCGACCGGAGGGGACCGCCTCGATCTGCCGTGCCTACCTCGAGCACGGGATGCAGAAACTGGCGCAGCCGGTGAAGCTCTCCTACCTCGGGCCGTTCTTCCGGCACGAGCGCCCGCAGGCCGGTCGCTACCGCCAGTTCCACCAGCTCGGGGCCGAGTGCATCGGCACCGACTCGCCGCTCGCCGACGCCGAGGTGATCATGCTGCTCTCCGACCTGCTCGCCGAGCTCGGGGTCCCGGGCGTGGAGCTGCGGGTCGGCAGTCTCGGCTCCTTCGAGGCGCGGCGCGCCTATCTCGAGGACCTGAAAGCGCACCTGCACGCGCACGAGAGGGAGCTCTCGAAGGACGTCCGCGAGCGGATCGACATCAACCCGCTGCGCGCCTTCGACTCCGACGACGAGGGGACGCAGGGGGTGATGGCGAGCGCGCCGACGATCGTCGAGCGGCTCGAGGGCGAGGACGCCGAGCACTTCAGCGAGGTGCGGGCGCTGCTCGACGCCGCCGGCGTCGCCTATGTCGTCGACGCGACCCTCGTGCGCGGCCTCGACTACTACACGCGGACGATCTTCTCTTTCGTCTGCGACCGGCTCGGGGCGCAGTCGGAGATCGGCGGCGGCGGCCGCTACGACGGCCTAATCGAGCAGCTGGGCGGTGCCGCGACGCCGGCGGTCGGGTTCGCCGCCGGGATCGAGCGGATCTTGCTGGCACTTGACGAGGAGGTGCCGGCGGCGGGCCGGGACGCCTTCATCGCCGTCACCGACCCGGAGCAGCAGCAGCGGGCGATGACCGTCGCCGCGCAGTTGCGCGGCGCCGGCGTCTCCGCCGAGTTGGATCTCGCCGGACGCGGCCTCAAGGGGCAGTTCAAGCACGCCGACCGGATCGGCGCCCGCCGCGTCCTCATCCTCGAGGCCGACGGCGGCGCCCAGCTGCGCGACATGCAGACGGGAGAGCAGCGTCCGGTCGATCCCGGCAACCTTGTCGAGGAGATGAAGGGAGAGGGAGAGTGACCGAGACGGCACCGCCGCTGCGCGGCAACGCCTACCGCGACGCCTGGTGCGGCCAGGTCCTGCCCGACAGGGTCGACACGCAGGTGCGCGTCGCCGGCTGGGTCAACCGCCGTCGCGACCACGGCGGCCTGATCTTCATCGACCTTCGCGACCGCACCGGCATCGTCCAGCTCGTCTTCAACCCCGACAGCTCCGGCGCCTCCTTCGAGCTTGCCCACAAGCTGCGGGCCGAGGATGTGCTGACGGTGAGCGGGCCGGTCGTGCGCCGCTCCGAGGAGACGGTCAACCCCGAGCTCGCCACCGGCGAGGTGGAGCTGCTGGTCACCGAGGCCGAGCGGCTCGCCGACGCGGAGACGCCGCCCTTCCAGATCGAGGGCTTCTCCGGCGAGGTGGGAGAGGACACGCGGCTGCGCTACCGCTACCTCGATCTCCGCCGCGAGCAGATGCAGCGGGCGCTGCAGCTGCGCCACCGCGTCGTCGCGGCGATGCGCGAGTTCCTCGACGGCGAGGGCTTCGTCGACATCGAGACCCCGGTCCTGACCCGCTCGACCCCCGAGGGCGCGCGCGATTTCCTCGTCCCCAGCCGCCAGCAGCAGGGCTCCTTCTACGCGCTGCCGCAGTCGCCGCAGCTCTTCAAGCAGCTGCTGATGATGTCCGGGTTCGAGCGTTACTACCAGGTGGCGCGCTGCTTCCGGGACGAGGCGACGCGGGCCGACCGCCAGGCCGAGTTCACCCAGCTCGACGTCGAGATGTCCTTCGTCGACGTCGAGGACCTGGTCGAGGTCAACGAGCGGCTGCTGGCTCACGTGTTCGAGCGCGTCGGCGGGCCCGCGATCGAGGTCCCGATGCAGCGGATGGGCTACGACGAGGCGATGGACCGGTTCGGGACCGACCGGCCCGATCTGCGCTTCGACCTCGAGCTGGTGGATCTCGGCGAGGCGCTGCGCGAGACGGAGTTCAAAGTCTTCCGCTCGGTGCTGGAGGGGGGCGGCTCGATCCGCGGCTTCAACGCCGGTCGGCGGGAGCTGCCGCGCTCCGAGCTCGACGGGCTGATCTCGCGCGCCCAAGAGCTCGGGGCCAAGGGGCTGGTCTGGGCCTTCCGTGAGGGCGAAGGCTGGCGCTCGCCGACCGCGAAGTTCCTCAGCGAGGCCGAGCTCGCCGACCTCAACCGACGACTCGGCGCTGAGGAGGGGGACCTGCTGCTGTTGGTCGCCGACAAGCGCCCAGTCACCGACGCCGTGCTGGGGCAGATGCGGCTCGACCTGGCCGAGAAGTTTGGCCTGATCGATGAGAACGAGCACCGCCTGGTCTGGATCGTCGACTGGCCGCTGATGCAGTGGAACGAGGGGGAGAAGCGCTGGGACTCCCTGCACCACCCGTTCACGGCGCCGGCTGGCGAGTTCGATCCCGATAACCCGGGCGCGGCGCGGGCGCAGGCCTACGACGTCGTCTGGAACGGGCAGGAGCTGGGTGGCGGCTCGATTCGCATCCACGACGCCGCGGTCCAGGAGGCGGTCTTCGCCGCCCTTGGAATCGACCGCGAAACGGCCGAGGCGCGCTTCGGCTTCCTGCTGGAGGCCCTGCGCTACGGAGCGCCGCCGCACGGTGGGATCGCCTACGGCGTCGACCGCATCGTCCAGCGCCTCTCCGGCGCCGAGACGATCCGCGACGTGATCGCCTTCCCCAAGACCGCCTCCGGCTTTGATCTGCTGACCGGCGCTCCGGCCCCGGTCGACGAGCTGCAGCTTCGCGAACTCGGCGTCCTCATCCACAAACCCAAACTGCCCGGACACTGAGATGGGCCTGCGGGACTGGATTCCCCGCAGGTGGCGGCCGGGTCCTGGGCCCGGGCAGACGCCGGTCCACGTCGACGACCCGAGCTACGACAGCTGGGAGGTGGTGCGCGACTTCAGCGATGTCAAGACCGCACGGGCCTTCCACCAGGCCTTGGTAGAGGCCGGATTCGACGCCGCCCTGACCTCCGATTGGCCCCTCGACCGCTTCGGCCGCGGCGACATCGCCCTGCGGGTCCCAGGCGAGCAGTGGAGCGAGGCCGAGTGGCACCTCTCGAACCTCGACGACTGAGCCGGACACAAGGGCCAAACGAGGTTTGCCCGGCCCGCGGCAGTGGTAGCTTTGGACCAGGCTCGAGCCCGTACGAGAGCCGTCTCACCGTTTGACCCAACACAAACGGCGCGGGAGCTGACAAGTCTCCGGGTCTCTTGGGATCAGGAGCAGGCACCCACCTTCACTTGAAGGGATCAAAGCCAGAGGCGGCAACGGCGGGTTGGGGCCTTTTTCGTGCCCCCGTTGACGGAATCGGCACGAACTGCGCGCCACCGATGCGCCCCGCCGCTTCAGCATTCGCGGCATGGCAGGCGAGAGGGCAATTCGTCGCACTATCGATGTCGAACCGACCGCTCGCCGCAAGGACCAAGCGGTTGCCCGGCTGGCGGAGCGGCAGCACGGCGTAGTGGCTCGCCGTCAGCTGCTTGCGATCGGTTTGGGACGGATTGCGGTAGTCGAGCGCCTGAAGCACGGTCAGCTGCATGAGGTTCACCGCGGCGTCTATGTGGTGGGTTCAAGGCGGATCAGCCGCAGGGGCAGGTGGATGGCGGCTGTGCTGGGAGGTGGCGAGCGGGCCCTCCTGAGTCATAGGTCGGCTGCGAGGCTCTGGCGCCTTCTTCCTCCTGCCGCCGAATGGGCGGAAGTGACGAGCCCTGCCTCGACGCGGATCCGCAGAGCCGGGATCGTCGGTCACCGCTCTTCCGTTTCGGACGACGAGCGGGCTGTGAAAGACGGCATCCCAGTCACCTCTCCCTTTCGGACGATCTTCGACCTCGCTGCGGTGGCGAAGATGCGGGAGCTGGAGCGGGCTTTTCATGAGGCGGAAGCGCAGGAACTGCGCGATCGCGTTTCCCTGCCGATGTTGTTGGAGCGCTATCCGGGACGGAGGGGAACGCGGAAGGTGAGGGCGTTGTTGGAGCCCTCGGAGCCGGCGGGGTTCACCCGCAATGACTTCGAGGAGGCGTTCCGGGCGCTTGTGGTTGAGAGCGACGTGTTGCGGCCGCGGATGAACGCCCCTTTGGCGATCCGGGGGCGCTTCTTTGAGATCGACGCCCTTTGGGAGGAGCAGCGGATCGCGGTCGAGCTCGACAGCCGCAGCATCCACGGGACGCGCAAGAAGTTCGAGAGCGACAGGCAGCGGGATCGCATTCTTCAAGCCGAGGGCTTTCGAACGATTCACATCACCTGGCGGCAACTGCAAGACGAACCGGAGGAGATCGTGGTTGACCTTCGGAAGGCGCTGGAACAGCCGGTCCCCACGCACACCCACCCTGCTTAGTAGGTGTGCGTGGGGACCGGCTGGCCGTCGCGCTCTACCCTTTGACGCGATGGAGCGGGAGCTTTTCGAGCACTACCTCAGCGATGACAGCCGGCTTGGACCGGCTGTGGACGGGGCCTTTACGGGCGCCGCGGGGGGTGCCGCCTGTGGAGATCTCTCTCGCGTTTCCTTCGCAATCGCCGATGGGCGCATTGAGTCCGTCACCTTTGACGCCGAGGGCTGCGGCGCCACTCGGGCAGCCACTGCGGCCGTCGCCGAGCTCGTCGATGGTGTTCCAGTCCTCGAGGCGGCTTTGATCGACATAGACACGGTCGATGAGGCGATCGGCGGTCTCACCCCCGCCAAGCGCCATGCCGCCCAACTCGCAACCGACGCGCTTCACCGAGCCCTCCAGGGGGTTGCTTCCTCCTCCCTGACCTTGAATTCAAGAGGGCCTCGCCGCGTCGCCGTCGCCATGTCCGGCGGCGTCGACAGCGCCGTTGCGGCGCTCCTCGCCCGCGAGGAAGGGGCGGAGGTGGTCGGGATCACGGTCAAGCTCTGGACCGATCCGGAGACCGATGGGGCCAAGGCCTGCTGCTCGCCCGAGGCCGTGCTCGGCGCCCGTGCCCTAGCCCACCAACTCGGGATGCCGCACTTCACGCTCGACCTCGAGGAGGACTTCCGCCGCCGCGTCGTCGATCGCTTCATCGGCGGCTACGCCGAGGGCAGCACCCCCAACCCCTGCATCCTCTGCAACGGCGAGGTGCGGCTGGCGGCGATGGTCGACCTTGCCGAGCGGCTCGGAGCCGAGCGGCTCCTGACCGGCCACTACGCCCGCATCGTCGAGGACGCCGACGGGCCGCTGCTGGCAGCCGCCGCCGACCGGGCCAAGGACCAGAGCTACATGCTCGCGGCACTGCCGACCGAGCTGCTCGGACGCCTCGGCTTCCCGCTCACCGAGCTGACCAAGCCCGAAGTCCGCGAGATCGCCGCCCGTCACGACCTCGCGGTCGCCCGCAAGGCCGAGAGCCAGGACCTCTGCTTCCTCGCCGGCCAGGGCAAGCGCGGGTTCCTGCGCCGCCACGGCGGCCTGCGCGAGCGCGAAGGCACGATCGTCGACGCCCGCGGCCGCGCCGTCGGCCGCCACCGCGGCCACCACGACTTCACCGTTGGCCAGCGCCGCGGCATCGGCGTCTCCGCCCCCGAGGCGCTCTACGTCCTCGCCACCGACGCCGCTACCAACACCGTCACCGTCGGCACCCGCGAAGAGCTGGAGCGGCGCAGCGTCCGCGTCCGCGACGCCGTCCTTCACCGCGACGGCGCCGAGGTGGACGCGGTCAAGCTGCGCTACCGCTCCAAAGCCCTCCCCGCCACCGTCTCGGCGGCGGGGAGGGGTCGGCATCCCTCTCTGGACGTCGAGCTGGGCGAGGCCTTCCCTGGCGTGGCCCCGGGCCAGACGGCGGTGCTGATGGCCGGCGAGCGGATCATCGGCCACGGCACCATCGCCGTCTAGGCGAGCAGGACCGCTAGGCGACCGCGCTTGCCGTGACGGTTGCGGCCTGCTCCTTCCGCATCTGTGCGACGCTTTTCACGCAGCGGCTGAAAGCGGTCCCCTTCTCGCCGTGGGGTTTGTGCTTCTCCCCCTTCAACGCCTTACAGGCCTGCTTGGCGGTCTTGTCGGCGTTGTGGTCGGCGACCTTCAGGGCGTGCACGCACTGGCTGAAGGGGGTGCCCTTCTGGCCTTTCACGTGCTTCTTGCTAAAGCCCTGTTTCTTGCACCAGTAGCCGTAGGCGTGGCCTTTCGGCGTCGTCTTCGGGCCCTGCGGCGTGTGCGGCGGCTTGTCGGGTTTGTAATCGGGGTGGTAGGTCACGGCCCCGGCCATCGCCGGCACCAGGCCCAGCGAAAGGACTGCAATCCCCAGCATCAGTTTCATACGCAGCTTCATCTCTTGCCTCCTTCGACACAGTCGAACGAACATTGAAGTCCTTGCTGAAACGCGTGCGCCCCAGCCTCATAAGGCCAAACTTTCCCGCGCATGACGAAATCGGTGCCTGAGCGGACAGGTGTCCGATCCCGGGAATATTTAGGCTTCCTAACATGAGGGCGAAGGAGATCCGGGACACCTACCTGTCGTTTTTCGCCGAGCGCGGGCACAAGATCGTGCCCTCCGCCTCGCTGGTGCCCTCGGTCCACGATCCCTCGGTGCTGCTGACGACGGCCGGGATGCAGCCCTTCAAGCCCTACTTTCTCGGGCGCGAGAAGCCGCCGGCGCCCCGCCTCGCCGACGTGCAGAAGTGCTTCCGCACCACCGACATCGAAGAGGTTGGCAAGACCGCCCGCCACATGACCTTCTTCGAGATGCTCGGCAACTGGAGCTTCGGCGACTACTTCAAGGCCGAGTCGATCCCCTGGGGGTGGGAGCTCTCGACCCAGGGCTTCGGGATGGACCCCGAGCGGATCTGGGTGACGGTCTTCGGCGGCGACGAGGAGCTGGGCCTCGGGCCCGACGAGGAGGCGATCGAGATCTGGCGCGCCACCGGCGTGCCCGAGGAGCGGATCGTCCGCCTCGGTCGCGAGGACAACTTTTGGCAGGCCGGGCCAGCCGGCCCGTGCGGTCCCTGCTCGGAGCTCTACCTCGACCGCGGCCCCGAGTTCGGCGCGGAGGGGGAGCGACCCGGCGACGACACCGACCGCTTCCTCGAGTTCTGGAACCACGTCTTCATGAGCTATGACCTCGCCGAGGACGGCACGCTGACCGAGCTGCCGATGAAGAACATCGACACCGGCATGGGCCTCGACCGGATGGCCGCCGTCCTCCAGGACGTCCCCTCGGTCTTCGAGACCGACCACGTGCGGCCGCTGGTCGAGCTCGCCGAAGAGCTCTCCGGGCGTCGCTACGCCGAGGGCGGCGCGGTGACCCGGGCGATGCGGATCGTCGCCGACCACAGCCGCGGCGCCGCCTTCCTGATCGCCGACGGCGTCGTCCCTTCCAACGAGGACCGCGGCTACATCCTGCGCCGGATCATGCGGCGGGCGATCCAGCAGGGCCGGACGCTGGGGCTGGAGGCGCCCTGGCTCGGCCGTTTCGCCGAGCGGACGATCGAGCTGATGGGCGAGGCCTACCCAGAGCTGGTCACCGAGCGGGAGACGATCGAGCGCTGGGTGGGCGACGAGGAGGAGAGCTTCGGCAGGACCCTCGAGCGGGGCAGTGAGCTGCTCGAGCGGCTCGTCGCCGACGCAGAGGGGGCGGAGACCTCCTGGATCGACGCCGCCGACGCCTTCAAGCTGCACGACACCTACGGCTTTCCCTATGACCTGACCAAGGAGCTGCTGGCCGAACGCGGCCTCTCGGTAGATGATCAGGGCTTCCAGGAGCTGATGGGAGAGCAGCGCCAGCGCGCCCGGATGGGCGCCGCCACCGCCCACGGCTCCGAGAACACGCACGAGCGCGTCGCCGCCTTCGCCGCCGCGTCGCCGCCCACCCGCTTCGTTGGCTACGAAACGCTGCGGGCGACCACTGGCCTCGCCGCGGTCGAGCCGGCTGAGGGCAAGGCGCTGTTGAAGCTCGAGGAGAGCCCGTTCTACGCTGAGGGCGGAGGACAGGTCGCCGACTCGGGCGTGCTGCGCTGGAACGGATCTGAGGCGCGGGTGGTCGATGTGTACCGCGTCGGCGAGGACCAGGCGCTGGAGATCGAGCCGGGCGCCGGTATCGAAACGGGCGTCCCGGTCGAGGCCGAGGTCGACGCCGAGGCCCGCCACGCGACGATGCGCAACCACACCGCCACCCATCTGCTGCACGCGGCGCTGCGCGAGCGGCTCGGCACCCATGTCCGCCAGGCTGGCTCCGCGGTCCGCCCCGACAAGCTTCGCTTCGACTTCACCCACGGCCAGGCCCTCGGCCCGGAGGACCTCCGCGCAGTCGAGGACCGGGTCAACGAGTGGGTCAAGGCGAGCCGGCCGGTGCGTTGGATGAACATGGGCCGCGAAGAGGCCGAGAAATTGGGCGCGATGGCCCTCTTCGGCGAGAAATACGGCGAGTGGGTCCGGGTGGTCGAGGTCGACGCCGTCTCGCGCGAGCTCTGCGGCGGCACCCACGTCGCCAACACCGCCGAGATCGGCATCTTCAAGATCGTCTCCGAGGGCTCCAGCGCTGCCAACGTGCGCCGGGTCGAGGCGATCACCGGTCCCGCGGCCATCGACTGGTTCCGCGAGTGCGAGGCGCAGCTGCGCGAGGCCGGCGAGCTGCTCGGCAACCCTCAGGACCCCGTGGCGGCGGCAAAACGCGCCGCCGAGCGCCTGAAGGAGGCCAGCGCCGGCGCCGAGAAGGCCCAGCGGGAGCAGTTCGGGGTCGAAGCCGACCACCTGACGGGCGCCGTGGCGGTCTTCGGAACTGCTGGCATCGGTAAGACCAGCGGTGTCGTGGCCGCCGTGCAGGCAAGCCTGCAGGCGAACCCGAAGCAGCTGCTGGATCTCGGCAACCGCGTGCAGTCGAAGGTCGATCAGCCTTCGGTCGTCGTCCTAGGTAGCGAGTTCGGCGGCAAAGCTGGCCTCGTCGCTCTCGTATCCAAGGACGCCGTCGAACAGGGCCTGTCGGCCGGATCGATCATCCGCGAGATCGCACCGATCGTCGGCGGTGGCGGCGGCGGCCGCGACGATATGGCGCAGGCCGGCGGCAAGGACCCGTCGAAGCTGGATGAGGCGCTGGCGGCCGCCCGGGCCGCAATCGAGCGGGATCTGAGCTGAGAGGCACATGCGAGTGCTCGCCCTCGATCATGGGACTGTCCGCATCGGCTGCGCCCTCTCGGACCCGAGCGGGACGCTGGCGAGGCCGCTGCCGGTGATCGAGCCACCGGAGGCGCGCGCGGTCGCCGAGCTGGTCGACGAGCACGACGTCGAGCGCGTCGTCGTCGGCCTGCCGCTGCACTTGAGCGGCGAGGAGGGCAGCCAGGCGGGTTTGGCGCGCAGCTTCTGCCGGGAACTGGAGGCGATGCTCTCGATCCCGGTCGACACCTACGACGAGCGCCTGACCAGCCGCATGGCCGACGCCAGTCGCCGCGGCGGCGCCACCGCCGCTCGCGATTCGATCGCCGCCGCCCACCTGCTCGAGTCCTACCTGGAGAGCAACCGATGAGCGACGACTGGCTCAAGGACGACCCCTTCGCCGATCCCGACGACCCTGCCGCCCGCGAACGCGAGCAGCGGCGGCTCGAACGCGAGGAGAAGCGGCGCCAACGGGAAGAGAAGGAGCGCCAGCGGGCCGCGAAGCAAGCGGCCACGGCCGAGCAAAAGGCCGCCGCGGCCGAGCAGAAGGCTGCGGCGAGGCAGGCGGCCGCGGAGCAGAAGGCAGTACCGGCCCCGCCCGCCCTATTGCCGAAGGAGGAGCCGGTTGCGCCGGCAGAACCGCCGCCGCCGTTGCCGCCGCGCAACCCCGAGCAGGAGTTCTGGGACGACGATCCCGAGCCGGTGACGCCGCCGCCGTTCGAGGGACATCCCCAGCCTTCCGCCAACGGCCACCCGCCGCAGGGCGGGAGCAAAGGAGGGTTCCTCGGCGCGATCGCCCGCCACCCGTTTCGACTCTTCGCGGTGATCGCGGCCGTCTTCGTCCTCTGGTTCCTCAACTCCCTCTTCCAGCCCCTCAAGGGCGACGGCAGCGGCCAGGTCCAGGTGACGGTGCCGAAGGGGTCGAGCGTCAGCGAAGTCGGCGACCTGCTCAGCGACAGGGGCGTGATCGACAACTCGACCCTCTTCCAAGTGCGGGTGACGCTGGCCGGGAAGCGCTCGGAGATCTACTCGGGCCGATTCACGCTGGCTAACGACATGAGCTACGGCGCCGCCATCGACGCCCTCTCGAAGCCGCCGATCAAACGGACGCTCAGCGTCACCATCCCCGAGGGCTACACCCGCTCGCAGGCGGCGCAGTTGGTCGAGGAAGTCGGGGTGCCCGGCGACTACACGAAGGCGACGATCAAATCCAGGTACCTCGATCCCGCGCAGTACGGCGGCAAGGGGGCGAAGGACCTCGAAGGCTTCCTCTTTCCTGACACCTTCGAACTGAAGCCGAAGGCTCCCGTCGAGGACCTCGTTCAGCTGCAGCTCGAGGACTTCAAGCGGCGGATCAAGACCGTCGATATGGGCTACGCGAAGTCGAAGAACCTGACGGTCTTCGACGTGGTCACGATCGCCTCGATGGTCGAGGACGAGGCCGGTGTGGACAGCCAGCGCGGGCTGGTCGCCTCGGTGATCTACAACCGCTTGCACGAAGGGATGCCGCTGGGAATCGACGCGACGATCCGCTTCGCCACCGGCAACTACACGCAGCCGCTGACCGAATCGGAACTGGCGATTGACTCCCCCTACAACAGCCGCACCAATGCCGGGCTGCCGCCGGGGCCGATCAGCAACCCGGGCCTCGCCTCGATCGAGGCCGCGGCGCATCCGCCGAAGACCGGCTACCTCTTCTACGTGACCACGCCCGGCGCCTGCGGCAAGCTCACCTTCGCCAAGACTGAAGCCGAATTCGAAGCCGCGGTGGACAAGTACAACTCGGCGCGTGAAGCGGCCGGCGGCAACTCGCCGGACAGCTGCGAGGAATAGCGGCATGCCACGCCTGGCGGTACTCGGCCACCCGGTGTCCCACTCGCGCTCGCCGGCGATGCAGAACGCCGCCCTGGGGGCGCTGGAGCTGGAGGACTGGAGCTACCGCGCGATCGACGCCGCCCCCGATGCCTTCGAGATGACGGTGAAGGAGCTGGCTTCGGTCGGCTACGCCGGCGTCAACGTCACCGTCCCGCACAAGGAGGCGGCGCTGGCGCTGGCCGACGAGGCGAGCGAAGCCTCGCAGCAGATTGGCGCCGCCAACACCCTCGTCTTCGCCGACGGGAAGATCGAGGCGCACAACACCGACGCCGACGGCCTGCTCGCCTCGCTGCCGGACTCGCCGCGGGGACGGCGGACCCTGGTCCTGGGAGCCGGCGGCGCGGCGCGGGCGGTGATCTGGGCCCTGCTCTGGGAAGGCGCCGAGGTCGAGGTCTGGAACCGGACCGCCGAGAGAGCGGCGGCGCTCTGCGCCGAGCTCGGCGGCGCCGCGATCACCGACCCCCGTCAGGACAGCTATGAGCTGATCGTCAACACCAGCGCCGCGGGGCTGCGGGGGGAGGACCCCTTCGAGCACCTGCCCCTGGAGCCGGACCTCTTCGCCGAGAGCCAGGTCGTCGTCGACATGGTCTACGGCGAGCGCCGCAGCCCGCTGCTCGAGGCGGCGGAGAAGGCCGGCGGCGCAACGGTGGACGGCCTCGAGATCCTCGTCCAGCAAGGTGCGCGCTCGCTGGAAATCTGGACCGGCAAGGAACCCGACCTCGACGTGATGCGTCGGGCCGCGGCACGCCGATAGCCTTGGCGCGATGACGACGTTCCGTTTCACCACTGCGGGCGAGTCGCACGGGCCGGGGCTCGTGGCGATTGTCGAGGGCATGCCGGCGGGCCTGGAGCTTGACCGCGAGGCGCTCGACCGCGACATGGCGCGGCGCCAGCTGGGCCACGGCCGCGGGGGGCGGATGAAGATCGAGACCGACACGGTCGAGGTCCGCTCCGGCGTCCGTCACGGCCGCACTCTCGGCGGCCCGATCGCCCTCTTGGTCGCCAACCGCGACTACGCCAACTGGGAGGAGCGGATGAACCCGTGGCCGGTCGAGGGCTTCGAGCCCGACGAGGTCCACCTGCCGCGGCCCGGCCACGCGGACCTGGTCGGCGCCCAGAAATACGGCCACTCGGACATCCGCAACATCCTCGAGCGCGCCAGCGCCCGCGAGACCGCCGCCCGCGTCGCCGCCGGCACGATCGCCCGCGCCTTCCTCGCCCGGCTCGGGGTTGAGATCCACAGCCACGTTTTGCAGATCGCCTCGGTGAAGGCGACCGAGCGGCCCGATCTGAAACCGGAGGACTTCGCGGGCATCGACGAGGACCCGGTCCGCTGCCTCGACCCGGAGGCGAGCAAAGCGATGGTGGAGGAGATCAACCGCCTGCGCAAGGCCAACGAGAGTCTCGGCGGCAGCTTCGAGGTCCTCACCTTCGGCCTCGTTCCCGGCCTCGGCTCTCACATTTCCTGGGAAGACCGCTTGGACGGCCGCCTCGCCGGCGCCGTCGCCTCGATCCAGTCGATCAAGGGTGTCGCGATCGGCGAAGCCTGGGACGTTGCCGGCCGTCCCGGCTCGGAGGCCCACGACGAGATCTTCTGGTCGGAGGAGCGCGGCTACTACCGCGAGACCAACCATGCCGGCGGCCTCGAGGGCGGGATGACCAACGGCCTGCCGCTCTCGGTGCGGGCGGCGATCAAGCCGATCTCCACCCTGACCAAGCCACTTCGCTCGGTCGACACCGAGACCAAGCAGCCGGCGCAGGCCCTGCGCGAGCGCACCGACTCCACCGTCGTCCCCGCCGCAGCTGTCGTCGCCGAGGCGATGGTGGCGCTGACCCTTGCCCGCTGCTACCGCGAGAAGTTCGGCGGCGATCACATCGACGACGTGCTCGCCGCGGTCGAGGCTTACAAGCAGCGCATCGACTTCCGAGGCTGAGCCGGTGAAGCCAGCGATCGTCTTCATCGGCTTCATGGGGGCGGGGAAGTCGACCGCCCTGGCCGCCGCGCGCGAGGCGGGGCTGGAGACGACCGAGATCGACGAGCTGATGGAACGCGAGCTCGGCAAGCCGATCCGCCAGGCGTTCCAGGAGGACGGAGAGGAGGCCTTCCGCGCCCGCGAGGCGGAGGTCGTCGGCGAGCTGCTGGAGCAGGCCGACGGCGGCGCCATCGCCCTCGGCGGTGGCAGCGTCCTCTCCGAGCGGGTCCGGGAGGCGCTCAGCCGCCACACCGTCGTCCTGCTGGAGATCGACGCGGCGGAGGCATGGCGCCGGATCGAGGGCACCGATCGGCCGCTGGCGACGAGCGAAGAGGACGTCGCGCGGTTGCTGGCGCAGCGGCTGCCGCTCTACGAAGAGCTCGCCGACGCGATCGTGCCGATGGCCGACATCGGCACCGTGGGACGGGCGCTGCCCGCGATTCAGGCGCTGACGGAGATGCCGGAGGGGACGAAGCTGCTCTGGGCGTCGAGCGAGTCCGGCGACTACCCCGTCCTCGTCGGCTCCCGTCTCCTCGGTACTGACTGGTGGCCGCTGGAGGGTCGTCGTTTCTGCATCACCGATCGGCATGTGGGGCAGCTCTTCGTCGATCGCCTGCAACCGCTAGCCGGCACTGTAGAGATGGACGCCGGGGAGGAGGCGAAGACCCTGGGCTGGGTTGAGCGCGTTCTTCGCCGTCTGGCCCAGGCCGGAATGACCCGCGAAGACCACGTCATCGCCCTCGGCGGCGGTGTCGTCGGCGATCTTGCCGGCTTCTGCGCCCACCTCTACCAGCGCGGAGTCCCGGTCGTGCAAGTGCCGACGACGCTGGTCGCCCAGGTGGACTCCGCCTACGGAGGCAAGACGGGCGTCGACCTGCCAGAGGGCAAGAACTACGCCGGCGCCTACCAACTGCCCGCGGCCGTCTTCGCCGACACCATTACCCTGGGGGCCCTTCCAAAGGAGGAGCTCGCCGCCGGCTTCGTCGAGGCATTGAAGACGGGCCTACTGGCCGGAGGGCAGCTTTGGGAGCGGGTGCGGTCGATCGAGGAGATCGACTTCAGCGATCTCAATGACGTCGTCTTCTCCTGTGCCCGCTACAAGTGTGCAGTGGTTGCCGCCGACGAGCGTGACGCCGGACTCCGGCACGTCCTCAACCTCGGACATACGGTCGGCCATGGCATCGAGACCGCAAGCAACTACGGCCGTTATCGCCATGGCGAGGCCATTGGGCTGGGCCTGCTTGCGGCGCTGCGCCTCTCGGAGGCACCGCAGCTGCGCGACGAGTGCGAGCAGATCCTCGACCGCCACCGGTTGCCGGTGCGGCTCGATCCGGAGATCGGAATCGAGGACATCCTTGCCGCCCTCCAGCGCGATAAGAAGCGCACTGCCACTGGGGTCGGCTTCGTCCTCCTCTCCGAGCCGGGGCAGCCCCGTCCGGGGCAGCTGGTCGACCCGGGTAGGGTCAGGGCGGCCGTGGAGGAGCTCTACTGATGTCCACCTTTCGCAACCGGGTCGCCGTCCTGCACGGGGTCAACTTCGACGTGCTCGAGCGCCGGGACGCCTCGATCTACGGCGGGCTCTCCCTCTCGGAGCTGGAACACAAGATCTCCGACTGGGCGCACGAGCTGAAGCTCGAACCGATCTTCTTCCAGACCAACTCCGAGGGCGAGTTCTGCGAGTACCTGCACCGCTCGATCGACCTCGCCGACTCAGTGATCGTCAACGCCGGCGCCTGGACCCACTACAGCCGCGCGATCGCCGACGCGCTGGAGCTGACGCGGCTGCCGGCGGTCGAGGTGCACCTCTCCGACGTCGAGGCGCGCGACGACTGGCGCAAGCTCTCGGTCTTCGACGGTCTCGTCCGCGCCAAGATCTCGGGGAAGGGCCCCGACGGCTACTGCGAGGCCTTGGAGCTGCTCGCCGACGAGCTCGGGGCCGATGCTTGATGCGCGGCCGCGGCGATCGCCTCGAGCAGCAGCTGGCCGAGCGCGAGCTCGACCGGATGCTGGTCACCAACCTCGTCAACGTTCGCTACCTCACCGGCTTCACCGGCACGAATGGGGCTTGTATTTGCGGTAACGGACTTCGCCTCTTCCTCACCGACTTCCGCTACACCGAGCGCGCCGCGGCGGAGGTCGAGGGCTGGGAGACGCTGACCATCGGCGGCGACTGGCTTAAGGGCATCGCCGAGCGGCTCGAGGGCCGGGTCGGCTTCGAGGACGACCAGATGTCGGTGCGGCTGCTGGCGAAACTGAAGGAGAAACTCGCTGAGGGAGTCGAGATGGTGCCCGCCGGCGGGCGCGTCGAGGAGCTGCGCCGGGTCAAGGACGCGGAGGAGCTGGCGGCGATCGAGGAGGCGGCGAAGCTCGCCGACGAGGTCTGGAAGTGGAGCGTCGAGCGTGGCCTCGCCGGTCGCAGCGAGCGGGAGGTCGCCCGCGCCGCCGAGGCGCGGATCCGCGAGCACGGCGCCGACCCCTCGTTCCCGACGATCGTCGCCGCTGGCCCCAACGGGGCGCTGCCGCACGCCGAGCCGGGCGAGCGCGAGATCGGCCGCGGCGAGCTCGTCGTCTTCGACATGGGCGCGCAACTCGACGGTTACTGCTCCGATGGCACGCGGACCTTCGCCACCGGCGACCCGGGGGAGGAGGGCCGGGCTGTGTACGAGGTCGTTCGGGAGGCGCAGGAGGCCTCGCTGGCGGCGATCAAGGCTGGCGTCAAAGGCGAAGACGTGGACAAGGTTGCGCGCGCGGTAATTGACGCAGCCGGCCACGGAGAGCGCTTCGGCCACGGCCTCGGACACGGCGTCGGCCTCGAGGTGCACGAGGGGCCACGCCTCTCGCCGCGCGCAGACGACATCCTCGCCCCGGGCGAAGTCGTCACCGTCGAGCCCGGGATCTACCTGCCGGGCACGCTGGGCGTGCGGATAGAGGACCTGGTCGTCGTCACCGAGGATGGCCTGCGCAATCTCAGCTCGCTGCCAAAGGAGCTGCAGATCGTCGAGTAGCGCAGTTGGATCGGAAATCCGCTCCGCTCAAATTCAAGTGAAGTTTCGGCACAGTCGATGCCGCTCCATGGCACCGAAGGGAGAGACGCTTGTTTCTATCCATGAGGAAGCGCGTCGCGAGCGCCTCCTCGACATGGAGGAACGGGTCCGTCGCTACCGGCTCGCCTGCTTCGGCATCCTCGCGCTTGCCCTCGCTGTCGCCGGCGGCAGCGAGATCGGCTTCTGGTGGGTACCCCTGCTGGGGGCCGGTCTGGCGGGGTTCTGGGTCGCCGACCGCTTCATGCGGACCAGCTCCCGGCCCGCTGTCTGGATCGCGGCCGCCTGGGCGGCCCTGCCGGTGTTGCTGGCTGCCTCGGTCCTCGTCACCGGCGGGGTCACCAGCCCGGTGCTGGTCTGGTTCGGCTTGCCGGCGGTGACGCTCGGTTTCCGTTTCGAGCCTCGGGGGATGGTCGTCGGCGCGATCTACATCGTCGCCCTGCTTCTCGCCGCGGCGGTGGTCCCCGACCCGCAGGAAGCCTGGGAGCATCGCCAGGACCTGATCGCGGTCGCCGCGCTGATCGTCAGCACCGTGATCCTCACCGGTGCCCTGGTCGAGTCCGACCGCGCCCACCGGCGCCGCTCGACCCTCGACCCGCTGACCGGCCTCTGCAACCGCAACGCGCTCGAGCAGCGCCTGGCCGAGCTCGACGGCCAGCCCTGCGACCCCGCCGCGGGTCGCTCCCACGCCTTTCTGCTCTGCGATCTCGACCACTTCAAGCGCGTCAACGACCAGTTCGGCCATGCCGCCGGCGACGCCGTCCTCCAAGACGTTGCCTACACGATGCGGGCGACGCTGCGGGCGGGCGACTCGATCTACCGGGTCGGCGGCGAGGAGATCCTGGTGATCCTGCCGGGCGCGGGCCACGTCGACGCGAACGAGATCGCCGAGCGTCTGCGGGTGGCGGTCAGCGAGCGGCGCCCGGTGGGGGTCCCCGTCTCTCTCAGCATCGGCGTCGCCGTCGCCGAGCCGGAGGTCGTCGACACCGACGACCTGCTGGCGCGGGCGGACGCGGCCCTCTACGCCGCCAAGGCGGGTGGCCGCGACAGAGTCTTCATCGACGGCGGGGAGCCGGAGGGGACGCGGTCCGCTGTGCTGGTCTAGCGGCTGAGGTCTACGTCGCTCTTCAAGCGAGCGCCAAAGGCGGCGAGCAGCTGCACCGTCGCCTCGACGTCGCGCAGGTCGACCATCTCGACCGGCGAGTGCATGTAGCGAAGCGGGATCGAGACGACGCCGGTTGGGATCCCGGCGCGGGAGATCTGCAGGACGTCGGCGTCGGTGCTGGTGCCGCGGCCGCTGGCGCTGACCGAGTACTCGATCCCCTCGGCCTCGGCGGTCTCGACCAGCAGCTCGAAGACCTTGGGGGAGAGGGTGGAGCCGCGACCGATCGCCGGCCCGGAGCCGAAGGGGTGGCTGCCGATCTCCTTCTCGTCGACCCCGGGGGCGTCGGTGGCGTGGGTGACGTCGACGGCGACGGCGATGTCGGGACGCAGCTGGAAGGAAGCGGTGCGGGCGCCGAAGAGGCCGATCTCCTCCTGGACGGCGGCGACCGCCGCCATCGAGCCGCCGGGACCGTCGCCCTCGGCGCAGCGCCGCAGGCTCTCCAGCGCCACGTAGGCGCCGAGCCGGTTGTCCATCGAGCGCGAGACGAGGCGATCGCCGGCGACCGACAGCGGTTCGGTCGCGATCACCACCGGGTCGCCCACTCGGACCATCTGCTCGGCCTCCTCGCGGTCGCCGGCGCCGATGTCGATGTGCATGCTCTTCAGCTCGACGACCTTCTTGCGCTGGTCGGCCTCGAGCAGGTGGATCGGCTTGCGGCCGACTACTCCCGGGACGAGTACGTCCCCGTTGCGGATCTCGACCCGCTGGCCGACGAGGATCTGGGGGTCCCAGCCGCCGATCGGCGCGAACCAGAGAAAGCCCTTCTCGTCGATGTGGGTGACGACCAGGCCGATCTCGTCGATGTGGCCGACCACCGCCAGCAGCGGCGAGCCCTCGCCGACGCGGGCGATCGTCGAGCCGATCCCGTCGACGCTGATGTCGGCGAAGGAGGCCGCCTCGCGCCAGACCTCGGCCGCCGGCGCCTCATATCCGGAGGGGGCACCGGTGCGGAGCAGCTTGTCGAGGAGGTCTGGAGTGGTCAAGAGGTTCGGGCAGTATGCCTAATGGGCCTGGCGCCTGAGCTCTGCTCGACCGGGACCGTACCCGCGGTGCTCGTAAAAGATCACTATCCAAATGAGTGCCACCGCCGTCGCCAGCGACAGGAGCGCGGGCACCGCCGTGGCAACGGGGACCAGGAAGAGGAGGACGATCGCAAGTCCCAGGCGCTGGCGATTGAGGGTATGAACGTGGCGATAGCGGAAGGCGACGAGGCCGAGAAGATATAAAGCGAGACCGCCCAAGAGGGCGAACGCGGGTACATCGTGGAGCTCTTCGGCGTGGTGGCCGATCGTCACCTTCATCCCGAAGGCCATGAGGACGATCCCGGCGATCATCAGCAGGTGGATGTAGGAGTAGGAGTCGCGGGCCAGCTCGTTCTGCGCCCGGCCGGCCTCCGCTTCTCCGAGTCGCCGGGCCGAGATCAGGGCAACGACGTCGAAGTAGGTCCACCAGAGGGCGGCAGCGAGGAAGATGCCGAGCACGGCGGCGGCGCCGATTCCGAGGTCGAGCGCCCCGGAGGCGCCGACGCCGATCGCCACGATCGACTCGCCGAGGGCGATGATCAAGATCAGGCCGTGGCGCTCGGCGAAGTGGCCGGGGACGAGCTTCCAGCCCTCGGCGCCGAAGAAGTAGGGCCCGGCCATGTCGAGGAAGATCGCCAGCGCCCAGAGCGCCCCCTGGGCGAGGTCGTCGAAGAGCGAGGCGATGATGAGGAGGCCGACGGCGACCGCGGTGCTGACGGCGAGACCGATCACCGAGCGACGCAGGTCCTCGTCATCGGCGCCGGCGAGCATGAAGAGGACGATGTGGGCGGCGCGGAAGACGCCGAGGCCAAGGGCGAAGGTGATGGCCAGGTTGTCGAAGGCCTCCTGCACGCAGAGCGAGACGATCAGGAGCGCCGCCATCGCGGTGAAGATCACGAACCGCACCGCCTCGGCCTCGGGATCGATGACGCTGGTCAGCCAGGCGTAGCCGACCCAGGCCCACCAGAGGACGCCGAGGACCAGCAGCCCTTGCGCCAGGCCCGACCAGGTCTGGTCGTGCGACATCAGCGCCGTGCACTGGGTGAGCGCCAGCACGAAGACGAGGTCGAAGAAGAGCTCCAGCGGCGTCACCCGCTCGCCTTCGCGGCGCGCCGCGCTGAGGCGATGATGCGGTTCCGGCGAGCTCTCCATCTCGCATACTCTTGCGGACGTGGGAGTCGCACTTGTAACGGGAGCGTCGACGGGGATCGGCGAGGCGACGGCGATCCGCCTTGCGCGCGAGCCGGGGACGGAACTGGTTCTCGTCGCCCGCCGCGAGGAGAAGCTGCGCCAGCTGGCCGAGTCGCTGCCATGTCGCGCCACCTACGTCGCGGTCGACCTCACCGATGAAGCGGCGCCTGAGCGTATCCGCGAGCACCTCGAGGCCGAGCACCGGGGGGAGCTGCACTTGCTCGTCAACAACGCCGGCGCCGCCTGGCGCGCGAGCTTCGCCGAGGGCGGCTACGCGAACGTCCGCCGCCACATGGAGCTCAACTTCGACGCGGTCGTCCGCCTCGCCGAGGCGCTGCTGCCGCTGCTGCGGGCCTCCGCCCCCAGCGCGATCGTCAACGTCGCCAGCACCGCCGGCCGCGTCGCCCGGGCCCGGACCGGCGCCTACAGCGCCAGCAAGTTTGCCCTGATCGGTTGGACCGATTCGCTCTACGCCGAGGAGAAGGCCCACGACGTCCACGTCGGCTTGGTGATGCCCGGCTTCATCCGCACCGAGGGGTTCCCGGCGACCGAGCTGCGGGAAAAAGCCCTCACCCGCTGGATCGTCTCCAAGCCGGAGAAGGTCGCCGAGGCGATCTACGAGTGCGGTCCCGGCGGCAAGGCCGAGCGCTACGTACCGCGCCCCTACGGCCTGAGCGCCGTCGCCCGCATCCTCTCGCCGTCCCTCGTCCGCCGCGTCCTCGGCGGCGGCGCCGCCTCGAGCCTGACCACCAGTACGGGCGGCGAATGATCTCCGCCGCGGCCATCGCCCTGGTGGTGGTAGTGGTCGCCGTGGTGATCACCACCCTCGCCGTGGTGCGGGTGCGGCGCGTCAACCGCCGCTTCCAGGTCCTTGACGAAATCGCCCGCGTCGCCGAAGGTGGTGGCTCGCTCGAGGAGACGCTCGACGCGATCACCGAGGTGATTGTCCCTGAGCTCGGCGACTTCTGCACGATCGACGTGATCGAGGATGGCAAGGTCCGCCGGGCCGCGACCCGAGTTTGCGGGCCTGATGCCGAGGAGATCCAGACGAAGCTCGCCGTGCGCACCCCGGCCCTGCAGGAGCGGATGGCGAGTGCCGCGACGCAGGAGCGCCAGGAGCCCCGCTTCTTCGAATACGTCAGCGAGGAGGACCTGCAGGACGTTGCCGCCGACGAGGAGGACTTCCAGTTCCTGCGGAGCATGCGGATCCGCTCCGGGGTGACGGTGGAGCTGCGCGCCCGCGGCCGCCCGACCGGCCTCCTGACCTTCGGCGTCAGCCACTCCGGACGCCACCTGCGCGCCGACGACGTCCACTTCGCCAGCGTCCTCGCGGGGCGGGTGGCGCTGGCGCTCGACAACACCGGCCTCTTCTCGGTGCTGGAGCGCAGCGAGCGCGAACGGGCAGAGATCGCCGAGACGCTGCAGCGGGGCCTGCTGCCGCCGCCTTTGCCGCACATCCCCGGCTGGTCGGTGGCGGCGATGTACCGGCCCGCCGGGGCCGAGAACGAGATCGGCGGCGACTTCTACGACGTCTTTCGCATCGCCGACGGCTGGATGGTCGTGGTGGGGGACGTCACCGGCCGCGGCGCCCAGGCTGCCGCGATCACGGCCCATGCCCGCTACACGCTGCGGACGGCGGCGGCGATAACCGGTGACCCGGTTGCGGCGCTGCGGACGCTGAACCGCGAGCTGCGCGCCCGCCGGGGCACCGCACTCTGCAGCGTCGCGGCGATGGCCGTCTCGCAGGATCCTGACGAGCCAGTCCATCTGGCGGTGGCGGGGCACCTGCCGCCGCTCCTCGTCGACGGGGACTCGGTAGCTGAGGCGTGCGGGCCAGCGCCGCTCCTCGGAGCCTTCAACGAGGGGGAGTGGGAAATGGAGGCGATCGCGGTCGTCCGCGGGCAGCAGCTGGTCGTCGTCACCGATGGCGTCACCGAGGCGGCCCACGGTGACGACCGCTTCGGCGAGGAGAGGTTGCGGGACGGCCTCGCCGGCGTCAGCAGCCCAGCGCTGGCCGCGCAGCGGATCGAGGGCGCCCTGCACGAATTCACCGGCGGCAATCTCGAGGACGATGCGGCGATCATCGCCATCGCCCCGGCTTCCGCCGACGTAGCCCCGGCTCCGCAAGCCGACCAGGAGCTGGTCGAGCGCCTCTACGGCGCCTTCAACCGCCGCGACCCGACCGAGATCGTCGCCGTCTGCGACGAGGAGATGGAGTTCTTCCCGATCGGGACGGCGGAGGCGATCGGCCGCGATGCTCCCTACATCGGTCCCGACGGCCTGCACGAATACCTGCTCGACGTCGACAAGGCCTGGGACGAGCTGCTGATCACCCCCAAGGTCGTCGAGCGCCACGGCCGTTCTCTGCTGGTGCGAGGCCGGGTCTACGCCCGCAGTCGCCAGCTCGGCATCCGCGACATGCCAGTCGCCTGGATCTGGGAGGTCGACGGCGGCCGCTTCGTCCGCGGCGAGGTCTTCCGCGACCCCGAGGAAGCGGTCCACCGCCTGGCTGCCGCCGGGTAAGGGCAGCATCTAGGATTCGCCGCCGATGACGATCTCCACCAACCAATTCAAGAACGGCACCCATATCGAGATCGACGGCAAGATCTGGAAGATCATCGAGTTCCAGCACGTCAAGCCGGGCAAGGGCGGGGCGTTCGTGCGGACGAAGCTGCGGCGGATCGAGGACGGCTCGGTGATCGACAAAACTTTCAGGGCGGGGGAGAAGTTCCGCCCGGTGCGGACCGAATCGAAAAAGATGCAGTACCTCTACGACTCGGGCGAGGCGGCCGTCTTCATGGACACCTCCGACTACGACCAGCTCGAAATCCCCAAGGACTCGCTCGGGGACTCGATGCAGTGGGTGCTGGCCAACGACGAGGTCGACGTGCTCTTCGTCGACGAGAAGCCAAGCGACGTGCAGGTGCCGAGCGCGATCGAGATGAAGGTCACCCAGACCGACCCCGGCCTCAAAGGCGACACCGCTTCGGGCGGCGGCAGCAAGCCGGCGACGCTGGAGTCCGGCGTGGTCGTCCAAGTGCCGCTCTTCCTCGAAGAGGGCGACACGGTCCGAGTCGACACTCGCAGCGGCGAGTACATCTCCCGGGCCTGAGCGCTCGGCGATTCCGCGCTGACAGAATGAACTCATGCGCAGGTCAGACCAGCGGCGGGACGCCGTCTTCGCCAACTACCAGCGGGACGTCACCGGGCGCCCGCTCGAGGAGTTGCTCGGCGAGGCGCGGTCGCTGACTCGGGATCTGGCCGAGGGGGTCGACGAACACCGTGAAGAGCTAGATGACATCATCGCCGCCCATGCGAAGGGGTGGACCGTCGACCGGATCGCCCCCCTCGACATGAACGTGATGCGGGTGGCCCTCTACGAGATGGAGTTCATGGACACGCCGGCGGAGGTGGCGATCAACGAGGCCGTCGAACTGGCCAAGGAGTACTGCGGGGCCGACGCGCCGAAGTTCGTCAACGGCATCCTCGGCGCGGTCGTTCGCGAGCGGGGGGCGGCGGCATGAACGTGCGGCTGCGGGAGATCAGCGAGCGTCTGCGCCAGATCACGGCTGAGCTCGGGAGCGAGGAGACCGGCGACGAGCGCGCGGCTCAGCTCGCCTCCGAGGCGGCGGACCTCGCCTCTGAGGCGGTCGAGGAGGCCAACCGCGAGGCGCGCCAGCAGGCGTCGAACGGGTAGTTGAGCTACCCCGAGGACCTGCGCGCGCTGGTGGACGGCGCGCTCGAGGATCTGACCTTCTCCACGACCCCGGCCACCGCCGGCCTCGAGGAGGCGATGCGTTACTCGCTGCTGGCGGGCGGCAAGCGCGTGCGCCCGGTCCTCGCCCTCGCGACTGCCGGCGCGCTCCGAGCGGAGCCTGCCCACTTCCTGCCGGTCGCCTGCGCGATCGAGCTGATCCACACCTACTCGCTGATCCACGACGACCTGCCGGCGATGGACGACGACGAGCTGCGGCGGGGCCTGCCGACCTCGCACGTCAAGTTCGGCGAGGACGTTGCGATCCTCGCCGGCGACGGCCTCTTCGCCGAGGCGATGCGCCTCTTCTGCGAGCAGCCAGGAGAGCCCTCGTGGGTGCTGAGGGCGCTGCGCGAGCTGGCCGGCGCCACCGGGGTCGACGGCATGGTCGGCGGCCAGTACGCCGACGTGGTGGAAGCGACCGTGGACGCCGAGGGCCTGCGCGCCCTGCACGCCCTGAAGACCGGCAGGCTGATCGCCGCCAGCGTCAACGTCGTCCTCCTGCTGGAGGGACTGCCCGAAAATGAGACAATGCCTTATCGCCGTTTCGCCGACGAGCTGGGCGTGCTTTTCCAGATCGTCGACGACATCCTCGACGTCACCGAGTCAGACGAGCAGCTCGGCAAGCCCCATGGAAGCGACGAGAGACATGGCAAACTCACCTACGTCAGCCTTTTCGGGCTGGAGCAGGCGCGTGAGCTGGCCGCCGAATCCCACGCCAAGGCGACGGCGGCGCTGTCTGAGGCCGACGGCGAGACCGAGGACCTGAGGCGCGTGGCCGACTACATATTCACGAGGAACGAATGAGCGAAGAGCCCCCCACCCAGGGCAACGAAGACCACAGAGACAACGCGATGGAGCCGCTGCTGCCGGGTATCGACGGGCCGGCAGACCTGCACGATCTCGACGACGAGCAGCTGCAGCAGGTGGCGCAGGAGATGCGCACTTACATCATCGACACGATCGGCGAGATCGGCGGCCATTTCGGCGCCAACCTCGGCACCTGCGAGCTCGCCGTCGCCCTCCACAGCGTGCTCGACTCGCCGCGGGACAAGGTCCTCTGGGACGTCGGCCACCAGGCATACCCGCACAAGATCCTCACCGGGCGGCGGGATCGCCTCTCGACGATCCGCCAGTACGACGGCCTGGCGCCGTTCTGCTCGATCCCCGAGTCCGAGCACGACATCATGGGCGCCGGCCACGCCTCGACCTCGATCGGCTACGCGGTGGGCTTGAAGGAGGCGATGCGGAAGGGGATCGGCACCGACGGCAGGGTCGCCGCGGTGATCGGCGACGGCGCCCTCACCGGCGGCGTCGCCTACGAGGCCCTCCACGCCGCCGGCGGCCTGCAGACGCCCGTCGTCATCGTCCTCAACGACAACGGGATGTCGATCTCGCCGAACGTCGGCGCCCTCTCCCGCTACTTCAACCGGATCCGGCTCAACCCGCGCCTCTGGCACGCTCGCGAGGGCGTCGAGGACCGGCTCACCAAGCTGCCGCTCGGCCTCGGCCGGCGGATCGAGCGCTTGGGGCCGGAGATCAAGTCGGCAATAAAGGCCTATTGGGCGCCCGGGCTCTTCTTCGAGGAGCTCGACCTCGCCTACATGGGAGTGATCGACGGCCATGACGTCCATGCTCTGCGCGAGGCGCTGAACGAGGCCTTCGCCGCCGATCGGCCTGTCGTCGTCCACATCCATACCGTCAAGGGAAAAGGCTTCGCGCCGGCCGAAGAAGGCGGCCTCGAGTCGATGGAGGAGTGGCACGCCGCAAAGCCGAACTCGATCGTCGAAGGGCGACCGGCCGCCAAGGAGCCGAAACCGGTGCCGGTGACCGAAACCGATTCCGCGGAGGGGATCGAGGTGCTGGAGAAACCGCCCGCGGCCGGGTCGCCGCCCCAGTACACGAAGGTCTTCGCGGAGGCGATGGTCGCGGAGGCAAAGGCCGATGAGCGGGTGATCGGGATCACCGCGGCGATGGCGGGGGGTACCGGCCTGCAAAAGCTCTGCGATGAGGTTCCCGAGCAGTACTACGACGTCGGCATCGCCGAGCAGAACGCGGTGCTTTTGGCCAGCGGCCTAGCGTTGCAGGGGGCAAAGCCGGTCTGTGCGATCTACTCGACCTTTCTGCAGCGCGCCTACGACCAGATCGTCCACGACGTCTGCCTGCAGGATCTCGATGTCACCTTCGCGATGGACCGCGCCGGCCTGGTCGGCGACGACGGCCCGACCCACCATGGCGCCTTCGACATCTCCTACTTTCGGCCGATCCCGAATGTGGTGGTGATGGCGCCTCGCGACGAGGCGATGCTGGTCCACATGCTTCACACCGCCATCGCCCATAACGGGCCGGTGGCGCTGCGCTATCCGCGCGGGGCGGCCGAGGGCGTGCCGCTGCCGTCCGAGCCCCAACTGGTCCCGATCGGCAAGGGCGAGGTGCTGGTCGAGGGAGAGCGGGTCGCGCTGCTCGGCTACGGCTACGGCGTCACCGTGGCCAAGGAAGCGGCCGAGGTGCTGGCCAAGCACGGACTGAAGGCGACCGTCGCCGATGCCCGATTCGCGAAGCCGATCGATGGCGGGCTGGTCGAGGAGCTGGGGCGCGAGCACGAGCTGCTGGTGACGATCGAGGAGAACGTCCTTCCGGGCGGGTTCGGATCCGCCGTGCTGGAGCACCTCGAGGATGCCTTTGCCGAGGCGCCGGCGGAGAGGGCACGGGTCCTACGGGTTGGACTGCCCGACTCCTACGTAACCCACGGCAAGCCGGCGCTTCTCCGTGCCGAGGTCGGCTTGACGGGGGAGTCGGTGGCAGACAGGGTGCTCAGCTCGCTCCCCAGCGCGCAGCCCGCCCTGACCTGAGGCAATCCTCTAATCACTTTTAAGGATTGATTCAATCGGCTCAATCGATTAGCCTGCGCCAGTCTCTCCGGTGAGGAGAAGCCGGCAAAGCCAGCGCTTCTGGGGAATCACCAGGGGAGGGGAGACGCGCATCTATATGTGTGGATCCGCTTGGGGAATCGGATCTCTCGCGCCCGCCTCACAGGCCGGGGCGCGAGGCGCGCCCGCAGGCTCGTTGCATCGTCTGGCGGCTTTGGTTGCCGCCCTTTCCGTGCTCACCCTCGCTTCCAGCGGCTGCGGTGGCGCGACCCTGGACGAGCGGCCGGAGAAGGTCGCCCAGCAGCTGCCTGCCGACTTCCCCGCCTGGCGCTTCGAATCGCTGCGGCCTGCGGCCCCGGACCTTTTCGTCGTCTCCTTCTCGGCTCCCGCAGACGGGCGCCCGTGGGTGATCGTCTTCGACAATGAGGGAGTCCCTCGCTGGTGGTACAACCCCGGCACCCGGGCGCTCTGGGGCCAGGTCCTGAGCGACGGCAGCCTCTCCTGGGCGCGCTCCTTCGGCGACGGCTACGGGCTTGATCCGCGTATGGCGCATGAGGTGCGATCGGAGTCAGGAGACCTCCTGCGCCTGGTCAAGACGGAGGGGTCGATCGTCGACGGCCATGAGTACCGCGAGCTGCCGAACGGCAACGTGCTGCTCGACACCTATGTCCCGGAAACCGCGGACCTGCGGCGGGTGGGCGGACCGAGGCAGGCGACGATCGTCTCCGCCGAAGTCCAGGAAGTCGACCCCGCCGGGAAGGTTCTCTGGAGCTGGAACTCGCGGGGGCACATTTCGCTCGAGGAGACCGGTCGCTGGTGGCGGAGCGTGCTCAGTAATCCGCGCCGGAGGCTGCAGCGCGAGGCGTTCGATCCCGTCCACATCAACTCGATCGAGCCGCGCGGCGATGGGGAAGTGATCATCTCCACCCGGCACACCGACGCCGTCTACGGAATCGATCGCGCCAGCGGCGAGATCAAGTGGAAGCTGGGCGGCACCCGCACCGGCAAGTCGCTGCGGGTAATCGGCGACCCCGCCACCAAGCTGCTCGGGGGGCAGCACGACGCCCGCATCGACCGCCGCGGCCGTCTCACCATCTTCGACAACGGCAAGGACCGTCCGCGCCGTCCGCGCGTGGTCTTCTACCGGCTCGACCTTACGGCAGGCGCGGCTCTCTACCGGGGGCAGCTCAACGACCCGCAGGTGAGCCGGAGCCATTGCTGTGGGTCGGCGCGGGAAACGCGCGATGGCGGCTGGCTCGTCAGCTGGGGCGACAACCCGCTCGTCACCGGCTTCGACCAGGCGGGGAGGATCACTTTCCGGCTGCATCTGCCGGCTTCGACCTTCCGGGCGGTCCCGGTGCCCGCGGGGGCGACCAGCATCGCCAGGTTGAGCAGGGGGATGGCGGCTATGCAGGCTGGCCGATGAGGGGCAGCCCGCGCGCCTGGGCCCGCTCCGACGGGGGGAGGAGCAGAGCGGATGCGCAGACGAGGCCGAAGGCACTCGCCTGCAGGCTGATGCCGATCCAGCCGCTGGCGACAGGATCGCCGAAGACGACGATGCCGCTGGCGATCTGCGCCGCGCTCGCGACCAGGCCCATCAAGCCGATCGTCTCGACCGCGCCGCCGCGCTGGAGGGCGGCCACGGCCGAGTACTGGGCGAGGACGCCGCAGAGCACGATCGCGCCGGCCCAGGGGGCCAGGATGAGGAGAGAGAGGCCGGCCTCTCCCGTCAGGGCCTTGATCGCCACTCCGGCGAAAGCGAACAGCGTGCCGGCGATGACGGCCAGGAGGGCACCGCGCCGAGCTGTGAACCACTGGCGGCGATAGCTGAGCGCCAGGCCGAGGGCGATCAGCCCGAGGCCTCCCTCGAACCCGAGGATCGCCCCCAGGGCAAAGCCGGAGTGGCTGCCGTGGATGCTCGGCAGCGTCAGGGCAAGGAGAGCCAAGCCCACGCCGCCTAGCAGCAGCGCCAGCCACTGGCGTGGCTCGACCTTGTGGCCGAAGAATTTCTGGGAAAGGATGGCGAGGCTAATCGCACCGCCGGCGAGGACCGCCTGCACCAGCGAGATCGGCGCCATCGAGAGGGCCGCGACGTGGATCAGCCACGCCACCGCCGCGATGCCCCATCCGGCCGCAAACCACGGCGAGGCGGCGAGGCGGCGGGCGCTGCGCAGCGGTGCCCTGATGTTGACGAGTGGGACCTGCTGGCAGCCACGGTGCTTCAGCAGCGCGGCGAGGTTCGCCATCACCGCGCCCAGCAGGGCCAGCGCGATTCCTGCCTCGACGCCGGTCAGGATCGGCCCCGGCTTTTGCGGCCGCCGCGGCGACGGCGCGGGGCCGGACGGGATTCGAGCTGTTTCGGGCGGCCTCCGTGGGCCGCCTCGAACTCCCGGACCAGCCCGAGGTCGCCGGCCATGCGGCGGACGTCACTCACCTGGTCGGAGAGGACGAAGCTGATCCCGGTCCCCTGGCGCCCCGCGCGGCCGGTGCGGCCGATGCGGTGGACGTAGGAGTCGCGATCGTCGGGGGCGTCGTAGTTGATGACGTGGGTGACGCCTTCGACGTCGATTCCGCGAGCGGCGACATCGGTGGCGACGAGCGCCGCGACCTTGCCATCCTCGAAGCGCGCCAGGGCGCGCTCACGCTGGCCCTGGCTCTTGTCGCCGTGCATGGCCACCGCTTCGATGCTGCGGGTGCGCAGCCGCTTGACCAGGCGATCGGCGCCCCGCTTGGTGCGAACGAAGACCAGGGTCGGCCCACAGTTTTCGTCCTGCAGCTGGGCGACGAGATGGTCGAGCTTCTCCCCCTGGGTGTCGACCGGCAGGAAGCGGTGGTCGATGTCGGCCTTGGCCTGCTTGGGGGCGTGGGTGTGGGTGCGGGCGTTGCGCGTGTAGGCGCCGGCGACCTTGCCGACGGCACCCGCGAGGGTGGCCGAGAAGAAGAGCGTCTGGCGTTGGTCGGAGGTGTGGGAGACGATCCGATCGACCGCGGGCTTAAAGCCCATGTCGAGCATCCGGTCGGCCTCGTCGAGGACGAGCACGCGGACGGTGTCCAGCTTGACGACACCGCGCTCGATCAGGTCCTCGAGACGACCGGGGGTGGCGACGAGGACGTCGGCGCTGCGGGCGGCCTTGATCTGGGGACCGAAGCCGACGCCGCCGTAGACGGCGGCGATCTTCAGGTCGCAGGCGTCGGCCAGGCTCCGCAGCTCGTCGACGATCTGGCCGGCGAGCTCGCAGGTGGGGGCCAGGACCAGGGCGCTGACGCTCCCGGGTCGAGGGGAGAGCCGCTCGAGCATGGGGATGCCGAAGGCGAGCGTCTTGCCAGACCCGGTGGGGGACTGGACGAGGAGGTCGTGACCGGCGAGCGCGTCGCGCACGACCAGCTGCTGGACCGGAAAGGGGGTGGTGATGTCACGGCGCGCGAGCGCACGGATCACCGGCTTGGAGATGCCGAGATCGGCAAACGAAGTTATGGAAGTGCTCCTTATTTGAACGTCTAGGGAGATCCTGCGGCCCCTAGGCGCCAACGGCACGCGGAGGAAACGGAACCTCTCGGGCGGCAAATCGGCCTACCCGACCCGTGCACCGTAGCAGGCGCTTTTGCCCAGATGCGTCGCCGTTGGTTTGGGAATCCGATCCAACATTCGGTTTCCACTTGCCGAACGCGGGCAACTCATAGGAAGACCAAACGATGTTCCTCCGAGAAATGAACCCAGCTGACAAGCTCGCCCTCACCTACGACGCCACCGCGGAGAACGTCTCCCTGGCCCGTGCCGCCATCGCCCGCCTGGGCGAAGCGCTTGGTGCCGAGGAACCCGTTCTCAGCGACCTGAAGACCGTCGTCACCGAGGCCTGCGCCAACGTCGTCCTCCACGCCTACCCGGACCGAGACGGCCACTTCGAGCTTGAAGCCTTCCCGGAGGAAGGAGAGCTGGCGATCACCGTCCGCGACTTTGGTGCCGGCCTCTGGCCGGACCTCCGCACCCAAGACGAGAGCAGCATGAGGATCGGCCTCGGCCTGATCTCGCAGCTTTCCAGCCACTTCGGCATCGGCTCCGGCCCCCATGGCGGCACCGAAGTGCGGATGCGCGTGCGCCTCACCGGCTAGCTGGGCCGACTCGGATATGGGCTCCTGTTCGAACCCCAGAACAGAAAGCGCCCCGCCGGGGAGGCAGGGCGCTTCGCATCGATTACTAGCTAGACCGTCACTCCGTCACTACGGCCATCGCCGCTGAGGAGCTTCTGCTTGGCCTGCTCGAACTCGGCATCCGAGAGCGCGCCCTGGTCGCGCAGTCCCGCGAGCTTGACGAGCTCGTCTGCAGACGAGCTGCCGGCGGCCTGGCGGATGTAGGCGTCGAGCTGCTGCTGCGCGTCGGCCTGTCGCTTCACTCCTCGCTCGTGCATCGACCCCCCTCGGACGATGAGGTAGAGGAAGACGCCGAAGAACGGCACGAGGATCAGCGCAAAGGTCCATGCAGCCTTACCCCAGCCAGAGACCGTGTGGTCGCCGAAGAGATCCCCGATCACCGTGATCAGGATCCAGAACCAGGCCATGAAAAGGAAGATCTCGAGGACGGTCAGGAGCGCGGCTCCGAGGGTGAACTCCGCGAGCGGGATCATCGGCGTGCCTCCTCTGCCGACCAATTGACGGTGAGCTGGTAGATGATCACCGTGTCGAGGATGATCATCAGGAAGGCCCAGAGCGGCGCCGCTGGGAACCAGACGATCTGGGCAACTGCGTTGACGGCGACGAAGAAGATGCCGGCCACGCGAGCGGCGGAGTTGCCGGTGATGAGACCGACGCCGGTGAGCGCGACCGCCGAGCCGAGGATCAGGTGAATCCAGCCCCAGGTCGTGATGTCGAAGATCAGCGCACCGCTGCCGCCAACCACGACGACTTCGTCGTTGAGGATTGCTGCCAGGGCCCAGAAGGCGTCAAGCGATCCGAGGATCACCATCATCACGCCGGCGAACGCGATCCAACCTGAATACTCGGCGCCGGCTGGCGGTCGAGACGTTTGATGAGCCTCCATTTGGGGCTCCTTTCGCCGGGCTTCAGCCCGGGCTGTTAGGTGTAAGGGCTCTCCGTCCGAAACTTGTTCGTCCACGGCCCTCCGCCCCCACCGTACGCCCTCGTTCGGCGAAAGCAAACAGTGCAACCAGGTTGCGAAGGGAATTTCTACCGATAGGGCCGGCCTTCGGTTACGGTGGAGGGCAGCGCGTGCTGCAAGCGCGGCCAAGCCTCATCACGGGAGGACAAGATGGAGAACGGAAGCATCGGCGATCTAGAGATGGGGCCGATCGATTACCTGGTGGTCGAGTGGCCGGGCCGGCAGCCGAGCGGCGAAGCGATGCCATACCTGGTCGACCTGGTCGACCGGGGCTTGATTCGGCTCCTGGACCTGGCCTTCATCGCCAAGGCCGAGGACGGCTCGGTGACGCGCGTGGAGATCGCCGATCTCGGCGAAGAGGCCGAGGAGTTCGCGGTCTTCGTCGGCGCCGAATCCGGACTGCTGGGCGACGAAGACACCGATGAGGCGGCAGCCGCCCTGGAGCCCGGAACCTCAGCCGCGTTGCTCGTCTACGAGAACTGCTGGGCGGCACCCTTCGCCACCGCTGTTCGACGCGGCGGCGGCCAGCTCGTCGCCAGCGGCCGAATTCCGGTCCAAGCCGTGATCTCTGCCCTCGACGCCGCCGAGGCGGCCTAGACCCTCGAAAGGGGAATCTTCATGCCAGGACTACTACGAGGAGTTGCCCGCACGGCGGTAATCGCCGGAACCGCTACCAACGTCAGCAATCGAGTATCCCGTCGCCAAGGCCAGCGCTGGTCAGAACAAGAAGCCCAGGAACAGCCGCAACAAGCGATGGCGCCGCCCGCGGCCGCACCGCAGGAATCAACTATCGACCAGCTCAAAGAGCTGGGGCAGCTGAAAGAGCAGGGCGTCTTGACCGAGGAGGAGTTCGCGGCCCAGAAGGCCAAGATCCTCAGCGCTTGACCAGATCGTTCGCTAGGGCCGCCCCAACAGAAAGCCCCCATCCAGGAAGAATCGCCCTCAAGGCAGTCCTCGTCGCGTCGGCCCTGTTTGCGCTCGGCTCCATCTTCAGCCATGAGTCCTCCGGGGCCGACTGGGAAGACCTGCCTATTGTCCCCGCCCTCGACCCGGTTGTCGCGGGCCACCTGAAGAAGGTCGCGGACCGCGGGGAACGCCTCGGCAATAGCCCGGGGGTTTTCGCCAAGATCGGCGACAGCATCACCGCCTCGCCGTCGTTTCTGCAGGCGCTGGCGTGCCGCACGCCGCGCCTGGGCACCTGGGGCGAGCTACGCGGGACGCTGGAATTCTTCGGCACGACTGCGGTGCCGCCGGGTGCCGAGGGGGCCCTCTGTCCCGTCAGCAACAGCTTCTCGCGCCTCGGCGTCGCCGCAGTGGGCGGGTGGAGGGCGGTCGATGCCCTCTCGCCGCGCGAATCGTTCCCCGAATGCCAAGGCCTGCCCGCCGTCAGCTGTGAGCTGCATTTGCTCCGGCCCTCGGTCGCCTTGATCATGTTCGGGACCAACGACCTCGAGGAATTCACGGCGGTCGAGTTCCGCCACGATCTCGCCCGCCTTACCCGGCTCGTTTCCCGCGCCGGGACGATTCCGGTGCTCAGCACGATTCCGCCCCGTGTGCAGCTGCCGTTCTCGTTGCGGGTAGCGCGGTTCAACGCGGAGATAGCCGCCCTCGCCGAGAACCGGGCGCTGCCGCTCTGGAACTTCTGGCGCCAGCTGGTCGAGCCGGGCGTTCCCGACCAGGGTCTGAGCGAAGACGGCGTCCACCCGAGCGCTCTCTGCCCTCCCTGCACCGCTGTCGACTTCCGGCCCGTCGGCCTGCGGTACGGCTACGCCTTACGGAACCTCGGGGCGTTGCGTGTGCTCGACCGCCTTCGTCGCCAACTTGCGAATCCCCCGGATCAAGGCATACGAGCCGATCGCCAGAGCGAGGGTTCCGAGCACGGTTAAGGCCCAGCGGACGGGGATCGCCAGGTCGGTCGTGGAGAGCGAGCTCTGCAGAGCGACGAGGAACGGGATGTGGATCAGGTAGATCCAGAAGCTCGCGTCCGACAGGTAGCGCAGTACCCGCGACTCCTCGCGCACGTATCGCGCCAGCACCCCCCAGATGCCGAACAGGGTGAGCCAGCAGACAACGCCTACGGTGAACAGTCCGTAGATCCGCAGCTCGTCGATTTCGGCCAGGACGCCTGGGGTGCCGACGTTGCCGGTGAAGTCGCCGTTGTCGTAGAAGAGGAGAAAGGCGGGCACGGCGATCAGCGCCCCGGCGGCGAGCCGTAGCCAGGCGCCGCGTTTCAGCTGTTCGATCAGGTCGCTTTGGCCACTGAGCAGCCAGCCGAAGACGAAGAAGAAGCTGAAGTAGGCAAAGAGGGTGGGGGCGGGGACGAGTGAATTGGACGCCGCGCCCCCCGCCACCCAGCCGGTCTTGGTGATCAGGATCGCGGCGCTGATCGCCGCCAGGGCCGGAACCGCCCACCATGACCGCATCAGGCGGCCGAAGCTGCGGTTGATCGCCGCCCCTACCTGGGGGGCCCGCTGGATCGCCAGCCAAATCCCGATCGCGAGCAGGGAGATGATCAGCAGGTAGGCGATGAACCAGAGGTGCCGCGGGGTCAGGTTGAAGACATTGGCGAGCTCCAGTTCCCGCTTCGGCGGCAGCTCGCCTTTGCGCGGCCAGAGGGCTGCCGCGCCGATGACGAGGAGGTTGGCCAGTGGCACCACGGTCAGCATCCCGACGAACAGCGGCAGCCCGAGCCGACGAAAGCGAGCGCGCAACTGCCGGGCCGCGGTCGATCGACTCAGCGCACTCGCGGCGAGGAAGCCTGAGATGGCGAAGAACAAGGGCATGTGCCAGGCGTGGACGAACCAGACCACGGCATCGACGATCCCGGAATCCGTTTCGCCCTTCTGGACGTAGCGGGCGGCGTGGTACGGGATCAGCAGGAGGATCGCCGAAACGCGAATGGCGTCGAGATGATGACTGCGCTGGCTCCCGTTCTCGGACATAGGACAGGGTAGGCGCTACTGAAGGCCGTCACCGCCCGCCGCCGTTTTGGCTCAACAACAGAAGACACAGCCGCCACAACAGAAAACGCCCCGCCGGGGAGGCGGGGCGCTTCTGGGGTTACTACAGGGAGGAGAGGACTGCGAGTCGCTAGGTCACGAGCTCGATTCGGGCTTGCTGCTGCGGAATCGAATCCGGTTATCTCCGGTTAAGTCCGGTGGTTCTGGTGTCGAAGTGGCGCATCACTGGCGCATGGAAAAGTGCTCGACAAGGGCATCCGGATGCCCTTGAGAGGGTCAACCGCGCTGATCCCTAGATTGCCGGTCGATGCAATCTCGACCTCGAAACTCGCAAGGCATTTCTAGTCGGGCGACCCGTCTGCGAAAATCCTTGCATGGAGTTCGCCCACGTCAAGCTCAGCGGCGACCGCGCCGGCGAGTATGTCGTCACCGAGGAACGTCCCGACGGGTCGCTCACTCTGGTGCCGGATACCTCCTTTGAGGCGATCCGAAAGCGTCTTGGTACCGAGCCGGGCACGCTGGCTGACTTCGAAGCCGAGTACGGCCCAGTGCACCCCCCCGACGGCGAGGGGTAGCCGGTGAGCAACAAGCGGCCGGCTCGCGCGCCTGCGCTGTTCGATGATGCCGCCTTTGCTGAGGATGTAAGAAGGGCGAGCAAGGTGGGGGAAGAAGTGGCACTCGCAGCCCGCCGCGAGTTCGAGGCGGAGGGGGTGCCGGTTGAAACGCTTCTAGCCTGCGACGAAGAAGGACCTGATGGAACGGTTCTTCGTCATTGCGTGAAGCTGCGGCTCCCACCCCCCGATGGCAAGTTCGGCATGGTCTTCCGTATCGAGTTGCGAGATGGCAAGTCCACCTTGGTCTTCGCTGCCTTCGGCGTTCGGCACCATCCGCGCGAGGCCATGACCCCCACGGTGTATGCGATCGCTCATCGCCGCCTGCACGTGGCAAAACCACCTCGGGGATAACGACCGCAAGCATGGATCCCGTCAGCTCGCTTCTCACGGCTGTCACGGCGAGTGCCGCTGTAGCTTCGTTCCTTCGCGCGCTGTATCAAGTGGTCAGCCGTCTCCAGCGGCACAAGACCGGGGGTTCCCATTCCGGCGCAGCGGAGCCTCACGGGGGCGGGCCATCTACCTGCCCATCCGGTCCAGACGCTCCCCCCGCCCCCGCACGGCGCCCGTCTGAAAAATCCATCTCTCGCCGGAAGCGGCAAGGCTGGGACGGCGTGGAGGCCTGGGGTCGCAGGTACCCCGTTGCGTTAAGCCTTGTGATGGGCTTCTTTTTCCTCGGAGTGACGATCTTTCTCGCGCATTCCTCGGCCGAAGCGCCCCAGGGGCCGACTGGTTCCATCACCAGCCCCGAAGACGGGGCGGCGGTCCCCTATCGGGTGCGTGTTGAAGGGGCATCCAAGGAAGTTCCGCTCGCCACTAGTCCTTGGTTGTTCGTGCAAGCAAATAATGGATTTCTGTACCCCCAGGGGGGAGGCACCGGAAACGCCGTCGAAATCGACCGAGGCGATGGGTCATGGTGCGGCTTTGCATTCTTTGGAGAAGATGCGGCCCGTAGTGTGGGGAAATCCTATTCTCTTATCCTGGCTTTACCAACGGATCGAGCAGATCAGAAACTTCAGAGAGAGCTCGAAGCCGGACCGCCAGTACCTCACTGGCGCAACCTTCCTGAAGGTTTCGATCTGCTTGCTCCCCCCATCAAGGTGACCAGGCTCGCCAACTCTGGTTCTGTCGACTACGGAAGCTGTCGCCCGTAGCTTGCAAGGTAGCCCGCCATCGACAGCGCGATTGCGCTCGTGCGACTAGGCCAAGGTTTGCGTTCAGCGAAGGCGCAGGATTCCTGTTGATAAAGCAGGGCCGCGTCTCCGCGGACAACTAGAGCCGCTGCCCTGTATTGGTGGTTTCGGGACCGACTGGCGCATCGGCCTCTTTTCGGCCTTCGGGGAAGCGCCCTAGGTGCAGCCGGGTGGGAGGGATTTGGCTTGCCGAAGCGCCACAACAGAAAACGCCCCGCCGGGGAGGCGGGGCGCTTCTGGGGTTACTACAGGGAGGAGAGATATGTATCTCTATATATGTGTGGATCCGTGGGAGGTAGGTGAGCCCGGTTTGTGTCGACGGCGTCGCTGTGGGAAGCAGCGAGGCGATTATCGACGCGGGGTTCAACCAAAAAGTCTTGTGGGTGCTCCTTAATCGGTTTCCTCTTGCGAATCCTTGAACAGCGTACGAACGTATGTGCGACTTGTGTGTGAGTGGGGTCACAGAGCCCCTGCATCTCACGCATTCTCCGGCTTCCCGGTACCCACTTTGCTCTAGAAGAGCGGATTGGGCGAGGAAGTTGTCAAGGAAATGTTGCATTCGTTTCTGAGGGGGCACTAAAACCGGCGTTTGCGGAAGCTCGCTGTAGCTTTCGGGCGGTGAAGAAGACCCGGATAGACGCCGTTTTGGCTGAGCGCGGTCTCTTTCCGTCTCGATCCGCGGCGGCGGGGGCGGTGCGGGCAGGCGAAGTCCGGGTCGGGCAGGACGGGCCGGTGGCGCTGCGCCCCAGCCAGCTGGTTGAGCCGGATGCCGACCTGATCCTCGACGAGGGCCCCCGCTACGTCTCTCGCGGGGGCATCAAGCTGGATAACGCGCTCGAGGCGCTGAAGATCGACGTCGCCGGGCGCGACTGCCTCGACGTCGGCGCTTCCACCGGCGGGTTCACGGACTGCCTGCTGCAGCGGGGCGCGCCGCGGGTGATCGCGGCCGACGTTGCCTACGGCCAGCTCGACGTGCGCCTGCGCAGCGATCCCCGGGTCCACGTGATCGAGCGGCGCAACGCGCGGGAGCTGAGACCGGCAGATCTGCCCTTCCAGTCTTCGTTGGCGACGGTCGATGTCTCCTTCATCTCTCTGGCCAAGGTGCTGCCGGCGGTGGCCGGGTGTCTCGAGCCGGGTGGGGAAGTGCTGGCGATGGTGAAGCCGCAGTTCGAGCTCGGCAAGAGCCGGGTGGGGAAGGGGGTCGTCCGGGATGCCGGCGACCGCCGGGAGGCGATCCTCGCGGTCGCCGCCGCGGTCCGGGAGCTCGGGTTGCCGCTGCGCGGCTTCGCGTCCTCCGGACTGCCGGGCCCGAAGGGCAACCGGGAGACCTTCGTCTGGTGCGGGGGCTCCGGCCCGGAGGTCGAGAACCTGGAGGCGGCGGTTGCCGCCGTCGTCGCGGAGGACGAGTGAAGACCGCCGCCCTGATCACCCACTCGCATCCGCCGTCGGCTTCGGCGGCGGTCGAGGTCGCCGCTGAGGTCGCGCACGAGCTCGGCTGGCGCCTTGCCGCCAGCGAGGACGAGCTCGCCAAGCACGGCCCCGCGGGCGAAGGCGTCGATGTCACCGCCGAACACACCCTGCCGGACATCTGCCTCGTGCTCGGTGGCGACGGCTCGATCCTGCACGCGCTGCGGCGCTATGCCCACACCGAGGTCCCGGTCTTCGGCGTCAACTTTGGCACCGTCGGCTTCCTCGCAGCGGTCGAGCGCGAGGACGCCCGCGACGGCATCCGCCACGCCCTCCGGGGCGAGATCGAGACGGTTCAGCTGCCGGGGCTGGAGGTCATCTGCAACGAGGTCAAGGCGATCGGCCTCAACGACATCACCCTGGCCCGGCGCCCTCACGACCGCGTCGCCGAGCTCAGCTACCGGATCGCCGGCGAGGAGGTCGGCCACGTGCGCTGCGACGGGTTCGTCGCCGCCACCCCCGCCGGGTCGACCGGCTACAACCTCGCCAACCAGGGCCCAATCCTCGCCTGGGGCGTGAAGGGCTACGCCGTCAGCTACATCTCGCCGCACTCGCTGACCGCCCGCGCCCTGGTCGTCGCTCCCGGCGACGTCCTCCATGTCGAGAACGCGCCCGAACGCGAGCCGGTCGAAGTCGCGGTGGACGGCCGTAGGGTCGCCGACCTCGCCCCCGGAGCCGATCTGCAGATCCGGTTCATCGACTCGGTCAGTCGCCTCGCTCAGCTCCCGGGGACGAGCTTCTACGAGCGGATAAGGGCGAAGTTCGGTCACCTCGCGGTCTAGCGCGGCCCTCGTCAAGCCGAGCCTGCCGCCTCGATAGCCTGGCCCGCCATGGCGCGTAAATGGTGGACGCTGCTCCTGATCTCGACGGCGACGTTCATGTTGCTGCTGGACATCACCGTCGTCAACGTCGCCCTGCCGGACATCCAGCGGGAACTGAACGCCAGCCTCTCGAGCCTGCAGTGGGTGGTCGACGCCTACTCGCTGACCCTGGCGGCCTTCCTCCTCACCGCCGGCTCCCTGGGCGACCGGCTTGGCCGGCGACGTGTCTTCTCGCTCGGCTTCGGGATCTTCACCTTCGCCTCGTTCCTCTGCGGGATCGCCGGCGACCCGACGCTGCTCAACCTGGCGCGGGGGCTGCAGGGCGTCGGCGGCGCGGCGATGTTCGCGACCTCGCTCGCCCTGATCGGCCAGGAGTTCCACGGCAAAGAGCGGGCCACTGCGTTCGGGGTCTGGGGGGCGACGGTGGGCGGCGCGGTTGCGATCGGTCCGCTGGTCGGTGGCGTGATCACCGAGCACCTGGGCTGGGAGTGGATCTTCTTCGTCAACATCCCGATCGGCGTTGCGGCGATCTTCTTCACCGAGAAGAAGCTCGCCAACGTCGCCGCTCCTGACGCGGAGCCGATCGACGTGCCCGGCCTGGTCACCTTTTCGGCGGCGCTTTTCCTGCTGATCTTCGGGCTGATCCGCGGCAACCCCGAGGGGTGGGGGAGTCCGCTGATCGTCGCCTGCCTGGGCGCTGCCGCGGCGCTGCTCATCGCCTTCGTCGTGATCGAGGCGCGCAGCGCCCACCCGATGCTCGACCTTGGCCTCTTCCGCAAGCCGGCCTTCAACGGCGTCTCCGCCGTCGCCTTCGGCCTCTCGGGCGGGATGTTCGCGATGTTCCTCTACATCACCATCTACTTCCAGGGCGTCCTCGACTTCTCGCCCCTGGAGACCGGCCTCCGCTTCCTGCCGCTCACGGTCATCTCCTTCGTCGTCGCGCCGATCTCCGGCTCGCTCTCCCATCGGGTGCCGCTCCGGATCCTGCTCGGCGTCGGCCTCGGTCTCGTCGGGGTGGGCCTGCTGCTGATGCACGGCCTCTCGGCGGACTCGGAGTGGACCGCGATGTTGCTCGGATTCCTCATCGCCGGGATCGGGATCGGGACGACCAACCCGGCGATCGGCCAGGGGGCAATTGCCGTCGTGCCGGTGGAGAAAGCCGGGATGGGGTCCGGGATCAACTCGACCTTCCGGCAGGTCGGGATCGCGACCGGCGTCGCCGCGCTCGGCGCGGTGTTCCAGTCCCGCATTGACGCCAAGCTCGCCGACCTGCTGCCGCAGGCGCCGGCGGGCCTGGGCGAAGTGGTGGCCTCGGGCGGCTCCGAAGCCGCACTGGCGGCGCCGCACGCCGGAATCGGGACCTCGCAGCTCGTTCAGGCCTCGAACGAAGCCTTCGTCAGCGGCTTCAACGACATCCTCCTGATCGGCTCGATCCTCTGCTTCGCCGGCGCCGCCCTCGGCTTCCTCCTGGTCCGCTCGCGTGACTTCGTGCAGCCGACCGGCGGCCCGAGCGAGCCCGCCGCAGGCTGAACTCCTGCAGACAAAAGATGTCGTATGCTTTTGTCTATGGTCGTGATGACGCCAAGGGAAAAGTGGACCGACGAGCGGCTTGACGATGCCTTCGATCGCATCGACAAAAGCATCGATGAGCTCCGCCTAGAGATGCGGCGAGGATTCGAACAGATCGACAAGCGCTTCGATCAAATCGACAAGCGCTTCGAACAGGTGGACAAGCGCTTCGAACAGGTGGACAAACGGTTCGAACGGATCGACGAGAAGTTCTTCCAACTGCAGCGGAGCATGATCGCCTGCTTCGTCAGCTTGTTCGTCGCCTTTCTTGCCATCGCTTTCGGCGGCTAGGCCGCAACCAGCGGGAAAACCAGCCGAGTCGATCCGCCGCCGTTGCTACACAGATCCCATGCTGCGTGAGCTCCGGATCGAGAACCTGCTGCTGATCGAGCGGGCCGAGCTGCGGCTGGGGGAGGGCCTGAACGCGATCACCGGAGAGACCGGCGCTGGCAAGACGGTGCTGGCCCACTCCCTCGACCTGTTGATGGGGGGAAAGGCGAAAGCGCAGATCGTGCGGCCGGGCGCGCCGGAGGCATGGGTCGAGGGGGTCTTCGACCTGCCCGACGGGTTGCTGGAGGAGCCCGATTTCGCCGAGCTTGCCGAGCGGTTGCCGGAGGGTGCGGAAGAGGTGGTGCTGGGGCGGCGGGTCTCGGCCGGCGGCCGCACGAGCGCCTTCGTTGCCGGGCGCGCCGCGACCGCGGCCGACCTGAAGCTGCTGGGCGGACGGCTGCTCGCCTTCTTCGGGCAGCACGAGCATCGGCGGCTGACGATCTCCTCGGCCCAGATGGAGATCCTCGACGGCTTTGCCGGCGCCGAGCACCTCGAGGTGCGCCGGGCCTACCGGGAGGCGCACCAGGAGGTCAGCCGCCTGGCCTCCGAGCTGGCGGAGCTGCGCGAGCGCGAAGGCTCGCGAGAGCGCGATCTCGACCTCTATCGCTACGAGCTCTCGGAGATCGAGGCGGTGGCACCAGTGCCCGAGGAGCGGGCCGAGATGGCCGCGGAGCGGGAGCGGCTGCGCCATGCCGAGGGATTGCGGGAAGCTGCGGCGACGGCGCACGGCCGCCTGGCTGGCGCCGAGGAAGACGGGGGCGGGGCCAGCGCGGCTCT
>Ga0190273_10000026_pt1 | contig 105006 bp, 97 predicted proteins | sample Popmic504IS_FD_134513 | JGI IMG/M metagenome (GOLD analysis project Ga0190273, IMG submission 134513) | Populus adjacent soil microbial communities from riparian zone of Shoshone River, Wyoming, USA - 504 IS | ecosystem: Environmental > Terrestrial > Soil > Riparian zone > Trees stand | place...
ACCGTTTCCGCGGCGCGGGCGATGCGGCTGTGCAGGCCCATGGTGAGGCCGAAGCCGGAGCGGTTCACGCGCTCCACCGTTTCGGCGAGCTGGCCCGATTTCCAGGTTGCGACGTGGAGGAGCGGCCCGAACCATTCCTTCTTCACGTCCTCCAGCCGATCGACGCGGATAAGCGTCGGCGGGACGAACAATCCTCCGCTCCCCAAGCCCCCCGCGCTCGTCGAGTCCCCCCCGCTTGTCGAGCCCTCCCCGCTTGTTTCGAGCGAAGTCGAGAAACGCTCGCCCCCGCCCGATCCCCGCTTCTCGACTACGCTCGAAGCAAACGGGTGTGGTGGGACGGGGATGGTTTTGACCCAGCGGGAGCGCATTGCCTCTCGGTGTTCCATCAGACGGTCGTAGGCGCCTTGGTCAATGACCGGCCCAACGTCGGTGCGCGGGTCCGCGGGGTCGCCGACGATCAGCGTGTCCATTGCGCCTGCCAGCATCTCCAGCGTGCGCTCGGCAATCTCCTCCTGGAGGAGCAGCAATCGCAGGGCCGAACAGCGCTGGCCGGCCGAGCGGAAGGCGGAGGTGACGACGTCCACCACCACCTGCTCGGGCAAAGCGGTGCTGTCGACGATCATCGCGTTGATGCCGCCGGTCTCGGCAATGAACGGCACGATCGGCCGCTCGTCGTCGTCAAGAAGCGAACGGGCGATGCGCTTGGCGGTGGCGGTGGAGCCGGTGAAGGCGATCCCCGCAATGCGGCTGTCTTCGACCAGCGCCGCGCCCATGTCGGGTCCGCCGGCCGCGAGGATCAAAGCGTCTTCGGGGATGCCTGCGCCGTGGGCGAGGCCGACGGCGTAGGCCGCAATCTCGGGCGTCTGCGGCGCGGGCTTGGCAACCACCGTGTTGCCGGCAACGAGCGCCGCGCTGACCTGGCCGAGGAAGATCGCCAGCGGAAAATTCCACGGCGCAATGCACACCCAGACGCCGCGGCCGCCCATGCGAAGCACGTTGCGCTCACCGGTTGGGCCGGGGAGTTCGAGCGGCTGCAGGCCGGAGCGCGCCTGCTGGGCGTAATAGCGGCAGAAATCGACGGCCTCGCGCACTTCGGCGAGGGCGTCGGGGATAGTCTTCTTCGCTTCCTGCACGCAGATCCGCATCAGGGTGCCGCGCTGCTGTTCGAGCAAGTCGGCGAGGCGGTCGAGGCAAGCGGCGCGATGCTCGATGGACTGCGCGTCCCACGGGCGGAAGGCAGTGAGGGCGCGGGAGACCATGGCGTTCGCTTCGCCGGCGCAGTCGGTCCAGTTCTCGCCGGCGGAGGTGACGGCCGGTTTCCCCACTCCGCTCGTGTCGAGCGAAGTCGAGACACCGTCCCGAGCCGAACTGAGACTCTTTTGCCGGGCTCCACCGGGCTTCTCGACTTCGCTCGAAGCGAGCGGTTTCCCCACAGCTTGCGCTACCCGCGCCAGCTCCTCGCGATCCGCGAGATCGATCCCGCCGCTGTTCTTCCGGTCGCCGAACAGGTCGCGGGGGAGTGGGATGGAAGGGTGCCGGCTGCCGCCGACGCTGGCGATCTTCGCCACCGGATCGGCGAGGATATCCGCGTCCGTCAGCCGCTCGTCGGCGAGCTGGTGGACGAAGCTCGAGTTCGCGCCATTCTCCAGCAGGCGCCGCACCAGATAGGCCAACAAATCGCGATGGCCGCCGACCGGCGCGTAGATGCGGGTCTGATAGCCCTCCTCGCGCACCAGGTGTTCGTACAATCCCTCGCCCATGCCGTGCAGGCGCTGGAATTCGAAGTCGCGGCTGGCGCCGGCCCATTCCAGGATGTTGGCGACGGTAAGCGCATTGTGGGTGGCAAAGGCGGGGAAGATGTTCTTCGCGGCCAGCATGTCGCGGGCGCAGGCGAGGTAGGAGACGTCGGTCGCCGCCTTGCGGGTGAACAACGGATATTCGCCGAGGCCCTGCTCCTGCGTGCGCTTGATCTCGCTGTCCCAATAGGCGCCTTTCACCAGCCGCACCGCGATGCGGCGACCGGTGCTGGCGCCGATCGCGTCGGCCCAGGCCAGCGTCGGACGGGCGCGCTTGCCGTAGGCTTGCACCGCCATCCCGAGCCCGTCCCAGCCCTTGAGGCTGGGCAGACCGGCAACGGTCTCGATGATGTCGAGGCTCATCTCCAGCCGCTCGCTTTCCTCCGCATCCACGGTAAAGGCGATGTTGCTTTGCTTGGCGAGGGTGGCGAGCGCTTCGACCTGCTCGATCAGCGAAGGGACGCAATTGTCGTAATCGGCAACTTCGTAGCGCGGGTGGAGCGCGGAGAGCTTGACCGAGATCGAGTGGCCCCTGTCCGCAACCTTGCCGACCGAGCGGATCGCATTCTCGTACGAAACGAAATAGCGCCGGGCGTCCTCATAGGTGCGGGCGGATTCGCCGAGCATGTCGAAGCTTGCGGTAAAGCCCCGGTTCTCGCGCTTCGCCATGCGCCCCACCGCTTCCTCGATGGTGCGGCCCATGACGAAGATCTCGCCCATCATCCGCATCGCCGCGCCAACCGCCTGGCGGACGAACGGCTCACCGGCGCGGCTGAGGAGGCGCTTCAAGGTGCTGGCCTGTTCGGTCTCGCTGACCAAAGCGCGGCCGATGACGAGGCCCCAGGTCGCCGAGTTGACCAAGGTGGAATGCGACTTGCCCTTGTGCGCTTTCCAGTCCGCATTGCCGAGCTTGTCGGCGATCAGCGCGTCGGCGGTTTCCGGGTCCGGCACGCGCAGGAACGCCTCCGCGAGCGACAGGAGCGCGATGCCTTCCGACGTGTTGAGACGATATTCCTGCAGGAACTGGTTCACCCACCCCGAAGACTGGGCAGCGCGCAGGTCGGCAAGCATGCCCGAAGCGCGCTGTTCGACACGCCGCCGCGATTCGGGCGTGAGCCCGGCGTCCTTCAATAGCGGCTGGAGCACGTCCGGCTCGGCGATGCGATGCAGACGGCGGATTTCGGCGCGGGCGCGTGCCGTAGCGTCAGTGGGGCGGGCGGGCGTGGTGGCGGTCGCCAAGGCTTGTGTCTTTCGGTTGAGCGGTTCTAGGACGGCCCGATACCGGTCGGGCCTGCCCGGCACAATGTGGGGACGCGCATGCCGCTTGCCAGCCTGGACGAAATCGCCGCCAAGGTGGGCACGGTAATCGGCGTCTCCGGCTGGCTGACGGTGGACCAGGCGGCGATCGACGCCTTCGCCGACGTCACACAGGACCATCAGTTTATCCATGTCGATCCAGAGGCGGCCGCCAAGACGCCGTTCGGAGGCACCGTCGCGCACGGGTTCCTGACGCTCTCGCTGCTCAGCCGAATGGCCGCCGACGTGATGCTTGTGCCGGACAGCCTGAAGATGGCCGTCAACTACGGCTTCGAACGTGTCCGCTTCATCGCCCCGGTCCGCTCCGGCAAGCGAGTCCGCGGCCGCTTCACGCTCGCCAGCGCCCAGGAGAAGCGCCCCGGCCAGTGGCAGTTCGCGCACAACGTCACCGTCGAGATCGAGGGCGAGGACAAGCCCGCATTAACCGCCGACTGGATCGGCATGATATTCGTGTAGACGAGACAGAAGACCTCCCCTCCCTGCAAGGGAGGGGCAGGGGGTGGGTCCGCGGACCGTTCGGCTCGATGCCGAACTGTTCGCCCCTTCGGCAAGTGCCGCAGGGCTCGGGCTTCGCCCTCGCACCCACCCCCATCCCCTCCCTTGCAGGGAGGGGGGGAGCAAAAGGAGTAACACTATGGCCACTCGCGAAGCCCTTATCGTTTCCACCGCGCGTACCCCGATCGGCAAGGCCTATCGCGGCGCGTTCAACGCAACGCCCTCCCCCACCCTTGCAAGCCACGCCATCAGGGCCGCGGTGGAGCGGGCCGGGATCGATCCGGCGGAAGTCGACGACGTAGTGATCGGCGCCGCGCTTCAGCAGGGCGTGCAGACCACCATCGGCCGCACCGCGGCGCTCCGCTCGGGCCTGCCGGTCACCGTGTCGGGCATGTCGATCGACCGCCAGTGCGCGTCCGGCCTGATGGCGATTGCGACGGCGGCCAAGCAGATCATCGTCGACCGGATGGACGTGATGGTCGCCGGCGGCGTGGAAAGCATTTCGCTGGTGCAGACGCCGGACATGCGGGTCGGGCCGGATCCGGAGCTGCTCAGCATGCACAACGGCGTCTACATGCCGATGCTGCAGACGGCCGAAGTGGTCGGCAAGCGCTACACCGTCGATCGCGAGCGCCAGGACCAATATGCGCTCCGCTCGCAGCAGCTTACCGCCAAGGCGCAGGCGGAAGGCAAGTTCGACGATGAGATCGTGCCGGTCACCGCCAAGATGATAGTCAAGGACAAGGAGACCGGCGAGACGAGCATGAAGGACGTCACCCTCGCCAAGGACGAGGGCAATCGGCCTTCGACCACTATCGAGGATTTGCGCAAGCTCCACCCCGTGATGGGTCCCGAAGGCGCGATTACTGCCGGCAATGCGTCCCAGCTTTCGGACGGAGCCTCGGCCTGCGTGCTGATGGAAGCGGGCCTTGCCGAAAGCCGGGGGCTGACTCCGCTAGGGCGTTACGTCGGCATGTCGGTTGCGGGCACCGATCCCGACGAGATGGGCATCGGCCCGGTGTTCGCGGTGCCCAAGCTCCTCAAGCGCTTCGGCCTCAACGTGGACGATATCGGCCTTTGGGAGCTGAACGAGGCGTTCGCAGTGCAGGTGCTTTATTGCCAGGACCGTCTCGAGATTCCCGACGACCGGCTGAACGTCAACGGCGGCTCGATCTCGATCGGCCACCCCTACGGCATGTCGGGTGCGCGGATGACCGGCCACGCGCTGATCGAAGGCAAGCGCCGCGGCGCGAAGTACGTCGTCGTCACGATGTGCGTCGGCGGCGGCATGGGCGCGGCCGGGCTGTTCGAGGTTCTTTGATCGAGTAGAATTCTTCCCGTCACCCCCGCGAAAGCGGGGGTCCCGCTTCTTCCTCTCTCATACCGAAGCAGGAGAAGAAGCGGGATTCCCGCTTTCGCGGGAATGACGGGTTAGGCTCGGCCCGGTCTCACCCCCCGTCCCCATAGCCCGCGTGGTGGGCGCCCTCGTCCTGTTCATCCATCTGGCGAAGCGCGTCCTCGGACGCTTGCTCCAGCCCCTCACCCTCACCAGGCGGCGGTGTCTTCCCCTCGTCTTTGTCCTTGCCGTCCATGGCCTGTTCCTCTCCGTACATTGACTATTAACCCCCAATGCCCCACATGGGCTCCGAACGAAGCATCATGCAGCGTGAACAGGCGCCAAAGCGCCCCGGCTCTGCTTCGTTTATTCTGAGGTCCTCCCTTTTCACGCGGGTCGGCAAAACCCGCCGCGATTCTGCGCGCCATTCCGGCTGCGTAGGCTCGCCGCACCTTAGTGAGTCTACACATGTCTTTTGAAAATCTCGGGCTGTCGCAGCAGGTCCTCCAGGCGCTTGTCGTCAAGGAATATACCCAGGCGACCCCCATCCAGACCCAGGCCATCCCGATGCTGCTCCAGGGCCGCGATCTGCTCGGCATCGCGCAGACCGGCACCGGCAAGACGGCGGCTTTCATGCTTCCGTCGATCGACCGCCTCGCCCAGTCCAAGAAGCGCCCGATGCCGCGTTCGTGCCGCATGCTGGTGCTTGCGCCGACCCGCGAGCTTGCCAGCCAGATCGCCGAAAGCGCCCGCGATTACAGCCGGTTCAGCCGGATGAGCGTCGTCACCGTGTTCGGCGGCACGTCCGTCAACAAGAACCGCCAGGACGTGCAGCGCGGCGTCGACATCCTTGTCGCCACCCCGGGCCGCCTGATCGATCTGATCGAGCAGGGCGCCCTGTCGCTGAAGAGCGTCGAGATCCTCGTCCTCGACGAGGCCGACCAGATGCTCGATCTCGGCTTCATCCACGCGCTGAAGCAGATTGTGAAGCTTCTCCCCACCGAGCGTCAGAGCCTGTTCTTCTCGGCCACCATGCCGAAGGCGATCCAGGACCTCGCGTCGAAGTTCCTCACCGATCCGGCGCAGGTCGCGGTGACCCCGGTCGCCTCGACGTCGGAGCGGGTCGATCAGTTCGTCACCTTCGTCAACCAGACGGAAAAGCCGCAGCTCCTCACCATGATGCTGCGCTACGGCTTCGGCGAGCAGGGCTCCATGGACCGCGTGCTGATCTTCAGCCGCACCAAGCACGGCGCCGACCGGATCGTGAAGCAGCTCGCTGCCTCGCACATCCCGGCGGCCGCCATCCACGGCAACAAGAGCCAGCCGCAGCGCGAGCGTGCGCTCGAGGACTTCAAGAGCGGCAAGGTGAAGATCCTCATCGCCACTGACATCGCGGCGCGCGGCATCGACGTGTCGGGCGTCAGCCACGTCATCAACTTCGACCTGCCCAATGTGTCCGAGCAGTATGTCCACCGCATCGGCCGCACCGCGCGCGCCGGCGCGGCGGGTGTCGCCATCGCGTTCTGCGCGGAGGACGAGCGTCCGTACTTGAAGGGCATCGAGAAGCTGACCAAGCAGAAGATCGCCATCGAGCCGCTGCCGGCCAACTTCCTGACCGAGGCGAGCAAGATCAAGACGGTGATCAAGTCGGCCCCGTCCAGCGGCGAATACCGCCCGGTGGAGGAAGACGGCGACCGTCAGCACCACCGCCGCCCGGCCAAGCGCTTCCACGCCAAGCCGACAGGCAACCGCGCCCCGTCCGGACGCCCGCAAGGCCGCAGGGCCTCGCGCTAGGCTTCAAGACTCCACTGCCAGCGTCCCGACTCCGTTCGTTCGAACGAAGTCGAGAGACGCTGGCGCGGACTCCTCAACTCCGTCCCTTCCGTTCGTCTCGAGCGAAGTCGAGAGACGCTGGCACGGGGTTCTCAACTCCGCCCCCTTCGTTGGTCTCGAGCGAAGTCGAGAGACGCTGGCACGGACTCCTCAGCTCCGTCCCTTCCGTTCGTCTCGAGCGAAGTCGAGAGACGCTGGCACGGACTCCTCAGCTCCGTCCCTTCCGTTCGTCTCGAGCGAAGTCGAGACACGCTGGCGCTGACTCCTCAACTCCGTCCCTTCCGTTCGTCTCGAGCGAAGTCGAGAGACGCTGGCACCGACTCCTCAACTCCCTCCGCTTCGTTCGTCTCGAGCGAAGTCGAGAAACGCGGGCACTGACTCCTCAGCTCCGTTTCTCGACTTCGCTCGAAACGAACGGGTTTGGTGATGGCCCATTGAGCTGATGCGCTGCCTCGCGAACCGGGCTAAGCGCCTCCCGATGCGCCCTTTTCCCCTTCTGCTTCTCGTCTCCGCCTCCCCCGCTTTCGCTCAGTCCGAGCCCCCGCAAGAGGAGATCGTGATCACCGGCCGCGGCCTTGGCGCCGCTGCGGGCGAGGAGGTGTTTTCAACCACGGCCATCGGCCGCGAGCGGCTGACTGGTTCCGCGTCCAATCGGCTTGAGGACATCCTGCGCGATGTACCGGGCTTCCAGCTCTTTCGCCGCTCCGACGCCCGCTCGGCCAACCCGACCAGCCAGGGCGCAACCTTGCGTGCGCTGGGTGGCAATGCGTCTAGCCGCGCTCTGCTCATCCTCGACGGCGTGCCGCAGACCGACCCGTTCGGCGGCTGGGTGAGCTGGCCGGCTTACGATCCACGCCGGCTGGGCGAGGTGCGTGTCACCCGCGGCGGGGGCAGCGGCGCCAACGGTCCCGGCGCGCTTGCCGGCACCATCGAGCTGGAAAGCGCGGCGCCGAGCGATCTGCGCGGCTTCGGCGCGGGCGTCGCTTATGGCAGCCGCGACAGCATCGATGCCTTTGCCGGGCTCGGAGCCTACCTCGGCCGAGGCTTTGTCACCGTCTCAGGCGCCTTCGCGAAAGGCGATGGCTTCATCCCGATCGTGCGCGAACAGCGGGGCGCGGTGGACCGCCCCTCGCCCTACCGGCAGGCGAGCCTCGGCGTCCGCGCCGTGGCGCCGCTCGGCCGCGGCGTGGAGCTGCAAGCCAGCGGCCTCGTCTTCGATGACAAGCGCGAGCGCGGCACCGCCTTCAGCGACATTCGCACGCAGGGCGCCGACGCTTCGCTGCGCCTCGTCGGCCCGCGCTGGACCGCCCTTGCTTATGTGCAGACCCGCGACTTCTACAACAGCTTCGCAAGCGTCGGCACTGGGCGAGCGACAGTCACCCGTGCTTCGGAGCAATATGCGGTTCCCTCCACCGGCCTCGGCGCGCGCGGCGAGTGGCGCCCACGTATCGGCAACGGCGTCGAGCTCCGCCTCGGCGGCGACTGGCGCGAAACGGTGGGAGAGACGCGCGAGCGCTTCAGCTTCGTCGCCGGCACTGGAACGCGCGGCCGGGTCGCCGGCGGGCGGACGCGCACGGTCGGCGGCTTTGCCGAGGCGAGCTGGACCGGCGGCCCCGTCACCCTCACCGGCGGTGGGCGGATCGACCGCTGGCGGATCGAGGACGGCCAGCTTCGGGAGCGCATCTTCGCCACCGGCGCCGTGCTGACAAACATCGCCTTTCCGGACCGCTCCGGCTGGGAGCCGACCGGCCGCGCCGGCATCGCCTTACGCGCGGCGGAGGGGCTGACGCTGCGCAGCGCCGCCTATCTCGGCTGGCGGCTGCCGACCTTGAACGAGCTTTACCGCCCCTTCCGCGTCGGGCCCGATGCAACGGCTGCCAATGCCGAACTCTCGCCCGAACGCCTGAAGGGCGTGGAAGCCGGGCTGGAGTGGCGTCCGGCCAAGGGCCTCCACGTCGGCGCCACGATCTTCGCCAACCGGCTGACGGACGCCATCGCCAACGTGACCCTGGGTCGCGGCCCCGGGACTTTTCCGGGCGTCGGCTTCGTCGCGGCCGGCGGCGAATTTCGCCAGCGGCAGAACCTCGATGCTATCGAGGCCAAAGGACTGGAGCTGGATGCCGGCATCGAACTTGATCAGTGGCGCTTCACGGGCGGCTGGTCGTGGGTGGATGCCGAGGTCGCCTCGTCTGGAGCGGCCGCCCCGCTGAACCGCCTGCGCCCGGCCCAGACGCCCCGGCACACCGTCTCCGCCGGCGCGGCCTGGTCCAGTCCGACGGGCGCACGAGCATCCCTCGCCGCCCGCTATGTCGCCAGCCAATTTGAGGACGACCTCAACAGCCAGCGGCTTCGCTCGGCCCTGACTTTCGACGCGGCGGCGGCGTGGCCACTCGCCAGGGGCCTGGCGGTGGAACTTCGCGCCGAAAACCTCACGGACACCCGCGTCGAAACAGCGGTCAGCGGCGATGGCATCGTCGAGCGGGCTACACCCCGCACGCTGTGGATAGGCATCCGCCTGACCCGCTAGGCAGCCCAGCGGAGCGGATAATGCTCCGGGACACCGCCTTCGTAGACGATCGGGCTTTCCTCCGCGATGCCCGGCAGGCGCAGAACCTGCCGCACGATCTCGGGCACCATAGCCGCCGCTATCGCCCGGCCGAGACATTCGTGGTGGCCGTAGCCGTAGGTGAAGGTCTGCCAGATCGAACGGGACGGATCGAAGCGCTCTGGATCGGCATAAGCCGCCGGATCGAACATCGCCGCCTGGGTGCAGGCGAGCACGGTGGTTCCCGGCTGCACCGTCACGTGATGACCGGTGCCGCCGCCGAGCAGGGTCGGCGTGTGGCAGGTGCGGAAGAAATAGGGAAAGGCAGGGTTGAAGCGCAGGGCCTCGGCAACGAAGCCATCGAACTCGGCCGGGTCGTCCTTAATCGCTGCGGCCTTCGCCTCCTCCAGCACATCCGGCTTCGCGAAGAGCGCGGCCATGGCGTTGTTGACGGCGTGGTTGGTGGTCTCCACCGCGCCGATCAGCAGCCCTCCGGCGTTGAACAGCACCTCCTTGAGGGGAAACTTCACGCCCTTTGAAAAGGACAGTCGCACCAGCCGCGAGACCGAGTCGGTGCGGCCGCTGCCCATCTTCACCTGTACCACCCGCTTGAGCAACACCCGCCCGAGGAAGAACGCCAAGTGAATGTTGGCCCGCTTGCGCTCGGAAATGATGTGCGCCGGATCGGGCGTTACGTCGGTGTCGAACGGCTGGTTATGAAAGGCGTCCTGCTGGTTCCAATAGGACCAGTCGATCAGCTTCTTGGGATCTCCGCTGGCGAAGCCGAAAAACTCCTGCACCAGGCCGACCGGCACCATCCGGGTCAGCGCCTGCGGGGCGTCGATCCGGCCCCTGCCCTCCTTTAGGATCGCGGCGGACCGCTCACCCACAAACTTGCGGATCAGCGGGATGTCCTCGAAATCTAGGATCGACTTCATGATCGACTTCTCGCGCCAATGGTCGGCAGTGTCGTCCTGCGCCATGAAGTAATCGCCCTGCTTGGGCTTATAGAGATCGACTCCGAAATCGTGCCAGCGCTGGAGGACGATGGTGCAATCGGCGTGCCGGGTGACGAAGGTCAGCTCGGGCAGCTCCAGCACCGGCCGCTCCCGCTGCAGCTCGTGAAAAAAGGGCGCGCGCTCCCCAATCATCAACTGCCGCACCAGCGCCCACTTCTCCGCCGGCCCCGCGGCGTCGATCCGGTCCAGATATTGTCCCACGTTCTTTGCTCCCCCTCAAAGGGTCTTCATATACTCGACCAGCGCCCACCTCTGCTCGTCGCTGAGCTTCGCCACGCCATATTCGTGGCCCATATTGCCATTGCCGCGCTTCGACGTGTCGAACAGGAAGCCGTTGCCCGGCGCCTCGTCGGTGCGGTAGCCGACCCGCACCGGATCGAATTCGCGGGTCCCGACGCGGAAGCTCTTGGGCCGCTGCTCGGCCGGGAGCAGCAGATCGTAGAGCGTCGGCACCGATCCGTTGTGCAGGAACGGCGCGGTCGCCCAGACGCCGTCCAGCGGCCGCGACTTGTAGCGGAACAGCCCGCCGCGATCCCCGAAACACTCCTCCAGCCGCTGCGGCCAGGGCGCTTCTTCCGGCTGCGCGAAGCCTTCCAGGCCGGTTTCCTCGACCACCTTGGGCGGGCGCTGGATGTCGAGGAAGATGCGCACGGTGGTCGCGGCGATCGCCTCGATCTTGGCGATCAGCGCGCCCTTCACAGTTGCCGTCAGCATGTCCGACAGGAAGGCCTGCTCGCCGAACTTCTCCGGGTCCTTGGTGCTGGGGATATAGCCGACCGGGCGACCCTGGAGATTGCCCGTGGCCGCTTGGTAGGTGATCGCGTTGCAGGCCATCATCGGATCGGTGTTGTTGGGATTGCCCTTCTGCTGCGGCTGGAAGCCGACTTCGTAGATGGCTTCGCTGTTGGTCGGTTCGATCTTGTGGCAGGCGGCGCATTTCTGCGCGTAGAGGGTCTCGCCCGAAGCGCGTTTCGCCTGATCGATCGCGCCGATCTCCGCCGGCCACGGCAGCGGCTTGAGCCGGCGCAGCGTTTCCTCGAGGGAGTTCAGGCTTTCGACCTCGATGAGGTTGGGGAAGCCCTTAAGCGTTGAGCCCTTCTCCACCTTGACGTCGCCGAACACGCCGATCACTTCGCCCGCATTACGACCGAGCGCGCCGTAGTCGAGGAACTTGCCGTCGCCCAGGTTCAGCCGCGACGTCTGGGCAATGCCGTTATATTGTAGGTAGTTCTGCCGGTAGATGTCCCAGATGAAGGGGTAGGTGACCGGCGCATCGGCCGGGATGGGCGTCTGGAACTCGGCCCCGGCGAGCAGCGCCACCTTGTTGAAGATGTGGCCGAAGGCGTCGAGCCGGGCAAAGCCGTAGCGCAGCGACGTGGCGTTCATCCGCTCGACCTCGCCTTCCCAGTCGATCAACTGCTTGAGCGCGCTCTTAAGCTTGGCGCGGTTAGCCGGCGTGTCCTTGCCCGCCAGCACCTTCGCGGCGAACCTCTCCCATTTGGCGGGATCCTTGTGGGTAGCGGTAAGCGCGCCGTCGACCGCTTCGATGAAGCTTTGGAAATCGACAAGGCTTGGGCCGCCGTCCACCCGGTAAGCCTTGCCGCCGTGGTTGAGCTCGGCGGTGTGGCAGGCCGAGCAGTTCATCCCGATCCACGGTTCGGCCTGCTTGGCGTCGCTATTGTTCTGCCCGTCATACCAGGTGAAGCCGGTCAGCGCGAAGCCGGCCCCGGCTTGCTTGTCCAGCGCGAAGCCGATCGGCAGACGCAGCTTGGTGGACGTGGTGCGCGGCAGGAAGCGAAAGCCGGCCAGATGCGCATCGGCCAGGAACGGCTCCGTGCTTCCGGCCTGCTCCAGCGCCTTCATCCAGGCCCACGGCATCAGCCGCGAGCCTTGCGTACCTTCATACCAGTCGGTTTGCTGCGTAGCGGTCCAGCCCTGGCTGTTGACGCTTTCCACCGGTTTCTTGTGGGCCGGATTGCAGCCGGCGGCGAGCGCCACCAGCGCCGCCGAGAACAGCAGGGAACCCCTGCGCGCATGCCGGTTGGAGATCATCGAAACAGCCCCCTTTTCGCTCTGCGAAAGCCGCCCCGCCCCCGCCCGCCGCATCCGCGCTGCGGCGTTTCAAAGCAAAGCTGCCTTATAATTGCGCGCCCGCCAAGTGGCTTGTCGCGGCAACTGCAGTCGAAATGGAGCTAAGGTCTTGCCGAAGCTTACCTCTTCAGCCTGAAAAACTTTTGCAGTTCAGCGCGCGCCCGGCTTTGCGCCAAGTGGCGGCAAGTCGATCCCGCTCAACTTCCAGCTCAGTCCATGCCTTTCGAACACCAGTCCCGACTGCGGCGTCTCCTTGCCGGCGACGATGAATCGGTTGAGGCCCTGGCGGGTAATCGTCGGGTCGGCCGGAATGGCCGCGGACTTACCGCCGCCTTTGCCCTTGGCCGCGTCCCGCTCCTGCTCCTTGGAGAGATTGGCGAACGCCGTCTTCATGCCGGTGGGCGAGACCATCGAATCGACGATCGACCCCATCATCGCCATGCCCATTGCGAGCCCAAGCTTCGCTTCCGCGCTTCCGTCGCGCTTTGCTTCCTCCTGAAGGCGGCTGGTGAGTTCGCTCTTCATGTCCGCACGCAGGGCCTCGTAATCGACGTAGGAGGAGAAACGCGCTTCGTCGTTCGCCTTCGCCGCATCGACCATCGCCTTCACGGTGATGCCCGGCGAGACGTAATACCAGCCGCCCACGATTGCGACGAGCGCAAGCAGGACGATGCCGCCGATTACATATGGTTTGCGCATGTTCCTGTCACCTTGTGCCCCGATTGCGCCCAAAGTGCGCATGCGGGCCGATCCGGTCAAGCGTCGATGCTTGCCGTCAGGCGCCCGCCACCGGCCGCGCCGGCCATCTTTGCGCATCGGCAAGCTCGAGCCGGCCAAAGGCCTCCGCGGCGAGATCGGTGCTCAGGCGATCGCCTTCCACCCGCACATTCGCCCAGGGGAGCACGTGCAGCGCGGCGCCGAGGGCGCCCGCCTGGCCAGCGCTTACCACCAGATAGGAAATACGCCCGTCGCCGCACGTCGCCATGCCGTCGACCGTGGTGCCGAACTTGGTGCCGTCGGGTCCGGCGAGCGCGGCGCTGGTCAGGCTGGAGATCGGGAAGAGCGCCTGGCCGGGGCGCTCCCCGCTACGCTCCGCCGCCGCTTTCGCCCAATCGTCGTAGCGCGCCTGGCGGATCAGCCAGCGCCAGATGCCGACGAAGTTGACCCCGGTCAGCGCGATGTTCTGCCAGAGGAGGTTGGGCTGGCCCGTCGCATAGCCGTAGGTGCTCCAGGCCACCGAACCGACCGTGAAGATCACGAACCCCCAGCCGGTGATCCGCGCGCCAAGGTTGGCCGCGGTGACGCAGGCCGCCAGCATGGTCGCAATCGGTGCGACCCACCCTGCAATATCACCCATCGATTACGCTCCTCTGCGGCCGGTCCATGCCAACTCGATGCGCGCTAAGCCGTTCCACGGAAGCAGCGAAGGTGAAGAAGAGCGGCTGCGCTTCGCTACGGTGGCGAAGATTGGTGACCCCTACGGGAATCGAACCCGTGCTTCAGCCGTGAAAGGGCCGCGTCCTAACCGCTAGACGAAGGGGCCGTCCGGTCCGGGAGAGGCATTGCCTCGCCCGGCGCGTCAGCGGCCCGCCACTTAGGCAAGGCGCACGCGGCGGTCAACCGTCTCCGCGCGCTCAATCCGCCCAGGCGGCGTCTTCCAGGTGCATTTCCGCCGACACGCGGTCGCTCCATTCGTCGCGCTTGATCCGACCGGCGATCCACAGCTTGCGGTGCGACGGCGCGGACAGCATCGCTTCGCCAAGCGCGCTGTCCGCCATCCGGAAGGCGATCGCCTTGATGCGGCGGCCATCGTCTCCGGCCACGACCAGGCGCAGGTGGCCGTTGCCGACCACATCGGCCTTGATAATCCGCACCGGCCCGGCCGCCACCCGCGGCGCCGGCCAGCCCGCGCCATAGGGCCCGCCCTGGTCGAGCGCGTCGCACAAGGTCGGGCAGACGCCGCCGGGCGCGAGGATGGCGTCGAGCAGCAAGGAGCGGCCGTCGGACGCGCTGGCGATATCGGCGGTGAGCCGCTCTTCCAGGAACTCGGCCAGCGCTTCGATCTTGTCCGCGGCGACGGTGAGGCCGCAGGCCATTGCGTGGCCGCCGCCGGCGATCAGCAGGCCGCTGTCCTTGGCGGCAAGCACCGCCGCGCCGAGATCGACACCGGAGATGGAGCGCCCGGAACCCTTGCCGATGCCGTCCTCGCCGATCGCGATGACGATGGCCGGGCGGCCGAGCTTTTCCTTGAGCCGGCCCGCGACGATGCCGATCACGCCCGGGTGCCAACCCGGCGCGGAGACCAGCGCGACGGCGCGGTTGCCCTGCCCTTTGCAGAGCTGCTCGGCGGCTTCGCAGACGGCGGCTTCGATGGCCCGGCGCCCTTCGTTGAGCCGGTCGAGCTCGGCGGAAATGGCTTCTGCTTCGGCCGGATCCTCGGTGGTGAGCAGGCGCACGCCGAGGTCCGATTTGCCGACCCGGCCCCCTGCGTTGATCCGCGGCCCCAGCGCGAAACCAAGGTCGGTGCAGGTCGGCGGCTTGCTGAGCCGCGCCGCCTCCGCAAGCGCGGTCAGCCCGACGTTGCGCTTCTGCGCCATCACTTTGAGGCCTTGGGTGACGAACGCCCGGTTGAGACCGCGAAGCTGGGCTACGTCAGCCACGGTACCGAGGGCGACGAGATCGAGCAGGTCGATCAGGCGCGGCTCCGCGCGGGAAGCGAAGAAGCCCCTCCCCCGAAGCACTCGGATCAATGCCGCGCCAAGCAGAAAGCAGACGCCGACGGCGGCGAGGTGCCCGTGCGCGGCGGCTTCATCCTCTTCGTCGAGCCGGTTGGGATTGACCAAAGCGTGAGCGACGGGAAGCGCGCTTGCGCATTTGTGGTGATCGACCACCAGCACGTCCACGCCCTCGGCCTTGGCCATGTCCAGCGCTTCAAACGCCTGGGCGCCGCAATCCACGGTGACGATCAGCGACGCGCCCTCCCGCGCCAGCCGCACCAGAGCTTCCCCCGACGGGCCATAGCCTTCCATCAGCCGGTCAGGAATGTAGGCGCGCGGCGTCTTGCCGAGATCGCGCAGCAGACGGATGAGGAGCGCCGCCGAAGTGGCCCCGTCGACGTCGTAATCGCCGAACACGGCGACTTCCTCGCCCGCTTCCACAGCGTCGGCGAGGCGTTCGGCGGCGGTGTCCATGTCGCGAAAGATCGACGGATCGGGCATGAAGCCGCGAATGGTCGGATCGCGGTGGCGCAGCAGCTCCCCGCGGATCACGCCGCGCGCCATCAGCAACTGATCCACGAGGTCATCCGCCTGGAAGCCGTCCTCGAAGCCATCGGCAGCGGTGCCCCGCCAGCGCCAGGGCTGGCCAAGGATGGAGCGGGAAACCCCGCAGACATGGGCGGTTGCAAGCATTTCGGAAGCCTAGACCATTGCGGCCGCCGCGTGAATCCCGCTCGGTCAAAAGATGTGGAAAAGCCGCCCCCTAGAGCCGCATCAGCACCAGGCCGGCAACGATCAGGCCGGAGGCCGCCCAGCGACGCGGCGCGACCTTCTCCCGGAGCAGGAAGGCGGCGATCAACATGGCGAAGAGCACGCTGGTCTCCCGCAACGCCGCGACCATGGCGAGCGGCGCCTGGGTGAAGGCCCACACCACGATCCAGTAAGCGCCGGCCGAGGTCGCGCCCGCCGCCAGGCCCTGCCGCCAACCCGAGCGCAGCGGCGCGAAGGAAGCGGAGGCGCCCCGCGCCACCACGCCATACGCAAGCATCAGCGGCCCATCGATCGCGATCGCCCAAAGGATGAATGCGGACGCGTTGCCCGAGACGCGTGCACCGTTGCCATCGACCAGGGTGTAGGAGGCGGTGAACGCCGCCGTACCCATGGCGAGCAGCAAGGCGGTGCCGGACAGCCGACCGCGGCCGCCGGCCATCAGCAAGATGCCGGTGCCGATCGCCACCACCGCCGCAAGCTTCAGCGGCGGCGGCACTTCGGCCAGGAAAATCATGCCCGCCGCCGCGACGATCATCGGCGCGGTGCCGCGGGCGAGCGGGTAGACCTGGCTCAAGTCGCCCTTCTCGTAGGCAGCGATCAGGAACGCCTTGTAGCCGGTGTGCAGCACCGCCGACCCGGCGATCCACGGCCAAACGTGGCCGGCGGGGAATTCAAAGAACGGCAGCAGCAAAGCGGCAAGCGCGCTCTGCCCCGCCGCAAGCCGCAGGATGGAGCCGAACCGATCCTCCTCGCTCTTCACCCACGCATTCCACGCCGCGTGCAGCAGTGCCGCGAACAGGACGAGGAGGAAGACGGAAAGGCTCATGCCCGCCCCTCCTCACCCGCTCAGCGGGGTGGACGCAAGCGCTTTAGAACTTGCCCGGCTCGTTCTCCGGCCGGTGCTCGCCGCGGACCCAGCGGACGGTGCCGGTGGAGGCGCGCATCACCACGCTTTCGGTGCTGATGCTGTTCTTGCGCCGCTTCACCCCCCCGAGCAGGGAACCGTCGGTTACCCCGGTGGCGGCGAAGATCACGTCGCCCTTGGCGAGGTCCTCCAGGCTGTAGATGCGGTTCAAATCCTCGACGCCCCACTTGGCGGCGCGGCCGCGCTCGTCGTCGTTGCGGAACAGCAGCCGGCCCTGGAACTGGCCGCCGACGCAGCGCAAGGCGGCGGCGGCAAGCACGCCCTCCGGCGCACCGCCCGAGCCCATGTAGATGTCGATCGTCGTGTCCGGGTTGGTGACGGCGATCACGCCCGCCACGTCGCCGTCAGGAATCAGCATGATGCCGCAGCCCAGCCCGCGCAGCTCGGCGATCAGTTCCGCGTGGCGCGGCCTGTCGAGCACGCAGGCGATGATGTCCGACGGCTCCACCCCCTTGGCCGCCGCAACCGCGCGGATGTTTTCAGCCGGGCTCTTGTTGAGGTCGATGACGCCCTCTGGATAGCCCGGCCCAACGGCAAGCTTGTCCATGTAAACGTCCGGCGCGTTGAGCAGCCCGCCTTCTTCCGCAATGGCGAGCACGGCCAGCGAGTTCGGCCCGGCCTTTGCGGTGATGGTGGTGCCTTCCAGCGGGTCCAGCGCGATGTCGATCTTCGGACCCGTGCCGGGCGCCGAGCCGACCTTTTCACCGATGAACAGCATCGGCGCCTCGTCGCGCTCGCCCTCGCCGATCACCACCGTGCCGTCGATCTCAAGGCTGTTCAAAGCCGCGCGCATCGCCTCCACGGCGGCATGATCGGCGGCTTTCTCGTTGCCGCGCCCGATCAGCTTGGACGCCGCGACAGCCGCCGCCTCGGTGACGCGCACCATCTCCAGCACCAGCACCCGGTCGAGAGTATTGCTTGCGGCGACCGCCATTTCTGTCATCCTCCCATTGTTTTGCGGGCGCGATAGGCGAGGCTAATGGCAAAGTCGAGATTTGCGGTTTTCGTCGCGCTGCTTGCACTTTCGTCCCCGCTTGCCGCGGCGCAAGCGGCTCCGACTGGCCCCGATGCGGCAGTTAACGCCGACGAGGCCCTCACCCGACAGCGCGACGCCCTGCGCAAAACCATGGGCCTCGGCTGTATCCGCGAGCAAGGCGAGATCGTGGTCTGCGCGCCGCTTGCCCGGGGCGCCATCCCCTTCGAGGAAGAGCCCGGCAAGCGCCGCCGGCTGATCGCGGGCGAGATCAACGATCCGGGCGAGATCTCCCAGCTGGGCAGCTGCTGCGGCGCCCATGGCGGCCTCAACGTGCTTGCGATCGGTGAAGTAGCGGGCAAGATTTTGGGTAAGATTTTCTGATGGCCGCCCTGGTCACGGCGCGACTTGCGCCCGGGGAGTCGCTTGGAGACCGGATTCTCAAGGTCGTCCATGCCGGCGAGCATGGCGCGGTGAACATCTACCGTGGCCAGCGGCTCGGCGCGCGCCTTTCCTGCCCGGCGCTCGGGCCGGAGCTTGCCGACTTCCAGGTCCATGAGGAAGGCCATCGCGCCCGCTTCGCCGCCGAACTTGCCTTGCGCGGGCGGCGGCGCTGCCGCTCCTTTCTCTTCTGCGGCGCCGGTGGGCTGGCCCTCGGCCTCGTCACCGGTCTGCTCGGCCGCGGCGCGATCGCCGTCACCACCGTCGCTGTGGAGCGCGTCGTGCTGCGCCACCTCGATGCCTATCGCGCCGCGCTCGCGGGGGAGGACCCTTCGGCCCACTCGGCCCTGAGCGCCATTTACAAGGAAGAAAAGGCCCATCACGACCGTTTCGCCGTCGCCTTGCCGCGCCCGCGCCTTTTCCTCCGCCTGCTCGACGCCGTGGTGGCGGGTTCGACTGAGGCGGTGATCTGGGCCGGGATGCACCTCTGACGCGGCAGCGGGCGAAGCCTTTCGCGCCGCTGCGGCATTCTCTAGAGAGCGCTCGACAGGAGTTTACCCGAATGGCCGATCAGGACACCAAGGACGCAGGCGCCCCCGCCCCCACGCTGCCCCTCCCCACGCTTGAGGAGATGCAGCACTGGACCTGGGTGATGGGCCGCGCCCAGCAGATGATGCTTGAGCACGTCGCCAAGCAGGCCGGCGAGATGAAAGCCCCCGACCCGCAAGCGCTGACGAAAATGTGGGCCGGAATGAGCGCCTTCCCCGACGCTGCCAAGATTGCCGAAGCGCAGGTCGATCTCTGGACTCAGGGCTTCTCCCTCTGGCAGCGCGCCCTCGGCCTCGACACGCCGCGCACCGAGCTTGCCGAAAAGGCCGACAAGGACAAGCGCTTCAACGCCCCGCAATGGCAGCAGAACCCGTTGTTCGACACCATCCGCCAAAGCTACCTGCTGGTTTCCGAACGCATGCTCGGCTCCGTCGATACGCTCGAAGGCATCGACGACAAGCAGCGCGAAAAACTGCGCTTCATGACCCGCGGCTTTGTCGACGCCATGTCCCCGTCCAACTTCGCGGCCACCAACCCGCTGGTGCTCGAACGCGCAATGGAGACCAAGGGCGAGAGCCTGTTGAAGGGCCTCGAAAACATGCTGCGCGACGTCGGCAAGGGCCAGCTCACCCACACCGATCCAGACGCCTTCGAAGTCGGCCGCAACATCGCCGTCACCCCCGGCAAGGTGGTGAAACGCACCCCCCTCTACGAGCTCGTCCAGTACACCCCCACAACGGACAAGGTCCACGAAACCCCGCTGATCATCTTCCCGCCGTGGATCAACCGCTTCTACATCCTCGATTTGAACCCCAAGAAAAGCTTCATCCGCTGGGCGGTGGAGCAGGGCCTCACCGTCTTCGTCGTGTCCTGGAAATCCGCCGACGAAAGCCTCAAGGACACGGTGCTGGACGACTACGTCATGCGCGGCCAGGTCGACGCCATCGACACCGTCCGCGAACTGCTCGGCGTGCCGAGCGTCCACGCCATCGGCTATTGCGTCGCCGGCACCACATTGGCCTGCACCCTCGCCCTCCTCGCCGCCCGCGGCGAGGCGGACAAGGTGGCGAGCGCCACTTTCTTCACCGCCCAGGTCGATTTCTCCGAAGCCGGCGACCTCAACATGTTCGTCGGCGACGACACCCTGGGGATGATCGACAAGATGTCCGCCGAAAAAGGGTTCATGGACGGCCGCTACATGGCGCTGACCTTCAACATGCTGCGCGGTCGCGACCTGATCTGGAACTACGTCACCAACAATTACCTGATGGGCGAGGATTATCCCCCGTTCGACCTGCTCCACTGGAACGGCGACACCACCAACCTCCCCGCCAAGTGGCACAGCGCCTACCTCAAGGACTTCTACAAGGACAACAAACTGGTCCGCGCCGGCGCCATCGTGATCGACGGCACGCCCATCGACCTGCGCAAGGTCGAGACCCCCACCTACGTCCAGTCCGGCCGCGAGGACCATATCGCCCCCGCCAAAAGCGTGTGGAAGATCACCGACCACTTCCGCGGCCCGGTGAAGTTCGTGCTGGCCGGAAGCGGCCACATCGCCGGCGTCGTCAACCCGCCCGAAGCCGGCAAATACCAATATTGGACCAACGACGCGAAGGTCTCGACGCTCGAGGAATTCGTCGCCGGCGCCACCGAAACCAAGGGCAGCTGGTGGCCCGACTGGATCCAGTGGATCGGCGCGCAGGGGGAGAAGATGGTGCCGGCGAAGGGGGCGCGGGTGCCGGGCGGCGGCAAACTCAAGGCGCTGGAGGATGCGCCTGGGAGTTATGTGAAGCAATAGCGCCCGAGCGCAGCTTAGCGTGTCGGAGGGGCGACCGCCACGTCGGAGCAGCGCGAAGAGAGCGCAAAAGCTGGCAAGAGGCGCACCGCGCTGACCGACGCCGCTGAATTCAGTCCCGCGCGTCTGCTGAACCCTGGGCTAAATCAGGCGAGGCCTGGTAAACTGCCTAACATAGGTCAGGCGCAGGGAGAAACGCTCCGCTTTGGCGGTTGGATCACATGATGCGTTACCGGTTCCATATTCGCTGCGAGACCTGCTCTGCGGAAGATGAGGAAGGGCTGGACCTCCTCGATATCGAGACAGCGAGGAAGGAAGCCGTTCGCGGCGTTCGCTCGATCCTGTGTGACGAGCTGTTGCGTGGCGAACTGGATCTCAGAGGCAGCATCGACGTCGCGGACGAAAGCGGATCAATTGTTGAATCGATCAAATTCGAGGATGCGATCCGCATCGTTCGCTGACCGGGTTCAGAAGCTTCGTTGACCACTGATCTAGGTTGAGAAGTGGATAGTTGCGCGTGCTATTCTGCAGCATCGTCGGCTTGATTTCAGGCGCTGGCGGCTGAGAGCCAAGTGCTCCCGCCTGTGGGAGGAATCGGCATGCACGCTCTGATAATCGAAGATCAGGCCATCATCGCCATGATGCTGGAAGACGAGCTTTGCGAGCTTGGCTATACCTCGTTTGATGTAGCCGATACTCAAGAGGAAGCGATCTCTGCCGCCAAGCGCAGGTGCCCCGATCTTATCGCCGCGGATGATCGTCTCACAACAGGGTCCGGCATCGCCGCCGTAAGGATCATCTGCGCGGAGCAGTCGATCCCGACGGTGTACATCGTGGGGAATCCTCACGAGCTTAAAACGAGGCTGCCCGACGCCATTGTTCTCGGAAAGCCTTACATGGCGGACGATCTTCGGGAGGCCGTTGAACGGGCAACCCTTATGATGCGCCCAGCCAGAGAGATGGCTGACCCCGCCTGACATCTCCGCGCGGGTAGCCCGAAGAAGCTTTCGCCTCCTCAGGCTGAGCTGATGGTAGATTTCTTTTTGTTTCGACGGCGACGCTTCCAGGCTCTGCGATCGGCGCGCCGCTCGTGAGTAGCACGCAGGTAAGCGAACACGAGGCAAGCTGCGGTGATGGTAGCAATTGCGAGCGCGATGATTGTTCTTGGTTCCACTCGGACACCCTAAATTGCTTAGATCAAAGGAATAAAGCTAGCTCACCGTTGGGCGCTAACTAGATCGTATATTCTATGTCGCTGAAGTCGTTGCGCAGCTTTGCAAGGCCTCGACGGATGCTGCTTTTCACCGTTCCAATAGGTTTGTGCGTGCACTCGGCAAGCTCTCGATACGTAAGCCCACCGAAGAAGGCGCTCCAGATCAGCTCACGTTGTCCGGTCTCGAGTGAACGGAGAGAGGCATGGAGCCGTATGTTCTCGTGAGTCGAGATTGCAAATTCTTCGGGGCTCTCCAAAGGATCAACAACCATCTTCGCCTCGTGAAGTGGAGCGGTTTTCCGGTACGCTTGCTTGCGCAGCCAATCGATCGAACTGTTGTGGGCAATGAAGGCGAGCCAGGTCACTGGACTGGACTTGAGCGGGTCGAACGCGCCGGCGCTTCTCCAAACCTTCAGGTACACGTCGTGGAGCACGTCCTGCGCCGCAGCGAACTCTCCACACACGCGCAGGCAAATGCCGAAAAGCTTTGCGCTGGTGCGTCGGTAAACATCGGCGAACGCCCGCCGGTCCCCTTGTCCAGTGGCGACCAGGGCTTGCGCCAGAACAGTACGCGCAGCCTCGGCCACGGCCAGGTTCGCCGGGGAGCGGCAGGGCCCACGCTGAGGGTGCCGGATTACGATTGCTTCCACTCAACCTCCTGCGGGCCATTCGCTGCGCCGGAACAGGCCGTGCAGGCACCCGCGCGAGCAGCCCTCCCTTGGAGCGCCTGCCTGCGAGATGCCTAGCGCACCGGCCAAGGCGCCGTGTTGACCCTGATCAGCGGGGAGCACTGATCGAGATCAAGCGGAGTGGTGTGGTCATTGATCATAAAGCTTGCCCGAAGGAATCGGGCAACATTCAAGCCTCCTTATTGTCGATCCGGAGGCTGTCGCTGATCCCGGTCAGCAGGTTGAGCGAGCGCAGCATCGTGCCTTCGGATTCGCCGATATCCGTTGCGATATCCACCTTAACTTCCGCGGCGGCCTCCACAATGTCGATGGCGTCGCCAGTGCTGATGATCGACCGCTCCACAAGCCCGTGAATCAGGCTTTCGACGAGCAGGATCGCTGCCTGGCCGTGGGCGTCCGGCTCAACAGCCGGACCGCGTACCGGATAGGGATGATTGTCGTTGGTGATGTCGGCCATTGGAGCTGCTCCTGAGAGGCGAGAGCGCGAAAGTCTCTCAGCCGCCGGAGCCTGTTACGAGCCGACGATGCCCGAAGGCCTAGCACACAAAACCCGCCGATTTTTAACCGAAATCAACTTTGGACAATAACTTGCAGCCATATCTAATGCAGATCAGAGGTGACATAAGTGGTTGGTGAAAAACCGATTTATCGAGAAGCTAGGTCGCTTTGCGACGTTGGATGGCGCCGACGAAGCAGAGCTCACGCACGCCACCGCCAGGGTGCGAGGAGTGGGGCCGCGGCAAGACCTGATTCGAGAGGGCGACGAGCCCGGTCCGGTGTTCGTTATCCTTGAAGGCTGGGCGTTCCGGTACAAGATCCTTCCCAACGGCACGCGGCAGGTTTTGGCGTATCTTATGCCCGGCGACTCTTGCGACCTGCACATCGGCCTGCTGGCGGAAATGGATCATAGCATCCAGAGCGTGACCGACCTTCGTTATGCGACAATCGACCGCGTTCAGATGGACGAAATGATGAACCGCTGCCGAAACATCGCCAAGGCGATGTATGTTGGGCAACTTGTCGACGAAGGCATCATGCGCGCCTGGATCACGAGCATGGGGAGACGCGCGAGCGTAGAACGGGTCGCCCATCTAATGTGCGAGCTTTACGTGAGGGCGCGGAATATCGGTCTCATCGACGGCAAGTAGTTCGAAATGCCGCTCTCCCAGTCGATGCTGGCCGACTCGCTGGGCATGACCGCTGTCCATCTCAATCGCGTGCTGAAGAAGCTCCGTCTCGCCGGCGCAATGACCATCAGCCGCGGCAGCTTGACGATTACCGACCCCGTGCAATTGATTCAGATTGCGGGCTTCGACGAGAACTACCTTCATCGCCGGTTGCGTATCGCAGCCTAAGGTTTCCGCGGCTTGGGTGTCGAAGGCGAATTCACGGGCATCAAACCCTTCGGTAGGGCAATTCAGTCACCCGCCTTGGCAGGTCGGTCGTGTCAGCCCCCCGACTTAACAACGCTCGTCCGCTAGGCCCTTCTCCACCAATCGCCGCAACGCCTCCGACCCAATGCGGGAACTGCAGCCACTGAGAGCAATAGGGCGATGACGGTATGGCGCATCAGAGATTTCCTCAGGATTTTGCCACTGCAAAAATAGCGGCCGGGCAACCCGAAGGAAGCTTGCCGTCGAAGCGGGTCATGTTGGTGCTATTGAGCGGGACGAAGGCACCGGGCAGGGACGTCTTGGACGGAACCGAGATCGGCTCGCGCCCGGGCACTGCGATGCGCAGTCCACCTGTTGTCGCCTCGATGGTCGAACCGGCAGGCCACAGGGGCGTCGCTGCGGATCCTCGCATGACGAAAATCAGGCAGTCGCCGCGCACCGTGAGGTCTCCCATCTGGGGCGCAGATGGAATCAGTCCGTCGCGAAGCCCGTTGACGAGGAAAGCAGGCCCCGACGTTGCTCCATTGGCTGGTTTCCTTGAATCAGTTACGGGAGCGCCGGATGCAGTAGCTTGTGATGGATTCCGCTCTTGTCTTTCAATCGGACTTGCTTCGCACCCCGGAAGAACAGCAACAGAAGCCACCAATGCAAAGCCGAGCCCTGCCCGCATTGCGGAACTGCTAAGGGGTTGAGAGCTAAGCATAGAATTCCAACGCCGCGAATTCCTGCCACGTTCCATGTCGCTGGGTGCCCCCTTCCCTCTTCGTCATGCCGGACAGGGTTCCCATCAAAGTACCACTTCGATGGGATCCTCCGTTCGGGGTGACGCGGAAGCAGCGGCTGACGCCCCCCGCAGGCTGCGCACCCGCTGCCGTTAACCATTCGTTGTTGCCGCATCCTCCACACTGCCGGCGGGCTTCATCAAGGGGAGAGCCGTTTTGTCTGCCGCAGGGCCGCCGGCCACCTGGATCTGGGTTCGAATCGTCGCCGCCTGCTTTGCCGGCGCGGTGGGCGGTGTCGTGCTGCTTGGCTGGGCGAGCGGGCATGTCGAACTGACCCGCGTGGTTGCCGGGCTGAGCGCGATGAACCCGATGACGGCCACCTCGCTGATCGCGCTGAGCGCCGGGTTGCTGCTTCGCTCGCGGGTGCATCCGGGCGTCGTCTGCGCGCTTGCCGGCGTCGCGGTCGTGGTCGGCGCCGCCAAGCTGGCGCAGCTCGCCGTGGGGGCGCCATCGGGGATCGACCAGCTCCTGTTCGACAGCCAGCTCGGCCGCCTCGCCGACGTGCCCCCGAACCGCATGGCGCCCAACACCGCATGCGCGCTCGCCCTTGTCGGCATCGCGCTGATGCTGGGCGGCGCCAGGCACCGCCGGCTGAAGATCGCCTCCCAGGTCATCGCGCTGGTCGTCAGCGGCATCACCTTGTTCGCGATCATCGGCTACGTGCTCGGCCTCGCCGCGCTGTACGAGGTCGGCCCGTTCAACGCGATGGCGCTTCATGCCGCCGCCTCGCTTCTGGCCCTCTCCGTCGGCGTGATCACGATCAACCCGCGCACCGGCCTGATGGGCATCCTCAGCGATCAGGGCCCCGCCGGCACGCTTGCCCGCACCACGCTTCCGATCGCCCTCATGGTGCCGGTGCTGGTCGGCCTGCTCCGCCTTTCGGGCCAAAGCGCCGGCTTCTACGGCACCAGCGACGGCGTCGCCCTCCAGGTCTTCGCCAACGTGCTGGTGACCTTCGCGCTGCTCACGGTCAGCCTCGTCGTCCTCGTCCGCAGCGACCGCCACCGCCGGACGCGCGAACTCGCCGTTGCCCGAAGCGAGCAGCAATATCGCATCGCCGAGCATGTCGGCCGGGTCGGCCACTGGCGCATGGACCTCCCCAGCCGGGAGATCCTGTGGTCGGAGGAATTCAGGGAAATCTGCGGCCTGCCCCAAGCCATGGCGCCCGATCCCAAGGCCGCGCTCAAGCTCTATTCGCCGGAGGACGCCGCCGCCGCGCGCGCGGAGATGCGGCACGCCATCGCCACCGGCAGCGGCTGGGAAGCGAGCCGCCAGATCCTCCGCCCCGACGGCGAACTGCGCTACATCAAAACCCACGGCGCCTGCGAGATCGGCGAGGACGGGCGGGTCACCGCTTTGTTCGGCGTCTACCTCGACGTCACCGATCTCGAGCTCGCCCGCCGCGCCGCCGAGGCGGCAAGCGCCACCAAGGCCGCCTTCCTGGCCAACATGAGCCACGAGATCCGCACCCCCATGAACGGCGTGATGGGCTTTGCCGAACTGCTCCTCGCCACGCCCCTCGACCCGGAGCAGAAGCGCCACGCCTCCTTGATCCTCGAATCCTCGGGCGCCCTGTTGAAGCTGCTCAACGACATCCTCGACGTCTCCAAGATCGACGCCGGCCAGATGGAAGTCGCCTCCGAACCGTTCAGCCTGCGCCACGGCATCCGCCAGTGCGTCAATCTGATGCTGGCAATGGCCACGCAGAAAGGGCTGGAGCTCAGCGTGAACGTCGCCGACGATGTCCCCGAGCGGATCGTCGGCGACGGCCTGCGCCTGCGCCAGATCCTGCTCAACCTGATCGGCAATTCCGTGAAGTTCACCGGCCAGGGCTCCGTCACGCTCGACGTCCGGCGCGGCGCCGTCGAGAACGGCCGGCCGACGATGGTGATCAGCGTCGCCGACACCGGCGTCGGCATCGACGCGGACCGGATGGCCGCCGTGTTCGAGGAATTCGTACAGGCCGATGCCTCCATCTCCCGCCGCTTCGGCGGCACCGGGCTTGGGCTCAGCATCAGCCGTCGCCTGGCCGAACTGATGGGCGGCCGAATCGCCCTTGCCGGACGCGACGGCGGCGGAACCGTGGCGACGCTCGTGCTGCCGCTGATCGAGGCGCCCACCCAGGCGATCGCCCCCGCCTCAAGGCCCGACGAGCCGGCGTCCCCGCCCTCGCAGCGCCCCGCCTCGATCCTTCTGGTCGAGGACATCGACATCAACCGCGAACTGGTCACCGCCATCCTCACCCGCGCCGGCCATAGCGTCGAGACCGCGGAAGATGGCGCGGTGGCGCTCGGCATGGCCGCCCGCCTGATCGACGAGCCGGACCGATGGGACCTCATCCTCATGGACGTCCAGATGCCGGTCATGGACGGCCTCACCGCCGCCCGCCGCATCCGCGCCCTGGGCGGCCGCGCCGCCACCGTGCCGATCGTCGCCCTCACCGCGGGAGCCTTTGCGGGCGACATCCAGGCCTGCCGCGATGCCGGCATGAACGACCATGTCGCAAAGCCGATCGTCTCGGCGGAACTCGCCCGCGCCATCGAGCGCTGGGCCCGCCCCGCCGACCGCCGGGCGCCGCCGTCGCCGGAGGCGGATCTCGTCACCGCCGATTTCCTGACCCGCTTCGCCGAGCGCCGCCGGACTTCCGCCGGCCGCCTCGAGGTCCTCCGCACCGCCCTCGCCGGAGCCGACGCGGCCTCGCTCCAGACCCTGCTCGAAGAAGCGGTCCAACTCGCCCACGGCATCGCCGGCACCGCCGGAATGTTCGGCGAAGACGCGCTGGGGGATCTCGCCTCAGAAGTGGAGGAGGCGCTTGAGGCGGCGCGAGCGCAGGACGATGCAGGCGCAGCCGCCGAACCGATCGAGCGGCTTAGGTCAGCGCTGGCGGCGGCGGCTTAAGGGCACTGGCGTCAGCCGAGGCGGCGGTTCTTGCGGTAGCGAGGAGCGGCGATAAGCAGCATTTGCGGAGATGTATCTGTTACGATGATCTCGGCTTAAGGAGATTGTCCTTCGCCCAAAGCAGAGCATTGAGGCCGGCCTTCTGAGCCGCGTCGCTAGAAGGATAAATCTGCCTTCCTTCCTGCTGTGCTCCACTCGATCTATGCGCCACCACCACCTTCCAGCCTCTCTTGGGACCGGACACGGGAAAGACGCTGAGGTTGTAGCCCTCTGTGTTGAGGTAGAGATTGCCCCGGAATGAGGTGCTCCAATCGCGTCTCGCCCAAGTGATGCGTCGCCGGGCTGCAGCACGCAACCGCTTCTCTCGCGCTCTCGGCGCAGTGTAATCCTCCTCCATGTGCTCCGCGCAGACACACCCAACGCCAAGCGCCTCGGGGTAGCTGGGATGCTCCATGTGATGGACGTACCTGATTTCGACGCTTTCGCACATTTCACAAGTCGCGGAGGGTTCTTCCAAATCTTCGACGCCGGAGCAGATCCAGCCCTTATGTGGCACGCCAGAGCGCGACCATTTGCCGCGATCGGTATGCCCGATCGTCACCGCGCGTCCTGGCCGTTGGAAAAGAACCGATCAAAGGTATCCTCTACGGGTTCTTCCTCCCAGTCGCATCCGCCGAACGCCTGTTTCTGGAAGACTAAAAGGGAGATCGTCATCTCGTAACGGTCAGCGAAAATAGCCATTTCACGTACTTCACCGCCTATCGGCCAAACATCAGCCGGCAATGCCACGCCCATGCTGGTGGCGGTGAGCGACAGGTTTGGATTCGCAGCCCAAGAGCCCTCGGGAAGAGGCATTCCACGCTCGAAGAAGATGCGCTGCCGTTTCGCTGCTTTGCTTCGCCAGCACCAGAGAACGAAACCGTTAACAGCTGTGACCAGCACAGCGCATTCTTCGGTAAGGTCGAGCCACTTTAGCGCGGCGGCCGTCCTCGAAACATCATATCGATCGACACAGTGGCCAAGAAGATCGAAATCCATATCATTCCGCCCGATCTGAGCGCGGAAGTCATCTATCGGCATCAGCAGATAGGAGGCGAACGTGTCTGCCTCCTGCTCGATGATCCGGCGCGCGCCGTCTCTATCATAGCCGAGGAGTCGCGCCTCGCCGCACTCGAAGCCTCCTGGGTTGAGCTTGCGATGGACGAGATAGTGCCCAAACTCGTGCGCCAGCGTGAAGTTAATCCGACCTTTGGACGAAATCTCCGGATTGTAGAGGATTGCCCACTTGCCGCTTTTGGCAAGCGGGTAGAGCGCACCTTCGAAATCATCAACCTCGGCCTTCTTGATCGCCTTGATCGGGTCAGGAAACCGCTTGGAATATTCAAGCGCGATCAGTTCAACATCCACAGGAAAGTGAGCGCCCCACGCCCGGCTTAGCAGGTTTGCCCATGCGCAAGGCCGCGTCGGCTCGGCGGTCACTCGTCATCCTCCAGCGCCTTCAGGATGCGCTTCAACCTGGCTTTCGCATCCGCGTCTAAGCTTTGGTACTTACGATAAAAGGCAGCGTCAGCCTCATCCAACGCAGCTTCCGTTCGCCTCTCGTCCAGCAGGAACTCTGGGGTTACCTCAAGCACCTCAGCGATACGGGTCAGCTTCTCGGCAGAAGGACGGGCAACGGGCTTATTCTCGATTTCCCACATGTAGCTTTTGCTGCTGCCCGTGGCCTGAGCAAGCTCCTCCAGCGTCAGTCCCTTTGTACGGCGAAGGCTGTTCACCTTCCGCCCTAAGCTTGATGACATGCGCCCTCCGTCAAAAACGTGTTCGCAGTTAGCATGCAGATTCATACTTGAAAAGCGAACTCGGGTTCGGCATACGCTGCTGTACCGGAAGTCCGAACTTTTAGGACAAAGGTGGTTGCGCGAAAGGAGATCGAAGATGGCTGGTAGGAGAGGCGGCGGGAATTTCCGCAGCGCGAAGAGTGGCCGGTTTGTGACTGCTAAGCACGCGAAGGCAAGCCCCCGCACCACGGTGCGGGAATCTGCCGGCCGGTCTGGCAGCACGGGCGGGCGCTTCCGCAGCGCGATCAGCGGCCGCTTTGTCACGACGAAGCACGGGAAGGCATCTCCGAACACTACCGTTCGGGAACGTTAATCACGATAAGAGAGGATCAAGGAAATGGCCAAACGGTACGTGTACAAGTCCGGCAAGGACAAGGACGGCGACATCACGAAGTTGTGCAGCAGCGGGGCCGACTGGTCGCCTTGGCAGAAGGCAGATGCTATCCGAGACATCGAGAACAGCACCCATTCTTACTGGGTGTCGTGGTCAGACGGTCAGGAAACAGAAATCAAAGTCGTCAATGGCTCGACGGGAAAGTATCTTCGGACTATGCGGGACGGTTCTACCAAGAACAATCTCGACGATCTTCCGGATTGCTAAGAAAGTGAGTGCTGGCAGGTGCGATCTGCCAGCACGCTTCACTGCCGGCGCGGGCACGTGTCCCTCGCACCCGCTACGAACAGAAGAGGTGCATGCCGCGTTACACTTCAAGGCAATCCCCCTCCAGTCCCTTGTCGATCAGCCGCCTGACCGCCTCCGCCTTTGACGGCTTCGGCTCGGGCTGCCGCGCGATCCACGCCTCCACCGCTGCATCCTGTTCCGCATAGAGGCGCAGGCCGATGTTCGGGCCGATGCCCGTTCTCGGCCGGCCGCGGCCTCTTTTCTCGGTTACTGCTATTGCACCCGCCTCTGATTAATGGTAACCGTGTAATCGAAGTACCGACCCTACCCAACGGAGAGACGATGACCGTCGCCGACCTTAATGTGTCGCGCCGCGCTCTGCTAGGCGCTGCGTGTGTGGCGCCGGTGCTCGGCGCGGCTGCCCCTTTCCGTCATCCCGGACTTGATCCGGGATCCACCTTCTTCTCGTCGGGCGCGGTTCAAGGAAGGTGGCCCCCGGATCAGGGTACCCATCAAAGTACTACTTTGATGGGATCCTCCGTCCGGGGTGACGCGGAAGCAGCGGCTGACGCGGCTCGCCGGGAAAGTCGCGCCGTGCGGTGGCAGGCCGCTCTTGCCCGCTTCCGCAAGGCCGAGGCGGCGATCTTGGCCGCGTCGAGCAGCGACGACGAGGACCTTTACGACCGGCTGGGGGAGCGGTTCGAGCGGACGTTGCGGGTGCTGCTGCGCACCGCCGCGCCCGATCTCGCGGCACTGGCCGCCAAGCTCGATCTCGCCTTCGCCCACGCCACTTTGTCCGGCGGCGAGGCGTGCCTGGAGGCGATGCGGCGGGATGCGCACCGGCTGGCGCGTGCCGGCTAGGCGGCGCTGGCGCACCCGCTCGGCGGTCGGGCGAACCTGCTCATGCCGAGGCCGCGAAGATCGTCATTGAGAAGTCGCTGTAGATATACAGAAAGAACAGGATCAGCGCGCCGAGGCAGGCGGCGATGGCGAGGCGGCGGCGCAGCAGCATCGCGCCGCCCATCAGCGAAAAGCCCAGGGCGTTAATCGCCACATAGGTCGGCAGATGCTGGCTGGGCAGGTTGGGCAGCTCGTAGCCGAGTACCAGCAGGTTGGCGGCGATCACCAGGCCGAGCGCCCAGCGGCGGTTTGCCCGGAAATATTCGTCGAGGTCGGTCCATTCGGCGGGGTCGCGCGGCACCACGATCACGCTCACGAAGAACAACAGCACGCCGATCGCGGTCGGCAGCGCAAGGCCGTCCATGGTCAGGGCAACGTGCTGAAGCCGCCCCCACGCATCGATAAAGGTCGCCATGAGCTGGAGAAAGACGAACGTGCCTAGCAACGGCGTAAGCAGCCCGAGCTTCGGCCGCGCCCGGTTGCGCAGCAGGTTGGCGAAGCCGAGCAGCAGCTCCGCGACCGCCAGGCCGAGGAGCAGGCTGTAAAAGGTCATGAAGAATTCGAACTTGCTCACGGCCGTCCCCCTTGGGGAGGATGATGCGGGACGTCGAAAAGCGCAACGGCATTTGTCACGGCAGCGGGGAGGCGCGCCATCCGACGGATCGGAGCAGAAAACACTTTCCTACATGCCCCCTTTCATGATCCAGCTCGAGGGGTGGAACACAAGAAGAACTTCCCCCGCCCGAGTCGCCCACGCCGCCTTGTCGCGCGTCCGGCCCACGCAGCGGCCGCTTGCCTGCTCCCGCGGGAGGAAGAGCCGCGCCGCGCGTTGGGCGGCGGGGGAGGAGAACTCCGGCGAAACCATGTGACTCTTGCGACTCTTGTCAATTCTCGCGCCGTGTTCGCGGGGCCGAACCCAGTCCCTCGCGCCGCTCACGCCCGCGCACTCGGCGACGGCAAAGCCGTTTTGCGGGACATCGTGAACTTCGTGAACTTCACCCGCCCTCCCCGCCGCCCGCCGCGGCAAAGCGGGGGCTCGGATCGGGGCATGGGAGATGGACGTAAGGAAATGGCGGAGAGGGTGGGAACCACAAACCCGAGCTAAGTGGGTTGAAAATTAGGCACTTGGCCAAGAATTGGCGACTGCAGTGTCCCCTTCCATGCCCCCAAATGCGGATTTCCTTTGAACGACCGCTAAGCGCCAATCGCTGACAAGTGGTAACGTGCTCGCCGCTCCCGTAAAGCGCCCTCGCCTCAGTTCGCCGACCTGGTGGCCTGCTGTCGATCAGGCGAGGCCGTTCAGATAATCGGCACGCGCCACCTGGCCCGCGAGCCCGTTGGCGCCGTCGATCAACCCCATGGTGACGCGCCGAGCAAGCGTGCGGTCCTTGCTCGGCAGCAGTCCCGTTATCGAGCGCCCATGTACGAAGGCGCGGGACGTCTCAGAGAGGTTGGAATAGTCGCTCCCGGCTTGGTTGCAATCAGATCGCAATCCGGCATCGTCTCCATTTCTTACAGCTTATCCAATGGAGACCGAAACAATTACTGGCTACCATCTGCCGTAACGATCTCTCCGGTTTTCTTGTTCACTACGAACACAACAGGTGTCCCCGTGGACACCTAGTTTGGAGCATAAGTGACCTACCATCTGTCTTCGCGATCAACCACTGTAACAATCATTATGCTTAAGTTCACCTGTGGACCATTGTCCCTCCAGTCACGCCCAGTCACGGCTACGGCCTCGCTTCGCTTGTTGGCCTTTCCGCCAAACGAATTATAAGCAAAGAGGGAAAACACCCCCACACAAACAAGCAAAACCAGCCTGAACATATTGAAGCCTCTTTCGAAATCGAAAGAGCCGGCGGGCGCTACAACTGTGTTTCATGAAGCTGGGAAAAGTCCACGTTCGCTTAGAAGTTCGTAGGCCCCGGAACGGCACTTTGGGCACATTCGCCGGTAGCGCAGTATGCCACGCTTTGGAGAGTATTCGAACGTAGTTGCCTGATCAGCACGGATCCGGCATTCAGCTTTCACTATATCTGCATCATCTACGGGGATCTGTAACTGCCTGCACTGATAGCCGGCGGCGCTCCAAGTGGACGGAAAAGGGAAGTGTCGGGGAACAACGATCTCCAAGTGTGACATCAGGCAATGCATACGCTCATCACTACAGGAAACCAGGCTGCCACCAAACTCTGTTGGCCGGTTCAAATGATTTCGGGAGCGTACTTCGGCCCATTTGCGCCCAAGATCGTAAACGTCGGCAACGTTGTTCCATGCATACACGACGATCATATCCGCTGCCTTGATGGCAGGCTGCGCCATTTTCTCACGCAGCGGGGGTGGCGCGGTTTCCGCAGGAGATGCCCCGTGCTTGGGCTGAGTGGAGTCTCCACAGGAGAGGCAAAGTGGCATCAAAGCCAAAAGTGCGAACTTTATCATTTTCCCTCAGTTCGGCCCAGCGCTGTCGAATATGGTACTGGCATCGTTATACGGCGACCTGTGCTTTCGATTGAAACGCTCCGGATCGGCATCGTACTGTGACTGGAAGACATTCTCACCTGGCGTTGTATGAACTCCTTCGTGAATAAAGGTTCTTCTGAGGTCGCGATCAATGTTCCTCGAGGTCAGGGCACGGTCGTAATGTACTGCGATGGCGTTGATGGTCAGATGAGTATGCCCGGCTATGCCGAAACCAGGCGACAGAGTGCCCCCCTGTGTCGTCGCACGGTCGGCACCGTTACCCGTGTCAATGTAAGCATCAGCAAGCCCGGAAACGATCTCACCAGCAGTGACCTTCATTGACTGACCGTCTACCGTAATCTTCATTTGACGATCAGGGTTTGCGGCCAGACGATTCACAGCCCTCGTGTACGCCCGTTCAATCCGACTTATTGAAGCTTTTGAGAGACTGCCGTGGTTGAAATTGACATTGCACTGGTAAGCTTTGGTCTCACGGTTAAACTGGCAAGTCTTACCGGTCGGGTCGACCTTATTGACAGGATCATTACCCACATACGCGTATAAATTGGCCTGGTCTTCATATCCCACGGGGTCCGTTTGCAAAAAGCGCCCGAGCGTCGGCGAGTAGATTCTGGCCTTGTAGTAATAGAGGCCCAATTCATCGAGCCACGCTTGGCCCGTATAGCCGAAGCGGCCATTGTTGTTGATGTCAGGCACGCCCCAGGCATCGTAGTGGTTGAGCTGGAGTTGGCCGCCGATCGGGTCGCTTGTCGCTACCACCGATCCTTGGTGATCGGCGTGAAGGAAGCGTCGCACCGGGGATCCGTTCATCTGATACCAAATGAGCGGCTCGTCGGCGCCTGGCCCGTGCACATAGGCGCGGAGCAGGGTGCCGTTGCCGTCCTGCTCGGTCGACAGCCGGTCGCCGTCGTAGGTGAACCGGGTATCAAGGTTGCCCGAGACGATCCTCCACAAACGCCCCAGCGGATCGTAGCTGAGGGTCGCGGTGCGGGCGCCCGAGGCCGCAACCAGTCGATTCTCCGTGTCGTACACGTAGTTTGTCGTCTGCGGCCCCTGGGGCGTCTGGGTCACGCTTTGAACAAGGTTGCCGTTCGCGTCATGCAGAAAAGAGGCGGTCTGCTGCCCCGTGCTCGACGTCTGCTCATACTGGTTGAGGCCGTTCACCGCATAACCGCGGGTGACGTCGAGCGGACGCGTGTGCCGCCACGCCACGTTGTCGCTCTTCAACTCCACCATCTGCCCCGCAGGGTTATAGAGATAATCGTAATGCTGGTCCCACGCGGTGCCGGCAAGGTCATGGTCAAGCCGGGAAAGCCGCCCCCCACTATATTGGTAGGCCGCCGACGCAACCGGCGTCCCCGAAAGGCTCGTCACACTCTTGCGCCGCCCTTGCGAGTCATAGGCGATCTTCGCGAGGGGATACCCACTGCCCGACACCGTCTCTATCCGGTCGAGCCCGTCGTAAGTATAACCGGTCGTCCCGCCGGTGTCGCCGATCTGAATTCGGTTGGAGTTGGCGTCGTACGAAAAGGGTACGCGCTGCTCGACGGGGGGCGTGCCGGGCGCCGTCACCGGATACGTCATGCTGGTGGCTACCGCGGAAACCCGGCCAAAGCCGTCATATTCGTTGCGAACGCCCATCCCCGAGGCCGAGTCGAAGCGTGCATAGGTCTGCAATCCGCGAAGATCGTAACCGTAGAAGACGTCATAACCCGCGGCCCCCGTCGCAGACGGGGGAACATGCTTCTCGATCATCCGATTGAGCGCGTCGTACGCGTATGTGATGATTTTCCCATCCCGCTTGCGCAGGCTCGTCCGGTTGCCATTGGGGTCTACGCCATATTGTTCGAAATCGGCGGTATTGACCTGACCGCGGGCGGCAACGCTCTTGGCCGGGAAGATCCATTTCTCCTGCCGGTCGAGCGCGTCGTAGGTCATCTCCGTCCGGTTGTTGTTGGCATCGATCAGCGCCTTGCGCAGGCCATTGGGCGTATATTCGTAGGTTGCATAATCCTGCTGCCAGGCCGTCTTGTAGCCCTGCTGAATCTTGGTCAGCCGCTGCGTCTGGGGATCGTAGAGGTTGCGAGTGATCCGGTCTGGGCCGTCCGCGCCCTCGGGGCCGAGATCGCAGGCGGAAACGGGCAGCTGAGCGGCATAGGCGAGCTTGTTCATCCGCACGGCGCTGCATTCCACCCGGCCCATGGCGTCATAGCTATACTGCGTCGTTCCCCGGGCTGAGCCGTCCCCAATGAAGGTTTCGCGCAGCTTCCGGCCCATTGCATCGTAGACCGTTTCGATGCGCTCGTGGATCGTGAACCCCGGCCACTGCGAGGGCTTCACGGCCTCGCTTTGCCAGTCGGACAGTTCGCCTTGCTCCACCGCCACCAGTCTGCCGTCATTATCGTAGCTGTTCCGGATTGCGTAGTATCGCAGCGGTCCCGTTCCGTCCGGATCGGCCGCGATCGTCCCGGTTAGCCGCCCCTCCAGATCGTAGCGAAAACCGGAGGTGTATGGGGAAGCAGCGCTTTGCGCCCAAACCGGTGCCCCAGCGAACGCGGTGCCCAGCAACGCGGCGGTAAAGATCCCTGTGCGGGCGAGGCGGGTGCTCATGGACAGGTGCCCTTCGGCTTGGTCTCACTGATCTTGTTACCAAACAGATCGTAGCTGTAGCAGGTACGAAGGGTCTTGCCGTCTGCCTGAACCGAAACGCTTCGCAGCTGCAGATTGTTGGGTCCGCTGTCCGGTCCATAATCGTACGAAGTGAACACTTCGTCGGCCGCCCCCGGGGCGCAGGCGTTGCCGCTCGCTCCGCCTGCTTTGCAAAAGCGGGTCTCGGTTCGCACATAGACGCCGTCCGGCAGCTTGGAATAACCGCCACCAGCCAACTTCACCCAGGCGGAGCGCAAGCCGTACGTGTGGCGGGTCTGGGGGCTTCCGCCAGCTACGGCCGGGCCCGTTTCCTTGATCAGCCCGCCATGCAGCGCGTCATATTCGTAAGTGGTGGTATTGCCCTTGGCATCAGTCCGGCTGAGGGGCTTATCACACAATTTCGCGTCAGCGGGACCGCTGCCGCAACCGGTTACAAAGGTGAGGCCCAAGGTAGTAGTGAATCCCTCGTCGCCGAGAAAGGCTTGCAAGGAAGTGATGGAGCCTGCCGGATGTTGCGGAATTCCGGGGGTGACGCAGCAGGGATCCCAATTCGGCTCCCCCGGCGCGACTGGATTGGCGGATCCTTTGGGCCAGTAGCTATGCTGGGTAAGGTTGCCGCGGGAGTCGTGGGCGAAGAATTGCCGGTTGAGCTCGGGAGGAATCACAAGGGCGGGGAAGCTGTCGTGATATTGCAGCGCGGTGGGCTCGTTGTAGCCGGCGTAGCTGACGGGCAAAAGGCGATAGGGGTATCGGTACTCAAGCCGCTGACCGGGCGAGGACTGCAGCACCAGGTGACCGCGGTCGTATTTGAAGCCGTGCGAGGCGCCGCTTGGGTCCGTCATAAACGAGCGGGAATAGCGTGGGTTGCCCACCACCGCCGGTGCGTCCAGCGGGTCAGCCGGCGGTCTGTAAGAATATTTCCAGACGTTGCCCGTGGCATCAGTCTGCTGGCGAACCTGGTCCGCATATGTGGTCTGCGCCGTATCGCCGGTCTGGGGTCCGTACGCGTTCTGAACCCTGCAGTTGGCGCTGTTTGCAAGGGTGATGCAGGACGGTAGCGAAAGGCTGGGCGTGGCCGCGACGTAGCTGATCGTTACTAACGCATTGCCGCTGTCAGTGACGGAGACGAGCTTCTTGCCGGTACTGTCATAGCCGTAGCTGGTCCTGACCGGCGCCGAAGCGCAACTGGTCTGGTGATCGGCAAAAGCCTGGGAGAGGTTGAAACCGCACGCGGCAGAGACATTGCCCGACCCGTCATACTCTAGTCCGATCCCATAGCCGCGATTGCTTCGCACGAAGCGCGGACGCCCACCAGTCGTGTAGGTGAAGTCAAGACGCGTTCCGTCGGCATAGACGATCGATTCGATCACCTGCATAGGGTTGCCGGCAAGGCCGCCCTGCGCAATTGCGGGATGGGCGAAATAGGTGAAGACGGTCCCCGCGCGATCGGTCAGCGTCCATTTTCCGGCTGACAGGACCAGCCTGGTTCCTTGAGAACCTTGGTCCGCAGGCCCGACCACATCGTCGCTGCTGAATTTGATAAACGTGTGTACCTTGCCGTCGGCGACCGCGTAAACGCGCGGCAGCGCCGTGCTGCTTCCCGTCCAGTAATAAACCCCCTGGTTGAAGTTGTGCGACCATCCCGCATTGGGCGGGATCCAACCCGAATACACATCCGCAGAGTAAGTAGCTAAACTGCCGAGTGAGCGATCGCCTACAGCGTAGGCGGGCGATGTTTCGCCCCACGAGCGAGTGAACGCGAGATTGCCGATCTTGACGTCTGTGCTGCTGTACGTGAAGCGCCCCGTCTGCAAATTGGTGCCGAGCGGGGTGAGCGAGTATTGCTGCGGAAACCGCCAGCGGCCATCCTCTGCAAGAGCCGCGGTCGCAGGCACAAGGCCTGCGGCGATCATCAGCAACGAAGCACAGACCGCCCGAACGGCGGCTTCGGCCCACCAAAATCTGGTTTTAAGCGGTGACGTCAACTGCAGCCCCCTTTGTCAAGAACCGTGAGCTCGAGGACCCCTGTGGATTTGGCGCCGCGGCTGTCCTCTACCGTGTAGGTAACTGCATCGCCGCCAGTTGCCCCATTGGCGTGATACCAAACCTTGTTGGCAACGATGCCGGCTGTCCCCAACGCTCCTGCCGTCACGCTTACCAAGGACAAAGGCGTGTCGCCCTCCGACTCGCTGTCGTTGGCGAGCACGTCCACGGAGACGATCTTGCACACTCCTGCCACAGCATAATCAGGCTCCGTGACTGGCGGCAGATTGACGGGTGTTGCCGGCGGGGGTGGCGGCTGAGTGATTGCGTCCGGCGGAGGCGGCGTTGCCGGCTGGTACTGCCCCGGCGTGCCGATCCGGTAGTTAAGACGGTTGCCAGCCTGATCGTAATCAATCGCGCTGCCGTAATCGGCTGCCGGCACTCCGGCGTCGCTTCGCACGACGGCGGTTAGCCGGCCAACCGGATCGTACGTGTACTTCGTCGTGTCGGACGCCTGCGTAGCACCCGAGAGTACAAGCGCCGATGTCGCCAGGAGAAACCTGGCGCCCCTTTGAACCACGTGCACCGGAAACCCCCCATTGATGCGTAGCTTAAGGTGGTGGGAACGTGAAAGGTTTGTCAAGCGAGCTTCAGTCGGATGTAGAGATCAAATCCGCGAGTCTGCACCATGCCGACAGCTCCCGATTGTCACCCCAGGTATCGCGCACCGACGGCTGCTATGTTTCACCGCGCCACTTCCTACGTGAGTGTTTCGCGCTTTTCCCTCTCTCGTTCGGCAAGGCGGTGTGGATCAGCAACTCACTGATGGCTTTATGCTGTCGCGTGGCGCACCTTCGTGGCGTGCTCGGAGACGACGCGCGATATCGATCGGGTGGTCGTCGCCACCGCCCGCATCTGGACCTTCTCGAAGATGAATTGGAGTAACGGTCGCCTTTTACAACCACGTCCCCGGTGACGATGAGATATGCCAAGCGCTGGGCAGAGTGCCCAGGCGAATGGGTTCAATTCCACAACGCGGCCAATCAAATTCGTTGTTCATGTGAGCAAAGCCGTCGGTTGATTCGCCATTCGGGAGCGCGCTAGGACGAAAGGAAGCGGCTGCTCTGGAAGTGCGGATTCCCAGATCCGACCGTCCGCTCCCGGCCGAAAGCGGCATCCTGTGCGGCCAGAAACAAGCTTACATCGTTGATCGGCGGTGCTCACTTCCGTCGAACACGCGATCAGCGCCGCTCCAGCCCCAGGAAGGCCTCCAGGCTCCGCATAGCGATCAATGGTCATGGGGCCGAGACACAACCACGAACCGGCTGTGGCCCTTTGTGTTAGGATTGCGAAATTGACCTGAGCACGTCAGCAAGATCACAAAGAGGGTCAAAGCGGCGTAAGTGATCGGGAGGTTTTTTGGGCAGACGCAAGCATCTTCCGACGGCTGTCGTCGAGGAACTGCTGGTCGCCTGTCGGCGCCGATGCTGCCTGTGTTTCTTCCTTCAGGACGACAGGAGTGAGCGTAAGGGACAGATCGCGCATCTCAACCAGCGGCCGGACGATGCCCGGCTTGAAAACTTGGCTTGGCTTTGTCTCGATCATCACGACGCGTTCGACAGCAGAACCCGCCAGTCAAAGGGTTATACCGCGAGCGAGGTACGCCGGTACCGCGACCAACTTATCGCTGAGCTTGGCCCGCTTCCGGGTCGAACCTCGATGTTGAAGGTCGCGGAGGAGGTCGCCGTGGAGGCGGAGGCCAACGTCGCTCGGTCATGGCGGTACCCCCTATGGATGATCGCCGACCAGCCGGAACTATTCGCCTTCACAGCACCCGGCGCCGACGGCATTTGCGCGATCGAAAGGGTCGACTTGCCCGATGGTCGCATTGTGATCGCCTGCATCGAAATGCCCGGCAATCCCGGTAAGAGCATTACGAACGCTGCCGAATATATTTTTGCTCAGGTGTGCGAGCGGTTCGACCTGGCTCCCCAACGGATCGTTTGGCTCGAGAATTATGAGAGCTTCGACAGAGCTGACTGGCGCTTGGTCACTTTCGGGAGCGGAATAGATGAATCTGCTGCCTGGACGTCAATGACTCCAGCGATGTGGGAATCGCTGTCCCTCAGCCCGAAGAATCGCGTCAAGGCAACATCGACGGGCGCTCTCCGATCTAAGCTGCGGAAGCTTTTCCCTTGGCCGCCTGCGACCCTAGCCCTTGGGCTCGAGGAATGACGCGCACCATCTTTCCCACGGTTTTTCTGATCAGCGAATATGGACAAACGAACAAATATCGCTAATAGCGCCATATTTGTTGGACACAAAATATATGCTGCGCTTCCAGAATGAAGAACAGGAACTCCTCGACGGGCTCTTCGCTGCGCTCGCTGCACTTCCAGATAGTGATGGTGACGTGACTAGTCGAGAGGTCAGCATCGGGCCGCGCGGCCGAGCCGACGCGCTTATCGACGCACGGGTGGGCGGCCACCCGATACGGCTCTTGATAGAAGCCAAGCGCGAAGCCTTCCCCCGTGACGTGCGAGAAACCGTCTGGCAGCTGCGCAACTACCTTGCGCACATTCCGCACGGCGATCGCGAGATTGTGCCCTTCCTCATGGCGCGCGCGATCTCACCGGGAGCACGCGATATCCTCCGCGAAGAGGGCGTCGGTTATTATGATCTCGGCGGATCGCTCTTCATCCCAGCTCGTCACGCGTTCGTCTATGTTGATAGACCCACGCCCAAGAAGAACGCCAGGATCTTCGATTCGGTGTTCCAAGGCCAGAAGGCGCGGGTTGTCCAAGCGGTGTTCGACCGCCGTAACGAATGGCTCAGCGTCAAGGAGCTGGCGGAATCCACCGAGGTGTCGCCAGCCACTGCTTCGGCGACCCTCACCGAACTTGAGCGCCGGGAGTGGATTGATGTCCAAGGTGCCGGACCTTCGAAGCTGCGTCGCCTCCGCTCTGCGAAGGCGCTTGTCGATGCCTGGACCAGCTACATCGCCGATCAAAAGCCGCCAAGAATCGTGCGCTATTATGTTCCGGGTGGCAGCGCCGTAGAGCTCGCCCAGCGCCTTGATGCGGCATGCCAGGATGCCGATGCGGCTTACGCAGTGACCGCAGAGGCCGCCGCGCAGCTCTATGCCCCCTATCTCTCGACCATTTCGCAGGTGAAATGCCGCATTGAACCGGGCCGCGGACAGCAAGAAGCACTTGAGAGGCTGGACGCCCGGCCGGTCAACGAAGGGTGGAACCTCGGCTTAATCGAAACGCGCGCGCGAGGGGACATCACCGTGGCGGGACGCGTCGAGGGCGTGCGTCTCGCCTCGCCACTGCAAGTCTACCTCGATCTGCTCCAAAGTTCAGGAAGGTCACGCGAGATGGCCGCCCACCTACGCGCGGAAAGACTTCACGCATGACTAAGCCACAGACCATTGCAGGTTACGGCGCGAGCGTCACCGAAGCGTGTGAGCGCGTGTTGGTGACCCTGCTGCGCGGGCTTGGACCGTGGAAGGACTCCGTCTTTCTAGTCGGCGGCCTCGCGCCCCGGTACTTGGTTACCGCGCGGCCGCCCAGGGTGCCGGCGCACGCCGGCACCGGCGATGTCGACATTGTCGTCGATGTCGCGATCCTCACCGATACCGAGGCCTACAGCACGCTTGAAGACAATATGAAGGCAATGAAGTTCGAGCGCGCAGAGAACGACAAGGGCGCCAAGCAGTCTTGGCGCTGGCAGGCCGCGATCGAAGGCGGCGCCACAATGATCCTCGAGTTCCTGGCCGATTCCCCGGAACTAGGCGGCGGCAAGGTCCAGGAGCTCCCAACCGACGGGAATGTCACCGCGATCAATATTCCGCATGCGTCGATGGTGTTCGACCTGCACGGTAGCATCGACATAACTGCTGAGTTGCTGAACGGCGGCGGGAGAGCGACAGAAACCGTCCGCTATGCCGATATCGTCAGCTTCACTTGTCTCAAGGCGTTCGCGTACGATCAGCGCCACGAGCGGAAGGACGCGCACGACCTCGTTTACTGCATTGAGCACCACGACGGCGGCATCGAAGCCGTGCACGACGCTTTTCGCCGCGCGCTTGAGGGCAAGCACGCCGATGTTGTCCTTGAGGCAATTGGTCGGCTGGCTGCGCGCTTCCGTGATCCAAATCCCGATGAAAGCTACCTGCGCGACGGTCCCGTAGCGGTCGCCCGCTTCGAAGACGACGAAGCAGATGTCGATGCCGATGACGAGCTCCGCAACGCTCGGATCCTACGCCAGCGTCACGCTGCAGACGTAATGGCGGCTTTCCTCGGGCCTTGGCTAACCTAGACAACGGCAGCGCAAGACCCGGCACCGTGGATCACGGACAGGCTGGGGCTGGAACCATCCGCTGCAACTTCCGGCGGCGTTGAAGTCGCTCACTTTTGTCGAACAGCCGGCGGCGATGTCTCCTCAGGAAACATCCACTCCGAGGAACTTCTCCAGGCTCCTCATCGGGATCAGCGTCATTGTCCCGACCTTCACCACATCGATGTGGCCTTCCTTGATCAGCATGTAGAGCTTCGATCGACCTATTCCGGTGAGCCGACATGCTTCCCGCACACGCACGGTCAGCGGACGAGCAGGCGCACGTATGTGACCCGCGTTTGCGACTAGTTCGGCAACCATCGGAGGAGCTTAGGCGGGACCGTCAGGCTGGTGAACTGCCTCTCCGATGCAACCGGCGACATTTGGGGGCATAGGAGGGGGCACCGAGGAGCTTCAGAGCCCACACCGGCATAAGCCAGGATTCGCGAAACGTCCGGACTTCCACCCGTCCTCGTAGATCCCGAACCCGCAGACGGCAGTCCTCCTCGAAGGCATCCGGAGGTCCGTCACACGCTGCACTCCGACCTCTCAAACAGCTTGCATGTGGGTCTGTGGCTCGGCAGGCTCGGCTCAATCGGGGGGATGCGATGCGAATTTGGTGGAGCTTGGCGATCGGGCTGGCAGTGTGTGCGGCGGGCCCGGCTCTCGCTAACGCCACCGCCATCCAATCCCCGAGGGTGGCGTTGTCGGCGACGGAGATCGCTCTCGGCATCCTGAAGTTCGCCGGCCTCGTCATCGGCACCGGATCCGCGATCTGGGGCCTTACCCAGAAGCTAACGGCTGACAATGCAAACGGCGGCAGAACGCTCACTCCGCAGGGCAGAATCTCGCTCGCGCTGGCGCTGGGATCCTTCTTAGTCGCTGGTGCGGCTGCGAGCGTTGATCTGGTTGCGGCCAATCTGAAGAAGCAAAACCAAATCCTCACCGACGCCGCGGCGGCCGCGGCGGCAGCGGAGCGAGATCGAAAGGCCGACGAGAAGGATCGGAAGGCGGCCGAGTCGGCCGCGCGGACCCAGATCATGCTTTTGGAGGCCGGCGCACTGGCTCGTTTTAACGAGAATCGGCGGAGCGACGATGCAACCGCGGCGCGCTTGCTAGAGCTCGAGACCGCCGCCATCGAGGAGAGGAGAGACGCGAGGCTCGCCCTCAGCGTGAGTCGCGGTACCAGCGCCAACCTCGCCCGCACCCAGGCCGCGCTTGGCGAGCTGGAGCGGGTGCTTCAGCCGCTCGGAACGCCGGTCGTGCAAATGTCTTGGGAGGTTCGGGCGACGACCCCTGAAGCCGCCTCGATGCTACAATATCTAGCGTCACTGGCGAAGCGGTTGCGCGCCGGGGAGCCCGCTGTGGTCGCCGGCCTCGATTTCGGCGACCTTACTCCGCTCTACGCCAAGAAGCTCAAGTCCTTCATCCTAACCTCCAAATACCCATTCTACCCTAGCTTCGGCACTCTACTTCGCGACGTCGTCTCGGCAACGCCTCGTGCGGCGATCTTCGCCCCGAAGAACGCACAATCGGGCCTCGACGCCGCGCGGGCCACGCCCGGCTATTCACCAGGTGGTCCCCTGTTTCGCAAGGGGGACATCCGCTTCGATCTGGCTGCGAATGCGCCATCGATGATCTACCATATCGACCAGGAGTTGCTCATCTTCGAGACCGTCTGGAAGCCGAACGATTGGATAGACCTGACGGGAGATGTAGTCTCAATCCCCGACTTGGAGAAATCAGTTCTAGTGTTCGACTCAGGCGCGCCGAGTTCGCGTGCCGGGCCCCGACGGGAGCTTCGGCGGCTGGTCCAGCCGTCAAGCCTAATTATATCCGCTAACGGCCGCCGCTGGGTGCTGAAGAGCGAGCGCTTTCGGCGGGTTCAGACGGAGGACGGCTATGCGCTTTTTGTCGTCGATGAACTCGGCAAGCCGGGTTTCCAGTTCGGTTCAGCTAGCGGTTTTGTACCGTCGCGGCCGACAGGCGAGAGCGCGGAGCTGGACGCCCCTGAGCCTACAACCAAGGTTCCGGCAACGAACAGCTAGATGGTGAGGGCCGCGAACGTAACTAGGAACGTCCTGCGCAGCAGCCCGCTTGGCCGGGGCGGTAAAAGCCGCCGCGATCGTGCCGGCACCTAGGGACCATCGCTTCGGCGCCGCGCACCCGCGCAGGCGGGACATTTGAATGCCTACTGCCGTGAACTGAGCGCAGCTATCAACAACTGCATGTGGCGCAAAGCGGTCGCTCGGAGCACCTAACTCTTAATCAGCGGGTCCTAGGTTCGAGCCCTAGTGCGTCCACCACCTTTTCAATGACTTAGCAGCCCCCTCTCCTCCTGCCGAAAATCAAAAGGTAGCAGGCTAGGTAGCGAGCGATATGGGACGAGCTGAGACCTTATGGCGGCAAACGGGAGTCGCGTTCGGCCCCCGGTCCCCCCTCGACCCACCGCCTGCGATAATAATAGGCGCTTCTCAGTCTGCCGACCGGCGCTAGTTGCACGCATATCGGGGCGCCACTCCTTCGCGTCGGGTGGACAGACCTTGCGACAGCCTCGACCGCTAACGTGCAACGGCCAGGGAAGGAAGGTAGTGAGACACCTCTCGAAGGATGAGCAACTCCTGGTGCAGACGTGCTCGAGAGAGCGCCACGTACGCGTGGGCCTTCAGGTCGAGGACGACCGTCGGGATGTAACTGATGATGCCGTCATACTCCAAGCCTTTCACCGACGCGGCGCTGTGTAGCGGCAGCGATAACCCATCAATCCGGTTCCCTACAGCCGTCAGGCGAACGTCGGGACACTTGGGCAGCTGTTCGGCCCAGCGTCCATCGCTGAAGAAGAAAGCGATCGCCAAGGGTGAGTTAGAGCCGGCCACTTCAAGCTGGTCGCCGGCAATGCTGAAGGAAACCAGTCCTTCCACATCAGGCAGCTTCAACTTGTAGTGGGCTAGATATGATCGAGCCCAGCGGCCGATCGCCTCGATGTCACTGTCGAGCGGATACGGGGCATCGGAGAGAGTCGGAAACGCGAATCTAGGCTGAGGTGATGAGGGCGCCTTGGTCCGCGTCCTGAGCGTGACAAGGCGCGGAATAATGGCCTTCACCGCCTGCTGCCACGACCATCTGGGCAAGACGGGAATGAGGCGCCCCGCAAGCCCGCTATCCCGAGGATCGACAACCTCCGTTGCGACGACGGCTGCCCGGTCGATCAGGCCAGCATGAAAAATCGACGAGACTGCCGACGTTAGGGCGTCAATTTCGCCGCCTTTTTCGAAGGAGGTGATCCGCATTGTCCCGCCGGCAAGCTCCGGTCGGATCACCATAGGAATTCGACTGACCTTGCAAACCGCGTCTGCGATCTCGCTTGAATTCCGGACGTTGCAGGAAAGGGTGTGTGACAAATCCACCGACGGGTACGTCTGGCGAAGAGGTAGGAGAGCTTGGTCATTGTCGAAGAAGAGGTACAGGAAGCCGGAGGCATCTAGCGCCGCCTCCACGACAAGCCACCAGTCTTCGCTGAAGTCCTGCGCCTCATCGACGATAATCGCGTCAAACTTCGCACCACCCGCCGCTAACTCAAATGCTTGATCCAAGTCGTCTGCGGAAACATCGTCATAGTGGTTCCAAACAACCTGCTCCTCATCCACCGATAGTAGGAGGCGAACAAGTCTACCGAACGTAGAGACTTGCACGTCAGTATATACGAGCGCGTCCGCAATGACGTCTGAGAGGTATGGGTTATGACAAAGGAGCAGCACCCGCAACCCTGCCTTGTCCAGCCTCGTCGCCTTCTCCAGGGCTAGCACAGTTTTTCCTGAACCGGCGCAGCCGGAAATCGCAACGCGGCGGTGTGCTTTCAGCGTGTCGAGCACTGCTTTTTGCTCCTCCGTTGCCCTCTCTATTCGTTTTCCTAGCAGCGCGAGTCCTGCAACAAGTGCCGGACTGAGCACTTCGCTGTCCACCGCAGTATCGGCCGGGCAACCCATGAGCCACTCTAGAATGAACAACAGATCGTCTGCGCTACGCTCGCTGTCATATTCGTCTAGTTCCGCCCCATGGTGGGCGGCGAGGTTGCCAAACATCCGGATCGAATCCATTCGCGCACGTATGCGACCGTGAATAGCTTTGCCCGCCTCCAGTTGAGCAATGTGAGTGCCAACCTTGTCGCCGCTTAGGTCAATTCGCCGATCTCGCGCTATTCGGGCGACGATCGCTTCGAGCGCGCTTCGCGAAAGCAGAAGCGACTGTCGCGGATCGCGGTGCGCGTAGACAAAGCACATGGTCAGGTCGTTCTCGGCGCTTGGTATTAGATTGCGCACCCGATGCTGAATGTCGCTCCAGCGTCCATAGAGGCTCGTCACTGGCGCTCGCCCTCCGCAGATGCCGGCATGTTTAATAAGCGCTGTCAGATCCGTATAGGGGATTTTGGGCGGTGCACGAACCATGTGGATCCACCTCCTGGCAGACTTGTCCTCGTGAAACGAGTAACGGGACTTCTAAGCTTGGGGTCGCAGGTTCGAATCCTGCCGGGCGCGCCAGTTTTCCGCCATTTTTTTGTTACCTAAATCTGCGCCAGGTAACGCATAGGTAACAGCCGAGCGGGATATGGTGACATCTCGCGGCACCACGTGGGACGAGGGGCGGGCTGTGCCGGCCGCTTTTGGCCGCGAGGGGACAGTCCGCTTCAGGTTTCGAAACGTTGAAACCCGCCGTCCTTGGTGGTGTTCAATCAACGATTACGCCGCTCTCCCGCACTTGCGAGATCGGTCGTGCTGGACGAGGTTATTCCTATTGCATGCTCATGTTGCGCACGAGGAGGAACCTATGCAAGCCGAAGAGTGCGTATGAGGACTTCGACCGGCGCTCACTCCCCATAAAGGCTAGGTGTCGGCAGGCTCGGCAGGCGCAATAGCGCTTGGTCTTAGGGACGAGAGCGCGACGGGCTCCGCAATATGGCTCGTCGTGGCGTTGTTCGCGCTTTGCTTCTGGTATCTCGAGACCAGGTGGAAGACTTTTTCAGTATGCGCTTCATCTTCGGATTATGGAACTTGAGGCGCACTTCAGGGGCGAGGCCCTCGTCGCCGAGCCCTTGCAGATCTTCGCAAAGTGGTTTTGAGGGGCACACCAACGCGAAACGGTTCCGGCAGTTCGCCCGCGCGGGCCTGCAGGACTTCGTTATGCTGCCGTACGTACTGATCCTCGCTGCATGCGTCGTGCTCTACGCGAGGATTCCATAAGTCGCTAAATGGCGGCGCCTTGTTTATTCCAGTTGCCCGACGGAAGGCGAGGCGATCACACTAAGTCGTGTGGATTACAACTGCACTGTCGCACGTTGCAGGCGTTGGCGGTTGGCTTGCAACCGAGCTTCATGCCCGTATCATTATCGGCTCCGCATCACCCGCGGAGCCGGTCTGGTGGATGAGCCCGATTATCTAACCTTTTATTATTTTTGGCCCTTCGCCTTTGTTTTTGTCCCCACCGCCTTTGTCGCCACCGCCTTTGTCGCCGCCGCCTTTGTCGCCGCCGCCTTTGTCACCGCCACCTTTGTCACCGCCACCTTTGTCACCGCCGCCTTTGTCACCGCCGCCTTTGTCACCGCCGCCGGTGTCCTTCGGACCACTGTCTGCTTTATCTCGCATTCGATCTGCGCGATCTGTTGCCCGAGCTTCTGCTGCTCCCGCGCTCCCTCGTTCCGTATCTTTGGTAGCGGCGGGTGTTGGTGCTGGCACTGGTGCCGGGGCTGGTGCCGGAGCTTCGTAGGAAGGTGGTTGGGGCGGAGCCCACGGCTCGTTTGGGTTGTGCCCCATCACGTAAGCACGTTGCGCATTTAACGCGGTCAAGTTGGTATCAATATTTCGAAGCGCTTCGGCGTGGTGGGGTGAAAAGAACGGGTCGCCGATTATGATGGTTCTGCTTCGTTGGTTCGCGGCAATCTCAGCCTCGATTTGTGGTAGAGACCTCATCGACTGAATATATGTCGGTGCCCAACTGGGAATGTCTGGCGGGCTACCCGACATGAGGCTTGGCATCAGGTCCATCAGAAGACTGGTGGTAAAGGTGGTAGCGTATCCCGCAACTTCGATTAGGTGATCGATGAAGTCACCCCACGCTTGTTCCTGTAGCGCTTCTGGGAGCGCGCCCAACATTTGATCTATCTGTTCGTCTTCGACCGCCTCAGCGTAGCTACGCTCGTGAGCATCGTCCTTCACAGTCGGAATGGGCGTTGGCAATCGAGCCGGGTCGTCGAGTGCGGCTGGTCTTTGAGTAAGCTCCACATCGCCAATTTCGCCGCCTTCCTTCAGCGTGTGGTAAGCAGCTAAGTAAGCCGTTTGCACGGCCCAACACAACGGCGCCGCCTTTGCTCGTTGCCGATCAGCTTCCGTAACCTCGCCTGCCATAACGTGCGCTCCAAGTGAGGCGCCGAGACTACGCTCAAACAAGGTCGAAAACCATAGCGGCATAGTCCCATCATTTGCGAAGTCCTGAGGAGCAGGATGCTGCTGCCGCATAGGCCGCAGACGGGGTGCCCGCCAATTGCGATAACCCTCAGCCAAACATAGACGTTATTGCTCCCCGCCGAGCCAAGGCTCTAGTTGAACTGGTCCGTTTAAGGGTAAGTGCGCATTGCCGTTGAACGTCGAAAGTTGGCGCAAAGCGGCCACTGTCATAGCAGCTTTACGCTGCTCCTCTGAGGAGCCTAAACTTGGGTTCGCGGGAGGTCGCCGAACATCGTCAGCTAAGCACATGAACTTGCGTGGGAAAACAAGCTCGCCTTTCGCGCGCCCCCACATTCGTCCCCACGCGCAGCGTCGGCTTGAATGGGCCTGAGTTGGCCATCCTGGGAATCATCTGCGGCTGGTGCTTCGAACAGGCAGCCCTATCATTCCTAAAACGAGAGGCTCACCTGGATCGCGAGCAGGATGATACCAATGGCGTTGGGGCAGCGGTGAAGGCTGATCTCGATGGTCGACGACCGGGCCACTAATCGCCTCGTAGAGGTGAGGGACTCTCTGACCAGGACGGCGCTTTCCGCTTCTCCCCCTGAGGCACAAGTTGTAAATCCCCAAGCGTGACAGCCCGGCCTGAAGGTTGTTTACAAAATCAATTTCCGGATTTTTCGAAGGCGGGACGCTTGCACTTATATGCGCATTCTGCCCGCGGGGAGAGAACATGACTGAACAGAGAAGCGGCGCCTCGCTGCCAGTCACCTATATCGACCGGTGGCGGCGCTTCATCTCCGAAGACGCGCTCGATAGCGTCCCGATGGAGGAGATCGTCGCGGCGGTCCAGGACCTGGGACCGTATGCTGATCCCCGGGTCCTGAACCCGTTGATGCTGCATATCACGGATGCGTTGACCCGGCTCCTGCGCAAGCGGGTGTGGCGCAGCCACCCCAATGAGGGCATCGACATTATCGAGCGCGCGCACGAGGCCATCATCGGCGCGGTGCTCCAGCCGCAGTCGGCGGACGGGAAGGCGCTGCGGGAATGCTTCGAGGCCCGAGTGGCGCTGCGGCTGAAAGATGCCATCCGCGCCGAACGGCAGAATGCCCGCCGCCACCCGAGCGCGAACGAAGACGGCGACAGCCGGCCGCTTCCGGCGCCGGATGCCGGATACGGCAGCCACGTCGTGATGGAGGAGCACGCCCATGTCGAGGCGCTGATCGCGATGATCGACGACCATCGCAAGCGCCTCGCATGGCGGCTGCACATGGAGGGCGTGCCGATCGACTCGAAGAAGGTGAAGGGAACCATTGCACAGGCGACGGGGGTGAGCGGGCGGCAGGTCCAGGACTGGCTGGACGAGGTGAAGGAATTCTTGAAATCGAAGATGGGAGACCGGGCATGAACAACGAGATGATCGCTGCCCGCCGGGATGAGGTACTGTTCGAGTTTCATCGGCAGTGCCAGCGCCCCACCGCGGAGCAGATCGTGGATTGGGCGCAGCGCTACCCCGAGTTTGCGGATGATATCCGCGAACATGCGGCAGCGCGGCTGGATTGGATTGCGATGGAGCGACTTCCGGCAATCGAGCCGGACGAGGACCTGATTGCGCGGGGGCGCAGCCGAGCGCTCAACGCGATCCATAATGCACAGGCCGCGGCGCAAGCGGAAGCGGCCGGAGAGGCTGCGACCTTTCAGGCGTTAATGCAAAGCGCCGGTAAGAACGTCGCGGGCTTGGCGCGCGAGCTCGATATCGAACGCGGCGTCATCGCCGACTTCACAGCGGGACGCATGCTGCCGCCGCTCGGGCACCGTTTCGCCGACGGTCTGGCGAGCGCCTTGCAAACCAGTGTCGCTGCCATCCAAATCGCCTTGAGCCGAGCGAGCCAAACACCCCGCCTGGGGCACGCGAAAGCGACGCGCACACCGACGATCATACAGCGGCCTTACGCGGATATCGTCCGCAGTAGCGGCATGAGCGACGAACGAAAATCCTACTGGCTGGACGAAGATTGATGGACGCTTGGGCAGATATTCGACTCGTCGCGCGCGAGACCCATACGGAGGCCTTGGAGCGGGCCGATGGCGACCGCACCGCCTCGGCATTGATCGCGGCGGCGCTCGCTCCGCACGATCTGCAAATTCGACATTTCAAGGCGCGCGAAGTCGCTGACGAATCCGTACTCGGCTTTCTTGAGCGGGAGTCACTGCTGGTCAACGTTCGTCGTGGCCAAGCCGCGGCTGACGAGGCAGCGGTGGTCGCGCACGAAATCGGCCATTTCCACTTGCATCTCGATCCGCGCAGCGAGGTCACCACGGTCGCGCAGGGAATCGGCGGCGATCCGGTCGAAAGTGGTGCTGGTCGCGTTGAGGGCTATTCGGCTCGTGAGCGCAAAGAGGTCCAGGCCGACATTTTTGCGGGCGAGTTTCTTTGTCCGTCCGATTGGTTGCGGGAGCAAGTGGTGGACGCCAATCGCAAGCCTTCGCAGATAGCGCTGGAGCTCGGCGTGCCGCCTTCGATGGTGCTGCACCAGGCGATTCGTGCCCTCCTGCTGCCGCCCTTGCGCGCGCCCGATGCGGGCGAAGCGACTGCGGCCGTGGTGCTCGATGCGAGCCAGGACGAGGCCGCCAACTGGAAGACCGGTCCGCTCCTCGTGGAGGCCGGACCCGGCACCGGCAAGACGCGGACGCTGGTGCACCGGATCGCCAGCCTTTTGAAAGAGGGGGCACTTCCCGGTTCCATTCTGGCGCTCACCTTCTCCAAGAAGGCAGCCGAGGAAATGCGTGAGCGGCTGTCCAAGAGCGACCGCAACGCGGCGATCGAGATGTGGGTCGGCACCTTCCACGCTTTCGGGCTGGAGATGGTGACGAAGTGGCCAAGCCGCCTGCAGCGCACCGAAAAGGTGCGAATCTTGGATGAAACCGGCTCCCTCGCCCTACTGGAGCGTAATCTCCAGCGGCTGCCCCTGCGTCATTACCAGAATCTGTACGAGCCAGCCTTCGAACTGGTCCATGTCGTTAAAGCAATCGGGCGCTGCAAGGACGAGCTGATTGGCTGGGAAGAGTATCTTGCGGAGGCGAACGCCGCCTTGGCGGCGGCTCCGGACGAGGAGCGGGAGAACGCCGAAAAGGCGGTCGAGATCGGCGAAATCTATCGTGTCTATGAAGAAGCGCTGATAGCGGAGGATGCCGTCGATTTCGGCGATCTGGTGCGGCTGCCGATCCAGCTGCTTGCCGACGATGATGTCCGGGAGGCGTACCAAGGCCGGTTCGAGCATATCCTAGTCGACGAGTACCAGGACGTGAATTTTGCCAGCGCCCAATTGCTGCGGGCCGTAGCCGGAAGCTGCGACGACGTCTGGGTCGTTTGCGACCAGCGGCAATCCATCTACCGATTCCGAGGCGCCAAACCGGAGAACGTGGCTCGTTTCGAGCAGGAATTCGGCGGCACACGCCGCTCGCTCGGCCACAACTACCGCTCCGGGGGACCGGTCGTGCGCGCCTTCGCTGAATTTTCTCGTCACATGGGCGTAGGGTCCGGCGGTGGCTGTGCCTGGGAAGCCCAGCGAGGCGAAGTGGGCGAGATTTCGCTATCGATCTCTTCAACCGTGGCTGGTGAGGCGGGCGTCATTCGTGATACGATCGAGACGCTGCGTGCCAATGGCATCGACTATCGCGACCAATGCATTCTGGCACGCAGCCACCTCACACTCGCTCGTATCACGGACACGCTGGAGCGGCTGGGCGTGCCGCTGCTTTACTTGGGCGATCTGTTCGAGCGCGACGAGATCCGCGATCTGCTGTCCCTGGTCGCGCTCGACGCCGAGTTCGGCGGGATCGGGTTGGTGCGGGTGGCACAGCTGCCGGAATACGGCGCTTCGCGCCAGGACACGGTGCGGGTGCTCAGCTGGGCGCAGGAACAGGAGCTGAGCGTCTTCGAGGCGTTGGCCCGAACCGACGAGGTCGAGGGTCTTACCCCTGCCGGTCACCTAGGCTTGGCGCGTTTGGGTGAACAGCTCGCCGGGATGGGCCGGGAGACCTCGCCTTGGACTTTGCTGACCACCTGGCTTTTCGAGCGCAGCGATTACTTGCGACCTCTGTTGCTCGCGAACGATCCAAAGTCGCAGCAACGACTGATCGCGATCTATCAATTGCTCAAAGTATGCGGCGAGCATTTGGCGATGGGCGATACCAGCCGCCGCCGGTTCCTAGAACGCGTGCGGCGGATCGAGGCGCTTAATCAGGACACAGCGTATCGGGCCATCGCCTCCGAGGCGAGCGATTTTGATGCCGTTCGGGTGATGACGATCCACGGCAGCAAGGGCCTGGAGTTTCGCGCCGTCCATCTGCCTGGGTTGGCGACCACCTACATGCCGGCAAACCGGCAATGGAATCGTTGCCCGCCTCCGCCGGCGCTGGCGCAGCTCGCCAGTCAAAAGGAAGATCATGAAGCGGAGGAGGAGTGCCTGTTCTTCGTCGCGCTCTCTCGCGCCCGCGACTATCTGTGCCTCAGCCGTGCCGAGCGATACACGGCCAAGCGTAACTCCAGCGAATCGCGCTTCCTCGCGATCGTCGCGCCCGGCCTGCAGCCGAAACGCAGCGACGGAGAATTGCCGTTGCCGCAGGTGGAGCCGGTGTGGCGGCCGATGGCGCCGCGCGACTCTTATTCGGAGCGCGAACTCGACGTCTATTTGCGCTGCCCGGCCCGTTACGATTATGAGATCACCGACGGGCTACGGGGTGGGGGCGACGCGTCGGCGTATCTGCGGTTCCATCGCTGCGTCTATCGCACCCTTGGCTGGCTGGAGACCCAGGCCACCGAGGCTCAACCCGCGGACCTGGCAGCGGCGCAGGCCGAGCTGGCCCGTCAATGGGAGACGGCTGGGCCGCTCGACCACGGGTTCGAGCCGTATTACCGCGCGATCGCCGGGGAGATGGTTGGAGCCATCGCGGCCCTGATTCTTAGCGAACAAGGCAGCTATGACCGCGAGGAATGGTCCGTGGCGCTTGACGGACGACAGGTCACCTTCACGCCGGACCGCGTAATTTTGGAGCGAGACGGCAGCGTGCGGGTGCAGCGGGTCCGCACAGGTCGGAAGACGAAATCGGAGCCGGATAACCGCATCTATGCGCTCATCCGCCGCGGGGCCGCGCAGCGCTATCCGGGGCGGCCGCTGATCGTGGAAACGTTCTACCCGTCCACCAGCGAGGCGGTCGCGCTGTCTCCGAACAAGAACGACGAGAAGCTGCTGAAGGAATATCGCGAGGCGATTGCCGGGATCGAGGGCAGCGCGTTTGCGCCCGACCCGGACGGCCGAAAATGTCCCAACTGCCAATGTTACTTCATCTGCGGCGTCTGAGCGCGCCGGGGCCGGACTGACGCCAGCCGCCACTTCCGGTTTTTTGGTTCAGCCTCCGCTTCCCTTTCAAGGCCAGCAATTCGGCCGGGAAGGAGCAGATAATGACCGAAGTTTCCGTGTTTCTCCAGCAGGACGGCAGCGAGCAGCTGATCGAGGCCGAACTGTCCGCGACCCTGACGGGCGCGCAGCTCTATGCGGCCGTGGCCAAGGCCGGCGCCGAGACCGACGACGCGACGTTCGTCTTCCTCGGCGAGGCCGACGATCCCGTTCAGCGCAAGGGCAAGCAGTCGCTGACCCTGACCGACGGAATGCTGGTCCATGTGACCCGCTGCCGCAAGGTGAAGGTCACGGTGCATTTCCTCCACCGCACGGTCGAGGACCATGTCTCGCCCGGCACCCGCGTCCGCACCATCAAGGCCTGGGCGGCGGGCGAAATCCCGCTTGAGTCGCAGGACGCCGCCGAGCACGTGCTGGAGATCTGCGACAGCAAGACGCGGCCCGTGACCGACGCGAGCCTTCAGCAGCTCACCGAGGGCAAGCGCTGCGCCGTCTGCTTCAACCTCGTCCCCGACAAGCGGGTGGAGGGCTGAGCCGATGAACGACCCTGCCCCTCCGGGACGGCTGCTGCTCGAACAGGACCTCGCCGCGCCGGAGTTTCGGCTCGGCGAGGTCGAGGGGCGGTGGCGGCGGGTCGGCCTCAACTGGCCCTACCTGACGATGACGGTTCGGGCCGCCGAGCGGCCGAGTGGGCCGGAACAATTCGGCTTCCGCTTCGAATGTTCGGGCTACCGGCAGTCACCGGCCACGGCCCGGCCCTGGGACTTGGCAAACGACGCACCCCTTCCGGCGTCGCAATGGCCGGCGGGCAGGAGCATCGTGAAGTCGGTGTTCCGCCCAGACTGGAAGTCAGGGACTCTCTACATCCCCTGCGACCGGGTGTCCTTGGAGGGGCATCCGGATTGGTACCACCAGCATCCCCACCGGCTCTGGCAGCCGAAGCGGGGGATCATCTGCTACCTGGAACAGATTTATGAGCTTCTCAATCAAAGCGATTATACGGGCGTTCTCGGCGCCTAGGCATCGGCTCAGCTGCAGCCGCAGCCGCTGGAACCACATCATGCGCGAGCTCGCTCGGCGGGGCCAAGGCCGACACGAGGCCGGGGTTTTCCTGCTCGGCCATGTGCGGGGCGGCCGCCGGGAAGTGACGTCGGAAATCTATTACGACGAGCTCGACCCGAACGCTTATGCGAGCGGAGTGTGCATCCTCCACGCGGCGGCCTTCTCTAAGCTGTGGGGTATCTGCCGGGAACGGGGTGTGACGGTGGTCGGCGACATTCATACCCATCCCGGTCGTGCCGGACAAAGCGAAGCGGATCGCACCAATCCGATGGTCGCAGTTTCGGGCCATGTCGGGATCATCGTCCCGAACTTCGCCGCCGCGCCGGTGCCCCAGAAAGGGCTTGGTATCTACGAGTATCGCGGCGGTCATCGCTGGTTCGACCGATCGCCGCAGAAGGCGCCCGGGTATCTTTATGTCGGGATTTGGGGCTGAGCCATGCGCGAAATCGACCACACCACCCTCCACCGCACCGCCAAATATTTCATGGATAGCGGCCGCGCCGAAAGTCCCGAGGAAGCGCTGCGCCTGCTCCAGTCGTTCGGTCTGTCGATCGCGATCGGCGCCGAGGCGGCCGCCAGCTACGAAGGCCAGGTGGCGTTGCTGACGCTGGTCAACCTCGCCCGACGGACCTTTCTTGCCGGAGTCGAGGTGGTGGGGCTGCCGGACACGCCGAGGATCGCACCGCTTGCCGACGCCACCGGCCTGCGCGAAGCCGTGGCCGAGCTCGGAGGGTGCGTTTCCGCCACTGCTCACCGACAATGGCCGGTGGCGGTCATTGGTGATGCTGCCGTCCCAGCGGACGGAGTGGGTTGGCGTCTGAGCTGGGACGGCTGGCGCGGTGGGGTAGTACCGCTGCGCGAGCAGGCCCCTTTCCTATCTCCGGCCACGATGGCTCTAGCGCCGGCGATGGCGGCCGCGGCCTGTACGGCCGAGCTATTCGCCTATCATGCCGGCGATCATCCCTTGGCCGGGAAGCGCCGTGCTGGCTTCTCGCTTTGGCGGCCTGGGTCGGACTGGACGAGGCCTGATGCCGACGAGCCCACGCTCGCCTATCTGCCTTCACGCCTATGGCTGATCGGCCTCGGCAATCTTGGCCAGGCCTATAGCTGGCTGCTCGCCTGCCTGCCTTACCGGGATCCCAGCCAAGTCGAATTGATGCTGCAGGATTTCGACCGCATGGCGGTCTCGAACGACAGCACCTCCGTTCTGGCACGGATCGAAGCAGCCGAGCGGATGAAGACCCGTTGGGTTGCCGACTGGCTGGAGCGGCGCGGCTTCCGTACAGCGCTCGAGGAGCGGCGATTCGGGCCTTGGACGCAGCGTCAGGATTGGGAGCCGGGTGTCGGCCTCTGCGGCGTCGATAACGCGCTCGCCCGCGCCTCCCTAGAGAAGGTGGGTTTCGAACTGGTGGTGGAATCGGGCCTGGGCGGCGGACCGCACGGCTTCCGCAATTTCTCGCTGCACAGTTTTCCCAGCTCGCGGCGCGCAGAGGATATCTGGTCACTTTCCGCCGCGGCCGCGCCGGACCTGTCCGACCTGCCCGCCTATGCGGGATTGCGCAAAAGGGGCATGGATCAGTGTGGCTTGGGCCAGCTTGCCTCGCGCACGGTCGGAGTGCCCTTCGTCGGGCTGATCGCAGGCGGGTTCGTCTTTGCCGAGCTGCTGCGGCGCCTGCATGGCGGCCAAGCCTATCAAGTGGTGGCCGGTTCGGCCGCTTCGCTTGGCGATATCGAGGCTTCGCCTTTCGACTCAGATCCGTACGGATTCGGCTACGTGGAGGCTAAAGATTCGATTGGGAAATTGGCGTGAGCGGAGCAGAAGAGAAGCGGGATTCGATCTACGACCTCCGCGACGAGCTGAGGCTGTTGTGGGAGGGGCGCGACTCCTGGAAATCCATCGCGAAGTTCGACATGCTGCGCCATGTGGTGCGAGATTGCTTTGAGTCCGGCGGCCTGTTCTTTAGCGAGCGCCTCGGAGGGACCGCGCATGTCGCGGTCCCGTTCACGGCGGAAACGATGCCGATACAAATTTCAGACTGACGAAAGTCGTATAGGCTCAGAGGGAAAGGGGGCAGCGTGGTCAAAATACTGCACACCAGCGACTGGCACTTGGGGCGCCAGTTCCAAGGGCTATCACTCTATGACGATCATGCGACCGTCCTTGACCAGGTGCTTGCAGCGGTGGAGGCGCATCGGCCAGACGTGCTTATAATAGCCGGCGACGTCTTCGATCGTGCGTCGCCGCCAAATTGGGCAGTTCGCCAGTTTAACGAATTCGTCGGTCGCTGCCGGAGCAGAAGCGCAGCCGCTATTGTCATCATTGCCGGCAATCACGATTCCGCAGACCGGATAGGCTCGATGAGCGTCTTCGCCGCTGCTGAAGGCGCTGTCCTCGTCCGCGGGCCGCTCCACGTAGAAGAGCGCCCCCTCATCGTTTTCGACAACGCGGGACCCGTCGCCGTCTCTGCTCTTCCCTTCGGCTACGAATACGCCGCACGCGAGTGTTTCGGCCGAGACGACATAGACTGCCCTGCCGAGGTGCTGGCCGCTCAAGTCGCCGCCGCGCGTGCCTACGTGCCTGATGGAGCTAGGTGGGTCGTGGTCGCCCACGCTTTCGTTGAAGGCGCACAAATTTCTGAAAGCGAGCGGCCGCTCGGCCGTGCCGTTGGCGGGATCGAGACGATCCCTTCGTCGCTATTCGAAGGTGCGCATTACGTTGCCCTCGGCCACCTCCACCGCCCTCAAACGGTCGGCGCCAATCACATTCGCTATTCCGGCGCGCCGCTGGCGTTCGGCTTCGACGAGGCTGGTCAGGAGAAGTCGATGAGCCTCGTGGAGCTGCACGGCGACGGCTCAACCTCAGTCGAATTGATCAAGTTCGTGCCGCGACGACAAGTTCGGCGGCTAAGGGGACTTCTGTCAGAGCTGATTGCGGCCCCAGAGCCGTGCCTCGACATCGTGAAGGTCGTGCTCACGGATCCGCAGCCGATGATTGAGCCGATGAAGCGGATCCGCGAAGTTTATCCGAACGCCGTCCAACTCAGCTACGAATGGGACACAGCTGTTGCAGCCGGCACTGGGCCTCAACTCACCCCGCGACTTCAGTCCCCGGCTGAGGTTGTCACCGGCTTCCTCGAGCAGGTCCGCGGTGATCCGATCAGCCTGGCAGAGGCAGAGCTCGTCGCGGCTCGCCTCGAAGTGCTTGCCGCGGAGGCGGATGCCGCATGAAGCCGCTTAAGCTCGTCCTCCAGGCCTTCGGACCCTATGCCAGCCGTGAGGAAGTGGACTTCCGTGACGCCGTGGCGGCGGGACTGTTTGGCATTTATGGTCCGACCGGCTCCGGAAAATCCTCCATCTTCAGCGCGATGACGTTCGCGCTGTTCGGCGAGTCCGCCAAGGATGAGCAGCGGATCGCGACCCTTCGTTCAGATCATGCCCCACCGGAACTCCTGACAGAGGTCGAGTTCCTGTTCGAGCTCGCCGACAAGACATTTTATGTCCGGCGCCGCCCAGATCAAATGCGTCCCAAAGCACGCGGCGTGGGTGAGACTGAAGAGAAGCACTGCGCATGGCTATTCGACGTCACCGGGGTTCCCCTAGACGAAGTCACTCCGAACAACTGCGGTCGGTTAATTGCCGAGAAGAAGGTAGGCGACGTAGACCGAGCGGTTCGCGATCTCTTAGGCTATGGATCGACGCAGTTCCGACAAATCGTGCTCCTTCCGCAAGGCCGCTTCGAGAAGTTTCTCGCGGCCGGAAGCAGCGATCGCATGGCGATCCTGCGCGACCTGTTCGACGTGTCGCTTTACAGATCCCTTGCGGACAGATTCGTTGAGGACGCCAAGGCTGCTGACCTTGAGGTCAGTCAGGGGCGGGAGCTGTGTGGTCTGCGCCTCGCCGAGCAGGGCTTCGAAAGCTCCGAGGCGTTGCGGGAAGGTATCGCCGCTGCAGGGATGGAAGCCGACGCGCTCGATGGTTGTGCCGCCGCAGCCGAGACGGAGCACAGCCGGATGAGCGAAGCCTACGCGCGCGCGGAAGCGCTCGAAGCGCGCTTCGCTGAGGTGGAAGCGGCAGAGAGCGCGCTGGGCGGACTCGAAAGTCGATCGGACGAGATTGAGCGGCTCCGGACGCGAGTGGCGCAGCTTCGCGTGGCAGAAAGCCTGTCTGATTTCGACCGCGAATCCGGCGAGGCTAGCGCCGAGGCGGAGCGCTCCGCGTCTGCAACTCAAGTGGCGGCAGCTGAGGTGCAGAAGGCGGAAAACGCCCACTTGGCGGCGGAAAACGCGCTGCACGTAGAGATTGCCCGCGTGCCCGAGACTGAGCGGCTCCAGACGGAGCGAGACTCGGTGGCGCGGTATCGCGAAATCCTCTCTCGAGCCTCTAAACTCCGCGCCAGTGCAGACGCCGCCTTAGAGTGGTTGAACGAGACAAAGGTCGCGCTGAAGTGCGCAATGGAGCGCTATGAAAGGTGTAAGACGTTCCATCGAGACGCGGTCGAGCGTCTGGATACGGACAGAGCGAACGAGGCGCAGCGGAAGGTGTTCGCTGCTGAGCTCCAGAGTGCGACGTCCTTAGTCTCGGCCGCAAGGCAGTACGAGGCAGCCGCCAAGGCTGCGTCGGAATCGGAGGCAATGATTTCTTCTGCCGAGCAACGGCTCGCGGCGGCGACATCGGCTTGCCAGGTCGCCGAGCGGCACTACCAGGATTGTTCGGCGAGGCTCGCTGAAGCTCAGGCGCAACGGCTTGCCGAGATGCTTCAGGCCGGTGAACCTTGCCCCGTCTGCGGATCATGTGATCACCCGAAGCCCGCTTCGGGATCTGCCGCGGCCGGTGGGCTCGAGGGAGCTGCGAGGGCCGCGGAAGCGGCGTGGGCCAATGCTAGGAGGCGCGAGGCGGAGGAGCAAGCCACCACCGCCGGCGCGAAAAGCCGGCACGAGGAGCGGACCACGGCCGTCGCTAGGCTGGAGCGTCCTGCCGTCCCATTGGCGCGACTGGAAGCTGGAGCAGCCGCAATCGCCACGAGGCTGGAGGAATTGGGTGACCCAGTGGACCTCCAAGAACTCGACCAGGTTGCGGAGGAGCTCGAAGGCAAGGTTGCCGATGCAAATAACGACTTGGCTTCCGCACGTGACGCTGAGCAACAGGCGAGCCAGGAGTATGCGCTGGCAGCTCAGGAACTCGCTTTGGCATTGGACGGTGTACCGGAAGCCTTCCGCACGGCCGAAGCGGTCGAGCAGGAGGAGGCGCGCCTCGCCGAAGACATCTCGGCTCGCAATCAGGCGCTCGCCAGCGCGCGTGATACGGAAAGCACCACCCGCGCTGCCTTGGCCAGCGCACGAACTGCTCTCAATGCGGGGGAGAAGCGGCTCGCGGAGGTTCAAGCCCGGGCGCAACGGATGGCGGATCAACTTGACGAGCGCCTCGCCACTAGCGGTCTTTCGGCAGCTGAATATCGGCAGCTCAAGACGGGTCTGGCTGAAGTAGATGCTTTGGCCAAGCAATGTGAGACTTTCGACAGGGATCACAGCGCAGCACGCGGACGGGTGGAGCAAGTGAGGGCAGCGATCGGAACAAGCGGGCGCCCAGACCTAAGCGAACTCTCTCGCCTGAAGGCCGAGACGGAGTCGGCGGCCCGCTCATCCCGGCAGCTCGCTGCCGAGGCTCGAGCGCGGACCAAGGTCCTACAGACACTGGCTTCGGAATTGCGTGAGGCGCTCCAGCGCCTGGACGCGATTGAGGTGGAGACAGGGCCCCTGCGGGCGCTGGCGGCAGCATTCAAGGGCGAGAATCCGCTCCGGACGCCTTTGGAAACCTACGCGATCGGTGCATTGTTCGACCACGTGCTTACTTCAGCCAATCTTCGGTTCACGCCGATGACCGGAGGGCGTTACCGGCTCGAGCGGGACATTGAATCCGTGGGGGGACGGGGCAGACGCGGACTCGACGTCCGCGTCTACGATACCCACACCGGCCGCGCCCGCGAGATCTGCACCTTGTCCGGGGGTGAGACGTTTATCGCAGCCCTTTCACTGGCGCTCGGCCTCTCCGACGTTGTGGAGACGAGCCATGGGAAGATCCGGCTGAACACCATCTTCATCGACGAAGGCTTCGGCAGTCTTGACGCCGATGACGAGAGTGGGACGCTCGACCAAGTTTTGCAGGTGCTGCAAGAGATCGTCGGCAGGCACAGGGCAGTGGGGCTTATTTCACATGTTCCGCAGGTCCAGCAGGCGATTCCCAACGGATTTACAATCCGCAAGGAGCTCTGCGGAAGCTCTGTCGAGACAAGGGCGGCCTGAGCGAGACGTGCCGGCCTCCATCGCTCTTCGGCAAAGGGTTACCTGATGCGCGATATCACCGTGGCCCTGTGAGTGAGGCTAGCATCCGGCTCCCTCCGTCTCTCCTGCTGGCCTGACCAGCCGCAGCTTGGAATCCGAGGCTAGCCGGCGTCCCACGAGGTCGATGAAAGCCTGGTATCGCTTAAGCCCGAGCTGCCTCGTCTCATCATCGAACGGCGGCTGGTGCGCGACCATCGTAAGCTGATGGTGGACGAACGTGCCGAAGGCTTCGGCCAAGAGGTCGAGCCTATTCTCGAGCCGCTCCTGACCGCGGCTCATCCGGTCGAGCCTCACGCCGAACCTCAGGTCCAGTTCGTGACCGGCACGCCGCTCAAGTACGGCCTTCAGCCCTTCCGTCAGCACCGCTGTCTTCGACGAGCCGGACGTTGCGCAGAGCCGATCGAGAGCCTCCGACAGATCATCGGGCAGGTAGAATTGGTGGCGTGTCTTGAACGTCTTCATCGCAACGCCACTATGGAGGTGAGCCGCGTCGGGCCCAACGGCGTCTCCGTCGCACGAAGCGCACGGTCACCGCACGTGCCTCGGCTCACATGCCGATGCTGGGGCCTTGCCGCTCACGGCCGATGGTCCAGCTGATCCCGCCCCCGCGCACGACGCCGGAGATCTCACGGCCAATCTGCCGCTCCAGTACCGGCCGCCAGGGCACAAGGCTGAACTCAAGCGAGTGCTCGACCATCGCGAACTTCCGGTCCCCGACTTGGACGGGCCTGCGGCAGATCCCCTGCACGTGATCACCAACCTCGTGTTCGCGGAAGGCGCGTCCGCTCTCGCGTGCGATCTTCGCCGCGGCGGCGCTGAGCTCCCTCCGCTCAAGCCGCTCCACCAGATCGGACCTGAAGCGATAGTCCTCCCCCTCCACGTCGATCAACCGCTGAGCCGCCAGCCACTGCATCCGCCGGTCGATCGCTTTTCGAACCTCCGCCCCAAATCCTCGCCCGAGCTCCACCGGCTTCTCGGCGACGATCTCGCGATCTAGCCAGGTCGCCCCGTCTCGCTCCGGCAGAAGATCGAGCCGGTCGCCGCTGAGCAGCGCGACGGTCACCGGCATCCTCGCCCGAAGCCGCCGCTCGTGCGCCTCGACTCGCTCCAGGTGATCCGGCGGGATCTGCCAATAGCCATCGACCTCCCGCTCGACAGGAAGCCCGCTGCTGCGAAGTCCCTCCAGCCGGCGGAGATGCGCCGTTGCGAACGGCTCCGTCGCAGTAGGGTCCCGGAACCGGTGAAGCTCGACGCTGTACCAGCCCTTGCTGGCGCCGGCGATCGCCGCAATCGTCCGATCCACCTCCCGCACGCCCGCCTGTCGGGACTCGATCTGCACGATGGCTCCAGGCCGAGCATCGAGCGCGCTGGACCCTATGTCGACATAGTGGGTATGCCCATCAACCCCGTCCACGATGAGGTAACGCCGATCGGAATGCTCGTCCGCCAGACCCGAGGCGAGGAGCCGGCCGACTACCGGCCGCACATCCGGTGCGTCCGGATCGTAGATTGCCTGGTCCTGCGGCACCCGCGGCTGCATCGCCACGCGGAGAGCGTGGTTCATGGTCCGCACGATATCGCCGAGCCGGCCCATCTCCCGCAGCGTCGTCTCCAGCTCCGGATCGAGCTTCCAGCGGCCGCCGCGCTGCTCGCTCGCCAGTCCCATCCCCGAAAGCGTTCGCAGACGTGCCGTCCGCAGGTCCTGCTCGACCCAGCTGCCGCTCCGCGGATCGACCAGCCCCTCCGAGTCCATCGACCTGATCAGCCGCCGATCGATGCCGGTCAGCCGCTCCTGCTCGACCTCCCGAAGCTGCGAGCGAAGGATCTCCCGCTCGGTCCTTGGTCCCAGGTCGAGGTTGACCAGCTCGGCCGCGCGCTCGCGCAGCCCCTGGGTCAGGTACTCGCGGGCGATGATCAGGTCCTTGCCGCGGTCGTCTTTTCCACGAACGATTACGTGGCTGTGCGGATGGCCTGTGTTGAAGTGATCGACCGCTATCCAGTCGAGCTCGGTCCCAAGGTCCTTCTCCGCCTGGGCCATGAACCGCCGGACGAGCGGCTTCAGATCCTCGTATTCCGACCCATCCTCCGGCGCGACGATGAAGCGGAACTGGTGACGGTCTCCCTCGCCCCTCGCGACGAAGTCCTTGCCGTCCGCCCGATCCTCCCGCTCCGAGTAGAGCGCGCCCCGCTCCCCGTCGCGCGTGGTGCCGTCACGCTGCAGGTAGCGCATGTGCGCCGTCGCCCGCGCGAGACCCTTCCGGCCCAGCTTCACGATGCTGGCCTTCACCACCACGCGCCGCGCCGTACGCCCCCTGTACCTCGGCCCGCTTGAAAGCACGCGCCCGGCGCCGGCACCGCGGCCGATGCGGCTCCCGTCGAACTTCCGAGCGCCGCCACGTGCCTTCGATCCGCCCGCGAGTTGCGCCGCCTGGCGAACACGGTTGGCGAAGCGCTTGCCGCTCCCGCGGCCGCGATCGCCGATACGGCCGGGCCAGAGTTCGAAGTCGTCTTCCTGCGCCACGCAAGGATATGAGGCGAGGCTGAAGGCCGGCTTCAAGGTCCTCCATAACCCGCCGCAGAAAACCGCCACTTCTGGAGCAAATGGAGGCAGGCGCCCGTGCATGCCTCCGCAAAAAACGATGTGCAGACGCCACTTTCAGTGCCTCGGGGAGGGCCTGCTTTAATCTTGCCTTACCCTACCCTCTTCTGTCTCCCGCACCTTCCGAACGTACTGAGACCTCCTGAAACAACATACCGAAAGCTGAGCAGCGCCCCGCGGTTCTCTGCCGGAGCATGCAAATATGCTTTCTGGCTTGCTGCCACACCGGAATTTGCATCTGTTCTGGCGTTTGCAACCGAGCGAGACTAGGGGCGTCTCGACATCCAAAGTTCAGGAGAATGAAGTGTCCGACGATCAGACTTTGAACCCGGTCGAGCTTGCAACCGAGCTGACAATTGCCTGGCTCGGCAACCAGAACAACCGCGTCGCGGCCGAGGATGTGCCGCAGTTTCTGCGCACGATGCATGCGACCGTGACAGAGCTTGCCGGCGGAACTTCGAGCACTCCGGAAGCTCATGAAGAGGCTGCCCCAACGGAAGAGTTCACCCCCGCCGTCACGGCGCGCAAGTCTCTGGCGTCGAAGGATCACATCATCTCGATGATCGACGGCAAGCCCTACAAGACCCTGAAACGGCACCTTTCCGGGCATGGACTCACGCCCGAGGAGTATCGCCGCCGCTACAAGCTGAAGCCGGATTATCCGATGGTCGCGGAGAACTATTCCACGGCAAGACGGGACATGGCGAAGAAAATTGGCCTCGGTCAGAAGGGTCGCGCCGCCAAGGCCGGCGGCGGGCGAGGCCGCGGCAAAGCGCAAGTGTAGCCACGCTCCGTATCAGCGCCGCGATGGCGATTTCACGGCGAGTAAAACAATAGCCGGAGCGACGCTGCCGCGCCGCTCCGGCGAAAGAATTCGGAGCATTTACCGTGCCCGAAGAAGCTCGAATTCGGCCGCCGCACGGCGCTGAAATTGCTGCTTCCAGAGCAACTCGACTGCTGCTCCTTCTCCGTCGACCAGGCACATTGCGGCGTACCAGCGGCCGTCCAGCGCGCTCAAAATCGCGATCCGAGAAACCTCCCCTGATGCTTCTTCGTCGTCGAAGTCCCAGCCGATCTGTTGTCCTAGATACCGTTCCTGAACGCGCGCCTCCCACAGGAAGTCGACGGCTTCGGCCTCGATAATCCTCTCCGCAAGCACCGCCCCGAACTCCGCGCGGAGCGCATCAACGGCCCCATCGCAGTCCCGCCCGATCATCGAAATCATGTTCATCATCGCCTCCTCAGCATCGTCTTTCGATCGAAGACAGCGGCTTTGGGGCGGGCGGCGGAGCGGCGGTCAGGGACGCCGTAGGCGCCGCAAAGCGGGGCGTGGGGGAGCCGATTTGCGAAGCAAATTGGGGGGACCGCGCATCCTTGAGGGCTGCCCCGCCGCCCGCCACACTGGGTCTCTACGAGACGAGCCCCTCCCTCCGCAGCCTCTCCCCTCGCGCCAAGGATGCAACGTATCCGAGCCGCTCGGCGGCTAGTCGTCGCTGCTCCACGAATTGATAGAGCCCCGGCGGCCGCAGCCGCCGGGGCGATCGAGGGCCTCAGAACGGCACGTCGTCGTCCAGGTCGCCTTGCGGCCCGGAGCCGCCGGCAGCGCCGTTCTGGCGGGCGCGGCTGAGGAACTGGACGTCCTCGGCGATGATCTCGCAGCCGTAGCGCTCGACGCCTTCGCGGTCGGTCCAGCGGGTATAGTGGAGCCGTCCACGAACCGAGACGAGCATCCCCTTGGTCGCGTGCTGAGCGATGATCCGGCCGAGGCCGTTGAAGCAGGTGATGCGGTGCCACTCGGTGTCCTTGGCGGTAAAGCCGCTCGCATCCTTGAAGGTCTTGCCCTCGCTGTCGCGCTTCGGACGGCTTGTGCCGAGACTGAAGCTGGCGATGTCGGTGCCGCTGTTGGCCGTGCGGAGGTCGGGGTCGGCGCCCAAGTTGCCGACGAGAAGAACGGTGTTGGTCATCGAAAGTCTCCTGTCCTGTCGCCGGGACCACCCCGTCGACAGCCCGGACGAAGGCGCGCGCTAAGCGGCGGAACGCACCGGAGGCGCAGCCGCAGGGGAACCCCGGACCAAGGCCGGCGCGGGCAGCCCGAAGGGCAACACGGGCCGCAGGGCCGCGGGTTGCGAACCGCCGCAGCCGCGCCATAGGGCTGAGAAAGGAGATGGGTGTGGTCTGGCGGCAACCCAGGAGAACCGGTGACTAGATCCGCCTCGGGGCGGTTCTACAGCGCGCGCCTCGCGATTCGTTCAAGGCAGCGGAGCGGACGCTTCTCCCGCCTCAGCCTCTGCTCGTAGCCGGCCCAAACGCTCGCGCGAGACCTCCTCAACGATGTCGCGCAGCCGCCGAACCGAACCCGTCAAAGCCTCAAGATCGCTCGTTTCAATCGCGTAGCTGACGGAATAGCGAGCCTCGACATAGGCCCGCTTCAGCAGCTCGAACCGGCGGCGATCCTGCTTCGTGGCGCGGGGCCACGCCTCGATCAGCCTTGGCTCGTTGTCCTCTGCCAGAGAGCGCAGGAACTTGATGTTGTGGGACCGCGGAAAGTAGAACGTCCGCACCAGCAGGAAGCAGGCGTAGGCGCGCTCGGTAGCTTGATGGAGGGTGAAAGCGGCATCCTTCCACTTCTCCTTTTCGACGCAAAACTGGGCGATCTCGATCGCGTCATCCGCCTTCTTGAGCCAATCATTGTAGTAGGCGAGCGCCATCTCATAGGCATCGGCTGGAGACGCAGGCATCGGCACGGCCAGCTCATGCTGCGGCAGTTCGTACAGCGCTATACCGTCCCGGACGATATCGACCCAGAAATACTCTCCCCGCTTCAGCGCCTGATTCACCTCATCGATGGAATGGACGATGATGTTGACGAGGCGTCCGATCACTGGATCGCGCTGGATCTTGTCCTCGGCTATGTACCAATAGTCCGCTATCTCCGTCAGGTCCCGGTGGCTGACCACGACCAGGAGGTCGAAGTCCGACTGATAGCCATTCTCGGGCTCATCGACCCAATCATCCCGAGCGTAGCTGCCAAACAGGATGATCTTGTAAATCTTGCCGTTGCGCCGCCAGGGCTGCGTTGCCCGGGCAGTCACCTCGTCGAACTCGGACATGAGGATCTGCACGGCTCTCGCGAGTTCGCGCTGCTTTGCCGGCGGAAGATGATCGAGATCGGTTCGCATCAGGGTCGATCCTAAGAGGTTGGTGCGGCTCTGGCGAGGGCAATGCAGCCTGGGGCAATCAGAACCGGCGCTCCCACCAGCTTAGCTTCCGACCGTCCAGCTGCTTCGAAAGCTTGTAGATAGCTCGGGCCATGTGGCGTTCTACCCGACGCACGGTGAGCCCGGTGCGGCGGGCGATCTGGTCGTAAGACATGTCGTCCAGGCGGTGAGCCATGAAGATTTCCCGCTGCAGCTTGGGGATATTGAGCATGGCTTCCTCCATGCGGCGCAGAAGATCGGGATCGGGTGTGTCGGACATGGCGGCGTTCCTCTCCTAAGACGGAGGTCGGCTGCGCCCAAGCGACGTGCCTGTACCTCCGCAGCCGCGCCGCGGTCTCTCCTCTGGGGGCCTGTAGGCCGGACCGGCCAAGCCGGTCCGGCCGGGCGGGGCCTAGGCCGCCGCAGCCTCATGGGCCGCACGCTTCGGATGGGTGCCGAGCGGCCCGCGCCGATCAACGACGCTGACGCCCTGCTCCTTCGCCTGGATGACGAGCCGCTCGACGACACCGCTACCGGCGAACGCGACCACGAAGCGGGGCTTGAGCGAGAGAAACTGCTCGTTGCGGCGAAAGCCAGCGCGCTGGCCGAGGCGCCGGTCGAGAGAGAAGGTCAGCTGCGGTACCTTGCGCCGCTCGGCCCAGGAAGCTGCGAGCCGATCCACGCCCTTGGTGTCGCCGCCATGGACGAGTACCAGGTCGGCGACATGCTCGCGGACCTTGTCGAGCGTGTCCCAAACGTTGCCGGCAAACGCCTTCGCCTGCTCGTCGGTCGGGAACGAGAGGCGGCCGCCGGCAAAGACGACTGGGGTGCCTTCGGGCATGACTGCCTTGCGACGGCTCTCCGCCCGCGCCCGTAGGAAGTCGCGGCCGTCGACGACCGCCGACGTCAGCGCCGCGCCATGGTTGGCACGGGACCCGCCAGCTGGGCGCCAGCTATGGCCGGTCTCATTGAGGTAAAGGCGAGCCGCGGTCTCCCGGAGGCTCTCCAGCGCCAGCATGGCGGCCTCGGCGGCCTGCACGCGGGCGATCTCATTCTCGAGCTGGGAGGTGTGCACCTCCGAGCCGTCGCCCGAGGCGATGAGGCATCTGATCTCGTCGGTGGCACGATCGATCTGCCCGGAACGCTTCAGCGCTGCGCGGTGGAACAGGTTCACGAAGGCCCAGCCGAGCTCCTCCGCGTCATCCTCGAGTGCGGTGTCGGGGAAAAGCGCGAACAGGTCCGACCAGACCGCGACGAGCGTCTGCTCGGTGGCATCCGTATTCAGAGGATCGGTGCAGGGTGCCCGATCGAGCGTCGCTATGTTGAGGTGGCCGAGCTCGTGCGCGGCAAGCTGGGCGGCAAGAGTGGTTTGCATGATGGGCTCTCCTGTATGCGCCGGGGATCGGCGCCGGGAGCCCAAAGCGCCGGCACAGGCGGCGGACCGCACCGCCGCGCAAGCGGCGGGACACCCCGAAGCCGCGGCCGGCGCGGGCAGGCTGCCGCGAAGCGGCACGCCAACACGGGCCGCGGGCGAAGCGGGTTGCGGTCCACCACCGCCGGGGCAGGGCCTCTCCCGCGCCGAGGCCGGCACAGGTGGAGGCAGCGAGACTGCACTCCCACCGGCACTGCCTCGGCTGGGAGCTGATCCCGCTCAGGCTGCGAGCGCCTCGGGGCCCTCGACCGTCGCAGCGGCAACGGAGGTGCCCGACACCTCACCTCGCCCGAGCCGCAGGAGCAGCGAGGCCGCCTCCTCGGCCTTGGCCGCCACCGTGAGGATGGCCCTGCTGTCGGCCTTCAGCACCTTGAGCCAAGACGCGAGGTAGCTGGCGTGATGGTCGAGATGATCCACCGGCAAGCCGAGTTCGGCGCCGAGGATCGCCGAGGAAAGCTCCGCCACCAGCTCCTCCATAGCATAGGCCTCGCTGCCGAACCGGCCGCCCATCTGACGGGCCAGTCTGCTGTCGTGGCCAGTCCAGTGCGACAGTTCGTGGGCAAGCGTCGCGCGATAGTGGTCCAGGTTCCTGAACAGTCCCGGCTCGGGCATCGTGATCTGGTCGAGGAGGGGCGAGTAGGAGGCCTCCGCGCCCCAGTGGCGGGTCCTCGCAGGCACCGCTGCGAAGAACGCATCCAGGGCGAGATCCCGCTCCGTCGCCGGTGGCAGGGACCGCGGCTCCGGGAAAAATCTGCTGGGCAGCCCCTCGATCTGACATGCATTGAACACAGTGAAGCTTTTGAGGACGCGGCGGGTCTGCGGGCCCGCGTCTTCCTCGCTCTCGTGAGCTTCCTCGGCTTGGTAGGTCCGGTAGAAGATCGCAACGGTGCCACGTTCGCCCTTCCGCACCTGCCCTCCGAGCAGCTGCGACTGGCGATAGGTCATCCAGAAGGACGAGGAATGGCCTGCGGCTTCGGCCGCCATCCAGAGCCACAGGACGTTGATGCCCTGATAGGGCGTGCCGCAGGCGCGCAGCGGCCTTGAGATCGAGGCGCCGGTCCACGGCTGCACCCATGGCCGCGCACCCGCCTCAAGCCGCTCCACGATGGCAACAGTGATTGTCTCCGCCGGCGAAGGCCGGCTGACTGCATGTTTCATGGGGAGTCTCCGAAATCTGTCCGGCTCCTGTCGAGCCGAGCAGCGGAGGCTCCCTCCCCTCTTTGATCCTGATCTAGGCTAAGCTATTCCCCAAATGGGGGAATTGCGCGACCACGCCAATTGCTGTCATACTTGCGCCGTGGACAAGCTCGCGGGCTGTTCGGCGAGTTCGGACGCGGCCATTGGCGGCCACGTTGCGGAGTGAGATCCCGGAGCGTGGCCAAAGAAGGGCGGCACGTGGATGCGGCGCGCTTGGAACGCCCCTCGTGACCGTGCGGGACGCAGCGATCGGCATGTTCGAACGGGTTGGTGCATTCGTCAACGATGTGAACTCTGTCGGCACCGAGGCTGATCTAAAGGCCGTCCTTGGGAGAATCTCCAAGGAACTGGGCTTCACCCACTTTGCGCTCAGCCACCATGTGGACCTGCGCAAGTCGTCGGAACCAGCGATCCGCATCCATAACTACCCCGATGATTGGGAGCGCTATTACGATCGCCAACATATCGGGCAGGCCGATCCGGTCCACCGGGCTTGCCAGACGACGGCAGTGGGATTTACCTGGTCCCAGCTACCACGAATGATCCCGCTCACCCGCAGGGACCATCGCTTGTTGGAGGCCGCGGCGAAACAAGGCCTCGGGGAAGGCTTCACCGTCCCGGCGCATGTCCCCGGCGAGGTTAACGGGTCCTGCTCCTTCGCGACTACCCGGGGGCGACCTTTACAAGCAGAGCAATTGGCGACGGCGCAACTGGTCGGGGCGTTCGCCTTTGAGGCTGCCCGGCGCCTCGCGAAGCGCGAGCACCAGAACTTGAGTGATCCGGCTCGCTTTTCAGAGCGCGAGCGCGACTGCCTGATATGGGTCGCCCGCGGGAAGTCGGATTCGGAGATCGCAACGATCCTCGGGATCAGCCCCGAAACTGTGCATCAATATATGAAGCAAGCCCGCGCTAATTACGACGCCGTGAGCCGCTCGCAGCTCGTCGCCCACGCCCTGTTCAGCGGCACGATTACCTTCATGGACATCTTCAAGCGGTGACTTCGGTCATGGTGCTCCTTAACTGGGGCATGGGAGTTATTCATGAGCGGAAATCTCCGCCTGCGCCTGCTTTAGCTTTGATTGCTGAGCCCCCACTGCAGTCATACGAGGCAGACCACAGAACACCCACGAGCGGAATGTCTGCTTTGGGTGGAAAGCGGACTTTCCCCTCGCGCTGTTGAACGACCGCTTCTGGCCGGAGGCGGACGGTCCGCTCTAGGCGGCAGGTCGTTGACAGCATGATTGCGTGCCTTCCCAGCGCAAGCAACTGGCGCTGTTTGAACTTCGGCTGATCGCCGATTACCCCCCTGAAGAGGAGCTTTTGCCTTTGGTTCGCCGCGGCCTCGGGGCCGGTGGCTGCACTGGCTCCCCGTTCTTGTACTTGTCGCATCGCTTGTTCCGGAAGTCCCGGGTTCCAAAGGTGTTGATGCATTGCATCAAATCTCCTTCACCGATGCGACGGATATCCTGCAGGTGCGAGCACTGGGCCACTGTTCCCACAAAGTAGCTGGCATAGGGATTTCTGCCGGCACCGATGCGGCCTGACCCTGTGTCAGTCACGGCATAATCGAATCTCGTGCGAGACCGGGATATTGTGTGTGTGATCTCATGGACCATCGAGTTTATTGCACACGACCTCTCCACCGGGTCGGTCGACCGATAGCGGCCCAGATGATTGCGACCGATGTACATGATCGCCGTCCGATGACCGTTCTGAGGATCGGAGCCGACGGAAATCTTATGCTGTTGATCGGTGCGCCACACCTGCCGCGTGGCAAGATAGCGGTAATCGCCCGAAGCATTGGTGAGCAGCTGGTGGAGCGCCGCCGGGGTCATCGTTCCCACCTCGCCCGAAAGCCAGATATCAGGAAAGTTGCCTGCTAACGCTGTCATGTTCGTACGAAAGCGCGGGGATGTGAGGATTGCCGTCGACGCTGCGGTCCATGCGTTCAAATCCCGGAGGTCGTCGCCCGTAATAGCTCGATCGGCTGTTACCACAGGGCTGGAATTAAAATCGGGGGCGAAACTCTTTTCCTCTGATTGAGGCCCGGGAGACTCCGGCGGCATATGCTCCTGGGTGGAGTGCTCCTCGGCGACGGTGTCTTCGGCGTCTACGATCTCTCCTCCAGTAGGCTGCTGTCCGCATGCGACCAGATACGACCCCATCACCGCCAAGCATAATAGAGACTTTCGCATTCTGTTGCTCCCCGCCTAAATATCATCCGATCGACGCTACTCAACTTACTTAAGACTGACATTAGAACTGCGTCTTGTCGAGACTGGTAGCCCGCTCGACAATTGAGCTATCCGGGTCTCTCGAGGGAGGCAGCCGACTCGCCCTGCCCGCACGGGAACGCCCCAAGAGCAGATTGTCCACCTTCGGGAGGTCTTCCGAAGCGGCCGGATGTCCGACATTGGCGCTTAGAGGCCGTTCGCCGCACCAAGCGCCAATGTCCGCTTTGGGTCGTAAGCAGACATTCGCCACCCTTGGCGTTTTCTTGTATACTGGCCAGACGAGAGGCGCGGTGCGTGTCCGTCTCCATGTCCAGTCGGTTTACAACCTGGCAAGGCCGCCGCACTCTGGAGTGCATGAACCCAGCAGAGAATCATAGGAACGCGATTGGCTATGTTATCTCGGATGGCGCTAAAGGCGAGGTTGCCAAACCCTCGATCGTCTGGGGGAGTCGTCCTGATGGGTCTAGGGTATTCATTGACCGAGCTCATAGGGGCGCCTCCGAGGGACTTAGGTGTGCATGCGGTTCATCACTGGTGGCGAGGAAGGGCGAGGTGAACGCATGGCATTTTGCACACGCGGCAAACGCGGTTGCCGCGTGTGAGGTGGCCTTTTCACATGCGCTCGGGGAGTTTGCTTCAGAGGTAATCCTCAACACGGGAATCTTCGTACCGACAAGTGCGCAATCGTTCCTGTGGCAACCGAGGCTAATCACCTTCGACCGGATCAACGGCGGGGTGGTCCTCCGTAGCAGGCGCCCGCCGGACCAGCTCGATGTCTATATCATCAAGAAGAACCAGAATTTGTCCCGGCACCTGGAAGTGCAGAAGACGGCTGGTGTCTCCGCCTTGTGCGTGGAGCTCCATGGGGCTCTGCACTCAAGCGACGAAGGTCTGGCGTCTGCAATCAACTCTCACTGCAAGCGAGCTTACCTTTACAACAGACGCGGCCCTGTTGAGCAGCCTCTGAAGAAGGGGAGGCTGGTGCAGGAGGGTACCGAGAATGAGGATGCGGCAGCTCGCCTTGAGCGACTATATCCGGCAGACCTAGAACGTAGGCGGCTTGAAATCAAACGCAGGCGCTGACTGCCGCGACAGGTAGCTGAATGTCGGCTTCGGGTCGTAAACGGATATGGAGCCGGTCCAGGTAGGTGCTGACACTCTGCTCCCCCTCTACCTGCCCCGAAGCGCACTGTCCGATAGCGGCCACAAGCCGCCAAAGAGGCCGCAGCGAAATACTCGCGTTGCGACCCCGCGCCACGGGTTGGGGACGGCAGGGACACCGGGCGGCAATCCGTTCCGCGCGTCGCGCTTGATTTGCCAATCTCCTGTGAAGCGCCGCCGTCCGTTCCGGAACGGATGGTGGAGGCTGTTCAGTGAGGCACCTCGGCGAGACGCTGTGCGCGGGGTCGATCGCGGCGGAAAGTAGGGCGTGCCTGCATATCCCTCTTGGGCAAGCCCTCTGGCCAGTTTTCACAAAGTCCGGTGGCCGTCCCCAGCCGGTGGCGAGGAGAAACGGGAGCGGTCCCGAAGGACCGCTCCCGCGACGCAAGCGGCGGAGACGTCAGGCCGCTTCTTCGATCTCTTCGACGATAATTGGAGGCAACTCCTCCGCGCGCCCTTCCCTCTCCTGTTCGTCTTCCGGACAAGTGGCGTGGATGGGCTCATCCACCTCTTCATACGGCGATACATCAGCAGCGGGAGGCAGTTCCGCGACGCCGACCTGTCCGTCTGCGCCATGCCCACCATCAGCCGCGATCGCCGGCGCTGCGGGCTCGTCTTCCCAAGGCGGCGTTTCCTCGGCCTGAGGCAGTGAGGACTCAGGCGCCGGCGCGAACCGCATTGCGTCCGGCACCCAGGCGAGGGCCCTCTCCTTCACCTCCACCTCGCCAATGAAGTCGCCGGCGAAGATTCGCTCGGCCGCTTGGGAAAGCTCAGCCTTCTTGCCCTTGGCGTAGCGGGACGCGAATGCCGGCCCGCCGACCTCCTCCAGCGCTTCGAGGATCGTCACCTTCGGCACCCGGTCGAAGTAGTTGGCGCCGGTCGGCCTCCACCATTTCGGCACCTCGATGCCGAGCAGCCGGCCGAGATGATCGTGAAACGCGCACACGCGGCCGCCGGGGAAGTTGAGGCTCGCCTCAAGCGTCCGCGCGACTGCATAAGCAAGCCAGGCGGCCCGCGCCTCGTCCGGAAGCGCTCGGAAGGCGTCGAACCGTCCTGCGCGCGTTCCCGCTTCGGTCCAGCTGCTGTCCAGCGCCTCCGAGGCCCGCTCACGAGCACGCGTGGCCGCCGCTTCGGGCGTCTTGAAGCCGAACACCGGATCGGCGGGCGGCAAGGCCAGCAGCGAGGAGCCGCTCTTCTCGGAAGAATAGCCCGCATGGCGGTCGATCATCAGGAATATGGCGAGATCCAGCGCCATCCCGCAGTCAGCCGCGACATGGGCGGCGAGTATGTCGCGGCGCTGGATCGCGAGTTCGTCCGCGAGCGCCTGCGACAAGGTGTATGCCTTCTGCGCAGGCTCCGGCACAATGACCGCCGGCTCCGGTGCATCGTCGGTGGGGGCCGACCCCTCGCCGTCTTCGGGCTCCTCCGGCTCGTCGGAGGGCTCGACGAAATAGCTGGTGTCGAGCCGCGGCTGGCCGCCATTATCGAGCACAAGGAAAGTGCCGATGCGGGTCCTGAACTCCTCGGGCACGATCGGCGGCTTGTCGGTAATCGCCTCGACACGGGCGTCGATCTCCCGCACGCGCGCTTCAGCGGCCTTGCGCGCCTCGTGCTCGGTCTGCTCATCCTCGATCTGCGCTATCAGCGCCTCCGTTTCCGTCTCAAGCGCCTCAACCTCGGCGCTCTCTTCATCGGTGAGCCGCACCGGCTCCAGCTCGAGGCGCTGTAGACCGCGGGTCAGATCGTAACCGGCCCAGGCTTCCAGCGTCGGCCGCACAAAGGCGAGGCCCGAAGAAGCGGCGGTATCGGCAGCGAGCACTTCCATCTTCTCGGTCGCCAGTCGTTCCAGCAACGCGATGTCCAGCCAGCGCGCGTCCTCCTCCTCGCAGAAGAGGTCACGCTCGACCCGGCCACCGGCGGCGACATAGGCCTCTTCGCCGACCAAGCGCGCCCGTCGGTCGCTCGCGCTCACCGTCGCCTGGGTCATCATCCGCCGAATGCTGTCGGGATGCTGCGCCATGTAGCTGCGGCTCACCTGCGCGAAAACGAAGGCCTGCCGGTCCTGGTCGGGGGTGGCGGCATAAGCCTTGGCGACGTCGAGTGTGATCTCGCCGGCGCCGAGTGCATCGAATACGACGGGTGCGAGGCCCGCGAGCCGCAGCCGTCCTTCGACGAACCGAACGGTGAGCCCAAAGCGCCGGGCGATGCCCGCGACATCGGCGCCCTGCTCGATAAGCTGCTGAAAGGCCAGGCACTCGTCCGCGGGGTTCATGGCGAGCCGCTGGAAGTTCTCCGCCAAACCAGCTTCCTGCGCCGCAGCGGGGCCGCTGTCGATGACGAGGCAGCAAACCTCGTGTTCGGCCACTAGCTTTCCTTCCTCGGCGAGACTGGCCAGCGCCCGGAAGCGCCTGCCGCCCGCCTCAACGGTGAAGCGACCCCTGGGCTTCTTCGTGGGGGAGACGACGAGGTTCTGCAGTAGCCCCCTCGCCTCGATGTCCGCCTTTAGCTGAAGGTCGGCCTGCTCGTCGGTGGTCCGCCGCACGTTGCGCGGCGACGGCATCAGTTTGTTGAGAGGTATCGTCCTGATCATGACAGGTCTCCGGTAAGAGCCGGCCCGGCCTTTCCGTGCCCGTCGCTCGCCCGGCCAGCGCTTCCTCTCCTCTCCCTTGGCGCTGCTCGCACCTCAGGGCAGGCAGGCTAACGCCGTGGGCCCTGAAGAAGCTCACCCGGCTGAACCAGCCCGTCGGTGAGCAGATCCGCCCATTCCTGCGCAATCTCGCGGCGCCGCTGCATGTAAGCTGCCCGGTTATATGCCCCCTCGACGGTATTGGGAGGGACATGCGCCAGCATCAGGTCGATGACCGTCCGGTCTCCCGAACGGCCGGCCCGCTCAGCGCGCTCGTTCATTATCGTTGAGAAGGCGGCGCGCCAGCCGTGCGGCACGTGCCGCCCGTGATAGCCCTCGCGATTGTAGAGGTAGCCGATGGCGTTCTCACTCAGCGGCCGGTGCAGGTGGCGTGTGCTGGGAAATACGATCGTGAGTCGCTTAGTCAGAGGCCAGATAGTCGCCAGCACCTCCACGGCCTGCTTCGACAAAGGTGCAAGATGCTCGAACGCCGCATCGCCTTTGCGGTCCAGCACGAGCTTCATACGCTCCGACGGAATTCTCCAGAGCGGCGCCTCCGCATCCTCCGGATGCGCCGACTGCCAGTCGATCCCTTCGAACTCGTCCCACGCGACGCCACGGAGAACCCCTGGCCTGACCGCTGTCAGCGCCAGCAGGCGGGATGCGATCTTGGTCACCGGCGTTGCGTTGCTCGCCTCCACCTTCCGCAGAAGGCCGCGCAGGTCATCGATCTCGGTGATTGCCGGCTGGCGCCTCTTCTTCGGGGCAGGCCTCAGCGCCTTCATCACCTGGGCCGCCGGGTCATCGCTGCAGGTGCCGCTCGCTATCCCATGCACGAACACAGCGGACATCCGCTGTCGCACCCGCTTGGCCGTCTCGAGCGCTCCGCGTCGTTCGATCTTCCTAAGCACGGCAAGGACGAGCGGGGCATCGATCTCCTTGAGAGGCACGGAGCCAAGATGGGGAAAGACCTCCTGCTCAAGGCTCTTCAGGACATCGGTGGCGTGGATCGGAACCCACCGCGGCGTCTGCATCTCGTGCCACTCGCGCGCCACCCTCTCGAACGTTGCTTCCGCAGCAGCAGCCGCAATCAGTCGGCGCTTCTGAGCCTCAACCGCCGGGTCGCGGTGCTCGCGTATCGTACGCCGCGCCTCGTCCCTTAGATCACGAGCCTGAGCTAGAGAGACTTCGGGGTAGCGCCCGAACGTGAGCCGCTTCTCCTTTCCGCTGAAGCGGTACTTGAGCCGCCACGACTTCGTCCCGCCCTTCGCCACGAACAGGTACAGCCCGCCCGAGTCTCCCAGTTTGTAATCGGTGTCTCGCGGCTTTGCCTGCCGCACCTTTAGGTCCGTGAGCATCGGTGCCCCCAAAGTTCCTGTTTCATGCCTCCAAATGCCCCCACTCCACTCTGGAAATGCGCAAATGCGAGCGGTCAGCGGTGGACGCAAATTAACGCCAAAGCCGCAGAAAACCTAGGTTTTTGGGGTCAGGGGTGGACGGCTATGGACAGGAAAGTGGCGGAGAGGGTGGGATTCGAACCCACGGTACCCGCAAGGGCACAACGGTTTTCGAGACCGTCCCGATCGACCACTCTGGCACCTCTCCGCAAAGATGAGGGCGAAGCGCCGCCTGGGGCGGGCTCGGTCGACTGGCGGGGCGCTTAGCCCAAGGTTCCGGGCTTGCCAAGCCTGTCCTGAGCGAAGTCGAAGGGCCTGTCCTCAGCGCTCGGCACGCGCTCTCGCTTGCCTTTCCCCCCGCCCTCCCTACATCGGAGACCTATGGTAACCAGCCAACTTCCCTGGGACGAAAGCGGCGCCGCGGCGGCGCCCGCGGTCAGCCACGCGCGCTTCACCATCGGCGATGTGGTGCGCCACCGCCTGTTCGACTTTCGCGGCGTGATCTACGATGTCGATCCCGTCTTCACCAATTCCGAGGAATGGTACCAGGCGATCCCCGAGGAGATCCGCCCGCGCAAGGACCAGCCTTTCTACCACCTGCTCGCCGAAAACGGCGAAAGCAGCTACACCGCTTATGTCAGCCAGGGGAATCTGGTGGTGGATGACAGCGAAGAGCCGATCGACCATCCCGGCATTCCCGGCCTGTTCGAGCCCTTCGCCCAGGGCCGCTACCGGCTTCGCCGCGAGATGCGCCACTAAGGCGCGCGCCCCCGCGATCTAGGCGGGGGCAATTTACGCTCCGGCATCGGTTGACAGGACGCACACCCCCTTGTAGCAGCCCGGCTTCCCGCGCGGGGTTCGGCCGTGGCCGTTTTTGCGCGGACAAAGCTTTAGAATGTTTGGAAAGAGCCATGTTCGCAGTCGTGCGCACGGGCGGCAAGCAATATCGCGTTGCCGCTGGAGACAAGATCGTCGTTGAAAAGCTTGCCGGTGAGGCGGGCGACACCATCCAGCTGGGCGATATCCTGCTCGCCGGCGAAGGCGCGGACCTGCGCTCCACCGACGGCCTTCTGGTCTCGGCCGAGATCATCGCCCAGGCGAAGGCCGACAAGGTCATCGTCTTCAAGAAGCGCCGCCGGCACAATTACCGCCGCAAGGCCGGGCACCGCCAGCAGCACACCATTTTGCGCATCACCGCGATCGGCGATCAGAAGGCCGAGGACAAGCCGAAGAAGGCCAAGGCTGAAAAGCCTGTCTCGAGCGAAGTCGAGAGGCCTGCCGCCGACCAGGCTCCTGCTTCCGCCGCTCCGGCGCCGGAAGCCGCTGCTTCGGAAGCTCCGGCCAAGAAGCCGCGCGCCAAGAAGGCCGCTCCGGATGCCCCGGCCGCGACCGACTTGCAGCCCCAGGCTCCTCTGAAGGTCGACGGCGCCGAGAGCCCGATGACCGACAGCCCGGTTGAATCCAAGAACGACGCCGCGTAAATAGCGGTTCGAAGACAGACGTAAGGCAGACTCGAGATGGCACATAAGAAAGCAGGCGGCTCGTCCCGCAACGGCCGCGACTCCGCGGGCCGCCGCCTTGGCGTCAAGAAGTTCGGCGGCGAGACCGTTCTCGCCGGCAACATCATCGTGCGTCAGCGCGGTACCAAATGGTATCCGGGCGCCGGCGTCGGCATGGGCAAGGACCACACCCTTTTTGCGCTTACCGACGGCCGCGTGCTGTTCAAGGACGGCAAGCTTGGCCGCAAGTTCGTGTGTGTCGACATGCCGATTACCGCGGAAGCAGCAGAATAGGGGAAGCCGAGGACGGGCCTTCCCCCAAGGGGCGGCCCCCAGGTCTCAACTAGAGAACCGAATTCGAGGGAGAGGGGCCACGCGGGTCCCCACAAAGTAGTACTTTGTGGGGTTCCCCAGGCTCCTTTCCCTTTTTTCGTATCTCCCTCGAAATTGTCACCGCGCCGACACCCCGATGGGGCAAGGCGCCAGGCGAAGAGAGGAAGAAACGATGTTCGCTCGGACGGAAAGACTGCTGCTGCGGCCCGGCTGGAGCCAGGACGCCCCTGCCCTCTTCCAGGCGATCGCCGACGAAACCATCGTCCGCAACCTCGCCAGCGCGCCGTGGCCCTACGGGCAGGCGGACGCGGAAGCCTTTCTCGCCACCGACCGCGACCCGGCCGAGCCATCCGCTTTGATCTTCCGCCGTACCTCCGGCGTTCCCGAGCTCGTCGGCACGATCGGCATCGGCCGCCGTCCGGACGGGGAGCTGGAATTCGGCTACTGGATCGCCCGGCCCTTCTGGGGCCTGGGCTTCGCGACCGAAGCGGGGCGGGCGGTGATCGACTTCGCCCGCGAATCGCTGCGGGTGCGCAGGCTCAACGCGGGGCACTTCCTCGACAATCCCGCGTCGGGCCGCGTGCTGGAGAAGCTCGGTTTCGCCGCCACCGGAGCCGTCACCCCCCGCTACAGCGCCGGGCGCCGCGAAGCCGCGCCGTGCCGGCTGTTCGAACTCGATCTGTCGGAGACTGACGCCACCCAGTGCATGGAGATGATGGCGGCGTAACGTTCAATCCTCCCCCGGATTTCCGGGGAGGGGGACCGCGCGAAGCGTGGTGGAGGGGCCGCGCGAAGCGAGGAAGAACGGCTCCGGCTTCGCCTACGCCGCCCCTCCACCGCACTGCGTGCGGTCCCCCTCCCCTGCAAAGGCAGGGGAGGATTAAGTTAAGCGTAGGCCTGCTTCAACTCGGCATCCGCCTCGGCGATCAGCGCGCGGTCGTCGTGGTTCCAGGGGTGGAAGCCGGGCAGGAAGAAGCTCAGCCACGCGGCGAACACCTTGCGGAACATGCCGGGCCGGCCGAACGCGAACCAGAACACGCCCCACCACGCCTTCGGGCCGCGGATCCCGTCCTGCGCCAGCAAGTCCAGCGCCCCGGCAGTGCGGTCCACCAGGAAGTTCCTGGTAACCAGCAGCATCACGCGCGCCTTCACCGACCACCGCTTGTAGCGCGTCATGCTCTTGGTCGCGTGCATCCAGGTGTCGTAGGCGACGCCCTTATGCTCGATCTCCTCGATCGCGTGCCAGCGCCACAAGGCGGCGCTCTCGGCGTCCGCTTTCTCCAGGTGGCGCGGGTCCGCGAGCAACTCGTGGGCGAGCATGGCGGTGAAATGCTCCAGCGCCATGGTCGCTGCCAGGCTGACGATCGGGTGCTTGTCGCGGACTACGGCGAGCCGCTCGTCCACCGTCGCGTCGAGCCGCGAGAGATCGTAGCCGGCATCTACCGCGCGCTTGTTGAAGGCGACATGCTCCCGGCTGTGCATCACTTCCTGCGTGGTGAACGCCTTGATTTCGGCGGACAGCTTCGGATCGGCGCCCTCGCGAAAGGCACGCACGCTCTCGACGAAAAAGGCTTCGCCCTTGGGAAAGGTCGCGGAAAGCGCATTGTAGAGCGCCGTGCCGTAAGGATCGCCGCCAAGCCACCAGCGCGCCGTCTCCGTGCCGCGGCCGAAGCGCCGATCGCGGGGGACGATGGTGAGATCGGAGGGTGTCGTTGCGCGCGCCATCATGTATCTCCTGGAGAAATGACCACATATCCTTACTTACACGAATGTCAATAGTTCGCGCGCGCCTGACACCCGGCGAGAGCCGCGCCGCCGCGCTCGAAGCGGCGCGTAACCTGCTGATCGAGGAGGGCCCACAGGCCGTCACCTTGAAGGCGGTGGCGGGGCGGATCGGCCGCACCCATGCCAACCTCCTCCACCATTTCGGCTCGGCGGCAGGGCTGCAGTCGGAACTGGCGCGTGATCTCGCCGAGCGCGTCACCGCCCATATCGGCGAGGCTGTGGACAAGGCCCGCGTCGGTGAAGCGGACCCGCGCGAGATCGTCGATCGCACCTTCGACGCGTTCGGCCGCGAAGGCGCGGGCGCGCTCGCCGCCTGGATGATCCTCAGCGGCAACCACGACGCGCTCAACCCGGTGCTCGAGGCGATCCACGGCCTGGTAGACCGCCTCGGCGCCGGCCACGAAGACCGCCCGGTCCACGAAATCACCCTCTGGCTGGTCCTCGCCGCGCTTGGCGATTCGCTGCTCGGCCGGCCGATGGCGGGCGCGCTCGGCCTGCCGCCCGAGCGAGCCCGAGAGCTTGCCCGCGCGCACCTTCTGGCTTCGATGGGGGTGGCGGCGGAGCCTCGCGGCTCCTAAGTCCCCGCTTATGCACTTTCTCGACCAGGCAAAGATCTTCATCCGCTCCGGCGCGGGCGGCCCCGGCGCCGTCTCCTTCCGGCGCGAGAAATATATCGAATATGGCGGCCCCGACGGCGGCAACGGCGGCAAGGGCGGCGACATCGTCTTCGAAGCGGTGGACGGTCTCAATACGTTGATCGATTTCCGCTACACCCAGCATTTCCGGGCGCCGCGCGGCGTCGGCGGCCAGGGCACCAACCGCACCGGCGCCGGCGGCGACGATCTCATCATCAAGGTGCCCGTCGGCACCCAGATCATCTCGGACGATCGCGAGCATGTTCTTGCGGACCTGACCGAGGTCGGCCAGCGCGTCGTGCTTCTGCGCGGCGGCGACGGCGGTCGCGGCAACCTCAGCTACAAGACCTCCACCAACCGCGCGCCGCGCCAGCACGGCACCGGCTGGGAGGGCGAGGAAATGTGGGTGTGGCTGCGGCTCAAGCTGCTCGCCGACGTCGGGCTGGTAGGCCTGCCGAACGCCGGCAAATCGACGCTTCTCAACGCGGTCAGCAACGCCAATGCCAAGGTCGGTGCCTACCCCTTCACCACGCTTCACCCGAAGCTCGGCGTAGTCCGCCACAAGGGCCGCGAGTTCGTGATGGCCGACATTCCCGGCCTGATCGAGGGCGCCGCGGAGGGCGCGGGCATCGGCGACCGCTTCCTTGGCCATGTCGAGCGCACCCGCGTGCTGCTCCACCTCGTCGACGCCAACAACGAGGACGTCGCCGAAGCCTATCGCATCGTTAGCGAAGAGCTTGAGGCCTACGGCGAAGGGCTTGAGGAAAAGCAAATCGTGGTCGCGCTCAACAAGTCCGACACGCTCGACAATGAGTTGATGGCGGCGCTCTCCGATGAGCTTGAGGAAGCGTCGGGGGTTCGCCCCCTCCCCCTCTCCGGCGCGACCGGCGCAGGCCTGGAAGCGGTGCTCGACCTGCTGCTCCGCCACCTCGATGGCGGCCGCGAGCAGACCTCCGGCCCGGACGATGGCGCCGAGGACTGGTCGCCGCTGTAAGCGATGAGCCGCTCCGTCCGCACCCTTGCCGTCACCGGAGGCACCGGCTTCGTCGGCCAACACCTGCTTCGGGTCGCGCTTGCCAACGGCTATGACGTGCGGGCCCTCACCCGCGGCTGGAAGCCGCCGGAGCATGACATTCACTGGGTGGACGGTGCGCTCGACCGGCCGGACAGTCTGGTCAAGCTGTGCATCGGCGCCGACGCGGTGATCCACATCGCCGGCATGATCAACGGCAGCCGCGAGGCGTTCGAGGCGGTCAACGCCGGCGGCACCGCCAACATGATCGACGCGGCGCGCAAGGCCGGCGTGCGGCGCTTCGTCCACATCTCCTCGCTCGCCGCGCGAGAGCCGGACTTGTCGAATTACGGCTGGTCCAAGATGAAGTCGGAAAAGCTCGTGTCCGCCTCCGGGCTCGACTGGACGATCCTTCGCCCACCCGCCGTCTACGGCCCGGGCGACCGCGAGACGTTCGAGCTGTTCCGAATGGCGAAGCGCGGCTTCGTCGGCCTGCCGCCGAAGGGGCGCTTGTCCGTCCTCCACGTCGAGGACCTTTGCCGCCTGATGCTTGCCGTGCTGGAGGACCCGGACAGCCGTTCCGAGCTGTACGAGCCCGACGACGGCCGCGACGGCGGCTGGGAGCATCGCGACTTCGCGCGGGCGCTCGGCACAGTCTACCGCAGGAAACCGCTCGCGGTGAGCTTCCCCAAGGCCGCCCTGCGCGTAGCGTCCGGCATCGACCGCCTGCTCCACGGCAAGAAGGCCAAGCTGACCGCCGACCGGGTCGGCTATTATTGCCATCCCGACTGGGTCTCCGCCGCCGAACGCCGCCCGAGCCAACGGCTGTGGTCGGCGCGGGTGCCGACCCCGCAGGGCCTAGAGCAGACCGCAGCCTGGTATCGCGAACAAGGCTGGCTGCGCTGACGGCGACCCGCGCCACCGTCTCGCCCAATTGTCTTGGCAGAAGGCCGCCCGGGACATAAGGACGCGCCATGACCGACAGAGACGAAATCTACGCCAAGGTGGCCGAGCTGATCGCGCCGTTCAACAAAAAGGGCGTTGAGCTTTCCGAGGCCACCACCTTCGCCGGCGACCTTGAGTGGGACAGCCTGATCGTGATGGATTTCGTCGCCTCGGTAGAGGACGAATTCGACATCCTCATCACCATGAACATGCAGGCCGAGATCGAAAGCGTGGGGCAGCTTGTCGACGCGGTCGATAAGCTTCGGCAGGACGGATAAAGCGTGACCGAATCCGTCAGCACCCCCTACGATCCCGCGGACGAGACGGCCGTGCAGCCTTCGCAGGGCCGTGATCTGTTTTCGAAGTTCGATGCGCTGATCGCGGAACGCGAGGCTTTGCTGGCAACCGGCGTGCGCGACCCGTTCGGGCTGGTGATGGAGAAGGTGCTTTCCCCGACCCGCGCGATCGTGAAGGGCAAGGAGATCATCCTGCTCGGCACCTACAACTACATGGGCATGACCTTCGACCCGGACGTGGTCCAGGCCGGCAAGGATGCGCTCGACGAGTACGGCGCCGGCACCACGGGAAGCCGGGTCCTCAACGGCACGTACCAGGGCCACCGCGAAGTCGAGGACGCGCTGAAGGAGTTCTACGGCACCGAGCACGCCATGGTCTTCTCCACCGGCTACCAGGCCAACCTCGGCCTCATGTCGACCATCGCCGGCAAGGAGGATTACATCGTCCTCGATGCCGACAGCCACGCCTCGATCTACGACGGCTGCGCGCTCGGCAACGCCCAGATCGTCCGCTTCCGCCACAACAGCGTCGAGGATCTGGAAAAGCGCCTGAAGCGCCTCCCCGCCGAGGGCGGCCGACTGGTCGTTCTGGAGGGCGTCTACTCGATGCTCGGCGACATCGCGCCGCTGAGGGAGATGGTGGAAGTCTCAAAGCGCCACGGCGCCATGGTGGTGGTCGACGAAGCCCACGGCATGGGCTTCTTCGGCGAGCACGGGCGCGGCGTGTTCGAGGAAGCGGGCGTGTCCGACCAGGTCGATTTCGTCGTCGGCACCTTTTCCAAGTCTGTCGGCACGGTTGGGGGCTTCATCGTTTCCAACCACCCGAAGTTCGAAGTGCTTCGCCTGGTCTGCCGCCCCTACGTCTTCACCGCCTCCCTGCCGCCCTCGGTGGTGGCCACCGCCGCGACCTCAATCCGCAAGCTCATGCACGCCGGCGAGAAGCGTAGGCATCTTTGGGAAAACAGCCGGCGCCTGCACAAGGGCCTGCGTGATCTCGGCTTCGACATCGCTACGCCCGAGGCCCAATCGGCGATCATCGCCATTCTCCTGCCGGATCAGGATACCACCGTACGCCTTTGGCAGGCGCTGCTCGAGGCCGGCGTGTACGTCAACATGGCCCGTCCTCCGGCGACGCCCGCGGGCATGTACCTGCTGCGCTGTTCGCTCTGCGCGGAGCATTCGAGCGAGGAAGTCGGGCAGATCCTTGCGATGTTCGAAGCGGCGGGACGCGCGACCGGTTACTTGTCCTGAGCGGCAAGCTGAGTCGGAAGGCCGACTCAACGGCTTTCCAGTCTACACGGCTTGTTTTACAACCACTTCATGGCGGGTGAGAATACGGGCGACCTGAGTTCGTCCCGGATAGGGGGACGCGGCGCGTTGGCGGCAGCCGGCGCGATCGTCGCGACGTTGCTGCTCGCCCTGCTCATGATCCTGGTGACCGGCTCCAACCGGGCCCGTGAAGCCGCACTCGCGTCCGAACGGCACAGCTACGACGTGATGCTGCTGACTCGCACAGTGGACGCAAGCCTCGCCCGCGCCGAAGCCGCGCTCGGCCGCTACGTGCTCGACGAGGAACGGGAAACAGGCAGCCTTTATTACAGCGAATGGCGGCTGGGCGAACGGCAGATCGCCCAGCTCCACCGGCTGGTGCGCGGCAAGCCCGAGCAGGTCGTCCGGGTGAAGGAACTGGAGGGCCTGTTCGCGAAGCGGTCGGCCGAGCTCGCCACGGCCGCGGCGGCGGCAAGCGCCAAGAAGGACAGCGGCGGCCTCGCCCTGTTCTATGGCGCGGGCCGGACCGAAACCGGTCCCCAACTGCGTGCAAAGCTTGCCGACATCGCCGCCGTCGAACGTCAGGACCTGCGTGGTCGAATGGCCGACACCCGCGTGTCGGGCACCCGCGCCGATACGCTGACCGAATGGCTCGGCTGGATCGCGGTGCTGATCTGCGCCGGCGCGGTGGTGCTCGGCCTTCTCGCCTTCCGCGCGATGAGTGAAGGCATCGAAGCCTTGCGCGCGGCCGATAGCGAGGCGAACCGCGCGCAAGTGCTCGAGGAGCGAGTACGCGAGCGGACGCAGGAACTGACCGAGGCGAATGCCCGGCTCAAGGCGGAGGCGGCCGAGCGTGCCGCCGCCGAGGCGCAGCTCCGGCAGGTGCAGAAGATGGAGGCTGTCGGTCAGCTGACCGGCGGCATCGCCCACGACTTCAACAACATGCTTGCGGTAATCGTCGGCGGCCTCGACCTCGCCCGGCGCAAGCTCAGGAGCTCCAAGCGCGAGGTCGAATTCCACCTCGACAACGCCATGGAAGGCGCGACCCGCGCCGCCGCCTTGACCCGCCGCCTGCTCGCCTTCGCCCGCGCCGAGCCGCTGCTGCCGGTCGCGGCCTCTCCCACGGGGCTGGTCGAAGGTATGCTCGACCTAATCGACCGCTCGATCGGCGAGCGCATCAGCATTTCCACACGTTTCCCCGACGAGGCCTGGCACGTCCGGGTCGATACCAACCAGCTTGAAAATGCGATCCTCAACATGGCGGTCAACGCCCGCGATGCGATGGACGGTCAGGGCCAGCTTATCATCCGGGTGGAGAATATGACGCTCGGCAACCACCAGGTGGGGGAGCTTGCCGCGGGCGATTACGTCCGGATCAGCGTCGCCGACACTGGCGCGGGGATCGCGCCGGAGGTGATGGAGCATGTCTTCGAGCCGTTCTTCACCACCAAGCCGGTGGGCAAGGGCACCGGCCTCGGCCTCAGCCAGATCTTCGGTTTCGCGCGCCAGTCGGACGGGGACGTGACGCTGGACTCGGCGGTGGATGTCGGCACCACCGTCTCCATCTACCTCCCCCGCTCGGCGGAGATGGCGCTAAGTGGCGGCGAGCTCCCCGCCGGTCTTCAAGCGCCCAGCGGCGGCAACGGCGATGCGGCCGGAGCGGCCGAGACCGCGATCCTGGTGGTGGAGGACGATCCCCGGGTCAGCCGCGCTACCATGGGCGCGCTCGAAGAACTCGGCTACCGGCCGATCGCCTGCGCCAGCGGCCTGGAGGCGATGGCGATCCTGGAGCGCGAAGCGCGCATCGACCTGGTCATCACAGACGTGATGATGCCCGAGATGACCGGGCCCGAGCTGGTGCGCGAGATCGGCCGGCGCTGGCCATGGATCGCGGTGCTGTTCGTCACCGGCTATGTCGGCGAGGCCGGCGACGCCGACGACCTCAGCGGCCACGAAATCCTCCGCAAGCCCTTCACCGTTTCGGCTTTGGCCAATGCAGCGGCTGCCGCTTTGGCCCGAAAGCCTAACGAATGGCCCCCCGTCGAAAGAGCTTCGGCAGCAGAGTGAAGGCGGCGAGCAGCGGCCATCGCCGCTGCCAGGGCTTGATCTCGATCCCAGCGCCCGAGTGGCGGTTGATCTTCCACGCCAGGTAATCGATTCCCCCGGCATAGGTGCCGCTCGCCTTGGCGAGGCGCACGACCGTGAGCGCCTTGCCTGCGCGGCGGCGCTTCGCCCACAAACGCTCGGCACGCTTGCGCTCCGCAGGGGCGACAGGACCTCCAAGCGGAATGGACGCCGCGGCGAGTGCGGCACGGCCGAAGCCGCGGTACCGCTCCGGATCGGCCTCAACCACGGAGTCCGGCCGCGCCTTGCTCTCGGAGCGAAGCTCGGCCGAATAGGTCAGCCGAAAGGCGAGACGCCAAAGATCGAGCAGGTCGCCGCCTTCGAACAACGGCCGCGCCGCGCCAAGCGCGGTTGGAGCGGCGCGCGCGACTGCGGCCATCGCGGCGGCGGCGGCCTCCGGGCCAGCGCTCCACACCAGCCGCGAAGGCTGGGCGAAGCGCGCCCACACCGAGACGGAGAGTGGTTCAGGGCCGTTGAGCCGGTGGAAATCGGCTTCGCTCAGCACGGCATATTTGGCGACCAAGCCTCGGTGCTCGAACGGAAAGACGTTGGGCGGGATCAGGCGGTTGGCGGGCGCCATCCAGCTCTTGCCGTACGCCGCGGAGTAATCGGAAACAATCAGGTAGAAATCGAGCATCAGGCCTTCGAGCTGCCGCTCGCGAAGGCAGGAACCGTAGAACAACACCGCCCGCGCGGCGCCCGGGTAGAGCGCCGCGACGGCCTCGGCCATGGCAGAGACACGCGGGTCCACCGCTTGCGAAAGCTCCGCAGCGACAAGCGTTTCAAGATCGGGTTCGGCCATGAAGCGGAAACTTTCGCGCCGGGGCGGCCGGGGTCAAGCCCTACTCGGCGGGCATTTCGACGCGGCGGCGGTTCCGGCGCCGGCGAAGATCGCGCATGGCGACCTCCTCGAAGACGGCGCTGAGCACCATGACCACAGCAACGGACGCAACAACGAAGGCAGCCACGATCAATCCAATCTTCGATAAACAGCTAACGGAAACAAGGTTAGCGCGCCCCGCCGCGACGAATCGTCCGATCGGCGGTGCATGAACGCCCTGCATCGGGCGAGGGTCCGGGCGCAATAGCCTTGGTTAAGAATAATTGAAGCTGACGCTGATCCGCTCGCCCCTGCCGGACCCCGCCACGACTTCGTGCCGAAGCCAGCTTTCCCAAAGGAAAAGGCTACCGGGCTTCGGATCGGCGTAGACGAAGGTCCTGAGGTCCTCGGGCGCATCCTCGCGGCGGCTAGGCGCGGCCATCAGCATCGGCAGGCGCGGGTCCTCGAGCTTGAGGCGCCCTGCTCCGGCGGGCACCGTCACGTAGAAGGTGCCGGAAACGACGCTGTGGGGGTGGATGTGGGCCGAGTGCACCCCGCCGGGCTTCAGGACATTGACCCAAAGGCTGTCGAGCCGCAGCCGGCGGCGGCCGGCAAGGTCCATTGCGCAGGCCTCGGCAAAGGCGGCGACGTGACGGGACAGGAGCCGGGCCAGGTCCGCGAAGCGCGGGTCGCGCGCAGGAAGGTCGTTGAGCGACGCGTAGGAGGTGTAGCCGCGATAGCCATGATCGCGCGACCAGCGCCGGCCGGCGCCGTCCTCCGCGGCAAGGGCGAGGCACGCCTCCTCCAGCTCGGCGACGAAGTCGGGGGTTGCAACCTCGGCTTCATAGAAGCGGGTTGCGAAAAGGGAGCGGACGGCCATGAGGGCGGCGCTAGCGCAAAAGCGCGCTCCGGCGAACAAGCTTTTGCCGCTGACCGCACTGCCGAACGCTCTCGCCAAGACCCTGCGCTGTTGCCGTGAACGAGCGGGGGATGGTAAAGGCATGGCGGGCGCGAAAGGCTGCGCCCCTGTCCACGGGAGCGACGCCATGTACCGGGCGACCCCTTTCCTGCTTCCGCTCGGTTTGGCGCTTGCCGCCTGCCAGACGGCGGCTGTTCGTCCCCCCGCGTCGGCCGGCGCCACCGTAACGCTGGAGGAGCCGGAGGGCTGGCGGCGCACCGCCACCGCCGCCGGCATTGCGGCGGTCGATGCGCTCGATAGCCGCTGGATCACTGCGCTTGCCGAGGTGCGGCGCCGCGGCGGCGGCCGCGCGGTCACCGCGGAAGGGCCGTTGCTCGATCCCGCCGCCGCCCTCGCTCGCGCCGCGCCGGCGCCCGGGCCCTATCGTTGCCGTATGCTCAGGGTCGCCGCACCGGGCGGGCGAACGCGGGGACTAACCGTCTCCCGCAGCGGGTTCTGTTTCATCGGTGTGGAGGGAGACCAGCTCAGCCTCACCTCCGAAGTGGCGGGCTACCGGCTCGGCGGCTACCTTTACGAAACCGGCTCAACCACTCGACTGATCTTCCTTGGCGCCTCGGCCCCGGCCCGCGGCCGCGCGGCCGGTTACGGCGAGGATCCGACGCGCGACGCCGCCGGACGTTTCGAGCGGGTGGATGAGTTCCGCTACCGTCTCATCCTACCCGCGGCGGCCGGGCCGGAGCTTCAGGTGTTCGAGCTCATCCCCGCCCCTGCGGGCTGAACACGCTCACGCGACGCCGTTGTCGCGCATCCGGATAGCGAGTTCGGTGCGGCTGCCGAGCCCGAGCTTCTTGTAGATGCGGTAGAGATAGACCTTCACCGTGCCCTCGTTCATTCCGAGATCGACGGCGATGTCGCGGTTGCGCATGCCCTGCGCGACCAGACTGGCGATCGCCCGTTCGCGCTGGTTGAGGCCGTCGAGTGGGTCCTCCGCTCCGGCCCGGGCCCCGGCGGCATCCGCGCCCTCGGCCCGCTCCAGCAGATCGCGTGCGATCCAGCGGCGGCCATCGCGCAGCGCTTCAAGGCACGGAAGCAACTGGCTGTGCGCCGCCTCCTTGAGGACCACGCCGTTCACGCCGAGCCGCACCGCTTCGACCAGAGCCGCATCCTCGATCTCGGCGGTCAGCAGCGCGACGGGGATGCGGTTGCCCTCTGCGCGGAGGTCGCGCAGCGCGTCGATGCCGCTGCGCCCCGGCATCCGGACGTCGAGGATCAGGATGTCGGGGGTGAGCGAAGCCAGAGCGCCCGCCACTGCCGCGCCGTCTCCGACCGTGCCGACGATGTCGAAATCGGTGTCGCGCAAAATCGCTTCAAGGCCGCTGACGATGATCCGGTGATCGTCGGCGATGAGGATCCTGGTCACAGTGGCGACTCCAGCGGCAGGGTGATGTTGAGCGTAGCGCCGGATGGCGAGGAGCGCAGCCGCAAATGGCCACGCAGGTTTCGCACCCGCTCGCGCAGCGACAAGGGGCCGATCCGCCGCGCGTCCAGCTCGTCCTCGTCGAACTCGCCCGCCACCGAGAAACCGCTGCCGTCGTCGCTGATGTCGAGTTCGATCTGGCCGTCGCCCTTGGCGATGCGGGTCTCGATGCGCCGGGCGCCGCCGTGGCGGACGGCGTTGGCGGCAGCCTCGCGAACGAGCTGGCCGACATGACGCTCGAGATGAGGCGGAACGTCGATCCTGTCCTCGCCAACCGCGGTCACCGTGAAATCAACGTCCCATTGCGCCGAGATGCGCCGGCCGAGCGCGCGCAGGCTTTCGGTAAGGTCCGCCGCTTTGCCTTCGCCGCTGGCGCCGCGAAGCTCGGCGATCAAGCGGCGAAGGTCGCGCTGCTCGCCGACCAGTTCGTGCTGAAGCGCCTCGATCTCGACCACGACGTCGCGGCCGCCCTTGGCGCCCTTCTTCATGCCTTCCAGGCGGTAGGTGAAGCCGGCCAGGAACTGGGCGACGCTGTCGTGGAGGTCCCGGGCGAGGGCAAGGCGGGCGCGCATGGCGGCGGCCTCTTCGGTCGCCTGCATGCGCTCGCGGTCGTCGAGCGCAGCGGCGATGCTTTCCCCGGTTTTCTCGGCGATCTGGAGATCGTCCGAGCACAGGCCGGGCACGTCGAGAACGAACAGGTCGCCCTGCAGCGTTCCGGAGCGGATCGGGATGCGCAGGCCGCGCTCGGCGCCGAAGCGAGCCGCGATTTCCGTGTGGACCGGGCTCTCTATGACATCGAGGCTGCGCATTCTGGCGCCTCGGCGCTGGAGAATTCGGCCACTGCTTTGTTCAAACAGGAAAACGCCTTTGCCCGCTTCGGCGGCGACCGTCGGTTGAAGGGATTCGGGCTGGAGCTTCTCCTCCTCGACTTCGCCGGCCTCAAGGCGTGCGGTATAGACCCAGGGCTCCTCCGTCTCAGTCCAGACGAACAGCGCGCGCGCAGCCCCGAATCGGCCGGTCGCGTAGCGCAGCAAGGCCGCGACATCGGGGTGGCGCTTGCCGCCGTCCTCGCCGGCCGCCGACGCATCCGTCTCCGGCGGCCGCTGGTTGGAGGCGAGCCACAGGATGACGATCGACGACAAGGCGACGAGGTAGGCGCTGCGGTTGGCGAAACGCCGGATCTCGAATGCCTCGGTGCCCCAGCTCGCCTCGGTCAGCGCTGAGGAGACGTAGAGGATCAGGATCACCGTCGAAGTAATCGCCGTCCCCCGCCAGCCCCAGCGGATCGAAGCCGAGAGGATCAGGAAAACGAAGAAGGTGAAAAACGGGCTGGCATAGCCCTGGGTCGCGTAATTGATCCACAGGAAGGCCAGGAGATCGACGGCATGGGCGGGCCCGGCAAGCCGCGATTCGAGCCACCAATTGTCCCAGGTGAGGAACAGCAGAAGAAGCGAGGCGCCGACGTAAAAGGCGAGCAGGGCGTAGGTTTCGGGGACGAGCAGCATCGGCTGGGTCGGATCGAGCCAGATCGCGACAAGGAAGAAGATCGCGAGAACCGCGCGGCCGACGGCGATGACGCGGCCGGAGCGGTGCTGAAAGGCGCCGGTAAGCATGTGCCGGAGGCTAGCGCTCCCGGGTCCCGCGCGCCAGTGGGCGCGGCGAAGGCACAGAACGGCGCGCGCGAACCTCGCGCTGCGCCGCGTTCATGAAAAAGGGCGCTTCGGGGTCGTTCAGCCCGAAGCGCCCTCCTCCTGTGTGTCCCGTCGCAGGACGGCTTTTGAACCGCCTAATGCCGGTTAAGTTCCCCACCGAGCGCCGGCTGTTGAAGCGTCCGACCCGGGGCGGTTCGCGCTTCTTTTTCATAATGTTTGGCAAGCTGAAGCAGCGCCCTGCTGCTGCCCGGGTCCGCCTGCGAGGCCGCTTCACGGCATTCGCGCGCCTGCTGCCGGAAGAAATTCTCTCCGTCCATGCCCTTGCCTCCAGCAAAGTGTTTCCGCGTCAATCCTTTACCTAAATCAATGTTCCTGCCTTTCGGCGGGAACCTGCTTCGCTGAGCCCGCTTCGGCGGCGAACCGGCTCGCCTCACCGTGCCAAGAGAATCGTTCGCCGCAAATCCGCGGTGCGCCTCTCGCCTTCCCGCCGCGCGCGCGCAACGTTTCGCCGCAGGGAGGGACGGGCGTGCTGAAGATCCTGATCGTTGAAGACGAGCCGCTGCTCGCCGCTACGCTGCGAGACCTGGTGGAACTCAACCCGCGCTACCGGGTGACCGCGATCGCCGACGACTTCCCCTCCGCCATCGCCGCCGCCGACGCGGAAAGGCCGGACCTCGCGCTGGTCGATCTCCAGCTTGCCAACGCCACGAGCGGCTTCAGCGTCGCCGCCAAGCTTCACGAACTCGGCATATTGTGCCTCTTCACGACGGGAAAAGCGCCCGGCTTTCCGGTACCCGACCTTGCGATTGGATGCCTCGCCAAGCCGTTCGACGAAGCCGATCTCGCCCGGGCGCTCAGCGAGGCCGAGGACATATTGCGCGGGCGGGAGAAACTGGTTCGCCTGCGCCGCTTGCCCGAGCAGCTCGAAATCTATTCGGACGCACCTCATGCGGAGCCCGAAACCGAGGGCGGCTGGACGCTACGGCTGCGCGGCCGAACGTCGGTGCTCGCCCGGCTCAAGAAGCTGCTGCGCGGCCCGGCGAGCTTCCGAAGCGCCGTCCGGCCGCGCGCAACGCCGCTTCAGCCCTGCGACTGAAGATCGCGGAGAAAGGCGCGCACCCGCTTCGCATTCACGCCGACATCGCTCCCGCCGACCCGGCTGATGGAACGCATGTCGACCTGGCTCCCACCGCCGGGCGCGGGGCGGACCCGGACTACGACATCGTCCTTGAACCGGAAGAACGTGCTGGTGGCGGTTGCTTCCAGGATGCCGGCCCCGCCGTCTTCATTGGCGATCGCCCAGCCGCGGTCCCGGGCTAGCTGCGCGGCGCGGCGGATCGTGTCTTCGAGGTTCATCGGAACCCGTACGGTGCGGATGTCGCCGTAAGCCTCGCGGTGGATCGCCTTCCACCGCGCTTCGGGCGCCAGCGCCTTGAGCTCCGCCCGATCCATATCGGGGATGCTCTCCAGATTGTCCTCTCGCACCTTCAGCCGGGTGAATTGCGGGACGTCGTCCAGGTTGGTGGAGATGTCGTGGATCGCCGGCACGCTGCGCGCGGTGCGGATCTGCGCGCCGAGAAACAGCACGAAGCCCAGCGCCGCGACCACCGCGACCAGATTGGGCAGCATCAGCTTCGCCTTGCGCGCCCGCCGCGCCGCGACGAGACCGATCAGGCCGAGAACTCCGCCTGCAATCGCCGCGAAAAAGGCGTAGCGGAGCACGGTGAACCCGCCCCGGAAGTGCCAGGCGCCCTGCCCCGCGCCGACCGCCGCGATCAGCGCCGCGGCAGCCCCGCCGACGCCGAACACCAACGCAGCGACCGTTATCCAGCGCGCCCAATTCGTCTTACCGTCCGCTTGTGCGGTCATCCTGTGTCCCCTTGTTCGGAGCGATGCTGCCCTGCGCCGGGCGCTTCGGCAAGCGTCTCGACAAATTCGCCGAACGGCCGTAGATCGCTCTCACGACGCGGGTGTAGCTCAATGGTAGAGCAGAAGCTTCCCATGCTTACGACGAGGGTTCGATTCCCTTCACCCGCTCCAAAAAAGACCATCCGGGGGATGGTCTTGTTTGGAGCGCGCGGGAGGCCGCAGGCCTTGCGGGGCGACCTTAGGTAAGCTCTGCCAACGTCGAGACCGTCACCCCCGCCTCACTGAAGCTCTGCTCCGCGGCCGCGACCGTATCCGGCGCCCCACCCTCCCCCGGCATGGCTATCGCGCGGGTAAGATCCTTCACCACCACGGCCTCGATCCCCTCGCGCTTCACGGCGTCGAGCGCAGACCAGGCGACGCAGAAATCGTAGGCCAAGCCGACGAAGAACACCCGGCGAACGCTCTTGTCGCGCAGCCAGCCGCCGAGGCCCGTCGCCGTCGCCTTGTCGTTTTCGTAAAAGGCCGAATAGCTGTCCACCCCCGGATTATAGCCTTTGCGCAGGATGAGCTTGGCGCGGGTAACGGCGCCCGATCCATAGAGATCGGAGTGGAAATCGGCGCCCTCGGTTCCCTGCACGCAATGATCCGGCCACAGCACCTGGCTGCCGTAAGGCAGGTCGATCGCCGAGAATGGCTCCCGTCCGTGCGCCGAGGCGAAGCTCTGGTGATCGGGCGTGTGCCAGTCCTGGGTGATCACCACCGTCTCGAAACGGGCGGCAAGCGCGCCGATCGGCGCCATGATCTCGCCGCCGCCTGCCACGGCGAGCGCACCGCCTGGACAGAAGTCGTTCTGCGGGTCGATGATGACGAGCGCGTCGCGGGCGGGATCGATGGGGCGCATTGCAGTTTCCTCCCTCATACCCGCACCGGGGCGTTCTCAATGCCCTCGGTGCCGAACACGTCGCGATAGGCTTCGACTTCCTTGGCCGGGCCGGTCGCTTTCTCATAATTGTCGGACAGCTTGACGGCGGGGTGGCCGTTCACCGCCTCGACCTTGCAGACCAAACTCACCGCTTTAAGCGCTTGCCCATCGCCCGGATGGCAGCCGATGAAGTCGTTGGTCAGGTTGGTGCCCCAGCCGAAGCCGACCTGCACGCCCCCGGAGAAGTGGCGGTGAACGGCCGGAATGTCGGAGCCGTTCGCAGGCGCGCCGGGCAGCGCAACGTCCATTCCGTCGGAGAAGATGATCAGCTTGTCGCGCGCAATCTCTTCGCCGGTCAGGCCGTTGCGCTTCCAGAAGGCGATCAGCTCCTCGCCGCCTTCGATCGGGTCCTTGCTGTCGGGCCGCGCGCCTTTCCAGAACGACACCCATTGCGGCGCATCGCGCAGGAATTGCGTGGTGCCGTACGTGTCGGGCAGGAAGACGAGCAGGTTTTCGCGATATTGCGCCTGCCACTTCTTCAGCACATCATATTGCGACTGGCGTAGCGCCTCGGCATCTCCGGGATGGTGCTGGCGGGCGAGCGCAGCAAGCACCATCGGCAGCTCATGCGCATTGGTGCCTTTGGCTTCGAGGCCGAGCGTCATTGCGAGGTAGGTGTTGGACGTGCCGGTGAAGCGCTCGCCGAGCAGTTCGCGCGCCGTTTCGACGCAATGCTGCTGCCACAGGAAACCGTGGCGGCGGCGGGTGCCGAAATCGGTGAGGTTGAGGTCGGGTATCTCCTTCAGCCGTTCGAGCTTGGCGTAGAGCTTACCTTGGCGCGGGCATAAAGGATATCGAGGCCGGAGCGGCTCAGCGCGCGCAACGCGGCGCGGGAGCGAAGCTCGTTGACGATGGCGAGGGCGTAGATTTCCCACAACGTCGTCTGCCACCAAGGACCGTCGAAGCGCAGTTCGAGTTGGCCGTCCTCCCCTTCCGCCAGCTCGTATTCGGGCAGGTGGAAGTGGCGCAGCGTGTCGAGATAGCCTTGCCGGAAGATACCGGCCTGGCCGTAGAAGCTCTGGCCGCGCAGGTGGATGATCTCGCTCGGCGTGAAGCGAAGCGTGCGAACGTGGTCTAGCTGTTCGCGCAGTTCGGCCATGTCGATCTCGCGGGCGAGCTTCACCCGCGCCGTGCGGTTCTTGACGCGCCACGACACCCGCTCGTTGGGATAATGCTCCCAGATGAACTGCTGCATCAGGAGCTTGTAGAAGTCCGTGTCGAGCAGCGAGCGGACGATCGGATCGAAGGGGAAGCCGTGGTTCCAGGCGCGGGTTGCGAAGTCCATTCTGCCCTTGTTCCTCCCGGCGGATCAGCCCTCGGGCTGGGCGTGCCGCTCGATCCAGTCGATCAGGGACGCGAAAGCGGGCGACAGATCGGCATCATTGCCCTTCAGCGTCCGGGCGCCGCCCAGGCCTTCCACGGCGAGCGTATAGATCATTGCCTCGGGCGCGCGGGCGTTGGGCTGCGCCGCACCGCCAGCGGCGGCACCCGCTTCGCATTGCACCGCCTCGGCGAGCCGCACGCCCTCGTCCGCATCGGCCGCGGCAAGCTTTTCCGTATCGACCGTCTTCGGGCGGCGGCCCTGGCCGAAGCCGCCGCTCCAGCCGCCGCTGACTTGCATGCTGACAATCACTGAGCCGCGCCTCCTCCATTGGGTGCGACTCGGACCCCTAGCGCTTTTTCAGCGCGGCAACATCCTTCGTCAGCCTGTCGATTTTCTTGTTGAGCTCGGCCAGTTGCGCGGTGAGTTCCTTTCCGGAACCGACCGGTGGACCTCCCGGAGTGTCGGCGCCCGCCAGGATGGACGAGGTAAGCGGCACGCCAACCTGCTCCCACGCGGCGACCAGCGCCTTTTGAACCGTGCTGCCGGTACCGTAGAGTTGCCCCGCCTTCAGGTAGGTGGTGTCGGCGAACTGCTGGAAATCGGACCGCGGGCTGGAGGCCTTCAGCGTTTCGTACCAGACGTGGCCAGGCGCTTCCCAAGCATTGCCGCCGACTCCGGTGGCGGTGAGAAAGAAAGCGTGGTTGGGGATGCCCGAATTGATGTGCACGCCGCCCCAGTCCTTATCCTCGTTGTCCGGCAAGACGACGTATTTGCTCATATGGTCCGGCTGGGGATCGCGGCCCATATCCTTATTGTCATAGGCGGTGCCGGGCGCTTTCAGCGAACGAAGCGCGTCGGCGGCGATCTTCGGCGTGAAGATGTCGGCGCCGATCAGCCAGTCGGCGTTCGCCGCGCTTTGCCGCTTCGTATATTGTTTGACCAGGGATCCGACCACGTCCGACATGGACTCGTTCAGCGCGCCGGCTTGCTTGTGATATTCGAAGCCGGCGGTGAATTCGGTCACGCCATGGGTAAGCTCGTGCGCGATGACGTCCACGGACGCCGTGAAATCGGTGAACAAGACGCCGTCACCGTCGCCGAACACCATCGCCCGGCCGTTCCAGAAGGCGTTGTTGTAATTGTTGCCGCGGTGAACATAGCCATCGAGCCGCATGCCCTTGTCGTCGATCGACTGGCGGTTGAACACGGCGCGGAAGAAGTCGGCGGTCGCGCCAAGGCCTTCGAAGGCCCTGTTTGCGGACGCGTCCGCCGACTCGCCGGTATCTTCCGAACGCACCACCTTGGCCGAGGTCAGGCTGACGCTTTTGGCGCAATCGAAGATCGTCCGGCGGCCCCCGGCCGGAGCGCTGACACTGCCCATCAGCGAGCGGACGCTGCGCTCGCCGCGCAGCCTTGCGGTGTTGATCAGGGTGCTGAGCGCCGCATCCCTGACTTGCTCGTCCTTATGGTCGAGGAGCTTGTCCATGATGTGCGGCGGCATGATGCAGTTCAGGCAGCGGTGCGCTTTCGCCATGGTGCTTCTCCAGTCTCGGCAAAGGATGGAAATACCCGCAGAAGCCGGCGGAAGAAGCTAAGCCGAACTGGACCCCCGAACAGGTTGTATCCGAATGACCAGCCGTGTCAAAGTCGGCCGAACGACTTGGTGCCGGCGCGATACCGCCCTGGTGAAGACTGGCGTTAGATGCCGCCGCGGACCAACTCGCGGCCGTCCGCCTGCAGCCGCGCGGCGAGATCCGCTTCGCACGCGTCGAGCGCCACCTGGTCGGTGGACCGGATAACGAAGTTGGAGCCGACCCGGCCTTCCCTGAAAAAGGGGTAGGAGCCGATCTGGCAGCCTTGGTGATCGCGCTCGGTGGTGCGCAAGATGTCGGCGACTTCGCTTTCCGGAACCCAGCCGCCCAGCGTGGTGGAGAGCAGCGGCGCCCCGCCCTCGAGCTGGCCCGACAGAGCCTCCAGCATCAGGGTGGCGATGTGCGGCACCCCGGCGAGGATGAAGATGTTGCCGTAGCGAATGCCCGGCGCGCCGGAGAGCCTGTTCTGAATGAGGTCGGCGCCTTCGGGTACCCGCGCCATCCTCAGCCGGGCATCGGTGATCCCGCCCCGCGTTTCATAATAGGCCTCGAGAATTGCCCGGGCGCGGGGATGGACCGTGACCGGCACGCCCAGCGCCGCGGCGACGGCATCGACGGTGATGTCGTCGTGCGTGGGGCCGATGCCGCCGGTGGTGAACAGATAGTCGTTCTCCGCCCGGAGCGCGTTCACCGCCGCGACGATCTTCTCCTTGACGTCGGGCACCACACGCACTTCGGCGAGGCGAATGCCCTGGAGGTTTAGCCAGCCGGCGACCTGGGCGATGTTCTTGTCCTGGGTACGGCCGGACAGGATTTCGTCGCCGATGATCAGCAGTGCGGCGGTCCAGATACGCTCGGATGTCATTGGGGCGCTCTACCGCCCCGCCTTATCCTCGTCACGTCCAAGTTACGGCGGGCAACTTAGACCGGGTGCAAATCGGGCCATCATCGCCTATATCGCCCGCCATGACTCACTATGAAGCCGTCACCGCCGAAACGCCTCCCCGCCCCGGCGCCATCCGCCTCCACGGCCCGGAAGGGTTCGCCGGCATGCGCAAGGCCGGACGCGTTGCCGCCGAAGTGCTCGACGCACTGGTCCCCCACGTCCGCCCCGGCGTCACCACCCAGGAGATCGACGACCTCGTCTTCCGCGAGATCGAGGCGCGCGGCGGCATTCCCGCGACGCTCGGCTATCGCGGCTACGACAAGAGCTGCTGCACCTCGATCAACCATGTCGTGTGCCACGGCATTCCGGGGGACCGTCCGCTCAAAGACGGCGACATCGTCAACATCGACGTGACTCCGATCGTCGACGGCTGGCACGGCGATTCGAGCCGGATGTACCTGGTCGGCGACGTCGGCGTGAAGGCGCGGCGGCTGGTCGACATCACCTACGAATGCCTGATGCTTGGCATCGAACAGGCCAAACCGGGCAATCACCTCGGCGACATCGGCCACGTCATCCAGACCTATGCCGAAAAGCACCGCTACGGCGTGGTGCGGGATTTCTGCGGCCACGGCCTCGGCCAGCTTTTCCACGACGCGCCGGAGGTAGTCCATGCCGGCCGTCCCGGCACCGGCCCGGAGCTTCGGCCCGGAATGTTCTTCACCATCGAGCCGATGATCAACATCGGCAAGGCGAGCGTGAAGGTGCTGGAGGACGGCTGGACGGCCGTCACCCGCGACCGCACCCTTTCCGCGCAGTTCGAACATTCGATCGGGATCACCGAGGACGGCTGCGAGATTTTCACGCTGAGCCCGGCAGGCTTCCACAAGCCGCCTTACTGACCGGTGTGAGCGTCGGCTCAGCCCGCCATGTGCACGCCGCTACCTCGCCTTTTGCTTCAGTTTATCAGGTGGGCTTCCGGCGGAGTCTGATCCGCTGAGCACGAACATAATTGCAGCTTGACGCTGCTCTTCCTTGAGTGGCACTCCGAGGCGGGAACGATCGGCAACCGAGCATGGAAGGCGGCAGAATGACCGCCGCCCGTCTTGAGCATAAGCGGGATGCTGATCGTGTTGCGGCTGGGGAGGCCGCATATTTTAGGGGGCTTCATATGAATGCTATCGTGTTCCAGCGCCGTTTGACGCGCCATGCCACTGTCTCCAGCCTGTTTGCGCTGGCGGCGATGGGCTGCCTTGCCGCTCCCGCCGCCGCGCAGGACATGCCCGCCGATCAGGCGCAGGCCGGCACCGCCGATGACGCGGAAGTAGACTCGGAGGCAAGTGCGGAGCGGGACATCGTCGTCACCGGCACGCGCATCGTTCGCGACGGTTTCCAGGCGCCGACCCCGCTCACCGTCCTGACCCGGGAAGACATCGAGAACTCGTCGCCGACCAACAACATTGCTGACTTCGTTAACGAGCTGCCGCAGCTTGCCGGCTCCACGAAGCCCGCAAACTCGCGCCTTAACATCTCGAACGGCTCGGCCGGCATCAATGCGCTCAACATGCGCAACCTGGGTGAGAACAGGGTGCTGGTCCTGGTCGACGGCCGCCGCTCGGTGGGATCGACCATCTTCGGCTGGGTGGACATCAACACCATTCCGCAGGCGCTGGTGGACCGCGTCGAGGTCGTCACCGGCGGCGCCTCATCGGCTTATGGCTCGGACGCGGTGTCCGGCGTGGTCAATTTCATCCTCAACAAGAAGTATGAAGGACTGCGCGTCGAAGGCGACAGCGGCATCACCACGGTTGGCGACGGCTTCAACTATTCGGGCAGCATCTCGGGTGGCACAGCCTTCGCCGACGGGCGCGGGCATGTCATCTTCAACGCGGAAATCGCCCATCAGGATGGAATCTTCTCGGTCGATCCGGAAGACCGTCCCTGGAACCACACCGGCTACGTTGCGGTCACCAACCCGCTCTATAACGCCACGACCAACTCGTCCGTGCCGCAGTTCTTGACGACGCTTCGCGGGATCGGAGTCGGCAACCAGACCCCCGGCGGGCTGATCACCGCGTCGACCGGGGGCGTGACCAACCGGCTGCGCGGCCTCTTTTTCGACCAGGGCGGGACGGTCCGCCAGTTCCAATACGGCACCGGCTACAACTTCCCTGCGGTGGGCGGCGCCGCCGTCACCACCCGGACCCAAGGGCCCGACGCTTTCGTAAACGATTCGGGCCGCCGCATCGGCCTGGCGCCGGAGGACGACCGCTACGGCTTTTTCGGCCGGGCCAGTTTCGAGGTTGCGGATGACGTGGAAGTTTTCGCCGAGGGCTCCTACAACCACCAGGAAGTCTTCTTCAACGCCGGCCCGAACCTCGGGTCCTTTAACCTGAACACGACAGGCTGCACCGCCAACCCGGTGCCAATCACCTGCAATGCGTTCGCACTGCAGACGCTCGGGGCGGCGCAGTTGGCCGGAATCACCCAGATCAGCGTCACCTCAACTGGCGCCGACCTGCCGTTCCGCGGCATCAACAACGAGCGCGAGGTGCAGCGCTACGTCGTCGGGGCAGAGGGCAATTTCGACGCGTTCAACAGGCCCGCGCATTGGGACGTCTTCGCCCAGTACGGCCGCTCCGACGTCCACGAGCAGCTGCGTAACATCCAGAACCTCACCAATCTGGCGAACGCCACCAACGCCGCCTTTGCCCCCGCGATCAATGCCGGCGGTTATGCCCCGGGCTCGATCCAGTGCCTGATCAACGTCGATGCCATCGCCACCAACAACGATCCGAACTGCGTGCCGCTGAACCGGCTCGGCATCGGAGTCGCCAACCCGGCGGCGATCGATTACGCGCTCGGCGATCCCTATCGCGACCAGACCCTCGAGCAGTATGTCACCGGCGCAAACCTGTCGCTGACGCCCTTCGCTACCTGGGCGGGGGACGTGAGTGTCGCCGTCGGCGCCGAGTATCGCGAGGAGAAAATCCGCGGCTCGGTTCCCACCGAGTTCCAGCCGATCATCAACGCCAACGGAACCACCACCAACCGCTATTCGGTTGGCAATTATCTGCCCTTCACCGGCAAGTACAACGTGAAGGAGGCCTATCTTGAGACCGTGGTCCCGCTCGGTCTGGGGCTGGAGTTCAACGGCGCGGTGCGCGCCACCCATTATTCGAACTCGGGCTATGTCACCACGTGGAAGCTGGGCGGGACATGGGCACCGGTCCCCGACATCCGCTTCCGGGTCACGCGGTCGCGCGACATCCGTGCGCCTAACCTCAACGAATTGTATTCGACTGGCACGGCGAACAGCGATTCGGTTCGCAATCCGAAGTTCACCACGGACCTCGTCAACGGTCCCCAGTTTTTCGGTTATTCGGGGCTGACGAGCGGCAATCCCGATCTCATGCCGGAAAAGGCCGATTCATGGAATGTCGGCGCGGTGTTCTCGCCGCGCTTCCTGTCCGGGTTCACAGCATCGGTCGATTACTTCCGGATCGACCTGAAGGGCGCCATCGATACGATCAGCGCGCAGGAGACCGTCAACCGCTGCAACGAGGGCAACCAAACCTATTGCGATAAGATCACCAACGATCCAGTCCGCTCGCTGCCGAACAACCCGTATCTGCTGATCGGCATCCAGCCGTTCAACTATGTGCGGCGCCTGGTGCGGGGCATCGATTTCGACGCGGCCTACCGGAAGCGCTTCGCCGCAGGCACCAGCTTCACGCTCAAGGGCACGGCGACGCGTTACATCGAGAATCTCGCCGATACGGGCATTGTTGGTACGGTCGCGGTTAACACGGTCGGCGCGAACGGCGGCCAGGCGAGCACCCCCAAATGGATCTACCGGGCCAGCACCACCTACGACACTCCGGCCTACTCGCTCACCGGTGTTGCCAGGGGCGTGAGCTCGGGCAAATATCTTGCCAACGCGATCGAATGTCAGACGACCTGCCCGGTCTCGACCTCGCAATTCCCGACGTACGACAACAATCACGTCAAGGGCGCGTTGTACTTCGATCTGAACGCCACGATGAAGTTCAGCACGTTCGGCGATGGCAATGGCGAGTTCTTCCTGAACGTCACCAACATCCTGAATGACGGCCCAATCCTGCTGCCGGAGACCGGTCTCGCCGCGAACAGCACGTTCAGCGATGTGCTTGGCCGCACGTTCCGCGCCGGCGTGCGGATCCGGTTGCGCTGATCCGAAGCACCTGGCCGATGCAGACACGGCCCCGGGCGCACCGCGCTCCGGGGTCGTTTCTTTAGGTACATCGACGCTTCCGAGGCGGCAGGATTCTATCCCCGTTATCCTACTTATCCACAGGTCGAATTGCCTTGCCCGACTCGGCTGGCCCTGCCAGCTTGTTGATGTGGCCGGGAACGCGGCGAACCGGAAACGGGACGCAAGCAGCCAGCCACTGCCACCGCGGATGAAGCGGCGGAGGTTCGCAAGAACCGAAGCAGCGACCGAAGCGATTGGTAGGGTGTTTAAGGAAGAAGCGCGAAGTGCGCGGAAGGCGAAAGCCGGACGCGGGCCGAACCCACTTTCCTCAAGTGCCCGACACGGGACCGAAGCCTTCGGGCGGAGGAAACGTGGCGGAACCGGAGCCTTCGGGCAAGGGAACCGCATAGCGGCACCGGACGCCTTCGGGCGAAAGGGAAAGCGACGGAACCGACCGAGACCGAAAGGTCTCGGCCGGAACCGGTCCGGAAGATGGCGTTGCCCCGGTGGCGCCAGCGGAAGGAAGAGTGGGGGCTGGTGGCAACACCGGCCCCCATTTGCATTTGGGGCTGGCCAACTTCCTCTGAGGGCGGTGCGGGCTGCGCGAAAGGCACGTGCGGAAGCTCTCAAGCCTGCCTGGCCCGAAGGCCTCACTCAACCACCTTAGTGCACCGCACCTTCTCCGTTCGTCCCGAGCGTAGTCGAGGCGCGCGCACGCGGACTCAGTGCCGGCGCCCTCGACCCAGCTGGGCACGAACGAGGTTGGTGTACGTTCGACGGAGGTATGTTTGAGGCTGAAGTGGATAGCGTGGACGGGTGCCTGCGCGTCACTCGCCCTGCGTCTCAGATCATCTTGATCCCCAGCCCCGCCGCCACATCCGCCTTGTTCTCTTGCGCGTGGCGCGCTTCGAAGCTGCCTTGCTCCGCCTGGGGCGCGATCGACCAAATTCCCGGGAGGACATGGAGGGACAGCAAGGCGGCGGTAACGGCGAAGCTGATCAAAGCGGGCTTCATGGGGTGGCTCCTTTAAAGTGGAGCCGGTTTGCAGTCCCCATGTCACCGCCCGATGTCGCTTGAGGGCGGTAAATGTTTCAATTGTTTCAGGCCGCCGGCCTTTACATACGCCCTCCCCCTCCTTAGATAGCCGCTTCACACCCCATCGTATCGGAACAGGACGCGCCGTCGCGCAGCGCGTTCAAAGCATTGATCGAAACGGGGTTTTCAGACGCTGAAGCTGCGGTCTCACCCAAGGAGACTCGCGGCTTTTTGCGTCTTTGGCGTGCCTGAACGATGCGGATTGCGCAGGTTTTCCTGCCCGCTCGACAAGATTCCAGGCCCTGAACGGGCCGCAGACGAAGGCGACACGAACCACATGGCGACCACCGCTCCCAAGGCTCCGGCGAACAAGTCGGACCAGGCCCGCTCCACGGCCTCCAAGCGCATCCGCAAGATCTTCGGCAACATCCACGAGGTGTCCGAGATGCCGAACCTCATCGAGGTTCAGCGCGAAAGCTACGAGCATTTCCTGCGCTCGCGGCCGCAGGACGGCTATGTGTCCGGCCTGGAGAAGACCCTGCGTTCGGTGTTCCCGATCCGCGATTTCGCCGGCACCGCCGAGCTCGATTTCGTCAACTACGAGCTGGAAGAGCCGAAGTACGACATCGAGGAATGCCGCCAGCGCGGCATGACCTACGCCGCGCCGATGCGCGTCACGCTTCGCCTGATCGTGTTCGAGGTCGATCCCGATACGGAAACCCGCTCGGTGCTCGATATCAAGGAGCAGGACGTCTACATGGGCGACATGCCGCTGATGACGAAGAACGGAACGTTCATCGTCAACGGCACCGAGCG
>Ga0190273_10000027_pt1 | contig 104837 bp, 96 predicted proteins | sample Popmic504IS_FD_134513 | JGI IMG/M metagenome (GOLD analysis project Ga0190273, IMG submission 134513) | Populus adjacent soil microbial communities from riparian zone of Shoshone River, Wyoming, USA - 504 IS | ecosystem: Environmental > Terrestrial > Soil > Riparian zone > Trees stand | place...
AGGCTCGGGTCGGGCTCTCCTGCGGCACCCGCGGCATCCGCTTAAGGCTGCTTCCTTCCGGACCTGACCTGATTCGCGTGCCCACGTCGCGCAGGACCCGGCCGTCAACGCCGCCGCGACGCACTGACCCCGACGGCCAGTTCCTCGGAACGGTAGTCGGCCCCGCTAAGCGGATTTCGGGTTACAGGGCACCGCTGATTCCCCGCCTAGCACGGTCCACGGGTGATGGTACCGGTCGGCATAGGATCACCGCGTGATCACGGTCGACACCGACTCGTTCTTCGCGATCGTCGTCGTCGCCGCGATCGCCGCGGTCACCGTCGCCGCCGTCCCCAAGCGCTTCGCGCCTCCGGTCGTCGTGCTCGAGCTCCTGCTCGGGATCGTCATCGGGCCCGAAGTCCTCGAGCTCGCCCACACCGACGACTTCGTCAACTTCTTCGCCGACCTCGGCCTGGGGATGTTGTTCTTCTTCGCCGGCTACGAGATCGACTTCGAGCGGATCAAGGGGGCGCCGATGAAGCTCGGGGCGCTCGGCTGGCTGCTCTCGGTCGCGATCGCCTACGGGCTCGGCGGCCTGCTGGCGGCGGCGGGCATCGTCGTCTCCTTCCTCTACACCGGCTCGGCGATGGCGACGACGGCGATCGGCACCTTGATCCCGATCCTCCGCGACAACGGCGAGTTGAAGATCCGCTTCGGGACCTACCTGCTGGCCGCCGGAGGGGCCGGCGAGTTCGGCCCGATCCTGCTGGTGACCCTGGTCCTCTCGACCACCAACCCGCTGCACGAGGCGGCGATCCTGCTCGGCTTCGTCGCCCTCGCGATCGCCCTGGCGCTGGTCTCGGTCCGCTACGCCTGGCGCGGCTGGCCGGCGCTGGAACGGACCTTCGAGGCGAGCAGCCAGCTCGCGGTCCGGGTTACGGTCGTCCTCATCTTCGGCCTCGTCCTCCTGGCGGGCCAGCTCGGCCTCGACATCCTCCTCGGCGGCTTCGTCGCCGGGATGATCACCCGCCTGGCGCTGAAGGGGCACGAGCTGCAGGTCTTCGAGTCGAAGCTGACCGCGGTCGGCTTCGGCTTCTTCGTCCCCTTCTTCTTCGTCACCAGCGGCATCGAGTTCGACCTCGCCGCGCTGGGGTCGGCAGGCGCGATCGGAAAGCTCGTCCTCTTCTTCGTCCTCTTCCTGGTGGTGCGGGGCGTCCCCGCGATGCTCCTCTACCGCAGCGTCCTGAGCGCCCGCGACCGCGCCGCCCTCGCCTTCTACAGCGCCACCGAGCTCCCCCTCGTCGTCGCCATCACCACGATCGCCACCGAGCAGGGCCACATGAAGACCTCCACCGCCGCCGGCCTCGTCGGCGCCGCGATGCTCTCGACCCTGATCTACCCCTTCGTTGGCATGGCCCTGCGCAAGGACGGTCCGACGGAAGCCTCAGACGACCCCCCGACCACCCCTGGAGAGGTCGCCCCCGCCGTCGTATGATGCTCCCTCCCGGGCGCGTAGCTCAGTGGGAGAGCGCTCGCTTCACACGCGAGAGGTCGCTGGTTCGAAACCAGCCGTGCCCATAACGATCCCCTGCTTGAGCGATCGCGAAGGGTGGTTCAAGAACTGAGGAGAGGGGGTGAGGGGGAGATGACGATCCATCAAGTTGCGCTCAGCGCGCCTGCCCACATGATCTTCAAGGCTCGCTGAGCGGCCCCTGAAGCCGGGTCTGATGCTCCAGTCGGAGCCGGCTAGTTCCGCACGGTTCCGGACTCCGTTCTTCCCAGAGGCTGTGACCGCTCTCGTTCAGAACAACGATCAGTTCAATGCACCAGTCGCCGCGCAATAGAAAGCCAGCGTGGCGAAACGGCCTGAGTCGGATCCTCTCAGCCTGATCCTTGTTCAGCTCCTTGAGGGCGATGGTTCGATGTCTCCCTCCTCGAAAGACAATCCTCAGCTTGCGAGCAGCAGGAGCGGCTGCGACGCCAAAGGCGGTGGCCGACCCTTCGGAAGTCGCGAAGACCGTATTTGACACTAGTAGCGGTTCGCTCTCGGCGGTCAGGAAGTGAGGACTCCCGTAGCACAGTTCGTTCTCACTACTCCTCAACGTAGATCGAGATTCGCGCCTTATGGCCGAAACCGCAATACACGGGCGTTGCGCTCCGTGTGGACCACGACCTTCGGGCGGCCCCGGACGCTGTGCGAAGTAGGACCAAGCGTACTTTTCATGCTCATCGATCCAGTATCCACCAAGCCAGACATAGGGCGGTGCCTCTGCCTTCGCGGGCAGGCTCGCACCGAAGAGCACCCCTCCGAGAATCAACACAGTTAGGAGATCACCCGGCCGCATGGACGCACCCTACTCACGAATCCTCCCCCGGTAGCTGAGACAGCGCCGGGTATCGGGACCTTCGGAGCGATGCCCAAATGAGGTAGCGGCTCTTCTAATGCCAACCTGACCAACTCGACTGTCTCCGGCAGCGGTTTCCGCAACATCGCCGTGATCAACGAATCGGGCACCCTCAACTGGACCGTCTCCGGCGGCACCTACTCGAACACGAAGAACTCGATGATCGGCGACGACTCGATGTTCTTCGAAGGCACCAGCAGCGGCACGATGACATCACGGTCGAAAACGCGACGATGAGCAACAACGGCGGCGACCACTTCCAGGTCACCGCCGACAGCGTCAACACCGTGACCCAGAACGTGACGCTGAAAGGCAGCACGATGTCGAACGCGGTCGGCGGCTCGGGCGGGGGAGTAACCCTCAACCCGGGCGGCAACGCACGATGGAGGCCCGCCTAAGCTCTGCCGATGCCCAAGGTTCACCTCCTCGAGCGTCGGCAGCGCGTCGAGCTGCCCGTTCGGCGCGCCTTCGAGTTCTACGGCGACGCCCACAACCTCGAGCGGATCACGCCGCCCTGGCTGGGGTTCCAGGTGATCACGCCGCAGCCGATCGAGATGGGCGTGGGGACGCTGATCGAGTACAGGTTGCGGCTGCACCGGGTGCCGGTGCGATGGCGGACGCGGATCGAGGCCTGGGACCCGCCGCGGCGGTTCGTCGACGTGCAGGTCAGTGGCCCTTACTCCCTCTGGGAGCACACCCACACCTTCGAGGAGGACGGGCCGGACGCGACGATCATCGGTGACCGGGTGCGGTACTCGATTCCGTTCGGCCCGCTCGGGGAGCTCGCCAACCGGCTGCTGGTGCGGCGCGACGTGGAGCGGATCTTCGACTACCGCCGCGAGGCGGTCGAGCGGGAGCTGAGCCGACCGGCCACCTAGTGGCGGCGGCTACGGCTGGCGCAGAATCGAGATGACGTTCCCCGAGGGGTCCTTGAACCAGGCGATGTCCGGGCCGGGTCCGCCGCGGACGATGCCTTTCTCGTCCTGGGGGAAGTCGTCGTAGCGCTCGAAGGTCACCCCGCTCTCGACCAACCGGTCGACGGCGACGTCGATGTCATCGACTTCGAAGTTGAGCATGGTGTAGCTGGCCGGCTGCATGTCGGCGCTGAGATACATCAGCACCTCGGCCCCGTCGCCGGGAACGAGTTTCGCGACGCCGTGCTCCTCGTCGAGGACCTCGACTCGAAGGCCGAGCGTCCCCTCGTAGAACTCCCTCGCCCTGTTCAGGTCCTTGACCGCGAAGCCGCTGGTCGCTTTGTTGGCTCCGAGCATCTCGTTCACTCTATCGGCGGTCGCCGTCGGCCGCGCTTTTTTTCCGAGCCCCGCCGCTTCTGCTCGAGGCGGCGCTCCTTCGCGGCGCGGCTTGGCCGCGTCGCCCGCCGCTTGCGCTGTACCCGCAACCCGCCGGCGATCTTCTGCGCCAGGCGCCGCAGCGCCAGCTCCCGGTTGCGCGCCTGGCCGCGGGCGTCCTGGGCCACCGCAGTGACGACCGGCCCCAGCCGCTCCAGCAACCGCGCCCGCTGCGAGGCGCTGAGTGCGGTCGAGGCTTCCACGTCGAAGACCGCTTCGACGCGTGAGGCGGTGACGTTGGCGTGCTGGCCGCCGGGCCCCGAGGAGCGGCTGGTGCGGAGCTCGATCTCCGCCAACGGCAGCGAGAGCCGCTCGTTGATCCGCAGCTCCTCCGGCACGGGCTCAGCCGGCGAGCTCGGGGATGTGTTGCTCGAGGTGGCGGGCGATCGTCTCCCTCACCCACCGCTGCATCTCCGCATCGGCCATGCGATAGCGGCCGAGCAGCATCTTCTGGTCGGTCAGCGGCAGCCCGGCGATCTCCCAGCGCACCGCGAGGCGCTCAAACAGGGCCTCGGATCGCCGGCGCCAGGCGTCGTCCTGGGAGGCGGCCGCCCCCGCCGGCGGCTCCCCGATCTTGGCGATGGTTGCGGCGCTGAGCGCCTGGCGCAGGGTCAGCACGTTCCCCGCCGGATCGGTGTAGTCGATCGTCGGCCCCTTCTCGCGCGGGCGCCGTTGCTTCTTGCGCTTTGCCACGTCAGGCGAGCGCGTCGATCGTCTCGGCCAGCTCGAAGTCGGCCGCGGTCAGGCCGCCCTCGGAGTGGGTCGAGATCCTCACCGTCACCTCGTCCCAGGAGATCGCCACGTCCGGATGGTGGTTCATCGCCTCGGCCGGCTCGACCAGCCGGTCGACGAAGCGGACGCTGCCGACGAAGTCGCCGCGCTTGAAGCTCTTCGCGATCGCCTCACCGGAACGCTCCCAGCCGGAGAGCCCGGCGAGCCTCTCCTCCACCTCCGAGTCGTTCAGCAGCGCCACGGGCTTATGCTGGCAGGCCGACGATGACGACGCAATCGGCAGACAAGCCGGTCCTCTGGCAGATCGACATCTCGCACTACAGCGAGAAGGTCCGCTGGGCGCTCGACTACAAGGAGATCGACCACGTCCGCCGCTCGCCGCTGCCGGGCACGCACATCCCGATCGCCATCTTCCTCACCCACGGGGCGCAGCCGACCTTCCCGGTCCTGCAGATGGACGGCCGCGCGATCGGCGACTCGACCGAGATCATCGCCGCGCTCGAGGCCAAGTACCTCGACCGGCCGCTGTATCCCTTGAAGCCCGAAGAGCGGGCGCGTGCACTCGAGCTGGAGGACTGGTTCGACGAGAACCTCGGCCCGCAGGCCCGGCTGCTCCCCTTCTACGAGCTGATCCAGGAGCCCAAGCTCTTCGCCGAGGTCGCCGCCGAAAACGTGCCGGGACCGCTGGCGAGGGCAAAGCCGCTGGTCGGCGCCTACGGACGCGCCTACACCAGCCTGCGCTGGGGGGCGAACAGCAGCGAAGAGGCTGAGCGGGCACGGGAGGGAATCGTCGCCGCCTTCGACAAGCTCGACGCCGAGCTTGCAAAGGGCAACGGCAAGTTCCTCGTCGGCGACCGCCTCAGCGTCGCTGACGTCACCGCAGCCTCGCTCTTCTACCCGATCGTGGTCCCGCTCGAGGGGCCGCTATCGCCGGACCTGCCGCGCCCGCCGGCGCTGGAATCATTCCGACAGAGCCTCGCAAGCCGCCCCGGCTTCCGCTGGGTCGAAGAGACCTTCCGCCGCCACCGGCACCGCTAGTCACAGTTTCGTCGCAGAAGATTTTCAAAGAATTTTCTTTCTACGACAAAACGTTGCAATTTTCCCGCTAGGGTGCAAGCATGGAGACCATGGAGTGGACCGACGGGAAACTGGAAGAGCGCCTTGAGCGACTCGATGAACGCTTCGATGGCTTCGATGAAAAGTTCGCCCGAGTCGTCGAACGAATCGTCGAGGTAGATCGTCGCCTCGTTGAAACGAACCGTCGCATCGCTGAGAGCAACGAAGATTCCAATCGGCGATTCAATGAAGTCAACCGGCGGATCGACGGGACGAACCAGCGGATCGACGAGACGAACCACCGGATCGATGAGAACACGGCGGAGATCAAGAGCTTCAGGGAGGAGATGAAGGCCTTCCACGTCACCTTCCAGCGCGGCAACTACACGCTGGTCGCGACGATGGTGGGAGCCATCTTCGCGCTCATCCTCAAAGGCGGCTGACTCACCCCCCGATCGGGGCTCTGGGGTTGGCGCCCCAGAAGATCACCGTCCCGAGCATGCCGAGGACGTGGACGGCGACGATGTTGAAGACCATCGACTTGGCGGTGGCGGTGCCGACGCCCACGGGGCCGCCGGAGGCGGTGTAGCCGTAGTAGCAGCCGACCAGCACGATCACGGTCGCCATCACCATTCCCTTGGTGAGGCTGAAGAGCAGGTCGGTGGGGTCCTGGAACATCCAGAAGATCAGCGAGTAGCCGCCGGAGGAGACGTCGGCGACCTGCTCGACGACGGCGAAGTAGCTGGCCAGGTACATCACCCCGATCGAGACCAGATAGAGGAACGGCAGCGCGATCCAGGCGGCAAGGAGGCGGGTGGCGCAGAGGAAGGTGACCGGCGGCACCCCCATCACTTCCAGGGCGTCGATCTCGTCGGAGATTCGCATCGCCCCGATCTCGGCGACGATCCCGGTCCCGACCTTGGCCGAGAGGATGTAGCCGAAGGCGTAGGGGAGCGCCTCGCGCAGGTCGCACCAAGCGGCGAAGAGCCCGGCGTACTGGGGCACGCCCTGAGCGCGGAAGAAATAGGCGCCCTGGATCCCGCACTGGAGGCCGAGGATGAAGACGAAGGCCCAGATGATCAGGGCCGAGCCGAGGATCAGGATCCCGGCCTGGCGGACCGACTCGCCGAAGAAGCGCAGCACCCGCCCCGAGTAGACGAGCCCCGCCACCCTCACCCCGAAGCGGCCGATCTCGCCGAAGGAGTCGAGCCAGGCCCGCGGCGCTTCCAGCCAGGCGTTCACGGCGCGCCCCTCATCGGATCGTCTGCAGCTCCGGGTTGGTCGCCAGCAGCACCGCGGTGAAGACGTAGTTGAAGGCGAAGACGCCGACCAGGGCAATCACGACCGCCTGGTTGACCGCCCGCCCCACCCCGGCCGCTCCGCCCGAGGCGGTCATCCCCTTGTAGGAGCAGACGATGGCGATGATCGCGCCGAACATCGTGCACATCAGGACCGAGCCCCAGAGGTCGGTGACCGAGGCGTTGGAGAAGAGGGTGGCGAAGAACCCGCCAAGCTTCTGGTGGTAGAGCAGCTCGACGGCGATCCCGGCGGTGAGGCCGAAGATAATCGCGAAGATGTCGAGCAGCGCGGTGACGAACATCAGCGCGAGGAAGCGGGGCACGACCAGGTTCTTGATCGGGTCGACGCCGAGCACCTGCAGGGCGTCGAGCTCCTCGCGGATCTTCCGGGCTCCCAGGTCGGCGGTGATCGCGGTCCCGGCGACGCCGCTGACCACGACCGCAGTCACCACCGGCCCGATCCAGCGGATCGCCGTCAGCACGAAGAAGCCGCCGAGGCGATCGAGGGCGCCGAAGATCTGCAGCGGCCCCGCCGCCTGCAGGCCCGGCGCGCCGAGGCAGAGGGCAAAGGTCGAGACCAGCAGCGGGAACCAGCAGAGGCGGAGCGTGAAGTAGAACTGGTCGGAGAGCTCCTCGCCGTACGGATATGGCGGGCGCACCGCCGAGACGATCGTCCGAGTGGTGAGGATCATCATCGTCCCCACCTCGGTGAAGAAGCCGCTGAGGGCTCCCGCCCCCTTGCTCAGCGCGCCTGCCTGTGCCATGCCCGCACAGTAATCGGGCGTACTGTGCGAGTCAACTAGAACAGTTGTTCTCCTACGGAGTCAGGACGATCTTCAGCGCTTCGCGCTGGTCGTAGACCTTGTAGGCCTCGCTCGCCTGATCGAGCGGCATGTGGTGCGTCACCAGCGGGGCCGGATCGAGCTTCCCGGTCTCCATCAGGGCGAGGACGCGATCGAGATGGGCGATCACGTTGGCGAGGCCGAGGCGCAGTTGCAGGCCCTTCAGCCAGGCGAGCCCCAGCGGGACCTCGCCCTTGCCCGCGTAGGCGCCGATGCCGGAGACGGTGCCGGCGTCGCGGGCCAGGCTGACCGCCAGGGCCAGCGGTCCGGGGTCCCCGACGGCGTCGACGACGACGTCGACCCCGAGCCCTTCCGTCGCGGCCCGCACCGCCTTCTTCGGCTCCTGCTCGGTCAGGTGCAGCGGGGTGGCGCCGAAGCGCTCCGCCATCTGCAGCCGTTCGGCGACCGTATCCACCGCGAAGACCTCGACCGCGCCCCCGGCGACCGCGGCCTGCACCGCGCAGAGGCCGACCGGCCCCAGCCCGATCACCGCGACCGTGTCCCCCGGCCGCATGTCAGCGTGGGCGACCGCGTGGTAGCCGGTCCCCATCACGTCGCCGGCGAAGAGGGCGACGTCGGCCGACATCCCCTCCGGCACCCGCCGCAGGGTCAGGTTTGCCCGCGGTACCAGCAACAGCTCCGCCTGGGCGCCCTGCAGGTCGCCGAGGTTGGCGCCGTGCCCGAAGGTCTGCCCGTTGCGGCAGCGGTGGTAGTCGCCGCGCAGGCAGGAGGCGCAGGTGGCGCAGGCGGTGTGGAAGGTGCCGAGAACGCGGTCGCCGACGGCGACCCGTTCGACGTCGTCGCCCGCCGCGACGACCGTGCCGACGAACTCGTGCCCGATCGTGAAGCCCTGCTCGACCGGCACCCGGCCGTGGTAGATGTGGAGGTCGGAGCCACAGATGCCGCTCGCCTCGACCCGGACGAGCGCGTCGTCGGCGGCGCGGACCTCCGGGTCGGGCTTCTCCTCGACCCGGACCTGCTCGGGGGCTTGAAAGGTGACGGCGCGCATCGCGCGCGCAACGATAGAGCCTCAGCCGCTGACGCCGGCGACCTGGAAGCGGTCGCCTTCGCCGGGGCTGGCGGTCTCCGCGATCCGCGCCTCGAGCGCCAGCTCTTTCTCAAAGTCGGCCGCCTCGCCGTGCTGGAAGGAGACGTCTTTGCCCTCGAGCAGCTCGATGAAGATCTCGACGAAGCGGGCGTCGAGCTGTTTGCCGGCGACGCGGCGGAGCTCGACGATCGCGTCGTAGCTCGACATCGGGGTCCGGTAGGAGTCGCGGGCCGTCATCACGTCGTAGGTGTCGGCGACGGAGATGATCCGTGCCAGCTCCGGGATTTCATCTCCGGCAAGGCCGCGCGGATAGCCTTTGCCGTCGATCCGCTCGTGGTGGGCGAGGATGATCTCCGCCACCGGCCCGTAGCCGTCGAGCGAGGAGACCACGCGCGCTCCCTGCTGCGGGTGGCGCTTGATCAGCATCCAGTCCTCGTCGGTGAGCGGCACGTTGGCCTTGAGGATGCGGTCGGGGAGGATGAACTTGCCGATGTCGTGCAGGAGGGCGGCGATGTGGACGAGCTCCTCCTCCTGGCGCGAGTAGCCGGCGCGCTGGGCGATCGCCCGCGAGTAGCGGGCGACGGCGGCGCTGTGGCGGGCGGTCATCTGGTCCCGCAGGTCGAGGGTGCGCAGCATCGCGCTCAACATCCCGACCTGGAAGCTCGCCAGCTGCTTGCTGCGCAGCTCCAGCTCCTCCGCCCGCTGCTGGGAGACCAGGAGCGCCCCCAGCAGGTACTGGAAGGTGACGAGGACGACGCCGAACATCGCGACCCCGGCGAGGCCGAGCTGGACGTAGAGGTAGGCGACGCCGACCGCCATCAGCGCCGCCGCGAGCTCCGAGGGCAGCAACGGGATTAGCGCCGTGCGGACCTTGACGAAGAAGGAGCTGCGGTCCAGGTAGCAGGAGTAGGAGGCGATCATCGTGAAGTTGATCGCCAGCGCCAGGAGGAAGACGGCGAAGATCAGCCCGTAGAAGGCGGCATCGCTCTGGGCTACGTGGCTGGACTCGACGAACTCGTGGAAGGCGATCCCGCTGACCAGCGGAAAGGTGGCGTAGGTGAGGACGTTGTTGAGCAGGTAGTGCCCCGCGTCGCGCCAGCGCAGCCAGCCGGCGAGGATCGTGAGGACGCCGATCACCGCCGCCGGGGCGCCGCCGAGGAAGACCATCGCCAGGACTAGCGCCAGGAAGCTTCCCGAGATTTTTACCTTCGAGGTGGTGGAGATAGCGGTGAGGTCGCTGAAGACGGAAAAGCCGAGCAGGATGCAGAACAGCGGCACGTCCCAGTCGGCGCTCTCGGCGCGCCATACACAGGCGGCGGCGACCAGCGCGAGGCCGCCGACCATCGTCGTTATCGCCAGGCGGGTGGGGCGGGACTGATCCATGTTTTTCTAAATCGGCCTATCGGGGACTGCTCATTAGGACCCGCCTACCAATTCCCGGGCGGCTTCCTTTTCCCTGCGCGGCACAGCTAGTTGCGTTTTCCGCTATTTGGGAACTCCAAAGTTAGACCGGGAGCAGGGGTTCGGCAAGACCTTTAGCCAGATGGCCAAATTCGCCCAAAATCTATTTCCCCCCGGAAACGCCCGGGCTCTTCCCCGAAACAAAGAAAGGCGCCCCTTTCGGGACGCCTTTCAGAAGTCTTGTGCAGGCCGGCAAAGGACCGGTGGCCTGCTTGAGAGAACTTAGTGACGGTAGCCCATGTTCTTTGCCCCTTCCGTAGTCGTTGAAGCCCGCAACCTTGTGCGCTGCATCGTGGAAACGATTAATTTCTGGGCACTTTGTAGCACAGCTTGGCGGAAACTTGTGCATCTGCAGGAAAAGTTGTGCAGAAATGCAGTAGGACGCCTGGCTACCTATGCCTGAGCCCCGAGTCACCGATCCCCTGCGAAAACCGCTCTTCCGGCGGCTCGCCGCCTCCTATGCGGTCAACGAGCTCGGCGACTGGATGGGGATCATCGCCCTCTCGGTTTTGGTCTTTGACCGCACCGACAGCGCCCTGGCGACGGCGGCGCTCTTCCTCGGCACCCGCTTCCTGCCCGCCCTCTTCGCGCCAGTGCTCGTAGCCCACGCAGAGCGGCCCCCGCCCCGTTTTGCGCTCCCCGTCATTTATTGCGGCGAGGCGGCCGCCTTCGGAGCGCTGGCCCTGCTGGCGGGCAATTTCGCCTTGGTGCCGGTGGTGGTGCTGGCGGCTGTCGACGGTGCCCTCGCGCTTGCCGGGCGGGCGCTGACGCGGGCGGTGGTCGCCACTTCGCTGGAACCGACGGGGGAACTGCGTGCCGGCAACGCGATCCTCAACGTCGCCTTCACCGGTGGCGCCGCGATCGGTCCGGCGTTGGCGGGCCTCGTGGTGGCCGGCCTCGGGGTGCAGTCGGCCCTGCTATTGGACGCCGTGTCCTTTTACATCGTCGCCTGGATCCTCTTCACGGCCGGGGAGATGCCGCAGGCGGAGCCCGAACCGGGGCGGATGCGCGACCGGGTCAGCGCCGGGATCGCCTACATCCGCAGCCAGCCGGCACTGCGCCGGATCCTCTCGGCGCAGGGGGTGGCCTTCGTCTTCTTCGCCGCCGTGCTCCCGGTCGAGGTGATCTACGCCAAGGAGTCCCTCGGCACCGACGACACCGGCTACGGCCTCCTGCTGGCCAGCTGGGGTGCCGGAATGGTCCTCGGCAGCCTGATCTTCGCCCGGATCCGGGAGACCCCGCTCGCCTACCAGCTGCTCTTCAGCACGCTCGCGATTGGCGCCGGTTACCTCGGCCTTGCCGCCGCGCCCACCCTGGCGGTGGCCTGTGCGGCCTCGGTCGTCGGCGGCGCCGGCAACGGCATCCAGTGGGTGGCCGCGATCAGCGCCGTGCAGGAATTGACTGCGGAAGCGATGCAGGCGCGGGTGATGAGCGTGCTCGAGGCGATCGGGGCGGCGATGCCGGGGATCGGCTTTGCCGTCGGCGGCCTGATCGCCGCTCTGGCAAGCCCTCGATTGACGTTTTTCATCGCAGGGTCCGGGGTAATCGCCATCGTTGTCGTCATGGCCCCGATGCTTGGCGCCACTTGGCTGGGGCAAAAGAGGACGTCTGGTCCAACTGCGCTTGACGGCCAAGACGACGTTGTGGTGGAGTTGCTTCCGGGGAGACACCCCGGCCACGCTTATCCTGAGGAGGGACGTTGAAGAAGCTAGGGGCATTTTTTGCGGTTCTGGTCCTTGCAGCGGTTTCGGCAGTTGGACTAGTCGCATGCGGCAGCGGCGGGGACGAGACGAGCGGCGGCGGTGGCAAAGAGGGAGGAACCCTCAACGGCACCTACGGCTCCTTCCCCGATTACATGGACCCGCAGCTCTCCTACACCGCGGAAGGCTGGACCGCGATGGGGGACGTCTACATCCCCTTGCTGATGTACAAGCACGCTGAAGGCGCTGAAGGCAGCGAAGTCGAACCCGGCCTCGCCAAAGAGATGCCGAAGATCAGCAACGGCGGCAAGACCTACACCCTCTTCCTCCGACCCGGGCTCAAATACTCCGACGGCAAACCGGTCAAAGCCTCCGACTTCGCCTACGCGGTCGAACGCCTCTTCGAGGTCAACTCCGGCGGCTCGCCCTTCTACACCGGCATCGTCGGCGCCGAAAAATTCGCCGAAACCAAGAGCGGCGGGATCCCTGGCATCAAGACCAACGACAAGACCGGCGAAGTCCGGGTCGACCTGACCAAACCGCGGGGAACCTTCACCAACGAGCTGGCGCTGATGTTCGTCGCGCCGGTCCCGAAGGGGACCCCGATGGAGGATCTCTCGGCCGACCCGCCCCCCGGCACCGGTCCTTACATGATCACCAAATCCCAGCCGGGCCGCGGCTGGGAATACGAGCGCAATCCGTACTGGGAGAAAGCCAACTCGAAGGCGATGCCGCACTACCCGGACGGCTACGTCGATGCGGCCAAGATCACCGTCGTCCGCAACGCGCAGACGCAGGTCAACGACGTCCTCTCCGGCAAGTACGACTGGATGCAGAACCCGCTGCCTTCGGATCGCAACACCGAAGTGAAGGAAAAATATGAAGGCACCCAGTACCTGGTGCGACCGACGATCAGCAACTACTACTTCTGGATGAACACGACGAAGCCCCCGTTCGACGACCTCAAGGTCCGGCAGGCGATCAACTACGCGATCGACTCCGCCGCCCTCGAACGGATCTACGCCGGCACGATCAAAGGCTCCCAGCAGATCCTGCCGCCGGGCATGCCCGGGTACGAGCAATACGAGCTGTACCCGCACGACATCGAAAAAGCCAAAGAGCTGATCAAAGAAGCCAACCCGTCGGACATGGACATCACCGTCTGGACCGACAACGAAGACCCCCAGGACGAAGCGGGCGAATACTACGAGGGGGTCCTTAAAGAACTCGGCTTCAACACCGAGCTGAAAATCCTCAACGCCGATAACTACTTCACCGTGATCGGCAACCAGTCGACCCCGGACCTCGATACCGGCTGGTCGGACTGGTACCAGGACTACCCGCACCCGAACGACTTCTTCCAGCCGCTGCTGTCTGGGGAAAGCATCCTCCAGACCAACAACGGCAACCTGGCCAATATCGAAGAGCCGGAGCTGAACAAAGAAATCGGCGAGCTCGGCGAAGAGCAGCTCGGGCCGGAGCAGGAAGGACGCTACGCGGAGCTCGACAAGAAATTCATGGAACTGGCTCCGTGGGCCCCCTACGGAAACCGCACCCTGTCGACCTTCGTCTCCGACGAGATCAACCTCGACAGCATCATCTACAACTCGACGTTCTTCGAGTACCTGACCAGCTTCGAATTCAAGTAGGGCCAGGACCGGAACGAGCAGCGTGACGACCGACCCCCAGCCTGAGATAGGGACTTCGGCTGGGGGTTACGGCCCTTGGCGCCTGGCGCTGCGGCGCTTCCTCCGCAGCCGGCTGGCGGTCGCCTTCCTCGGGCTGTTCTTCCTGATCGTCGTCTTCGTGCTGGCGGCACCGCTGTGGGCGAACCACGTCGCCCACAGCGGCCCGAACGAGACGCACACGCTGCAGAAGATCAAGGTCGACGGGGAAACCCGCGAAGTCGTCACCCCCGAAGGCAAGCCGATCGGGCCGCAGTGGTTCGGAGCTGGCGGGGAGTTCTTCCTCGGCGCCGACAGCCGGCTCGGCCGCGACGAGATGGTGCGGCTGATGTACGGGGGGCGGACCTCGCTGTTCATCGGGCTGGTCTCGGGGCTGATCACGACGATCCTGGCCGTCACCCTCGGCCTACTAGCGGGCTACCACCGCGGCTGGGTCGACGCCGTCATTGGCCGCACCCTCGACGTGCTCTGGTCCTTACCCGTGCTGTTGATCGGAATCGCCTTCGGGATCTCACTTGCGGTCGGCGGGCTGAAGGTCGGGCCCTTGGAACTCTCGGGCGGTTCGATCTGGAACCCGATCATCGTCATCAGCATCTTCAGCATCCCCTACATCGCGCGGCCGATCCGCGGCGAAGTGATGGCCCTCGGCCAGAAGGAGTTCGTCGAGGCCTCGATCGCCCAGGGGGCGGGGCCGCTACGGGTGATGGTCGGTGAGATCCTCCCCAACCTCGCCTCGACGATCATCGTCTTCTTCGCCCTGATCATCGCCAACAACATGCTGTTCGAGGCGGCGCTCTCCTTCCTCGGCGCCGGCGTGCAGCCGCCCAACTCCTCCTGGGGAACGATGGTTACGATCGGGGTCGAGCTACTGACCACCCAGCCGCTGCTGGCGATCATCCCCGGCGTGATGATCATGCTGACGGTGCTGGCGCTGAACATCGTCGGCGACGGGTTGCGAGACGCGCTCGACCCGCGCTCGAAAATCCGCTTCAAGGCCCGTACCGGAATCGCCGAGACCGAGGGCTCGGCCGTCTGATGCTCCGCTTTATCGTCAGACGGCTGGCCGGGATGGTCCTCGTGCTCTTCGTCGTCTCGCTGCTCGTCTTCCTGGTCTTCAACGTCGTCCCCAACTCGCCGCCGGCGCAGCGGCTGGCAGGGAAGAACGCGACGCCGGTCCTGGTCAAGAGCATCGAAGAAGAATGGGGCTTCGACAAGTCCCTGCCGGTGCAGTACGTGACGATGATCAAGAAGGTCTTCACCGGCGAGCTGACCCAGTACTCGCCGCGGGTGCCGGTCGACGACAGGATCAAGGAAGGCATCCCGGCGACGCTCTCGCTCAGCATCGGTGCCGGGATCATCTGGCTCAGCTTCGGCCTGCTCCTGGGCTACTTCGCCGCGATCCGGGCCGGCGGCTGGCTCGACCGGGTCCTGACCGGCGTGGCGATCGCGGGAGTCTCGATCCCGGTGCTGCTGCTTGCCCCCGTGCTGATCTACTTCCTCACCTATAAGTTCGAAATCTTCCCCAGCCCTGGCTACGTCGGCTGGACGGAAGACCCGTGGGAATGGTTCACGCACCTGATCCTCCCCTGGTTCACCCTGGCCGTGCTCTCAATCGGCTTCTACAGCCGCGTCCTGCGCTCGAACATGCTCGACGTGATGAACGAGGACTACGTCCGCACCGCCAAAGCCAAGGGCTTGAGCGAACGCCGAGTGATGACCCGGCACGTGCTGCGCAACTCGCTGATCCCGATTATCACCCTCTTCGGGCTCGACTTCGGCGCCACCATCGCTGGCACCGCGATCATCACCGAAGTCCTCTACGACATCGACGGGATCGGCTACTACGCGGCCGAAGCAGTGTCGAAATTCGAACTGCCGCCGATCATGGGCATCACTCTCTATGGCGCCTTCTTCGTCGTCTTCTTCAACACCCTGGTCGACATCGCCTACGCCTATCTCGACCCACGCGTGCGGCTGGGGGGCACGGCCCGATGAGCGCCGAGCCCCTGCTCTCGGTCCAGGACCTGCGGGTCGGGTTCGCCACTGAAGGCGGGTTGCTGCAGGCCGTCGACGGCGTCAACTTCGAGCTGCGAGCCGGTGAAGTGGTGGCCATCGTTGGCGAGTCCGGCTCCGGCAAGAGCGTCACCGCGCAGACGATCATCGGCCTCACCCGCTCGAAGAACACCCGGATCGAGGGCTCGGTGAAGCTCGCCGGCGAGGAGCTGATCGAGGCCGACGACGCGACCCTGCGACGCCTGCGCGGGGAGGAGATCGGGATGGTCTTCCAGGACCCGATGACCTCCTTCAACCCCGTCTACCGGATCGGGGCCCAGATCGTCGAGGCGATCCGCGCCCATCAGGGTGAGGTCGGCAAGGAGGAGGCCCGGCGGCGCGTGATCGATCTGTTCGAGTCCGTCGGCATCCCCGAGGCGGAGCGGCGCGTCGACGCCTACCCGCACGAGTTCTCCGGCGGCATGCGGCAGCGGGCGATGATCGCGATGGCGCTGGCGCTGGAACCGGAGGTGCTGATCGCCGACGAGCCGACGACGGCGCTCGACGTCACGATCCAGGCCCAGATTCTGCGCCTGCTCGAGGACCTCAACCGCCAGCGTGGGCTGGCGACGATCCTCATCACCCACGACCTCGGCGTGGTCGCCGAGATCGCCGACCGGGTGCTGGTGATGTACGCCGGGAAAGTCGTCGAGCAGGGAACGCTGGACGAGATCTTCTACGACCCGCAGCATCCCTATACCTGGGGCCTGCTCGGGTCGCTGACTCGGATCGACCGACCGCGGCCGCACCGGCTGCCGCAGATCGCCGGCTCGCCGCCCTCCTTGACCGATCTTCCCCAAGGGTGCCCCTTCCGGCCGCGCTGCCCGCACGAGTTCTCCAAGTGCACCGAGTACCCGGGCCTTGAGGCGCGGCTGCCGGAGGCACCCGGTCATTGCGATCGCTGCTGGCTGACCCCAGAGGAGAAGCGGGCGAAGCGCCTGGTCGAAGGCCAGATCGGGCTTGAAGCCCCGCAGGAGGCGCCGCGAGCATGAACGGCGCCGCCCCGAACCAGGGAGAGCATCTGCTCGAGGTCACCGACCTCGTCAAGCACTTCCCGATCAAGCGCGGGGTCCTGATCGACCGCGAGGTCGATCAGGTGCGGGCCGTCGACGGGATCAGCTTCAGCGTCAACCGGGGCGAAACGCTCGGCCTCGTCGGCGAGTCCGGTAGCGGCAAGTCGACCGCCTGCCGGGCGGTGCTGCAACTGTTGGCGCCGACCTCCGGCTCGGTCAAGTTCGAGGGTCGCGAGATCGCCGGCCTCGGCCGGCGGCAGATGCGCCCCCTGCGGAGGGAGATGCAGATGATCTTCCAGGACCCCTACGCCTCACTCAACCCCCGCAAACGCGTCGGCCAGATCGTCGGCGATCCGCTGAAGCTGCAAGGGGTCGCCTCCGGGTCGGACCTGCGGCGGCAAGTGCAGGAGCTGCTGGAGCGGGTTGGGCTCTCGAGCGAGCACTACAACCGCTTCCCGCACGAGTTCTCCGGCGGCCAGCGGCAGCGGATCGGGATTGCCCGAGCGCTGGCGCTGAAGCCGAAGCTGGTGATCTGCGACGAGCCGGTCTCGGCCCTCGACGTCTCGATCCAGGCGCAGATCGTCAACCTGCTCGACGACCTCCAGGAAGAGCTCGGCCTCGCCTATCTGTTCGTCGCCCACGACATCGGCGTCGTCCGCCACATCTCCGACCGCATCGCCGTCATGCACGACGGCAAGATCGTCGAGCAGGGCACGGCCGACCAGGTCTGCGAGCAGCCTAAAGACGATTACACGAAGAAGCTGCTGGCGGCGGTGCCGATCCCAGACCCGCGCGAGAGCCGGCAGCGCCGCGCCGGCAGCACCGCCTAAGGGCTTCTCACGTAGGCTCGGGCGGAGGTGTCGCTGCCGCTCTCCCCACCGATCAAGCCGCAACTTGCGCTTACCCGCAAAGTGCTGCCGGAGGGCGAGGAGTGGGCTTACGAGCCGAAGCTGGATGGCTTCCGGGCGATCGTCTTCGTCGACGGTGACGAGGCCTACGTCCAGTCACGCGGCGGCAAAGACCTCAACCGTTACTTCCCCGAGCTGAGCTTCGCCCCCGGCCGCTGGGTGCTCGACGGCGAGCTGGTGATCCGCGACGCCGACGGCAACCTCGAATTCGACAAGCTGCAGGAACGGATCCACCCGGCGCAGTCGCGGATCGAGCTGCTCTCGAAGGAGATCCCCGCCTATTACGTCGTCTTTGACCTGCTCGCAGAGGGGGATGAGGTCCTCTGCGAGCGACCGCTGCGCGAGCGGCGCCGGCGGCTGGAGGCGATCGCCGCAACGGCCGACCTCGAGCTCACCACCCTCAGCACCGATGCCGCCCAGGCGGAGCAGTGGCTGCACAGCATCGAGGGCGTGATGGCCAAGGACCTGAGCGCCCACTACTGCCCCGGCAAACGCAAAGGGATGGCGAAGGTCAAGCGCGAGCGGACGATTGACTGCGTTGTTATGGGCTGGCGGCCGGGCAAAGAGGAGGGGACCGTGGGCTCGCTGATCCTCGGCCTCTACGACGGCGCCGAGCTGCGCACGGTCGGCCACATCTCCGGCTTCTCCAAAGCGGCGAAACAGAGCATGCGGGCGATGCTGGCGCCGCTGGAGACGGGCGAGAGCGGGACGGCCGAGCCGAGCCGGTGGACGGGAGGGCGTGATCTGGAGTGGGTTGAGTTGCGGCCTGAGTTGGTGATCGAGGTTGGGTATGACCACGCTGCGTCGGGGCGGATCCGGCATGGGGCTCGGTTCCACGCATTTCGGGACGACAAAGCTCCCAAGGAGTGCAGGTTCGAGCAGCTTGATGAAGGGACGAACTAGAAGAGGGGTTCTTGGCGGGCGGGTCCTGTCGCGGATTTGGTTCCACCACCACTCGCAACTGGCGAGTGGCGGTCCCCCAAATCCGCGCCACCCGTCCGAGGGGCCGCTTTTCTGGACGTCGTTGCTCGGGAGCGGCCCCAGCCTTTGAGAGCACGGGTGGTTTGGCGGCGGTCCTCAGGGCGCATATACGCGCGGCCCTTGTAGAGCCCTTCGTATTGCGGGAGGAGGTCGGGGCGTTTGGTTTCTAGCCAGCCGAAGAAGACGTCTTTGACCTCGCCGCGGAGGTGGAGGGCTAGGCCGGTTAGGAAGGAGGCGTTGGCCGCTTTGGCTCGTTCGACGATCGGTTGGACCTGGTCGGGGTCGTCGTTGATGCCGGGCATTAGGGGGGCGATCAGGACGCCGGAGTCGATGCCGCGGGCTCGCAGCTCGGCCACCGCGTCGAGGCGTGCTGCGGGGCTCGGGGTGTGGGGCTCGGTGGCGCGCCAGGCTTTCTCGTCCAGGGTCGGGACCGAGAGGTTGACTGAGACCGGCAGCTTCTTCGCCATCCGCTCGAAGATCTCGATGTCGCGCAGCACCAGCGGTGACTTCGTCAACACCGTCACCGGCGTCTGCGCCGCCTCCAGCGCCTCGAGGATCTCGGGCATCAACCGGTAGCGGCTCTCCACCCACTGGTAGGGATCGGTATTCGTCCCCAGCGCCACCAGCTCCCGCCTCCAGCTCGGCCGCCTCAGCTCCGCCCGCAGCATCTCGGGGACGTTGACCTTGACGACGATCTCCCGCTCGAAATCACGACCGGGACCGAAGTCGAGAAAGGAATGAGTTTTTCGAGCAAAGCAGTAAGTGCAGGCATGACTGCATCCTCTGAAGGGATTGACGGTCCAGCTGAAGCCGTAGCGGCTGCCGGGCACGTGGTTGAGGGCGGAGCGGGCCCGGACCTCGTGGAAGTTGATCCCCATCGCCTCGGGAGCGTCAAAGGTGCGGACGACGGTGCCGTCTCCCACCCCCGGTAGGCGGAGGTCGTTCTCTACCCGCTGCTCGTCCCAACGCATGCGAACACATGTTCGCACACGGGTCCGATGCGCTCCCCGCTAAGCGTCAGCCGGGATGGCGATGCCGGCGGTCTGCTCTTCGAAATGCTTGCTCAACATCGTCACCTGGCCCTGGTAGTTGGAGCCGAGGCCGGAGCCGTAGAGGCGCTCCGCCGGTGCCGCCATGCGCTCCAGACCGAGCTTGCAGACGGGCTGGCGGTGCTCGACCATGAAGGAGACGTCGCGGGCCCGCACCTCGAGAGCAGCCCGGCTGCCGTGGCGCCCGCCGTCGGGGTCATAGCCGAAGCCGGGGTCGAAGAAGCCGGCGTAGTGGGTGCGCAGCTCACCCGCGGTCGGGTCGTAGGCCATCATCTCCGCCGCGATCTGCGGCGGGATGCAGACTCCCTCCGCAGAAAGGAGCAGGTAGAAGATCTCCGGCTCGAGGACGACACGTCCGCCCGGCTCCGGGTAAACGGGATCCCAGTAGTCCGTCCAGCGGTAGGCACGGATCCGCGCGAGATCGACCGGAAGGCTGTTCTTCTTCGCCCGATAGCCGACGACGCGGTCGGTCGGCCCGGAGAGGTCGAGGCTGAGGAAGAGACCGTCCGAGACCGCCATCTCCGATTGGCGCAGCGCGTGTGAGTCGAGGTAGAGGAGAGGGAACTCGTCCTGGAGCTCGCGGATCTCGTCGTCGAAAAGACGTACATCCCCACGGGCCAGCCGCAGCTGGTTGAGTGATAGTCCGGTACGTACCTGGATCGCGAAGGAGCGCGGCACGATCTCGAGGTAGAGGTTGCCGCTGTAACCGGAGCGGATGTCGTCGAAGCGGTGGTGGCGATCGGTGATCACGCGGGTGAACACGTCGAGCCGGCCGGTCGAGCTCTTCGGGTTCGCCTTGCCGCGCACATCCTCCGGCAGGTCGAGCTGCTCGATCAACGGCACCAGGTAAGGCCGGTCGCGCTCGAGCACGGCGCCGTCGCGAAGGTCGACCCGCTGGAAGGCGAGGTCGTCGACCTTTTCCTCGACCGTGGAGTCGACGTCAGGGAGGAACGAGCAGCGCAGAGCCCAAGCGAAGTCTCCGAGCCGCAGGTCGATACTTGCCGGCTGCACGGCCTCCGGTCGGATTCGGTAATCCCCGGAGCTGATCCATTCGGACTCGATCGCCCGGTTCAGCGCCTGCGAAGGCAGAACGCCGCTGCTCGGCTCACTCATCCGCCGGAGACTATTCGCCGCGCCTCCTCCCCGCCCAGGTAGGCGGCGAGGATGAACTCGAGAATCTCCGGAAATAGCTGTTCCAACTGCTCGGCTTCGCCGGCGAGGACGCGCCGGCCCAGCATCGAGGCGACGCCGCCGACCACGGCCTCGCCGGTCGCCTCGGGCACTGCCGTCCCGGCCGGGCTCGGGGGCGCCCCCGCGCGCAGATAGGCGACGAAGGACTCGAGTGCCGCCTGGTAGCGGTCATAGACCCCGCGACCCGCCCGCAACCCTTCGACGAGCGCGATGCTGGCAACAGCCGGTTCGACGGTGAGCAACTTCAACAGAGCCTCGATCGAGTGGCGGACCTGATGGGGCCAGTCCTCGGCCTCGGCTTCCTCGCAGGCGGCGAGCAGGTGCTCGCGGATGCGGTCGACGGCGACGTCGTAGGCCGCGATGAAGCAGTCGTCCTTGCTCTCGAAGTGTTTGTAGAAGTCACTCTTGGAGACAGCGGCGCGCTGTCCTATTCGTGACACAGTGGTTTTTTGATACCCCACTTCATAGAGAGCCTCGATCAGCCCGGCGATCAACCGCTCGCGTTGATTGCGCGCTACATACTCAGGCGAAAGCCCGTGGCGTCCTCTTGGAAGTCGCTCCATTTCAGGATTGAAGTCTGCCACCGTACTGTCACTTTCGCCTCCCGCCTCTTCCCACCTTTCCTACACTCAGGTACGGAGAAAGCACGAACTGGGACAGTTCGGCGTGCAGGTCGCCGATGCTCTCAGCCTCGCCCCGACGTATCTGCTGCTGCAGGATCCAGGCCACGCCACCCACCAGCGACTCCTCGATCGTCTCGGGTAGATCCGAGTCCTCCGGCGCGCTTTTGCGCAGCAGCTCTACGAACTGGCGCATGCCCGTGTCATAGAGACGCGCGGCACCAGGGGTGGCCGAGATCGCCTCGACCATGCACATCTTCGAGGCGGCCGGATGCCCGGCGATGAAGTCGAGGAGGGCCTCCAGGCCGGCTTCGACTTTCTTCTCCGCCCCCTCGGTCCGTTCGCAGGCTTCTTCCGTCACCACCCGCATCTCTTTCAAGGTGGTGTCGACAGCCGAGAGGAACAGGTCCTCCTTGCCGTCGAAGTTGTCGTAGAGAGTCTTGCGAGCGACCGCCGCCCGACGGACGATGTCGGCGATCTTCGTCGCCTCATACCCTTGCTCTGCCGTCAGTTCGGCGACGGCATCCATCATCCGCCGCCGCTTGTGGCCGGCGACGAACTCCCTCGGCAACTCAGGGCGTATCGGCGTCATCACGACCTCCTTGCCGTTGCTTGTTTGCCGCATCGAGGCGGCAAAACTGCGCCCAAATCAGCGCGCCACCCCCTGCTGTTCTGGTACCGTGGAAAAACTTTCGTTGTTTTCAATGGAAACTTGTGAGTTCTTCGGTGTCTTTCGATCGAATCCAGCTGAGCCCAGAAACCCTCCTCGCGGCGATGGGAGACGACTGGCCACCCGAGCAGGTTGAGGCGGCCCTCGAACTGCTTGCCAACAGCAGCGGCAGGTTCCCCTCCGGCGTCCGCAAACTTCCCTCCGACCTGATCCGGGCAATCCAGCGAGAGCGGTTGATCGTCGCGATGCTCAACGCCGCCGCCGAGCTCGGCTACCTCGAGACCAACGTCCAGGACGTGATCGATCGGGCCGGTGTCTCCCGTCCCACCTTCTACGAGCACTTCTCCAACAAAGAAGACTGCTTCCTCGCAGCCTTCGACACCAGCGCCGAGCGACTGCAGAAGAAACTGGAGGCAGCCGCCCGCAACGGAGGAGACATCTGGCGCGACAGAGTGCGCTGCGGGCTCGAAGCACTGCTGCGTTTCGCCAGCCGTGAGCCCGATACGGCGCGCACCCTCGTGGTCGAGGCGCGAGCCGCCAGCGCCACTGCGGTCAAGCGCCGGGTCGAATTCATGGACGGCTTTGCCCGATGCCTCGACGAGCAGGCTCGCGAGCTGCTTCCCGATGCCGCTCCGCAGAGCGCCGTGACCGCTTCCGGCATCGTCGGGGGCGTCGAATCGCTCCTCTACTCGCGACTCTGTAAGCGCGAGTACGACGAGCTTGAGTCCCTCCTGCCGTCGCTGATGTACTTCGTCGTGCTTCCGTACGAGGGTCATGAGGCGGCTAGTGAGGCGTTCGCGGTCAACTAGATCCAGAGTACTAAAATTGGACACGAAGTACAGTCTAATACTGGGCCGCTTCTTTGACCCCAAGCCGGTAAGCGCGCGCTAACTGGTCTGTCCGTTCAGCCAGCCAACGACCGGCCTGGTGGGGCGTCAGGCCCATTCGCCGCCGCCCACCTAGAATCCATCGGCACGGTTTCGGAGGGGTGCCGGAGTGGTTGAACGGGGCGGTCTCGAAAACCGTTGGCCCTCGTAAGGGGGCTCGTGGGTTCGAATCCCACCCCCTCCGCTTGAGAAGGTTCCCCGCCGGGACTTGAGAGATCCGGCCGCCGCGCCGACAGACCCTTGTGATCGGCAGCGAGCAGACCAGGCTGGGGCGATACTTCGACCGCCATCCCCGGCTGCTCCGGGCGCTGGCTCTGGTCGCCCTAGTCTGGGGGCTGGGGTACTTGACCTGGCGCGTGGGCTGGAGCAGCGAAGGAACCAACCCTGTCCTCTTCGCAATGCTGCTGGCGACCGAGATCTACGGCCTCTACGCCCTGGCGATCCTCACCTGGTTCTCCTGGTCGCGCCCGCCCGCCCAGCGGCCACCCGCCACGCCGGGACGCAAGGTCGACGTCTACGTCTGCACCTACGACGAGGCGGCGGAGGTGGTGATGGCGACGCTGGCGGGATGCCGCGCGCTCACCTACCCGCACACGACCTACCTGCTCGACGACGGCCGGCGACCGGAGATGAAGGCGATCGCCGAGCTGGCCGGCGCCCGCTACCTGACCCGGCCCGACAACGCCCACGCCAAGGCCGGCAACCTCAACGCGGCGCTGCCGCGCACGGAAGGCGAACTCGTTCTGGTCCTCGACGCCGACCACGTGCCGATGCCCGACGCGCTCGACGCCCTCGTCGGCTACTTCGACGACGAGCGGATGGCGATCGTGCAAACCCCGCATGACTTCTTCAACCACGACTCGGTCCAGCACTACGTCGTCGGCCGCCACGAGCAATCGCTCTTCTACCGTGTCGTCTGCCCCGGCAAGGACCGCCACGGGGCCGCCTATTGGTGCGGATCGGCGGCGCTGATCAGTCGCCAGGCGCTGCTCGAGGTCGGCGGCGTCGCCACCGAGACGATCGCCGAGGATTTCCACACCACGATCCGGCTGATCCGGCACGGCTGGCGCACGCGCTACCACGACGAGGTACTCGTCCAGGGCCTGGCTCCGCACGACCTCGACGGCTACCTGCTGCAACGGGACCGCTGGGCGCGCGGCAACCTCGCCGTCTTCCGCCTCAAGGAGTCGCCGCTGCGGGCGCGGGAGCTGAGCCCGCTGCAGCGCCTCTCCTTCCTCGCCAGCCTGCTCGCCTACCTGGCGCCGCCGATGCGGCTGCTGCTCCTGCTGACGTTGGGGGTGGTGCTGTGGACCGGCGAGCTGCCGATGAAGATCAGCGTCGTCGCCCTGGCGGCGCTGTGGCTGCCCTCCGTGGCGCTCAACTTCGGCGCCGGCGCAGCCCTCGCGCGCGGCTACATGCGGGTCCCGGAGAGCGCCCATTACGAGCTGTTGACGATGGAGATCTACACCCGCGCCCTCCGCTGCGCGATCGTCCCCGGCAAGACCGCCTTCAAGGTGACGCCGAAGCAAGGACGCGACGGCGGCGGCCTCGACGCCCTGCGCAAGCTGCACCTGGTCCTCTTCTGCACCCTCTTGGTGGCGGCGGGCACGGCGATGCGCCTGCTCGACCTGGCCGGCGTCGGCCCGCTCCCGGACCTGCCGGGGATCGCAGCCGTGGTCGTGCCCCTGCTCGGCCTCTACGAGCGGCGGCGGCTGCTGGCGACCAGCGCCGCGGTGACGAAGCGGCGCCAGCGACGGCTCGTCTACCGGTTCGAGGGGGACGCCGAGGCGCATCTCTACAGCGCCGACGCCCACACCCCGGCGCGCCTGGTCGACGCCTCGGCGGCCGGCGTCGGCCTCGTTGCCGAGGCGCCGCTCGAGCTCGGCAGCGAGCCGGCGGTGCTGCTCCAGCTCGCCGACGCGACGGGCGAGCTGCACGAAGTGGCGGCCAAGGTCGAAATTAGGACCTGCCGCGAGGTCGAGGGGAGCTTCCTGATCGGGGCCACGATCGTCGAGATCGATCCCGACGCCCGCCTACGCCTGATGGAGTGGTGCTACGTGGTCTGCAGCCATGAGCGCCTGCGCGGCCACCGCCCGGCGGCTTCGATTGCCGAAGAGAAGGCGATCGTCGTCGCCCTCGACGACTACCGGGCACAGCCCGTCTCGATGCGGCCGGAAATTCCCGCCCTCCGGCAAGCTTGAATCAGTATTCTTGACTAACGCACCGGTTTGCTGAACCAGTCAGCGGGCCTGCGGGAGGAGGGCCGGCACCATCGGCCAAGAGATGCCGGCCCTCTCGCATGTAACGAAGCAATTCAGACACTCCATTACGGTTGCTGAGTATAGAGTCAGCCTCAATTTAGTGGAAGGGTTCCCAGGATAGAACCCTGCACGTACCGGGCTCGGCGGGCGCTCCAGATCTCCTCAGACGGAGCGCCGATACCCTGTGTCCGAACCCGGAGAGGTGTCCGAGCGGCTTAAGGAGCGCGATTGGAAATCGCGTGGGCGGGGTTAACCCGCCTCGTGGGTTCGAATCCCACCCTCTCCGCTCAGCGGCGGCTGGCGAAGAACTCGCGCAGGAGGGCGGCGCACTCTTCGGCGCGAACGCCGGTGATCACCTCGGGGCGGTGGTTGAGGGCGGGCTCGGCGAGGACGTTGAGGACGCTGCCGGCGGCGCCGGCCTTCGGGTCGACGGTGCCGAAGACGACGGTGGGGATGCGGGCCAGGACGATCGCACCGGCGCACATCGCGCAGGGCTCGAGGGTGACGTACAGGGTGGCGCCGGGGAGACGCCAGCCGCCGAGGGCCTCGGCGGCGGCCCGGATCGCCAGGACCTCCGCGTGGGCGGTGGGGTCGCGGCGGAGCTCACGCTCGTTGCCGGCGCGGGCCAAAAGCTCGCCGTCGCGAAAGATTGCCGCGCCGATCGGGACGTCTCCATGGGCCTCCGCCTTGCGCGCCTCCTCCAGCGCGACACCCATCGCCTGCCCGTCGAGCGCCTCATCGGCCGCGGGGTGATTGCCGACATCCACGATGCGGGAGTATGTCCTCCGACAACTTCCGCAGCAACGCGGTGTTGTGAAAGGGGCTGGCCGAACGCGGGGGTTCGGCCGATAACGAGAACCGATGAAGAGACTTCTGCGATCCCTCCTGCCCATGACCGCACTCGCGGCCGCCTGCCTGCCCCTGCCCGCTGCGGAGGCGCGGACGGCGCTCTCGCCGGCGCGGGCATTCGCGGCCGACCAAGTCCTCGTCAAGCTCGAGGGCGAGCGCTCGGCACATGCGATCGACCTCGCCCCCGGAGCCGGGGTACAGCAGACGGCGCGGGCGCTGCGGCAGAACCCGCGAGTCGCGTACGCCGAGCCGAACTACATCGCCACCGCCTGGGCTTCCTCGGGCAACCCCTTCGACCCCAATGATCCGGGGACCCTCGGCGGAGCTTCCGGCACCGCCACCGACGTCGGCAACTGGGCCTTCAAGCAGTGGAACTTCCTCGCCCCCGAAGGGCTGGAAACCCGTGAGCTGCCGATCTCGCCGGGCGGCATCGACGCGGTCAGCGCCTGGCGCAACCTCGCCGACGCCGGCCGCCCCGGTGCCGCCGGCACCGTCGTCGCGGTGCTCGACACGGGCATCGCCTACCGCGCCTTCGGAGCCGGCTTCCAGCCCAGCCCGGACTTCGACCCGGCCCAGTTCGTTCCCGGCTACGACTTCGTCGCCGGCGATCGGGTTCCGCTCGACGAAAACGGCCATGGCACGCATGTGGCAGGAACGATCGGCGAGAAGACCGACAACGGGGTCGGCCTCACCGGTCTCGCCTACGGCGCGAAGCTGATGCCGATCCGGGTGCTGGACCGCAAGGGGCGCGGCAACGCCTACGCGATCGCGAGGGGGATTCGCTTTGCGATCGGGCACCGCGCCCAGGTGATCAACATGAGCTTCAACTTCCCTTGCAACAAGCGGGTGCCGATCGTCAACGAAGCCCTGCGCGAGGCCTACGAAGCGGGGATCGTCACCGTCGCCTCCGCCGGCAACCTCGGCTCGGAGAGCTGCGTCTCGGCGCCGGCGACGGGACCGCGGGTGATCGGGGTCGGCGGCACCACCGAGGGCGCCTGCCTCGGCACCTACGCGCTCGCCGGCCGGGCGATCGACCTCGTCGCCCCCGGCGGGGGGATCCCGAGGAGCGGTTGCCCGTCGGTCTCCTCGCGACCGATCTACCAGGTGACCCTGCTGCCCGGCAGCACCTCTGAGTTCGCCATCCCCGCCACCTACGTCGGGACCTCGATGTCGGCCGCCCACGTCAGCGGTGCGGCGGCGATGGTGCTGGCGAGCGGCGCGCTGAAGCCGAGCCTGACCCCGCGCGGCCGGGTCGAGGTCGTCACCAGGCGCCTGCGCCACACCGCCCGCGACCTCGGCCTCCCGCCGACCGAACAGGGGGCCGGCCTGCTCGACGTCGGGCGGGCCACCGATCCCTCGCGCCGCTCGGCGGGCGGCTAGGCCCTCAGGTGGTGCGGACGATCAGGACGCTGCAAGGAGAGTGGTGGGAGACGTTGTTGGGGACGCTGCCGAGCAGGTAGCGTCGGGCGCCGGTCATCCCCTTGTTGCCGACCACGATCAGGTCGGCTTTCGCTTCTTCGGCGACGTTGAGGATCGCGTCGGCGGGGTCGCCCTCGACCGGGTGGGTCTGGACCTCGATGCCCTGACCCTTGGCATCAGCCGCAGCGGCGTCGAGGACGATGTTGACGTCCTCGCGCGGGCCGATCTCGTACTGGACGTCGGCCGGGGCGCCGGCCTGCTCGGCCTGCACGCGCCGCCCCGGGGCGGGCTGGTAGGCGCTGACGAGGCTGAGCGTCGCCCCGGTGAGCCTGGCCAGCTCGATCGCCTGGTTCACCGCCTGGGCGGCAGTATCGGAGCCATCGGTCCCAACCACGATGCGAGTGAACACGCCGCCTCCTTCAGTCGCTGAACGGGCCCGATACTAACGCTGCTTCCTACCGCTGCTTCGCCGGCAGGTCGCGGAAGCCGTCGCCGAGGATTTCGGTCGGCGTTTCGACCAGGCGAACGATCCCGATCACCATCGCAGCGACGAGGCAGACGATGAGGATCACGATCGAGGCTTTCCAGACAAACGGCATCGGCCGGGACACTAGACGGGGGCGGCGGTCGGGCGCCGCGTTAAGGTGGGGCCCGATGGCGCTGGAGAAGGTCGCGGAAGGGGTCTGGCTGCTGCGCGGTGACTTCCGCGGAGCGATGAATGTCTACTTCATCGAGGACGGCGACGGGGTGGTCCAGTTCGACGCCGGGACGAAGGCGATGCGCAAGAAGGCGCGCGCCGCGGCTGCCGAGCTCGGCGGCCTGAAGCGGGTCATCCTCGGCCATGCTCACGCCGACCACCGCGGCACCGCTCCCTATATGGACGTGCCGGTCCTCTGCCACCCGGACGAGAGGGTCGATGCCGAAAGCCCGAGCTGGAGGCCGCCCTACTGGGACCTCTCGCAGCTGCCGGTCGCCTGGGTGCGCTGGATCTATCCCCTGCTGCTGAAGCGGTGGGACGGCGGCGCGGTGAAGATCGCCGACACGGTGATCGAAGGCGACGAGGTCGCCGGCTTCAAGGTGCTCCACTTCCCCGGCCACGCGCCAGGGCTAATCGGGCTCTGGCGTGAGAGCGACCGGGTGGCGCTGGTCAGCGACGTCGTCTACCTGGTCGACTCGTCGCGCCTGAAGCCGCTGCCGCCCGGGGAGGCGAGCGTCCCCCACCCCGCCTGGGCTTGGGACCACGCTAGAGCGAAGGAGTCGCTGCGGCGCCTGGCGGCGCTGGAGCCGCGGGTCGTGGGCGCCGGACACGAGCCACCGCTGCGGGGCGAGAACCTGCGCGAGACGCTCGAGCGGGCCGCCGAGAAGTACTGAAACCGCTCGCTGCCTTAAGTTCCAGCGCCTGATGATCGGGACCTACGCCTCGGCGGCGCTGATCTGCGCCGTCTCGCTGCTGGTCGGCCGCGCCATCCTCTCCCTGGCGGGGCGGGACGAATGGTCGTGGCTGGAGCCCGCCGTCGGCTTCGGCGCCGTCCTCACCGCGACGGGTGTGGTCGCCCGCGCGCCAGGCCACGGGACCTCCTCGACGCTGGCGCTGGCGGCGCTGATCGTCGTCGCGGCCCTGGTCCTCTGGCGCGGCGTTCGTCCTTCTTCGCCCTCTGGGCTAGAAAAGACGAACGCCGAGGATGTGAGGCCGTGGCAAGAAGGGCTGCCGGTAGCGCTGGTCGTCCTCGTCGTCCTCTCGATCCCCTTCGCGGTGAGCGGTCGCTGGGGACTGCTCGGAGTCGGCTTCAACAACGACCTCGGCCTGCACCTCGCCTGGGCCGAGTGGCTGCGCAGCGGCTTCGGCCCCGCGCCCGACACCGGCTACCCCCTCGGCCCGCACGGTCTTGCCGTGGCAACGGCGGTCGTACCGGGGATCAACCTTGGGCAAGCGTTCCTAGGCGAGATCATCGCGATCGGGGTGATGACCGGCCTGACCGCGCTGGGGGCCCTCCGCTCCCTCAGCCCCACCCGCCGCACCATCGCCGCGCCAATGGTCGCCCTCCCCTACCTGGCCGCCTCCTACTACGCCCAGGCAGCCTTCAAGGAGACGGCAGAGGCTTTGCTAGTCCTGGCCTTCGCCATCTACCTCACCACCTTCGATGCCGGGCGACCGGAGCGGCCCGAGGCCCAGGCCAGGGGGGTCCCCTCACCAGGCACTCAACATCGAGCACGGCGAGATGTGCCTGGGGTGGGGATCCCCCTGGCCTGGGCCCTCCCCCCCCTGGCCATAGCAGGCGGCATCTTCTTCTCCTACAGCTTCGCCGGCATAGCCTGGCCGGTGGCGATCCTGGTGCTCTGGAGCCTGACGCTGCCCCAGGTCCGGGCGGCGCTGCGACCGCGGGCGCTGCTGCGCTTCCTCTTCCAGCCGCTGACCCTGCTCGCGCTGGGCCTCCTCGCCGGCCTCGCCGTGCTGGTCACGATCGTCGGCCCCTTCGGCTTCGGCAGCAGCTTCAGCAAGGTCGCCGGCAGCAACACCTACGGCCCGGTCTCGGCGGTCGAGGCGTTGGGGATCTGGCCGACCTCCAACTACCGCCTCGACGCCGAAGGCGGGGCGCAGCTGCCCTGGCTAGCCGGTGCAATCGCCATCCTCGCCCTACTGGTGGGCGTCGCCTGGTGGGTCCGCCGCCGCGAAGCGACGATCCCGATCGCCCTCGGCGCCAGCGCCCTCCTCTACCTCGTCTCCCTCCCCTCGGCCGGCGACTACAGCCAGGCCAAGGCCCTGATGATCATGGCCCCCCTGGCAATGCTGGTGATCATCCGCCCGCTGCTGACCGAGTGGTGGCAGGGGCGGGGTCTCTTGCGAATCGGTTGGGCCCTGCTGGCGGTGGTCTTCATCAGCGGCGCCGTCTACTCCAGCTTCCTTGCGCTGCGCGACGCCCCGGTCGGCCCCCCCGGGCACGGCGCCGAGCTGAAGGCCTTCCTGCCGATCGTCAAGGGCCAGCCCGTGCTCTACGGCGGCCAGGATCGCTACGCCGCCTACGAGCTGCTCGGGGCCGACACGCACGTGCCGCTGGTCGAGTTCCCGGACCTCGCCGTCTCCCCCAGCCCGGAGAAGCCGTTCGACACCGGCGACGCCTACAGCCCGGTCGACTTCGACTCCTTCTCGCGCGGGACCCTCGACAGCTTCCCCTTCGTGATCACCAGCCGCGCCGCCTGGAACAGCCAGGCGCCGCCGAGCTTCAAGCGAGTCGCGACCACGCCCTCCTACGTGCTCTGGAAGCAGACCGGAGAGACGCCGGAGGACCGCCACGTCCTGCTCGAGGGCACCGAGGCGGGCGCTTTCGCCGACTGCGCGGCGCCGGAGATCCGCATCCTCCTCGCCAACTCCGGCCAAGCAGGAGTGTTCCCCGACGCCGTGATCGGCCAAAAAGGCGCCTGGAGCGATGGCAGCATCCTTGCGACCGGCGCCGAGACCTCTCAGTCGCTGCGGCTGCCGGCAGGCAGCTGGAACCTCTCGCTGCAGTACTTCTCCCCCTTCGAGCTGACGCTCTCAGCGCCTGGCTTCAGCGAAACGCTGAAGGCCGCCCTCGACGGCCAGCGGCCCAACACGATCAGCCTCGGCAACAGCGGCCAGTTCTGGCCCGCCGGCCGCTACGAGAGCAAAGGAGGCGAGGCGGCCTTCACGATCGCCGCCGCCGAGGCCAGCTGGCTGCAGGGCCTGAGCGGCTACGACGGCAAGGCCTACATCGGTGAGCTCGTCGCCACCCCAGCCGAGCCCCATCGCACGGTGCCGCTCAGCCAGGCGTGCGACCAGTGGATCGACTGGTACGAAGCCCCTGAAGCACCCTGACCAAGCAGTTCAAGGACGCAGGGAGCGTGGCGTGCTCTGCACGCGAGCGACCGAGGACGCCGAAATGCGCCGGTCAGGATGCTTCAGCGGCCTTCGAGGCTTGGCGCTCCGGCGAGACCCGCACCACGTCCCACACCAGCCCGACCTTCTCGAGGCCGTTGATGACCAGCGAGGAGATGTCGATCTGCCACCAGCGCAGGCCGTGGGTCGCCGAAGTCGGGAAGGCGTGGTGGCTGTTGTGGTAGGCCTCGCCTAGCGTCGGGATCGCGATCAGGGCCAGGTTGCGCGACTCGTCGGTGGTCTCGAATTCGCGCTTGCCGAAGGTGTGGCAAAGGGAGTTGATGCTGTAGGTGAAGTGGTGGAGAACGAAGACCCGCACCAGGCCGCCCCAGAGCAACCCGGTCAGCCCGGCGACCACCGTGCCGCCGATGATCCAGCCGAGGAAGAAGGGAAGGAGCAGGCCGAGAATTGCCCAGTAGATGAAGGTGCGGTCGACCCAGTTGATCACCGGGTCTTTGATCAGGTCGGGCGCGAACCGTTCCTTGTTGCCCCGCTGGGTGTGGATGAAGATCCAGCCGACGTGGGCGTGGAAGAGGCCCTTCATCGCCCCCTTCCAGCCGCCGCCGTGGTCGACGTGGGGGCTGTGCGGGTCACCGTGTTCGTCGGAGAAGGTGTGGTGCTTGCGATGGTCGGCGACCCAGGAGATCACCGGTCCCTCGATCGCGGCCGAGCCGAGGATCCCGAATAGCCCGCGCAGCCACGGCGAGGTTTTGAAGGAACGGTGGGTGAGGAGACGGTGGAAGCCGACGGTGATGCCGAGCCCCGTGAGGAAGTACATGACGACGAAGAGGAAGACGTCGGTCCAGTTCAGAGCGCTCCCCCACACCTGCCAGCCGGCGACGCCGACAGCGATGAAGGGGATGATCGTTACCAGGCCGGTGATGATCCGGTCCCTGGTCTCGTTCTCGACGGGCTGGATGTCTGAGGGGAGTGGTCCTGCGGTCGTCATAGAGAGCGATGATACGGGCGGCTCGGTTGGCCTCGCGGCCAGGCGCTACTGGGTAGGCTCCCCCGCAATGCCGTTCGCAAACACCGCGCCGCTGCGACGGGAGATCGAGACCCGCCTCCCCGAGCGGCCTTTCACGATCGAGTTCTGGGACGGATCGCGGGTCTCCGCCACCGCCGAGGACGGCCCCGTCTTCAGCGCCCGCTCGCCGAAGGCGCTGGCGCACGCGCTGCGGGCGCCGGGGCAGCTGGGGCTCGGCCGCGCCTACGTCAGCGGCGAGGTCGAGGTCGACGACATCGACGCCGTGATCCGCGTCCTCGGCAACTGGCAGCCGCCCTCCTTCGACAGCACCGACAAGCGGGCGCTGATGGTCGCTGCCGTCCGCGCCATGGGCGTGGTCAAGCCGCCGCCGCGACCGGCGGCCGAGCTGCGGCCGAGCGGCAAGCGCCACAGCAAGGAGCGCGACGCCCGCGCCGTCCGCCACCACTACGACGTCTCCAACGAGTTCTTCGAGCTCTTCCTCGGACCGACGATGGTCTACAGCTGCGCGATCTGGCGCGACGGCGAGATGAAGACGCTGGAGGAAGCCCAGGAGGAGAAGCTCGACACCGTCGCCCGCAAGCTCGCGATCAAGGAGGGCGAGCGGGTCCTCGATGTCGGCTGCGGCTGGGGCGGCTTCCCGCTCTGGGCGGCGACGAAGTACGGGGCCGAGGTCGTCGGCATCACCCTCTCGCCGCCGCAGGCTGAAAAAGCCCGGCAGCGGGCCGAGGAGGCAGGCGTCGCCGACCGCGTCGACATCCGGGTCATGGACTACCGCGATCTGCCCTCGCTAGGCGAGAAGTTCGACGCGATCGCCAGCATCGGCATGGTCGAGCACGTCGGCTCGGCCAACATCGACCTCTACGCCGAGACCCTGGCCAGCCTGCTCGACTCCGGCGGGCGCCTGCTCAACCACGGCATCACCCGCCTGCGCCACACCGACCCCGAGGCCGGCGACTTCTCCGAGCGCTACGTCTTCCCCGACGCCGCCCCGCTGCACCTCTCGCGCAACCTGCTGGCCCTGGAACGGGCCGGCTTCGTCGTCCACCACGTCGAGGACTTCGGCCCCGACTACGCGAAGACGCTGAAGCACTGGGCCGAGAACCTCGACGCGAACCGGGACGAGGGCGCACACCTCGCTGGCGCCGAAAGGATGCGGGTCTGGCGCCTCTACCTGCGGATGGCGAGGAACGGCTTCGAGAGCGGGTTCCTCAACATCTACCAGGCACGCTGCACCCTGAGCTGATCGATCACTGCTTGCACTTGAGCTTGGCGCTGGTCTGGAAGTGCTGGTGCTGATTCTGCGGGTCGCCGTTATAGACCTCAGCTCGCAACGAGTAGGTGACCCTGTATTCATGACCCGCCTTGCACTCCATGTGCCGGACGTCGTTGATCAGTACCTCCTGCTCCCAGAGCGCCGCATTAGCGCTCGGCTTCTCTCTAAAGGTGGGCGTGAACTTGTGCCAGTCTCCATCGCGGCCCTTGTACTCGAACTTTTCGTATCGAGTCCCTCCTTGAATCTTTACGTGCCATGACTTAGGACACACCATCTTGAATCGCGTATACATCGATCCTCGCCAGCGCTTCTGCTTGGTATCGGCCAGCTTGACCTGCAACCCGCATGAGCAACCAGCCGCGCCAGCCTTGCAGTCCATTCCCGTGTCCGACTCGGTTCCTGCTAGGTCAAAGGCATTGATGGGATCTCCATACGCGTAGTCATATGGGTTGGCGGAGCCGCCATAAACCGGATCGACGGACGTGAACCTCCCCATCGCGGGCAGGTAGGAACGGACGCCCATTTGAATGAGTCCGCTACTCAACGTGGTCCGCCGCTCTTTGCCTCCCAACCAGCCGTATTCATGTTTGCCCGCTGCCGTCGGACCCCCGAACTCTTCCGCTTCGAACAATTCCGTCGGTTCCGTCGCTCCCGGGTTCGTCGTAGCCGTCCCGATCACATCGCCGTGAAGGTTGGTGAGCTGGAGGCCCACCGAGGTCGTGGTGCCGTTGTTGTTGACGAGAGCGCTGAGCGATCCGTTTATTCCACCAACTGGCCGCTGCCATCCGGTCATCGCGATCCCGGTGAAGTCGGCGCTCCAAGCCGGGCTGTCGGAGTCATCGGAGTAGTGGTAGATCGTCTGTTTGGTTCCGTTGGTGATCGTCGCCCGTTGGCGGATCTGGGACGGGTCCAGCAGCCAGCCGATGGTCTGGCCGTCTTGGCTGGAAGTGCGGGTCATGTCATTGACGTAGTAGGTCATCGACAGCGCGCCCCCACCTGAATGGGAGGCGGGGATTTCAAGGAGACGTCCCCAAGAGTCGTACGTGAAGCCCGTTCCCGTGACCCGGTCAGCGGCGTCGTAGCTCGAAACCTGCTGGGTGCCTAACCCACTGGTGACACATACCCCACCCAGGCCTGGTTCACGGATAGTCCTCGACGTCCTGTTGGAGTCGGCGTCGTACGTGTATTCGCGCGTGGTGCACCCTTTTCCAGCCGGGGTTTCGCTTGCGAATTTGAGCCGTCCCACCCCGTCGTAGCTATAAGAATGGCTCGCAACAGTCGTGTTATTGGTGAGCCACTGCCCTTGGACCGACCTGAGGACATCCTGCTCGTACCACACACAGGCTTCGCAACCCGGCTGGGTATAGCTGAGCGATTCTGGCGTTTCCGTCTCGTCGTAGGCGTAATGCGACTTCATCCCGCCCGGGTACGTCTGCGACACCAGCTGGCCAATGGAGTTGTATTCCGCCGAAAATGCGCCGGCCTGCGAGTCGGCTAACGAGGTCAACAGGCCGCTTGAGGAATCGTAGCCATAGACCTGCGTGCCTTTACCATCCGAGACTTCCGTCGTCCGCCCGTCGAGATCGTATTTCGTCGTGCTGGTAACGCCATCGGCGTCTTTATAGCCGACAACGCGCCCGACAGAGTCGTATTCGGTCGTCAGGGTCCGGGTGGTTCCTTCTTCCGTCGTGGAAAGCGTCACCGGGCGGCCGGTGGTAGCGCTGTAACCGGTCGTCACGGTCGGCAGCTTCGTCCCATTGGAATTCGGGCTCTGCTGGAGGACTACCGGCACCGTTGCATCGCTTTGCACTTCAGCCAGGCTCAGAGCTCGGTTGTAGATCCGGACCTCGTCGAGCCGCCCGCCGGAGGGCGCAGTGAGTTTCAGGTTTTTAGCATCCACGGTGTTCGACGCGAAGCCAGTCGCACGCTGAACTCCATCTATGTACATCCTCAGGGTGCTGCCGTCGAAGGTAACGGCTATGTGATGCGGATTATTGGGCATCAGGTAGTTAGTTTCAGTCATGACGAGGCCTTCACCGGCGAAGAGATACAGGCCGCCCAGAGAGGTGGTGCCGAGTTTGTAGTTCGAGAAGCCGAGTTCCAGGAGGGTCTGTTCGGAGGTGGAGGTGGGGTAGACCCACATCTCGAAAGTGAAACCTTTGGACACGCTCAGTGCAGTCGAATGCGTCACCGTAGCCGAACCGATCATCCCAGCGCCCATGCGGCCGCCGGGGGTGTGGCCGCTCGTCCCGTTGTTGCCCAAGCTGGAAGAGTCGACGATTTTCGTCCCGGCGCTGTCCAGCTCCTCGAACCCGTAGGCGGCGATCAATCCGGTCTTGACCGGTACGGTCGGCGGAGTCGCGGCGCCGTCGACCGCCATCGTCATGTCCGAGTGGATTTCCTGTTTCGTGAGCGCTCGGGTATAGACACGAACCTCGTCGATCAGGCCATCGAAGCCGGAGCCTATGAGCAGCGATCCGACGCTGGCCCCCGGAGACGAGGTAACGGTCCCCGAAGCGATCAGTTCCCCGTTGACGTAGATCTTCGCGTTTTTGCTCGAGTCGATCGTCGCGGCGAGATGGCTCCAGATCCCCACCGGCAGTTTGTAGGTGTTGCTGCCTGAGAAGTAGGTTGCGCATCCGGCCACCTCAGGCTGCGGGCCGAGGGAGCTGCCTGAAGCCCGGAGGAAGTAGGACGGCGAGGCGCAGCCGGTGCTGCCCGGCTTGTTGAAGATCGGTTGGTAGGTCGCGCTCACGTCCGGTCGAAGCCAAGCCTCCATCGTGATCGCGCCGTTGGGCACCAGCGAGGTCGAATGGGGAACGGTCAATTTGTCCGTCGAGGAATCGAATTCCAGCCCCCGCCCGTAGCGGCCGTAGGTGACGCGGGTGAGATTTTCGAGGGTACCGGTGTTCCCGTTCCCCGATTTGTCGGTAGCCGTGGTTCCCGAAGTCTCCTCGAACCCGTAGGCGAGAGCGAGGTTTTCCGCGTCCGTAGACGATCCGACTCGGGACGTCAATTCACGCCCAGCCGCGTCGAAGGTGGTCGTAGTCGTGCGCACCCGATCGCTTACTTCTTCGGTCTTGACGGTCACCTGGTTGAGGCGGTTGTAGTTGAAGAAGGTGGCCGGCACTTCTCCGTAGCCAAACGGCTGCTGGATCTTGCAGGGAAGGTTGGCGAAAGCGGGCTTGTTGCCGCAGGTGGGCACTTCTTTGTTTTCTGCCGCGGAGAAGTAGATCGTCCTCCGGTCCGGAGTGCCGGCGCTTTCCGCCGGTTTCGGGTATTTCGGCTTGTACGTGCCTTCGACGAGGCCGGTGGAGGAGACGTAGGTGGTGCTTTCGGCGATATTGAGACCGCCGTAGTCCTTGATCACCTTCGTCGGCCGCAGCAAGGTCCAGTCATATTCGGTCTTCGTAACCTTGGCGTCGGCATTTTCGACGCCTCCCGTGACCTTGGCTTGCACCGTGGTTTTCGTCGGCAGGTGGGGGTCTTTCCCAGCTGGCGCCCCTTCGTCGTAGACCACGGTGGTGCGGGTTCGGGCTCGAACCGTTTCGCCGTTCAAGAGCTTGATCTGGTGCTCCGGACCGAGGGATTCGACCATCTCCGTCCCCTTGTTTTCGAATTTCGACTGGCTGTCCAGCTTTGCCGAGAGGACGACCGATTCGCTGCCGGCGGCCAGCGCTCGGGCTCGATTCGCAGCGGACAGACTGCGCACGGCATTCCCATAGATGTCGAATTCAGAGGTCGCGATTCCACCGCCCGGCGCGCCCGTGTTGACCTCCCGACCGGCGAAATCGAGGTAGTGGATCGCGGCACGGCTCCAGTTCGAGGGAGGTTCGCTCGGAACCGTGTCGGGCGGGAAGATCGCCGTCGCTCCCACGGGGAGATCTTTTTGGCCCCAGGCGGCGACCGCTGCGGGCGACATCTGGCTTGGCGCTCCGCTGCCGCTCAGGGGCACTTGGTAGACGACGGTGGTCGTCGCAGTGCCCTGAGGAGTTTCGCGGCTGACGCTCTTCAGGCGCCCGCCGTCACCATCGCCGGTCAGGGACGCGTAAGCGAACGTCCAGCCGTTCTCGCCGGAAGGAGTGATGGTGGCGAGGCGCCCGCCTCCGTCGTAGCTGTAACGGGTCTTGAGGTTGGGAGTGACACGTGGATCCCATTGCGCCCGCAGCCGCCCCGCGTTGTCATAGAGATACTGCGACACGACATCGGTTTTCATCGCTGCCGTCGCCGGGTCGTAACCGGTGAATTCGATCTTTTCCACTCGGCCGTTGTAGTTGCCCCATTCGGCTTCGCCGGTTCCTTTTGCCGTGGTGGCCGTCGAGTAAACGAGTTTGAGGCTGCGGCAACCCGGCGTGTTGAGGCTCGTGCAGCTGACGCCCGTGGGCACCGGGGCCAGGATCGTGGCGATCCGAGGAGACCCACTGACCACTTCGTAGGTGACGCTGCTGGTGTTTGCCGATCCCGGCTGCTGGATCTGGGTCGGCACATAGAGGTTGGCAGTGGTCCCGGTTTGCTTCTTGAAGACGACTGAAGCCCCATTGTCGTCTTTCAGGTTGAATTCTCCTGCGGCCGGCTTACTCAGAGCCATCGTCTCGTACCCCGCCTCGGGCACGTATTTCCCGGATTCGAGGTAGAAGAGGATCGATTCTCCTCCACTCACCTGGAGTTCCGCCGTTTCGAATCCGTAGGCGTCGGTGGTCTCCTTGATCGAAACGAATTCCGAAGCGCCTTCCACCGGAGCACTGAACGTCCACCCGGGCCCAAACGGGCCCGCCGGGTTCGATCCTGGATCCCGAGAGTTGAATGACCGGGATATCGCGATACTGGTCGCCCAACTGTCGAGCAAGGCATCGGAGGCTTCGACCTGGAAGTTGCCGGTCGCCATATTGACTTCGCCCGGGCCCACCGACGATCCCGCATCATCGGTCGTCAAGCCGCGCGGGTCGAGGGTGATCGCCACCGCTTTCGAAGTGCCGCCCCCGCTGGTGCCGCTGAATATGGCACGCACCTGGATCTGGGTGATCCCCCCGGTCAGAGCCGGGCTGAAGGCTTTGGCGACTTCGAAGTTCAGGACGGGGCTGACGGACCCGGCGATCGGCTGTTCGATCGTAGTCAGAGCTTTCCCGGTGCTGTCGGCAAGCGCGGCCAGGGGGATGTTTGCCCAGATTCCTCCCGCTTTGCGGAATTGGAACCGCACGGTGGAGTAGCCCGTGGCGTCAGCGTGCGCCTTCAGTTGGACCCAGCGCGACGTCTTCGTCCCGCCAAGCGGCGATTCGAGCTCGCCTGCCGGCGGCACGACCACGTGCAGGCTCTTGGTGGTCTGGTTGCCGATCTGGTCCTTCGCGATGACGGCGATCGTGCGAGTCCCTGCTGGATATTCGGAGGTTTTGAACGTCCATTCACGGGTGTCGGGACAGCTCCCCCCGGGGCAGGACACCGAATCTGCGGCAAGGGCCGTCTCGCCGTCGACGCGGACTTCGACGCTTTTCACCCCTGAACGCTGTTCTGATTCTTTGCCTCCGAGAACCCCGTCGGTCGCTGGGATTTTCAGCGTGTAGGAGCCAGCCGGAAGCGTTTTTGCTTCTGCCGTGGCTTTTCCTTCGGAGTTAGGTTTATCCGATTTTTCCCAAAGCGTTCCGGACAGTGGTTCGACGTTCGGACCTTGACGGTCGAGCCAAAGTTTTCCCCAGGTGTAGGAGGACGTTTGCCCAAGAGCGTCCTCGGCACTGATGGTTACTTCTTGCTTGCCGTCGGGAAAGTTTCCGCTGCTGATCGGAAATTGAGTCGGAACACCTTGAGCGCATTCGAAGTACCAGGTTCCCTTGCACCCCTCCCAGACACCGGCTTCCCAGCATGCCCATTCTGCGCCTCCAGGTTCTTCACAGCCGACGTTTTCAGTGAAAATGGGCGTCCCGCCGACCGCCAGGATATAGCGCCTCACACCCAAGCCGTTGTCTTGAACAGGGCCTTGTATTTCACCTGAGTAGGATTTTGCCCAGGTCGAACCGGTCCCGCCCGTATTCACAGCGGCGAAGCTTGGAAGATCGCTGTCCGAATAGCGGACCACAGCGTACCCAAGCGCGCCGATCAGCTTGTTCGCTTTTACACGTTCCGCGGAACTCGTGGATTCGAGGTGGAAGTACGCGTAGTTGTCCCCCGTGCCGGCATTGGGGTCGCAGGTTCCGATTATGCAGAAGGTCCAGAAACTTTCGGCGATCGAGACGCCGCAGCCGCTGGCGCTGCCGCCGTCGCTGATGCCGAAGCGCCAGCAGCCACTGTTCGCTTCGACGCTTCCCACCATTTCCGCCCGGTAGATCTTCGTCGTCGTTCCCGGAGGACTGAACCGCCAGTCGGTGTAGTCGCCGGTCAGGGTGTTGTAGCCGGGTTCCGGCGTGAACGTGTAGAGGCCTCCACCCCACCGACCCGGCAGATAGAGCGGAGCGGTATTGAAGGCTCCAGAATGGCTGGTGTAGGTAGTCCAGCCGCCGTCTTCGGGTTCGTGTTCGGATTTCCAAGGGGTGCCGATCCAATTCCAGCCTTCTTCGGTGTATTGGGGGTCGACCAGCAGGGGATAGTGATAGTCGCCCTCGCGGTGAGGGACCCGCAGCACCAGCTTCGTGCCCTTCACGTGCATCGACACCGGGACCGCGACGCCATCGGCATCGAAGGCGATCGGCGCGCTGATCGAGACCAGACGCTCGTCGCCTCGCCGCACTTCAGCCGCACCGTCAACGGCCCCCTGCAGCTTGCTGCCGGACGGCAAGCGGAGCCGGAAGGTCAAGGACTCCGGGCTTGACGCCGAGCGCAAGAGGGCAAAGGTCTGAAATCCGGCGATGTTCGGCACGGCCCAGAGGTCGACGTCCCTGAGCGCAGACGGAACGACGAGGCGATTCGCCTCCTCCTGCGCGCGGGCATGACCCGATACGCCCTGCAGGGAGACGGCGACACCCGAATCCACCAGCTTGACCCCCTCTCGAGGATCCTTCGAGTAAGAGACCTCCACGGCCGGGTTCCGAGACTCGAGGCGGTTACCCTCCGCGATGAGGTCGAGGTCCACGGGCGTCTGTTTCCCGTTGTCATTCGGGGCGCGCAGCGGGGTCGTGGACACGGCGATCGCCGGCCCTCCCTCTGGGGTGGCAATGCGCGCTGCAAACTTTCCGAGGTACTTGTCGACGTGTTCCCCTCGTCGCAGGCGGAGGCCCGCGTGCAACGACTGGCCGAGGGCGGGAAAGGTGCGCGTGCCGAGACCGACAGCACGGGCGGCGGTCAAGCCTGCAAAGGCGGTTCGAGACTGGCGTCGCTGGGCGCGCGCCTCAAGGGTCCGCCGCTGCTTCTTGAGTTGGACAGCCGACCGTTCCGCCGTCGCGAGCGCCCTCGCTCGGACGGTTGAGCCGGTCCCGCTGCCGCTTGCGGCAAAGCTGCCGGCGGCAACACCAAGCACCGCGAGAAGTACCAGAACCGGGAGGACGAGCCTGTAGACGCCCCGTCGGCTTTCAGCCATCGCGTTCCCACCGTCATGGAGCTTCAAGTCCCGTTCCTCCCCTTTGACATCCCGTCGAAATAGGTACGGCGGTGAACGTAATCGGGTCCGTGACAGGACACAACGGTTTGCGCCAAATTTGTCGTTTATCCCCGGAGGTTCGGGTGCGCTAGGCCGGGAAGCCGGCGGTCAGATCCTGGAGTGCCCAGTCGGCCCCGGCGGCTCGCAGCTCCCGGGCGCTGTAGCGGCCGGTGGCCACGCCGACGACGCGGATGCCGGCGCCGTGTCCGGCTTTGACGTCTCGCGGGGTGTCGCCAACGGCGATCGTCGCCGCCGGGTCCAGCGGACTGCCGACGACCTCGCCGCCGCGCTCGAGCGCCCGCACCGTTAGCGCCGTGCGGTCGCTGGAGTCAGACCCGTAGCCACCGAAGCTGAAGTAGCGATCGAGGTTCCCCCTCGCCAGCTTCAGGTGGGCGGCGACTTCGATGTTGCCGGTGACGATGCCGAGCAAGACGCCTTCTTCAGCGAGCCGGGGCAACAACTCTTCGATTCCGGGCTTGATTTCGTACCCGGTCGATTCCTCGACCGCGTCGCCGAGCTTGTCGAGGTAGGCGGCGATCGCCGCCGCCCGCTCCTGCTCGGTGCCCTCGCGCCCGATCACCTCGCGGAAAACGACCTCGGTGATTTCGGGGTCGGTCATGCCGGCGTGGGTGTGCTCTTCGATGTCGGCCTCGACTCCGTAGAGCTCCTCGAAAGCGCGTTGCCAGGCGACCGCCCCCGCCCCACCCGTATAGAGCAGGGTGCCGTCGATGTCGAAAAGCACCGCCTTGATCACGCGCGCAGCCTAGTGCTCGGACTCGAGCAGGTCCTTCTGCGCCAGCGTGTAGAGCAGGGCGAGCGAGGGCAGGACGAGGACCGCGGCGGCGGCGAAGACGATGAAGATGATCGTCATCGTCGCGTCGGGGGCGGCGGCCTGGTCGATGCGGAGGCCGGTCGGCAGCAGGTAGGGGAACTGGGCGACGCCCCAGCCCCAGATCAGTGCGATCACGGCGCCGGCCGCGAGCGGGCGCAGCGGCCGCCGGCCACCGCGGCGGAGGACGACGAGCAGGGCGGCGCCGCAGAGCAGCGAGAGGACCACCAGCGGCAGGCCCTCGGCGGTGAGGCGGTCGAAGACGTAGCGGGCTTCGGAGTGCAGGGCGAAGAGCCCGGCGATCGCGAACGCACCGGCGACCACGGCCGCACCCAGCGCGCGCCGTTCGAAGTAGCGCTCCATCTCCTCGTCGCCGGCTCGCCTTGAGTCGCCGACGAGGAAGACGGCGGCGAGGTAGGCGCCGGTGGCGACGAACATCGCCCCGATCAGGAGCGGCAGCGGCTGGATCCAGCTGGAGAAGGGATCGCCGTTGCCGGCGGCAGGGACGTTGCCGGCGGCGATCGCACCGACCACCGCTCCCATGAAGAACGGGGTGAGGACCGAGGAGATCGCGAAGGTCGCCCCCATCGCCCGCCGCGCGCGCAGCCCGACGATCGACTTGCGGAAGGCGAAGCCGGCCCCGCGAAGGACGATCCCCAGCGCCGCCAGGGCGATCGGCACGTACAGCGTCGAGAAGATCGCGCTGAAGGCCGTGGGGAAGGCGGTCCAGAGGACGACGAGGACGAAGATCAGCCAGACGTGGTTCGCCTCCCAGACGGGGGTGAGCGAGCGCTGAATCGCGTCGCGGGGGCGCTGCCCGCGCTCGTCCCAGCCGGCGAAGAGGTCCCAGAAGCCGCCGCCGAAGTCGGCGCCGCCGAAGAGCGCGTAGAAGGTCGCGCCGACCCAGAGGATCGCCGCCGCCGCGTCGGCCTTGCTCATGCGCCCTCCTCGCTCTGGGGCGAGTAAGGGCTCTGGACGTCCTCGGCCCCCTGCTCGCGCCAGCGGCGCGACATCGCCCGCAGGACCAGGACGGCACCGATGCCCAGGCCCGCGTAGAGGACCAGGACGAGGGCGAAGCTGAACCAGATCCCCTCGGCCTCGGTCACCGCTTCGGAGGTGCGCATGTAGCCCTGGACGATCCAGGGCTGGCGGCCGACCTCGGTGACGATCCAGCCGCACCACAGGGCCACGATCGCTCCGGCACCAGAGACCGAGACGGCGCGCAGGAACCAGGGCGTTTGCGGGATGTCCCGGCGTTTCCACCAGGAGAAGCCGAGCCAGGCGCCGAGGGCGAGGAGCGCGGTGCCGATCCCGACCATCGCGTCGAAGGCGAGGTGGAGCAGCGTGTGCGCCGGCGGCTCCTCGTCGTCGGGGATGTCGTTCAGCCCGGTCACCTTCGTGTCGGTGCTCCAGCCGACGAGGAAGGAGTCGAGGCCGGGGATCTCGATCGCCCACTTCACCCCGTCCTCGGTGCAGATCCCGCCGAGGTACTCGGCCTGGTTGGTGCCGGTCTCCTGGATGCACTCCATCGCCGCGAACTTGGCGGGCTGGTGGTCGGCCACTCCGCGGGCCGCGGTGTCGCCGACGAAGAGCTGGATCGGGGTGGCGATGCAGGCGATCGTCAGCGGGATCACCAGGCCCAGCCGGTGCAGGCGGTCGCGCCGCCCTTTCAGCATCCCGACCGCGTAGATCGAGGCGACGAGGAAGCCGACGACCATGTAGGCGGCGAGGATCATGTGCGGGACCTCGTAGCCGGTCGCGGGGTTGAAGAGGACCTGCAGCGGCTCGACGTCGGTGACCTTGCCGGCGGCATTGAGGGTGAAGCCCTGCGGCTGGTTCATCCAGGCGTTGGCGGCGACGACCGAGAAGGCGCCGCCGATCCCGGTGAGGACCATCGGTACCCCGGACCAGAAGTGCGCCCACGGCCGCAGCCGCTTCCAGCCGTAGATGTAGACGGCGAGGAAGATCGCCTCGAGGAAGAAGAAGATCCCCTCGATCGCGAAGGCGATCCCGAAGACAGAGCCGAAGCGGTGCTCGAACTGCGGCCAGAGGAGGCCGAACTCGAAGGAGAGGACGGTGCCGGTGACGGCCCCGACGGCGAAGGTCACCGCCATCGCTTTCGACCAGCGCTTGGCCAGCTCCATCGCCGCCTCGTCTCCCTTCTTCAGGCCGAGGTAGTTGGCGACGAGGATCGTCGCCGGCAGCGCCACACCGATGCAGGAGAGGACGATGTGGAAGGCGAGGGTGAAGGCCATCTGCTCGCGCGCGGCGAGCAGATTCGACTCCGACGCTGCCAGCGGCAGCAAGTCGAGCGGCAGCATGTGCCCGAGGCTAGCGGCGCGGGCGGGCGCCGACAGTGAACCTGCTCACGCCTGGCGCTGGGAGCGGTAGCGCCGGATCAGCGCGTTGGTGGAGCTGTCGTGGCGCAGCTCCGGCTCGGCGTCGGCCTCGAGCTCGGGGATGATCGCCTTGGCCAGCACCTTGCCCAGCTCCACTCCCCACTGGTCGAAAGAGTCGATCCCCCAAATCGCTCCCTGGGTGAAGACGCTGTGCTCGTAGAAGGCGACCAGCGAGCCGAGCGTCGCCGGCGTCAGCCGCTCGGCGAGGATCGTGTTCGAGGGCCGGTTCCCCTCCATCACCCGGTGCGGGACGACCGCCTCCGGCGTCCCCTCCGCCCGCACCTGCTCGGGCGTTTTGCCGAAGGCGAGCGCTTCCCCCTGGGCGAACACGTTCGACATCAGGATGTCGTGGTGGTCGCCGAGCGGGTTGAGCGAGTTGGCGAAGCCGATGAAGTCGCAGGGGATCAACCGCGTCCCCTGGTGGATCAGCTGGTAGAAGCTGTGCTGGCCGTTGGTCCCCGGCTCGCCCCAGTAAACGGCGCCGGTGTCGTAGTCAACGTGGGTGCCGTCGAGGGTGACGTGCTTGCCGTTCGACTCCATCGTCAGCTGCTGCAGGTAGGCGGGGAAGCGGTGCAGGTACTGGTCGTAGGGGAGCACGGCACACGTTTCGGCACCGAAGAAGTCGGCGTACCAGACCGCCAGCAGGCCGTGCAGCAGCGGCAGGTTCTCCTCCGTGGGAGCGGTGCGGAAGTGCTCGTCCATCGCGTGGAACCCGGCCAGCATCTCCTCGAAGCGCCCCGGCCCGATCGCCAGCATCGTCGAGAGACCGATCGCCGAATCCATCGAGTAGCGGCCGCCGACCCACTCCCAGAAGCCAAACATGTTGGCGGTGTCGATGCCGAACTTCTCGACCTCCTCGGCGTTGGTCGAGACGGCGACGAAGTGCTTGGCGACGGCCTCCTCCTCGCCCCCCAGCCCGGCCAGCGCCCACTCGCGCGCGGTCCGCGCGTTGGTCATCGTCTCCAGGGTGGTGAAGGTCTTCGAGGAGATCACGAAGAGCGTCTCCTCGGGGTCGAGGTCGCGCGTCTTCTCGGCGAAGTCGGTGCCGTCGACGTTTGAGACGAAGCGGAAGGTGATCTCGCGCTGCGAGTAGTGGCGCAGCGCCTCGTAAGCCATCACCGGGCCGAGGTCGGAGCCGCCGATGCCGATGTTGACGACGGCGCGGATCGGCTTGCCGGTGTGGCCACGCCACTCGCCCGAGCGCACCCGCTCGCAGAAGGCGGCCATGCGGTCGAGGGTCTCGTGCACCTCCCGGACGACGTCGACGCCGTCGACGAGGAGCGAGCGCTCGCGCGGCATCCGCAGCGCCACGTGCAGGACCGCGCGGTCCTCGGAGACGTTGATGTGCTCGCCGCGGAACATCGCTTCGCGCCGCTCCTCCACCCCGCGCTGGTGGGCGAGGCCGCCGAGCAGCATCAGCGTCTCGTCGGTGATCCGGTTCTTCGAGAAGTCGAGGTAGAGGCCGGCGCCCTCGGCCCGCAGCCGCTCGCCGCGCTCAGGATCGGCGGCGAAGAGCTCACGCAGGTGGGTGCCGCGGACCTGCTCGTAATGCGATTGCAGCTGGGACCAGGCGCGCGCCTGGCGGAGGGACGGGCCCTCGTCGCTCACCCGGCCTTGACCCCGCTCTTCGACTCGATCGTCTCCAGCATCTCGTTCCAGGCCTTGTTGAAGCTCTCTTTGCCCTCCTCCTGGAGGCGCGCCGCCAGAGCGGCGACATCGATCCCGGCCTCGACGAACTCGGCCAGCACCTGCTCAGAGTTGCCGCCGTCTTTGGGGAAGAGGTCGGTGACCTGGCCATGGTCGGCGAACGCTTTCAGGGTTGGCTCGGGCATCGTGTTGACCGTGAGCGGCGAGGCGAAAGCCTCGATGTAGAGGGTGTCGGAGGCGTCGGGGTCCTTGGTCCCGGTGCTGGCCCAGAGCAGCCGCTGCGGCCGCGCGCCCTCGTTCATCAGGCGTCGCATCCGGTCGGAGTCCAGCAGCTCGTTGTAAGCGCGGAAGGAGCGGCCGCCGACCGCGATCCCGAGCCGGTTGACGAGTTGGTCCGGGACGTCCTTGCCGACGGCGACGTCCCAGCGGCTGATGAAGAGCGAGGCGACGCTGGGCACGTTCGGATCGAGCCCGGCCTCGATCCGCCGCTCGATCCCGCGCATGTAGGCGTCGGCGGCGCCGAGGTACTGCTTGTCGTCGAAGAGCAGGGTGACGTTGATCGGCACTCCGGCGAAGATCGACTCCTCGATCGCCTCGCGACCGGCCTGGGTCCCGGGAATCTTGATGTAGAGGTTGTCGCGCTCGCCCTTGGCGTGGAGGGCCTTCGCCTCCTCGATCGTCGCCGCCGCGTCGTCGGCGATCAGCGGCGAGACCTCCAAGCTGACGAAGCCGTCAACCCCGGCGGTGCGGCGGTGGACATCGGCGAAAAGGTCGGCGGCGTCGCGCAGGTCGGCCAGCGCCAGCTCGAAGAAGATCTTCTCGGTCTCGGTGGCGCCGACGCCTTCCCCGGCGGCCGCCTTCGGAGCTTCCTCGGCGATCTGCTCGTCGTAGGCGTCGCCGGCGCCGATCGCCTTGTCGAAGATCGAAGGGTTGGAGGTCAGTCCGGTGACCGAGAGGTCGCGGATGTAGCCCTCCAGCACCCCGTCGCGCAGCATCGGGCGGGTGATGTTGTCGAGCCAGAGGCTCTGGCCCAGTTCGTGCAGACGCTCCGTGGGCTTCATCAGCCGCCTCCTCAGGTCGTGGATTGCGCGGCGGTGCGCTCAGCAACCTCGCGAGCCACCTTGGCGACGTTGTCGACGGTGAAGCCGAACTCGGCCTCCACCTCGGCGAACGGCGCCGACTGTCCGAAGGTACTCATACCCATGATCGCGCCCTCCGTACCGGCATAGCGCTCCCAGCCGAGGGTCGATCCCTCCTCGATCGCCACGCGGGCGGTGATCGCGGGTGGCAGGACTTCGTCGCGATAGGACTGGTCCTGCTTCTCGAAGATCTCCCAGCAGGGCAGGCTGACGACGCGGGAACGGATCCCCTCCCCCTTCAGCTGCTCGTGGGCGCCGAGCGCGAGCTGGACCTCGCTGCCGGTGGCGATCAGGATCAGCTCCGGATCGCCGTCCTCGGGGTCGGCGAGCACGTAACCGCCGCGCTGGACCCCCTCGGCCGAGGCGTATTTGGAGCGATCGAACACCGGCACGGTCTGGCGGGTCATCACCATCGCCACCGGGCAGTGGGTGCGGTTGAGGGCGATCTTCCAGGCTTCGGTCACCTCGTTGGCGTCGGCGGGCCGGATCACGTCGAGGTGCGGCATCGCCCGCAGCGCCATCAGCTGCTCGATCGGCTGGTGGGTCGGACCGTCCTCGCCGAGCCCGATCGAGTCGTGGGTGAAGAGGTGGACGACCGGCAGCTCCATCAGCGCCGAGAGGCGGATCGCGGCGCGACCGTAGTCGGAGAAGGTGAGGTAGGTCGACCAGAGCGGGCGCAGCTTCGCCGTCGACATCCCGTTGCAGGCCGCGGCGGCGGCGTGTTCGCGGATCCCGAAATGGACCTGGCGCCCGTCGTAGCTGCCCGGCTCGTACTGGTCGGCGTCGCTGAGCCGGACCGAGGTCGAGTCGGTGAGGTCGCAGGAGCCGGCGATCAGCCACGGGACCCGCTCGGCGATCGCGTTCTGGACCTTGTTCGAGGCCTTGCGGGTGGCGAGCCCCTTCTCTTCGTCGGCCTCGAAGCTGGGCAGGTCGACGTCCCAGCCGTCCGGGAGGCCGCGTCGCTGCATCAGCTCAAGCTCGGCCGCCAGCTCAGGCTTGTCCTGCTTGTAGCTGCCGAAGGTGTCGACCCAGGCGGCGTGGGCTTCGGCGCCGCGCTTGCCGATCACCTCGTCGAAGCGCTCGCGGACGCCGTCGGGGACGAGGAACTTGGCGTCCTTCGGCCAGCCGTAGGCCTCCTTGGTCAGCTCGATCTCCTCTTCGCCGAGCGGTTCGCCGTGGGCGGACTCGGTGTCCTGCTTGTTCGGCGAGCCCCAGCCGATGTGGCTGTCGACGACGATCAGCGTCGGCCGGCCGGTCTCCGCCTTGAACTCGTTGAACGCTTTCCCGAGCAGGCCGGCGTCGTTGGCGTCGCCGACCCGCAGCACGTTCCAGCCGTAGCCCTCAAAGCGGCTGAGGACGTCGTCTGAGAAGGCCAGCGCGGTGTCGCCGTCGATCGAGATGTGGTTGTTGTCGAAGATCCAGCAGAGGTTGTCGAGCTTCAGGTGTCCGGCGAGCGAGGCGGCTTCGTGGGAGATCCCCTCCTGCAGGTCGCCGTCGCCGGCCAGCGCGTAGACGTCGAAGTCGAAGAGCTGGGTGCCGTAATGGGCGCCGAGCCACTTCGAGGCCATCGCCATCCCGGTCGAGGTCCCGACCCCCTGGCCGAGCGGCCCGGTGGTCGTCTCGACGCCGGTGGTCCAGCGGTACTCGGGGTGGCCGGGAGTGCGCGAGTGCAGCTGGCGGAAGTTTTCGATCTCCTCCAGCGAGCAGGCGGGTTCGTCGGTGACGTTGTAGTCGGCGTCGACCTTGCGGACGCCGGTGAGGAAGAGCATCGAGTAGAGGAGCATCGAGGCGTGCCCGGCCGAGAGCACGAAGCGGTCGCGGTTCGGCCAGACCGGGTTCGCGGGATCGAAGCGGAGGTGGTTCTGCCAGAGCTCGTAGGCGACCGGCGCCAGCGACATCGGCGTCCCCGGGTGGCCCGAGTTCGCCTTCTGGACGGCATCCATCGAGAGGGTGCGGATGGTGTTGATTGCGAGCTGATCGATGTCCTGGGTCATTGGCCCACGATCCTAGATGTTTGTCCGCTCTGCCTAAGGCGCGGGGATCAGGGCTCTATCCGGGTGACGGTGCCATCCCCGTTATTTGCGACCCAAACCGCGTCGCCGCCCACCGCCACTGCGCCGGGCTCAGGCCCGACCTCGATCGGATCGCCCTCGGGCTCGCTCGATCCCAGGTCGATCCTGGTCACGGTGTCGTCGGCGGCGTTGGCGACCCAGATGGCGCTGGTTCCGGCGTCGATGCCGCCGGGGTGGCCGCCTACCTCGATCGGATCGCCGAGCAGCTGCCGGGTGGCCGGGTCGACCTTGGAGACGGTGCCGGAGCGGCTGTTGGCGACCCAGACGAAGCCGTCGGCGACGGTGAGGCCGGCGGGGCCGCGACCGACCCGGATCGGTTCGCCGGCGACGACGTTGGCGGGATCGATGCGGCGGACGCTGGCGGCGGGCGCGATGCTGATCCAGAGGCCGCGGGCGCCGAAGGCGAGGCGCAGGTCGGGCGCCTGCGGCGGCAGCCCGCGCCGAAAGACATGGCCGCCCTCGGAGTTGACGGCGGTGATGCCGCGCCCGTCCTCGTCGGCGACCCAGACCCGGCCGCCGCCGAGGGCGATCGGCCCGGGTTTGCCGCCAACCTTGATCTTCTCCAGGGGCCGGCCACTGCGCGGGTCGAGCCGCAGCAGCCAACCGCGACGGGGATTGGTTACCCAGACCCACTTGCCGCCGATCGCGACGCCGGCGACGCCCGGCCCGAGCTTGCGCGTTGGGCCGACCCGGTTGCCGGTCGCGGGGTCGAGCCGGGTCAGGGTGCCGTCGCGTTCGCTGGTCACCCAGACGGCTTTCGAGCTGGCGGCGACCCGCAGCGGCGGGCGGCCGATCCGGATCGGTTCGGAGACCTCGGGCTCGGCGTCGCCGAAGAGCAGCAGCAGCGCCGCGGCGGCGAAGGTGGCGAGGATGATCGCCACCCCGCCGAGGATCCAGGCCGCGGCCCGCCCGCCCAGCCCGAAGAACCGCTGCGAATCGTTCGGCTGAGTGGTGCGCTCGCTGCGATCGTGGGAGAGGACCGCGGTCGGGCGGACGTCGGAGCCCGCGCCGGCGCGGGCGGCAGCGATCAGGGTGCCGGCGGTGCGGGGGCGGTCGAGCGGGTCCTTGGCGACGGCGCGGCGGATCGCCGCCTCCATCCCCTCCGGCATCTCCGGCTCGGTGTCGGCTTCGGCGCGAGCGAAGGGGGCGATGCCGGTGATGGCCTCATAGAGGACGCAGCCGAGCGAGTAGACGTCAGCGGCGGGACCGACCGATTCGCCGCGCCACTGCTCCGGCGACATGTAGTGGGCGGTGCCGACGACCGAGTTGGCGCCGGCGCCGCTTTCGTCGATCGCTTTGGCGAGGCCGAAGTCCGAGAGATAGGCCCGTTCGCCGTCGACGAGGATGTTGTGGGGCTTGACGTCGCGGTGGACGATGCCGGCGGCGTGGGCGGCGTCGAGGGCGTCGGCGACCTGGCCGAGCAGATCGAGGACGCGGCCCGGCGGCAGCGGTCCCTCGCGGTCGATCAGCCGCCGCAGGTCGCCCCCCTTGATCAGCCGCATCGCCACGATCAGCTCCCCCTCCACCTCGCGCGAGTCGTAGATCGGCACCATCGAGGGGTGCTCGAGCCGGGCGGCGAGCCGGGACTCGCGCAGGAAGCGCTCGCGGAAGCCGGGCCGGTCGGCAAGCTCGCGGGCGATCACCTTCAGCGCCACCGCCCGTTCGAGGCCGAGGTGGGTGGCGCGGTAGACGACGCCCATGCCGCCGCGCGCGATCAGCTCTTCGATGCGGTAGCCGGCAACCTCGCTGCCGATAGAAAAATCCCCCACCCGGCCGTTATAGCCGGATGGGGGACTTGATCGCTGACTGGAGCTGAGACCTAGCGGCGGTTAGGCACCGGCTGCCAGGCGACAATCGGGCCGATCTTCGTCGTCACGTCGCCGCTGGAGTAGCCGACGACTTCGGCGAAGCTGCGGCGGCCGGAGTCAACCTCGATCACCGAAAGCGACTGCTGCTCGTCGGCTTCGGTGAAGGTGGCCACCTGCTTACCGTCGGAGGAGAAGACGCTGTTGACCTTGGCGTTGTCGGGCAGCGTCGAGAGCTTGCGACCCTTGCCGCCGAGCTGCTTCACCCAGAGGCCCTGGTCGCGACGGAAGAGGACCGTGCGGCCGTTGGCGGTCACGTCCTCGACGTAGGCGGAGCCGGCGCCGGCGATGATTTTGCGGGCGTCTTTGCCGTCGATGCTCATCCGCCAGACGTCGGCGTAGGCGCTCGGGCCTTCGCTGTTCTCGCCGCCGCTGTAGATGATGGTTTTGTTCAGCACGCTGGGCGCGAACTCGTCCAGGCCGGCGCTGCGGGTGAGGCGGTGCAGCTTCGCCCCCGAGGGCTTGACCGAGTAGATGTCGTCGGCCTGGCCACCGCCCGAGGCACCGGTGCGGACGAAGGCGATCGTGCGGCCATCAGGCGAGAACGATGCTTCGTGCTCGTCTTTGGCCGAGGGCGCGATCACATGGGTGGGACCGCCGTTGACGCTGACGGTGAAGAGATCGCGCGCCACGCCCGGGGCGGCCCGCCGCTCGAAGAGGACGAGGCGGCCGTTCGGCGAGACGATCGGCCGGGTGTCGAGTCCGGCTCCGCTGGTCAGCTGTTTCTGCCCCGAGCCATCGGCCCGCATCGCGAAGATGTCGCCGGAACGGACGAAGGCGATCGTGTGGCCATCGGCGGAGAACGAGGGTTCGCTGTCTCCCGGGTCTTCGGTCAGCTGGTTGAGGTGGCGGTCTTTGACGGCGAAGAGCCCGCCCTCGGGCGCTTTCGGCGGCAGCTCTTTGTCGCCTTCTTTGTAGATGCGGTGGTCCTCGCTGACCTTCGAGAAGACGATCGCCCCGCCGGCGGCGGAGGCGCTCGCGGGCAGGACCATCGCAAGGAAGGCGAAGAGGACGGTGACAACACTTTTCTGAGACATCGTGTGCTCCTTTCCGAGCGATCAGTGATTCCGTACACCGATGCTCGACCCCAGAGCCGTGCCGGCCAATGACACCGGCGCCACGTACCGGGCCACTAATGACCCGGTTCAGGCCAGCCCTGATAGCGAGACCGCGAAAACCCGTACATAGACCGGGTTTTTGCGGTCTCGGTGAAGCTCGAGTCAGCGCGGACGGTCTAGGCCTAGTTCGATCACGCGGGCGGCGATTTGGCGGGGGCGGTCGCGGCCGGCGTCGCCGGGGATGTCGAGCTTGGCGGCGAGGGCGTCGAGGCGGCGCTGGGCGGTGCGCTCGGAGACGTGGAGCTCGGCGGCGATCTCGGCGCGGGTGGCGGGTCGGCCGGCGAAGGCGCCCTCGCTGCGGTAGGGCGCGACGAGGGCGGCGGCGGTCGCCCGCTCCTCCTCGCTGAGGGCGACCGCGGGCTCACTCGCCGCAACGGTCGCGCCCACCGGCGTCACCGAGCCCGTCTTCACTTCCAGCCAGTGGCCGCCGACGATCAGGGTGTCGCCGTCGCGCAGCCGCCGGGGCCGGTCGAGCGGCTCGCCGTTGAGCGCGGTGCCGTTGCGGCTGTCGAGGTCGGTCGCCATCAGGACGTCACCGCGGCGTTCGATCTCCAGGTGGTTCCAGGAGACCGCCTCGTCCTCGAGCACGACGTCGGCCTCGGGCGAGCGGCCGATCACCGTCCGCTCGGCGCTGAGCGCGACCGAGTGCGGCGCCTCACCGCTGGAGGAGATCCAGAGCCGGGGTTCCATCAGGGCGAGACTAAAACGAAAGGGCGATTGACCCCCGTATAGGGGGTCTTTTGACCTCTCGCGCTCAGGCTCAGTAGCGGTAGTGGTCCGGCTTGAAGGGGCCCTCGACCGGCACGCCGAGGTAGGCGGACTGCTCGGGGGTGAGCTCGGTGAGCTCGACGCCGAGCGAGTCCAGGTGGAGCCGGGCGACCTTCTCGTCGAGGTGCTTGGGCAGCACGTAGACGTTGGGCGCGCCGCCGTATTTGTCGTCGCGATGCCCGAAAAGATCGATCTGGGCGATCACCTGGTTGGTGAACGAGTTCGACATCACGAAGCTCGGGTGCCCCGTCGCGTTGCCGAGGTTCAGCAGCCGGCCTTCGGAGAGGACGATGATCGAGTGGCCGTCGGAAAACTTCCACTCGTCGACCTGCGGCTTGATGTTGATGCGCTCGGCGTCGGACTCTTCCAGCGAGGCCATCTCGATCTCGTTATCGAAGTGGCCGATGTTGCCGACGATCGCGTTGTGCTTCATCCGCTTCATGTGGTCGACGGTGATGATGTCCTTGTTGCCGGTGGCGGTGACGAAGATGTCGGCGGTCTCGACGACTTCGTCGAGCTTGCGCACCTCGTAGCCCTCCATTGCCGCCTGCAGGGCGCAGATCGGGTCGATCTCGGTGACGATCACCCGGGCGCCCTGGCCGCGCAGCGAGCCGGCGCAGCCCTTGCCGACGTCGCCGTAACCGCAGACGACCGCGACCTTGCCGCCGATCATCACGTCGGTGGCGCGATTGATGCCGTCGACCAGCGAGTGGCGGCAACCGTAGAGGTTGTCGAACTTCGACTTGGTGACCGAGTCGTTGACGTTGATCGCCGGGAAGAGGAGGTCGTTGGTCTCGGCCAGCTGGTAGAGCCGGTGGACGCCGGTCGTCGTCTCCTCGGTGACGCCCTTGATGCTTGCCGCAATCCTGGTCCAGCGCTGCGGGTCCTGCTCGAGCGAGCGCTGCAGCGTCCGCAGGACGATCTTGAACTCCTCCGATTCGGCGGAGTCGGGGTCGGGCACGGAGCCCGCCTTCTCGAACTCGACGCCCTTGTGGACGAGCAGGGTGGCGTCGCCGCCGTCGTCGAGGATCATGTTCGGCCCGGCGCCGTCCGGCCACATCAGCGCTTGCTCGGTGCACCACCAGTACTCCTCCAGGGTCTCGCCCTTCCAGGCGTAGACGGGGATGCCGGCGGCGGCGATCGCGGCGGCGGCGTGGTCCTGGGTGCTGAAGATGTTGCAGCTGGCCCAGCGCACCTCAGCGCCGAGGGCGGTGAGGGTCTCGATCAGAACCGCGGTCTGCACGGTCATGTGGAGGGAGCCGGTGATGCGCGCGCCCTTCAGCGGCTGGGCGCTCCCGAACTCCTCCCGCGTCTGCATCAGGCCCGGCATCTCAACCTCGGCGAGGGAGATCTCCTTGCGGCCGAAATCGGCGAGGGCGATGTCGGCGACTTTGTAATCCTGGGTCTGCGTTGCGGTGGCGGTGGTAGAGGTCATTGGAGCAATGTAGCGTGCCGCCCGTGAGCACGTCTGATGACGAGAAGCGGCTCGCCGCCGAGGCTGCGGCCGAGCTCGTGGAGGACGGGATGACGGTGGGTTTGGGCACCGGATCGACCGTCGCCCACCTTTTGCCTGCAATTGCACGACGAAACCTGACCGGTATTCGCTGCGTCTCCACTTCCGTCGCCACCTCCGAGCAGGCGCGAGGGCTGGGGATACCCGTCGAGGAGTTCGACCGCCTGCAGCGGCTCGACCTCGCGATCGACGGGACCGACGAGGTGACGCCGGACGGTTGGCTGATCAAGGGCGGCGGCGGCGCCCACCTGCGCGAGAAGGTCGTCGCTGCGGCTGCCGAGCGCTTTGTCGTCATCGGCGACTCCAGCAAGCCGGTCGAGACGCTGCGCGGGCCGGTGCCGCTGGAGCTGTTCGGGTTCGGCGCCGCCTCGACGCTGACGCGGCTGGGTCCGGACGTCGAGCTGCGGGACGCGCCGCCCAGCCCCGACGGCGGCGTCATCGCCGACTATCGCGGCCCCGGCCTGGACGACCCGGCGGCGCTGGCGGCGCGGCTGGAGGCCGACCCCGGCGTGGCCGCGCACGGCCTCTTTCCCCCGGATATGGTGAGCGCGGTTTTCGTCGCAAGGGGAGACGCCGTGGACCGCATCGACTTCACCTGACCCCGAAGGAGACCGCATGACCGACTTCAGCGGGCTGGCGATCGCCGGCCGCCTCGCCACCCCGAACGACCCCGACTGGGACCAGGCGCGGCTCGCTTGGAACCTCGCCGCCGACCAACGTCCGGAGGCCGTCGCCTTCGTCGAGAGCGCCGAGGACGTCGCCGCGACCGTGCGCTTCGCCGCCGAGAACGACCTGCGGGTGACGGCGCAGGGCAGCGGCCACGGGGCCGTCTCCCTGCCCTCCTTGGAGGGGACGATCTTGGTCAAGACCGAGCGGATGCGCGGGATCGAGGTCGACGCCGGCGCGGAGACGGCGCGGGTGGAGGCGGGGGTGCTCTCGCTGGAGCTGGCCGAAGCGACGCAGAGCCACGGGCTGAGCTTCCTGCCCGGCTCCTCCCCCGACGTCTCCATCACCGGTTACACGCTCGGCGGCGGGCTCAGCTCGCTTGGGCGGCGCTACGGGTTCGCCTGCAACCGCGTGCGCGCGGTGGAGCTGGTCACGGCCGACGGCGGGCAGCGGACCGTGGACGCCGAGCGCGAGCCCGACCTCTTCTGGGCGCTGCGCGGTGGCGGCGGCGACTTCGCAATCGTCACGGCGCTGGACCTGGACCTGGTCCCGGTCGCCGAGGCCTACGCGGGGGCGCTGCTCTTCCCGGCCGAGCTCGGCGCCGAGGCGATCCGCGCCTACCGCGACTGGGCGGCCGGCGTCTCCGAGGACGTCACCTCCGACATCCGCTTCCTCAGTCCGCCCGACATCCCGGACGTGCCGGAGCCGCTGCGAGGCAAGAAGCTGCTGGTGATCGACGTCGCGGTGATCGGCGATCAGCAAAACGGTGAGGCGGCGGTGGCGCCGCTGCGGCAGATCGGCGAGCCGATCCTCGATAGCCTCGGCCAGATCCCCGCCGTCGGCCTCTGCAAAGTTCACATGGACCCGGAACAGCCGGTGCCTGGGCTGGGCCACCACCGGGTGCTGCGCGAGCTCTCCGACGAGGCGATCGACGCCTTCGTCGCCGCGGCGGGTCCGGACTCCGGCTCACCGCTGCTGCTCGCCGAACTGCGCCAGCTCGGTGGCGCGCTCGGGCGGCCCGACCCCGACGGCGGCGCCCTCTCTCACCTCGACGCCGCCTTCGTGATGAACGGGATCGGGATGGCGATGGGCCCGGAGATGAGCCAGGCCGTCGACGCCGGCCTCGACCGCCTGCACGAGGCGATGGAGCCCTGGGCGGCCGAGGGCGGCTACTTCAACTTCGCCGACCGCCCCTGCGACGCCGACGCGATCCTCCCGCCCGACGTCTGCGCCCGCCTCGCCGACGTCAAGCGCCAGTGGGACCCCGACGGCCGCATCCTCGGCAACCACGCGGTGGCCCTGGACCCGGCGACCTAGGGGCCTGTCGACTTCCTCTCGCATACCGAGAGGAAGTCGACACTCACGAGCTAACCCGCAGCGGCTTCGTCGGCGACGACGACCATGTTCTCGTTGCGGACGCGACCGGCCGGGATCGACTCGTCGCCGGCTAGAAGCTTCTGCAGGGTCTCGACCTTGTCGGGGCCGGTGACCAGCCAGACGATGCGGCGGGCGTCGGCGAGGGCTAGGTAGGTGAGGGTCATGCGGCGGTGGCCCTAGTAGGCGGTCTCGGTCATTGCGACGCGGCGGTCGGTGACTTCGAGGACGGGGTCGCCGGGGACGAGCGAGGCGGTGTGGCCGTCGGGGCCGAGGCCGAGGTGGATCAGGTCGAAGGGGTCCGGCAGTGACTCTTCGTAGGAGCGCGCGGCCTCATCGAGGTTGCGTTGGGTGACCGGCATCGGCCGCAGCGTCGCCTGGTGGTCCATCGAGAGACCGAGGACCATGTGGGTGAGGTTGCGGGCCTCGTCGCCGGGCGCGGCGACCCGCTCGTCGACCTGGAAGAGCTCGGTGCGGTCCCAGGGCATCTGCTCGAGTTCGCCGAGGATCGCCAGCATCGCCCAGGGCGAGCGGCCGCCGCTCATCGCGAAGGCGAAGCGGTTGCGCTCGGCGGCCGCTTCGGCGCCGGCGGCGGCGATCAGCTCCGCCGCCCGCCGCGAAGCGGCCTTTTCGTCCCCGAGGACCTCGAGCTCGATCGCCATCGCCGCCTAGCTCGCCTTCTCGTCGTGGCCGCCGAACTGCTTGCGCATCGCCGAGAGCACTTTGTCGCCGAAGTCGCCGAGGCCGCGCGAGTAGAAGCGCTCGTGCAGCGCCGTCGTCAGGACCGGGGTCGGCACCCCCTCATCGATCGCCGCGATCGCCGTCCAGCGGCCCTCGCCGGAGTCGGAGACGCGGCCGGTGAAGTCGGCCAGATCGGGTGATTCCCGCAGCGCCGCCGCCGTCAGGTCGAGCAACCAGGAGCCGATCACGCTGCCGCGACGCCAGACCTCGGCGACCTCGGGCAGGTCGAGGTCGTACTGGTAGTACTCGGGGTGATCCAGCGGCGCCGTCTCGGCGTCGGCCTCGCGCTTGACCTTGCCGGCGTTGGCGTTCTTGAGGATGTTCAGCCCCTCGGCGTAGGCGGCCATGAGCCCGTACTCGATCCCGTTGTGGACCATCTTCACGAAGTGGCCGGAGCCGCTGGGGCCGCAGTGGAGGTAGCCCTGCTCGGAGGGGGAAGGATCGCCCTCGCGCCCCGGAGTCCGCTCCGCCGCCTCCACCCCCGGGGCCAGGCTGGCGAAGATCGGGTCGAGCCGCTCGACCGCCCGGTCCGGTCCGCAGATCATCAGGCAGTAGCCGCGCTCGAGGCCGAAGACGCCGCCGCTGGTGCCGCAGTCCACGTAGTCGACCCCCCGCTCCCCCACCTTCCCGGCGCGGCGGATGTCGTCCCGGTAGTAGGAGTTGCCGCCGTCGACGATCGCGTCGCCGGCCTCGAGCACCGCGGCCACCGCGTCGACCGTCTGCTCGGTGATCTCACCGGCCGGGACCATGATCCAGACCGAGCGCGGCGCGCTCAGCTTCGAGGCCAGATCCTCCAGCGAAGAGGCGCCCTCAGCGCCCTCCCCGGCCAGCTGCGAGACCGCATCGGGGTTGACGTCGTAGGCGACGATCTGGTGGCCGTCGCGCATCAGGCGCCTGGCCATGTTCGCTCCCATTCGGCCTAGGCCGACGATTCCGAGTTGCATCAGACCTCCGCGGGTGGCAGTGCAGGGTTGGGCTGACGATAGCCTGCGGGCGATGAGCGCCGCCGCCGACGTCCTCTGCATCTTCGGGATCAGCGGCGACCTGGCGAAGAAAATGACCTTCCGGGCGCTCTACCGGCTGGAGGAGCGCGGCAAGCTCGACTGCCCGATCGTCGGCGTCGCGATCGACGAGTGGGACGACGAGAAGCTGCGCGAGCACGCGCGCGACGCGATCGGCGCCAGCGTCGGCGATCCCGACGAGGACGTCTTCAGCCGCCTCGCCGCCCGGCTCACCTACGTCCAAGGCGACTACGCGGAGGACGAGACCTTCCAGCGGGTCAAAGAGGCGATCGGCAACGCCCAGCAGCCGGTCTTCTACCTGGAGATCCCGCCGGCACTCTTCGCCACCGTCGTCCAGGGCCTCGGCAAGGCCGGCCTGACCGAGAACGCGCACGTGGTGATCGAGAAGCCGTTCGGCCACGACCTCGAGTCCGCCCGCAAGCTCAACGCCGAGCTCTGCGCGGTGCTGCGCGAGGAGCAGATCCTCCGCATCGACCACTACCTCGGCAAGGAGCCGGTGATGGACATCACCTACCTGCGCTTTGCCAACGCGATGCTGGAGCCAGTCTGGAACCGCGAGCACGTCTCCCACGTGCAGATGACGATCGCCGAGGACTTCGGGGTCGAGGATCGCGGCCGCTTCTATGACGCGGTCGGGGCGATGCGGGACGTGATCCAGAACCATGCCCTGCAGGTGCTCGGGATCGTCGGCATGGAGCCGCCGACCGGCAACCACCACGACAGCGTCCGCGACAAGAAGCTCGAGTTCTTCAAGGCGATGCGGGCCGCCGACCCGAAGCGCTACGTGCGCGGCCAGTACGAGGGCTACCTCGAGGTCAAGGACGTGGCGCCGGACTCGAGCACCGAGACCTTCGCCGCGATCGAGCTCGAGGTCGACAACTGGCGCTGGAGCGGCGTGCCCTTTTTCGTCCGCGCCGGCAAGTGCCTGCCGACAAAGGTGAGCGAAGTGACCGTCTTCTTCAAGCGGCCGCCGCGCCTTGGCGTCGGCCGCGGCAAAACGCCGGAACCGAATCAGATGACGATCCGGATCGAGCCCAGGGCGGGGGCGCGGACCCGGATGTACGCGAAGAAGGCCGGCGAGGAGGCCTTCCAGGCGGCCGACCTGGAGGTGCTGTTCGAGAAAGTCCCGGGCGAGGACCCCGAGCCCTACGAGCGGCTGCTCGGGGACGCGATCGCCGGCGAGCACCAGCTTTTCACCCGCCAGAGCGCGATCGAAGAGACCTGGCGCGTTGTCCAGCCCCTGCTCGACGAGCCGGGGCCGGTCCACCCCTACGAGCGGAGGAGCTGGGGGCCGAAGGAGGCCGAGGAGCTGGTCCGCGGCACGGGTCAGTGGTCGCGGCCCTGGCTGCCCGAAGTCGCGCCGCGCGACTGAATCCCTAGCGTCGTGCTAGGTTTTCGGCCGCCCTAATTAGGGTGGCCTAACACCAGTCGCCAGGACCCTTTGCCTTCGAAGACCATGATCAGCCGCCGCCGCCTGCTGGCATCTGCCGGCGTGGGCGCAGCTGCGGTGGGTCTCGGAGGTGGAGGGCTCCTGGCAGGCCATCGCCTCGCCGAGGCGAGCGAGGGCGGAACCGGGATCGTCCCCTTCTACGGAGATCACCAGGCCGGGATCGGAACGCCGGCGCAGGATCGCCTCCACTTCGCCACCTTCGACCTGCTCACCGAAGACCCGGCGGAGCTGCGCGAGTTGCTGCGATCTTGGACGGTGGCGGCGGCCGAAGCGAGTGCTGGCGAAATGGTCGGCAACGTCAACGAGGTGCCGCTGGCGCCGCCGGACGACACCGGCGAGACCGTGGGCCTCCTCCCCTCCAGCCTTACCGTCACCTTCGGCTTCGGCCCGAGCCTGTTCGAGAAGCCCGGGCTGGGGCTAGCCGGGAAACGGCCGGCGGTGCTGCAGCAGTTGCCGCCGCTGCCGGCCGACGAGCTCGACCCGGCGCAGTCCGGCGGCGACCTCTGCGTCCAGGCCTGCGCCGACGACCCGCAGGTCGCCTTCCATGCCGTCCGCAACCTGGCTCGGATCGGCCGTGGCCTTGTCGCGATGCGCTGGTCCCAGCTCGGCTTCGGGCGCACCTCGACCACCAGCCGCAGCCAGGACACGCCGCGCAACCTGATGGGGATGAAGGACGGCACCGCCAACATCCGCGCCGAGGACAGCGAGGCGATGGACCGCTTCGTCTGGGTCGGGCGCGAGGGGCCGGCGTGGATGCGCGGCGGCAGCTACCTAGTGGCGCGCCGGATCCGGATGCTGCTCGAGGTCTGGGACCGCGCCCCGCTGCAGGACCAGGAGCGGACGATCGGCCGCCACAAGTACAGCGGCGCTCCGCTCGACGGCCGCGACGAGTTCGAGCCGCTGCCGCTGGAGGCGGAGCGCAACGGCCACCCGCTGATCCCGCGCGACGCCCACGTCCGTCTCGCCTCAGCCCGCGAGAACGGCGGCGCCCGCATCCTCCGCCGTGGTTACTCCTTCACCGACGGCGTCGACGAGAGCCTCGGCGAGCTCGAAGCCGGCCTCTTCTTCATCAGCTTCCAGCGCGACCCCGAGCAGTTCGTCGCGATCCAACGCCGCCTCGGCTCGATGGACGCTCTCAACGAGTACATCAAGCACGTCGGCAGCGCCCTCTTCGCCGTGCCCCGGGGCGCTCAACCCGGCGGCTACGTCGGCGAAGCCCTCTTCTCATAACCAGTCAGTGAAAGGAGCCCTACCCGTATGACCCCAACCCGCCGTCGTGCCGCGCTCAGCGCAGTCGTAGCCGCCCTGCTCGCCCTCTTCGCCGCCGCCTGCGGTTCCAGCGACGAGGAGGCTGCGACCGCAGCGCCGGAGTCCGGCCAGACCAGCTCCAAGGCCGAAGCCGCCGTCGCCACCTACCGCGACTACCTCGAGGAGAACGCCGACCTGCTGGTCGTGGAGACGAAGCCGTTCGTCGCCGCGGTCGTCGCAGGGAACCTGGCCGAGGCAAAATCCCTCTACGCGCCGCCGCGCATCCCTTACGAGCGGATCGAGCCGGTCGCCGACACCTTCGGCAGCCTCGACCCGCGCATCGACGCGCGGGAGAACGACGTCGCCGCGGGCGAATTCGAAGGCTTCCACCGGATCGAGAAAGCGCTCTGGGAGGAAGGCACGACGCAGGGGATGGCGCCGGTCGCCGAGCAGCTGCAGAAGGACGTCGAAGCCCTCGCCGCCAAGGTGAAGACGGTGGACCCACGCGCGGTGGACGTCGCCAACGGCGCCGTCGCCCTGCTCGGCGAGGTCTCGGCCTCGAAGATCACCGGCGAGGAGGAGCGCTACTCCCACATCGACCTGGTCGACTTCGAGGCCAACGTCGAAGGCTCGGAGGCGGCCTTCGAAGCGGTGAAGCCGCTGCTGGACGAAACCGATCCGGAGCTAAGCGGCGAGATCGAAGCCCACTTCAAGATGGTCTTCGCGGCTCTGGAGCCGTACCGCCGCGGCAACGGCTTCGTCTCCTACACGGAGCTCACGCCGGCCGACACGCGCAGGCTCGCCCAGGCGATCGACACCTTGGCCGAGGAGCTGAGCCAGGTGCCGGCGGCCATCGCTCCAGCGGAAGAGTCCTAAAGAGCGGGTGCTCCTCCGGCCGCACGCCGGGGGAGCGCCTACCCTGGCTCGTCCATGACCGACGCCGGGCAGAAAGCCGACCACCTACTCGCGCAGCTTGGGTATGAGAGCTGGCGGCTGGGGCAGCGGGACGCCGTCGTGGCGGCTCTCGCAGGCAGGGACTCGCTGATCGTGATGCCGACCGGGGGCGGCAAGAGCCTCTGTTATCAGCTGCCAGGGTTGGCGACGGAGGAGCTGACGATCGTGGTCAGTCCGCTGATCGCCTTGATGCGGGACCAGTGGGGGAAGCTGACGGCGCAAGGCCAGCCGGTGGCGATGATCACCTCGGGGATGGACGACTGGGAGGTCTCCGAGACCCTGGAGATGGTGCGTGGCGAGGCCCGCATCGTCTACTGCGCGCCGGAGCGATTCGCCTCCAACGTCTTCCTCGAGGCGCTGTCACACCGCACGGTGGACCTGGTCGCCGTCGACGAGGCGCACTGCGTCTCCGAGTGGGGGCACGACTTCCGGCCCGACTACCTGCGGCTGCCGCAGGTGGTGGAGCGACTGGGGCGGCCGACGGTGATGGCCTGCACGGCGACGGCGACGCGACCGGTGGCGGCGGAGATCGCCTCCCGCTTCGGGATGCGCGACCCGCTCCAGGTCCGCTCCGGCTTCGACCGGCCGAACCTCTCCTTCGACGTCGTCGCGCTCGAGGGCAAGGGCTCGAAGGCGCGGCGGCAGGCGCTGCTGGAGGCCGGGCTGGGCGACCCCGCCAACCGACCGGCGATCGTCTACTGCGGCACCCGCCGCGACACCGAAGCGGTCGCGGCCGATTTGCGCGACGGGGGGATCGCCGCCGTCGCCTACCACGCCGGCCTTGAACCGGCGCACCGGACGGCGATCCAAGAACGCTTCATGGCCACCGACACCGGCGTCATCTGTGCCACCAACGCCTTCGGCATGGGAGTCGACAAGGCCGACGTGCGCTCGGTCTGGCACGTGACGATCCCGACCAGCGTCGAGGCCTATTACCAGGAGGCTGGGCGCGCCGGGCGCGACGGCCTGCCCGCTCGGGCGGTGATGCTGGCCCTGAAAGCCGACCTCGGCCGGCTGGTGCGTTTCAACGAAGAGCGCGCCGGCGACCCCGAGCTGGCCGTCGCCCGCGAGCGCGGCTGGCGCGCCTACCACGCGATCAAGGCCTTCATCTACGGGACCGATTGCCGGCGCCGCGCCCTTCTCGACCACTTCAGCGACCGCACCGCCGGGGCGCCGCTGGAGCGCTGCTGCGACGTCTGCGACCTGCTCGAGTGGCTACCGGACCCCGACACGATCGCCGTTTCCTCCCGCAAGAGCTCGACGCCGAAGTCCGCCGCTCCGGCGCCCGATCTCTCCCCCGCCGACGCCCCGCTCTTCAAGGCGCTGAAGGCGTGGCGTCTGGAGGCGGCCGCCGGCAAGCCGGCCTACACCGTCGCCAGCAACAAGACCCTTGCCGTGATCGCGACGGCGCGGCCGCAAAGCGAGGACTCGCTACTCGCGATCAGCGGCGTCGGTCCCGCCTTCATCGAAAAGTACGCGCCGGAAGTGCTGGCGCTGATCGGCGACCAGCAGCAGCTGGCGGCCTGAGCGCGCAAACAGAGTTGCACCGGCGCTCACTCAGACCGGGCCGACCGCCCGCACTTGCGAGCATCTCCGGTTCTGGTCGGTCGGGCTAAAGCGAGGGGCTTCGCGGCTCTGCTCGCCAGCTTCATGCTGGTCGTCCTCGCCTGCGCCGCTCCAGCCTCCAGCTTCAGCCTGCTGAAGCCGCCCGCCAAGAAGGTCTACTGGGGGGTCTCTGACACCGGCGACCCAGCCGACTTCGGTCAGTTCTCCAACGACCTCAATAAGCATCCGGCGGTGATCCAGTCCTTCCGCACCTGGGGCACCGACTTCGATGAGGTGATCCGGCGCTGGCAGACCGCCCGGGCCCGGCCGATGATCCACATCTCCACCGCCGACAACAACAGCGGCGCCGAGCTGATCACCCCGGCCCAGATTGCCGAAGGCGCCGGGGACGCCTACCTGGTCCGGCTCAACAAGCTCTTCGTCAACAAGAAGATGCGGGCCTACGTGCGGCCGCTCGGCGAGCCGAACCGCTGCCTCAACGTCTGGGCCGCCTACGACTGCGCAGGCGCCTCGCGCGGCCCCGACCACAACCCCCGCGCCTACAAACGCGCCTTCCGCCGCATCTATGTGATCGTCCACGGCGGCGGCGGCAGGCGGGTGATCGACCACCGCCTCGCCGAAGCCGGACTGCCGCCGCTGACGGTCGCCGTGCGCGGGCTGGCCAAGGCACCGATTGCGGTGATCTGGAGCCCGCTCCCGGCCGGCTCGCCGACCGTCCCCCACAACCGGCCGAAACACTTCTACCCCGGCTCACGCTGGGTCGACTGGGCCGGGACCGACTTCTACGCCGGCTACCCGGAATGGAAGTCGCTGACGGGCCTCTACCGCCGCTTCTCCGGCAAGCCGTTCGCGATCACCGAGTGGGCGCTCGAATCGAGCGACGACCCGGCCTTCGTCCGCAAGCTCTTCGCCTGGGTGCGCAGCCATCCGCGCACGAGGATGCTCGTCTACTACCAGGACTTCGGCTCCACCAGCAACTACCGGATCCAGAACTACGGGAGCAGCCTCAGCGTTTTGCGCGCCCGTCTCCACTCCGGGCTTTTCCCCGCTTATGCGCGCGGTGCGCCTCACCTACCGCCACCACCGCCCGGTGGGGTTGGAGCGCCGTGATCGAGGAGTAGCCGGTGAGGTAGATGCGACGGCCGTCGGAGACGACCGGCGTGTAGGTCCCCTTCGGGTAGCGGAAGACCCGCCGCCCGCTCCTCATCATGAAGCCGCTCGTCGTTTTGTGGGTGAACTCGGCGACGTAGACGATGTCGCCGATCGCCGACAGCGAGCCGACCACCTGGCCACCGGCCGAGCGGCTCCAGCGCACGCCGCCGTCCTTGGCGTTGAGCGCGTAGATGTTGCCGTCGAAGGAACCGATGAAGACGGTCGGCGGGCTGTGCCGGGTGTTGGCGACAGTGGGGCCGGAGTAGGCGTAGCCGCCGGTGGAGTAGGACCAGGCGAGCGTCCCGTCGGAGATGTCATAGCTGTAGACGCGAGCGTCGTTGTTGCCGGCGTAGACGCGGCCGTAGGCCACGGCCGGGGTCGAGTAGAAGGCGCCGGAGCCGCCGTAGCCGGGGCCGAGCGAACCGGCCTGCCAGAGGAGCTTGCCGCTCTTGGCGTCGACCGCGTTCATGTGGCCACCGTAGTCGCCGACGTAGAGGCGGCCGCCATAGTAGGCGGGCGCCGCCTTGATCGGCCCCCCGCGCGGGGTCGACCAGCGCACCTGGCCCTTGCCGGTGCTCATCGCGAACAATTCGCCGTTCTCGCAGCCGAAGTAGACGGTGCGGTCGATGACTACCGGCGAGGACTCGGCCCGGCCCGGCAGGTCCCGTTTCCAGATCACCCTGCCGGTCTTCGCGTCGAGCTTGACGATGTGCCCGGGGACGAGGTTGACGATGTAGAGCCGGTGTTTGTAATAGGCCGGCGAGGAGGCGTTGAGGCGGCCGATCCGCCGTTTCCAGAGGACCTTGCCAGTGTCGGCGTCGAGCGCGTGGGCGAAGCCGTTGTTGTTGACGAAGTAGAGCTTGCCGCCGACGTAGATCGGCGGGAACTCGAGCAACGGCCGGTCGGTGAAGCGCCAGAGTTTGTCGAAGGGCGGCTTCACCCCCTTCACCGGCAGGTAGCGGGTGCGAGCCGGGTTGAGGCCGAAGAACGGCCAGTTGACCGTCTGCGGCTGCTTCGGCGGCGGCGGCTTCTGCGGCTTGAAGTGGCGGATCGCCTCCTCGTTGTGGACGTCGGCCGGCCGCTTCAGCAGCTCGTAGCCGATGATCGCGCCGCTGACGAGGATGGCGAGCGCGAGCAGGGCGATGGCCAGCACCCGGTTCGAGCGATGCTGGAGATGGTGGTCGAGGAAGCGCCTACCGCGCATCGGCGGCGCGGCGCTCTGACTCTTTCGCGACCCCGCCGATCAGGTCCCTGATCGCTTTCTTCAGGCCGAGCATGAAGACCGCCTTGCCGAGTGGGATCGTCGGCGTCGTCTTCACCGCGTAGACGACCTCGGTACCGCTGCCCGAGGGCTGCAGTTCGACCGTGCCGACGTGGTCGCGGACCGGCAGGCCGGAGAGGATCTTGTAGGCGAAGCGGTAGGGGCGCTCGTAGGCGATCACTTCCTCGCGCATCGGCGGCCCGGCGACGGTAAGGACGCGGATCGCGCCGAGCCCGTTCGGCTCCGGCTCTCCCTCGCGCTCGAGCTCGGCCTTGCGCAGGGAAGTGATCTCCGTATAGCGCCGGTGGTCGGTGAGGACGTCGAAGACGATCTCGGGCGGGGCGGCCACCTGGCGGACGTAAGTGAAGCTCGCCATCGCCCGACAGGCTACGTGAGCCGCCAGCGCTGCGGGTCGGAGCCGTCCAGCCCCTCGACCTCGCCGGCGAGCGCGAGGTGGTCGAGGCAGGAGAGGACGATCTGCAGGACCCAGGCGCTGGCGGGGCTCCTGACCATCTCCGGGCCGACGATGTCTTCGACGATTTCGAACGCCGTCCGCTCGCCGGAGCCGAACGCCGCGCGAACCTTCCCCAACAGCTCGTCTACCTGGCGGCGGGACTCGACGATCTTCGCCTCGGGGTCGCGGAAGGTGCGGCCGTGGCCGGGCAGGACCAGTTCGACCTCGAGCGGCTCGACCCGCTCAAGGCTGGCGAGGAATTCGCCGACCGGGTCGGGGCTGTGGCCGTAGTCGAAGAAGAGGACGGTGCGGCCGAGCAGGTGGTCGCCGGAGATCAGCAGCTTGCGCTCGGGCTGGTGGAGGACGACGTGGGATGGCGCGTGGCCCGGGGTCTCGACTACCTGCCAGCTGCCGAAGTCGGTCTCCACCTCGACCCCGGGGACGAGGTCGCGGTCGGGCTCCTTCAGCAAATCAATCCCGGTCTCGTCGTCGCTGCGCGCCTCGCGGTAGCGCTCCAGCGCCGCCGGCGAGACCCCGCTCTGCCGGGCCACCTCGATCCGCGCCTCCAGCGCCGCCTCGGGGTCGTCGGCAAGCAGCCGCACGTGCTCCCAGCGCGGGTGCATCCAGAGCTCGCAACCCGCCCGCTCGCAGATCACCCCGGCAAGGCCGTAGTGGTCGGTGTGGGAGTGGGTGCAAACGACGAGCCGCACGTCCTCGACCCCGAACCCCGCCTGCGCCAGGGCCAGGTCCATCTGCCGCAGCTTCCCCTTGCCGCCGATCCCAGTGTCGAACATGACCACGCCCCCGTCGCAGGCGATGGCCCACGCATTCCCATGGGGGACTCCCGGCCACGGCAACGGCAGCCGCAATCTCCACACCCCCGGCAAGACCCGCTCCGTCCTGGGGGCCTCAGCTTTTCCACTGGCCACGGAGCCAATCCTTTCAGCCACCCCGGCTCCTCCGGCGGGTGGCGACGATCGGGAGGACTCTCCCGGGAGGGAGAGCCCCCGATCGGAGACAGGACCCGCCGGCCGCTAACCCACGTCGAACGTAGCCGGATCCGGCCCCGTCCGCTCGCTGCTGTCGAGACGCTCGATGGCGGCCATGTCGTCATCGCTCAGCGCGAAGTCGAAGACTTCGAAGTTCTCGCGGATCCGCTCCGGCGTCGCCGATTTAGGGATGACGACGTTGCCGACCTGCAGGTGCCAGCGCAGGATCGCCTGGGCGGGGGTGCGTTCGTGGTGGGCGGCGACGGTGGCGATCGTCCCGTCCTCGAGCAGGTCGCCCTGCGCCAGCGGGCTCCAGGCCTCCGTGGCGACGTCGTGCTCGGCGTGCCAGGCGCGCAGCTCGGCCTGCTGCAGGCGCGGGTGCAGCTCGATCTGGTTCACGGTCGGCCGCAACTCGGCCTTCTGTTCGAGCCGCTCCAGGTCCTCGACCCGAAAGTTGGAGACGCCGAGGGAGCGGATGCCCCCTTCCTCCTTGATCCGTTCGAAGGCGCGCCAGGTATCGAGGTAGAGGTCGCGGCTCGGCAGCGGCCAGTGGATCAGGTAGAGGTCGACGTGACCGGTGCCGAGCCGCTCCAGGCTCTTCTCGAAGGCGCGCAGGGTCGAGTCGTAGCCCTGCTCGGAGTTCCAGAGCTTGGTGGTGACGAAGACGTCCTCGCGCCGCACGCCGCTGGCCGCGATCGCCGCCCCCACCCCCGCCTCGTTGCGGTAGGCGGCTGCGGTGTCGACGTGGCGGTAGCCCACCGCGAGCGCTTCCTCGACCCTCTCCTGCGTGTCCTCGGGCGGGATCTGGAAGACGCCGAACCCCAGCTGCGGGATCTCGACGCCGTCGTGCAGGGTCAGGGCAGGAACCTCCGTCGCATTGGCCATGCGAGGTGGGTACCCCTGGGGCAGCGCGTTTAAGCGATCAGCTGGTGGCGAGGCCGATGGCCAGCAAAGGAAATGCGGCCATCACACCGAGATAGGCGCCCATCGCGGCGCCGCTGCCGAGGCTCGCGGTCCGCGAGCGCGCACCAGCGATGGTGCCGACGAAGAAGAAGACGGCGGCGATTCCGAGTCCGAGCCAGAAGACAGGGGGCATTGCGGCGGCGACAATACCGAACCGCCGGGAGGAATCGCCGTCCGCGTGGCAAAGGCGGCGGCATGGACGAAACCACCGGTCAGAACTCCAAGTTGATCCTCGCGGCGATGATCTTCGCCGTTTCGATGACCTTCATCGACCAGACGATCGTCGCGATCGCGATCCCGACGATCCAGGACGACCTCTCGCTCTCGGCGACCGGGGTGCAGTGGATCGTCAACGGCTACCTGCTCTCGCTCTCAGCGCTCTTCGCCTTCGGCGGCCGCCTCGCCGACATCGCCGGCCACCGGCGCATGGTCACGATCGGCGTCGTCGTCTTCGCCACCGCCTCCGCTCTCTGCGGCGCCACCCCCTCCGGCTCGCTCGATGAGCCCTGGCTGATCGCCTTCCGGGTGATCCAGGGGGCTGGCGCGGCGCTCATGTTCCCGGCGGCGCTGGCGATCGTCCTCAATGCCTTCCCGGTGCGCGAACGCGGCCAGGCGATGGCGATCTTCTTCGCCGTGGCTGGCGGCCTCACCTCGGTCGGGCCGCTCGCCGGCGGCTTCCTCGTCGAGTGGACCTGGCGGGCGATCTTCTGGGTCAACATCCCGGTCGCGATCATCGCCCTCGTCCTGATCGCGAAGTCGAAGCCGGCAGACGAGAAGCACCCGGCGCCGCTCGACTACCGCGGCGCGGTGATGATCACCGCCGGGATGAGCCTCGCCGTCCTCGCCCTGCAGCAGTCGAGCGTCTGGGGCTGGGGCGATCCGCTGACCTGGGTCTGCCTGGCAGCCGGCGTCGCGATCCTCGCCGCCTTCGTCGTCTACGAGCTCCGCGTCGCCGACCCGCTGCTGCGGCTCGACGTTTTCCGCGACCGCGCCTTCGCGGTCGACAACGTCGTCCTCTTCCTACTGATGATCCCCTTCGTCCCGCTCTTCTTCTTCGCCAGCATGTACGCCCAGATCTCGCTCGGCGAAAGCGCCTCGGAAACCGGGCTCTACCTGCTGATCTTCTTCGCCGGCTTCGCCACCGCTTCGCAGTGGGGCGGCAAGATGCTGGACCGGGTCGGCGCGCGGCCTTCGGTGGTGCTCGGCTGCGCCGTCGCCGCCGTCGGCTTCTTCCTCTGGGGGCGCTCGCTGACCGAGCTCTCGGTCGGCGACCAGTGGTACTTCATCGTCCTCGCCGGGGCCGGCGTCGGCCTCGTCCTCAGCCCCGCCAACACCGACGCGCTCAACCGGGTGCCGCGCAGCCGCTACGGCGAGGCGACCGGGATCACCCAGACGGTGCGGAACTTCGGCTCCAGCCTCGGGCTGGCGGTGCTGGGCTCGATCCTGATCCTCGAGAACCGCTCCAACCTGGAGGCGACGGCCGCCGAAAACGGCGCCCCGAAGCAGGCGGCGGACGAGATCGCCGACGCGATCAGCCAGGGCGGCAGCCACGAAGAAGCCCACCAGCAGATGAGCGGTGCGATCTCGAAGGTGGTCGACAGCATCCCCCACGACTTCGCCCTCGCCTCGCGCACGGTCTTCTACGGGATGGCGGCGGTGATGGCGGTCGCCTTCGTCGTCGCGCTGGTCGCGATGCCGGGCGGCAAGGTCGAGACCGAGGTCGAAGACTTCGGCGAGCCCACCTCCGCCGGCCCGGCTTAGGCGTCCGCCTTCACTACCTCACCGTGCACCGTTTGATGAAGGTGCCGGTGAGGATGGTCCCGTCGCCGAAGGAGACGCCCGCCCGCGCCTGCAGGCGACCGGTTTCGCAGCGCGCGTTGACGTAGCTGTGGCGCTTGCCCTTGTACGTCCATTTGCGGGAGATCTTCAGGTTGCCCTCGATCGGGTGCCCGGCCCCGCCGGCGATTTTCGGGATGTCGGCGCTGGTCCTGTAGCCGTAGACCCCGTTGTTGATCCGTTCGATCTCGATCGGGACGACGAAGGTGGTGGGAACCGGCACGGTGGTGTAGGCGTGGGCGAGGACGGCCGGGTTGCCGTGCTTCCGCGGGCCGTTGAAAATCGTCAGCGGCGAGGAGACGGGAATCGGCTTCTGTTCCGGGAAGGTGACGATCGCGCGCCCGAACCCCTTGCCGACGATCGCCCCGGGACAGTTGCGCCGGGCGACCGGAACCGTGGTCGCCTGCAGCTGGGGGGCGTGGCATACCGGCAGCCCCGTGGTGTCGACGTGTCCGTGGCGGTCGAATTCGATCTCGATCGTCTTCACCACCGGCGGCAGCTCGCCCGAGGCGGTCGAGAGCTTCCCTCGCCCGTACAGGGAGATCGGCGCATCCTCGTGCTTCGGCAGGGCGGTCGGCGTGAAGCCGCCTTCGGCGTCGAGGATCAAGTCCCCCGCCTGAACTCGCAGCGCGCTAGCGGTGCCGGCTGCCAGCAACAACCCGGCCAATGCCGTCAACAGCACCCTCTTCATCGAACTCCTCCCGGTCCCATCATTGAACTCCGATCGAAAACTACCCCCTCCATCTGAAGCGGCTCCTCCGACGCTGCTCGGAGGAGCCGGCGGGCGCTAGGCGCCCTTCGTGGTGGATTGCGGGAGCAGTTGCTCCGTGTCCTCGATCCTCATCTTCATTCACCTCTTCGTCATGCACTTCTTTTGATGTGCGTTGAAGGGTTAGAAGCGGGATCCCACTGTTTTCACCTTCGCCTTATGAAAACCACCAGTAGTCAAGGAGTTTCGATCTTCAAGCAGCTGTCGAGCGGCGACGGCTGCGGTTCTGTCGCCCGAGCCCCGCCCCGCGCGCTAGGTTTTCCCCGTGAAGATCCTCGCCTTCAGCGACCTGCACCGCGACCTCGCGCAGGGGGCGCGGCTGGTCGAGAGGTCGTCCGAGGCCGACGTCGTGATCGGCGCCGGCGACTTCGCCTCGATGCACGAGGGGCTGGTGGAGACGATCGACGCGCTTGCGGGGATCGAGACCCCCACCGTCCTCGTGCCCGGCAACAACGAGACGGCCGACGCGCTGCGTGAGGCCGCGAGCAGCTGGAGCGCCGCCACCGTCCTCCACGGCGAGGGCACGACGATCGACGGCGTCGAGTTCTTCGGCCTCGGCGCCGGCATCCCGGTCACGCCCTGGGAATGGAGCTTCGATCTCGACGACGAGGCGGCGACGGAGATGCTCGCCCCCTGCCCCGAGGGTGCCGTCCTCGTCCTCCACTCACCGCCCAAGGACCACTGCGACTCCGCCGGAGGCGGCGGCAACTTCGGCAGCCCCGCCCTGCTGCGAGCGATCGAAGAGAAGAGCCCCCGCCTCGCCGTCTGCGGCCACATCCACGAGTCCTGGGGCTGCGAGAGCGAGATCGGCCCGACCCCGGTCCGCAACCTGGGACCGAAGGGCACCTGGCTCGAGGCCTAAATGTCGTACCGCGTCCTCCGAGCCGCCGATGCCTTCTGGCGTCGCTCGAACCAGATGCAGACGCCGAACACGGACCTGGGGGGACAGCTTGCGGCTTCGCAGATCGGGGCGCGGATGTGGCGGCTCGAGCCAGGCAAAGCGTCGACTTGGCACCGGCACTTCACCCAGGAGGAGCTCTACGTTCTGCTCGAGGGCGAGGGACGCGTGCGGGTCGAAGACGAGGTGCTGACGCTGGCGCCGCTGGACACGCTGCTGGTCGAGCCGGACACCCCACGCCAGCTCTTCAACGACACCGAGGCCGACCAGCTCTGGCTGGTCGTCGGGGCGCCGCGAGAATCGATCACCAGCACGCTGGAGATGAGCGAGGAGCAGCTGCGCCACATGTATCCGGACGGCCCCAAAGCGCTGCCGCCGGAGCTCGGCGGCGGGCAGGCCGACTAGAGCGCGAGGGAGATCGGCTCCTCGAGCAGCGCCTTGACGCGGGCGAGGAATTCGGCGCCCTCGGCGCCGTAGAGGATGCGGTGGTCGCAGGAGAGGGTCGCCTTCATCAGCTGCGCGGGGACGATCTCGCCGCCGCGAACGGCTGGGGCTTCGCGGATCGCGCCGACGGCGAGGATCGCCGCCTGGCCCATGTTGATCACGGCGTCGAACTCGTCGATCTCGAACATGCCGAGGTTGGAGACGGTGAAGGTGCCTCCCGAGAGCTCCGGCGGCGTCACCGAGCCGTCGCGTACTTTGGCGGCGACCGCGCGGGTGTCGGCGGCGATCTGCCGCAGGCCCTTCTGGTCGGCGTCAAAGATCGTCGGCACCACCAGCGCCTCCTCGGCGGCGACGGCGACCCCGACATTGACCCGCGAGTAGAGCTCGAAGCGGCCGTCGCGGTAGGCGCCGTTCGCTTTCGGGAACTCGCGTAGGGCGATCGCGCAGGCCTTGACGATCATGTCGTTGAACGAGGGCACCACGTCACCCTCTTTCGCCGCGCTCTTCAGCGCGGCGCGAGCCTCCACCGCCTTCCCCATGTCGATCTCGATCGTCAGGTAGAAGTGAGGCGCGGTCGCCTTCGACTCTGCCATCCGCCGCGCGATCGTCTGCTGCAGCTTGTTCGGCTCGCGGATCTCCGTCTCGCCTTTTGCGGTACCCCCGCTGGTGGCGGCACCTGCCCCCTCGAGCTGGGTAGAGGGGGCAGGTGCCGCTGAGCTCGGTGCCTCTGCCTCCTCAACGTCATGCTTGACGATCCGCCCCCCCGGACCGGAACCCTGAAGGGATTTGAGATCAAGACCCTTCTCCTCAGCAAGCCGCCGCGCGAGCGGGGAGGCTTTGACTCGCTCGCCGTTTTCGGAAGCCGGAGCGGCCGGACTCTCAGCGTCAGTCTCCCTCGACTCTCCCGTGGGTGACGTCGTAGGGGGGACCGTCTCCTGCGCAGTTGCAGGAGACGGTGGGTCCCCTGCGGCGGCAGGACCCGCGGGCTCAGCGTCTTGTCCCTCACCGTCCCGCTCAGCGCTTCCACCGTTCTCCCCGATCCGCGCAATAGGCGCCCCGATCGGCAGCGTCTCCCCCTCCTGCGCGAGGATCTCCTGCAGCGTCCCCGCCTCATCTGCTTCGTAGGCCATGTTCGCCTTGTCGGTCTCGATTTCGACCAGCTGGTCGCCGACCGCGATCTCGTCGCCGACCTGCTTCAGCCAGGTGAGGATGGTCCCCTCCTCCATCGAGTCGGAGAGCCGGGGCATCACCACCTCACTCATGGGGCAGCTCCATGCCTACAGGTTGCCACTTCGCGCCGCCGGCTCTCACCGGGCGCCGAGGATCGTGCCGGCCAGCAGCGATGCGGCGGCCTGACCCAGCAGGCGCTCCTGGATCGACCCCATCACCTCGGTCCGCCGCGCCTGCAGCCGGCCGACCGTGGCGATCGGGTCGACCTCGGGCCGCGGTTCGCCGGCGGCCGGTTCCGGCGGGGCCAACGCCCGCGCCTGCGAATAGGCGAGGCAGCCCTCCACCCCCTGCGCGATCAGCTGCGCCCGGTAGTCGGCACCCGCTTCGATCGGGTGCAGGTTGTCGGCCTGCATGAGCTCCGGGTGGGCGGCCACCGCACCTTGCCAGTCCGGCACCTGGGTCCCCGGCCGGGAGGAGGCGAATTCGGCGACGACGCGGTTCTTGCCGGTGTCGTCGACGCCGCCGGGATGGAGGCCGTGAATCGTCGGCACTACCAGGCAGCGGTCGCCGACGACATCCGCGACCTTGGCGAGGTTGCCGGCGAGGATCTCCGGATAGGACGGGTTGTCGTTGGTGCCGCCGTCGAAGACGACAATGTCCATCGACGGTTCGTAGCTTTCCTGGAAGAGGTCGAAGACCTGGTAGGTGTTGTAGCCGCCCTCCGCGTTCACCGTCAATTCGACGCCGGGCAGGTAGCGGCTGAGGTAGGGCGAGGTCAGGTCGGCGAGGCTGTCCCCGACCACCAGCACCCGCGGCGCCGCCTCGGCCCGGGGCGCCCCGGCGGCGACCGCAATCGAGATCAGGAGCAGCGCCCCCAGAGCCCTCGCGAAGCTGCCGAATCCCGCCACGGAGCGGTTTCTACACGACATAGACTGCCGCCGTGCCCGCAGCCGCCCGCCTTACTTCAGCCGGCTGCGCCTTGCTTGCGGCATTACTGCTGCTCGTCGGCTGTGGCGGCGGCTCGGATTCGACCGCGGGCGGGGAAGCAACCCTGACCAGCGGATCCGTCACCCCGGTCGCAGAGAAGCGTCCCCGGCAGGCGAGGCAGGGTGAGAAGCAACGACCTTCGGCGGCCGGTCCTTGCCAAAGCCAGCTCGGCAGCTTCGTCGCCGCGATGGACTCGCTGCGGCGCCGCCTCGCCGTCGGCGTCACCTACGACCAGTACGTCGCCGAGGTCCAGGGCGCGCGCTCGATCTATCGCAAGATCCCCACCGACCGGGTGGAGATCGACTGCCTCGACGGCGTCGGCACGCCGGGCGAGAAGGCCTTCAACCGCTACATCGAAGCAGCCAACGACTGGGGCGAGTGCGTCTCGGAAGCCGGCTGCAGCTCGGAAACGGTGGAACCGGTCCTGCAGCGACGCTGGCGGGTCGCCTCCCACTTCCTCTCCGAAGCGACGGAGGGCCTCAACGCGAGCGCGCCCGAACGCGGGCGGCCCTGAAAGACGCCGGGGCCGCCTTTCGGCGACCCCGGCCTGGTGCATGGAAAACGAACGCGGGAACTGCGACCGAGCGGGACAAGACCCGGCTCCCAAACGTCCGTCGGTGCCCGGGGTGGATTCCGCCGGGCGCCCGAACCAGTGCGGCGCCTAGCGGCCCTGCACCTCCAGAGTCCCCTCAAGCATGTGAATCAAGTTAGGACCACCTCCTTTCTCTGGTGAGAAAATTGAAGCAAATCCGGAGGTCGGGCCCGGGTGTCCGTTTCCGCCGATGGCTGGGCATGTCCACGACCGATCCATGGATCGAAGGGGTTTACCAATCCCGTGGCGGGTACTGAAGAAGCATGTCCATTGAGCTGATCGCCGCCATCGTCGTTGTCGCCATCGCGATCCTGGCGCTCGTCGCCGTCTTCACGCAGAAAGCGAAAAAGCAGCGGGAACTGGAGCGCATGCGGATGCGCGAACAGGCGGGCGGGCATCGCCAAGAGGCCGACGTACATGCCTCGAAAGCCGAGCAGCGCGAGGAAGAGGCCCGCGAGCGCGAGGCGGAGGCTCAGCAGGCCGAGCAGGAAGCTCGCGAGGCCGCCGAGCGCGCCGAGCGCGAGCGCGAGCTCGCCGAACACCACGGAACTAAAGCCGACGACCTAGAGCGCAAGCTCTAGGCGTTCAACCGAAGGGGAGCGAGATGGTCATCGGAGTCGTAGTAGGAATCTGTGTGCTGCTTCTAATCCTGGGTTTCCTCGTACCGAGGCTCTCCGACCATGCCCGCCGCGGCAGCGACAAGGGCTTCTCGATGGGGCAGCGGGCCGGCAGCAAGGCGCCGGGCCCGATCGGCCGCCTGTTGAGCAAGTCGTTCGGCAAATCGCAGAGCGCCGCCGACAAGAGCCACTCGACGGGCAAGAGCGCCCGCGAGAAGCTGCCGTTCTAGCGGCTATGGTCGACATATGCGAGGAGTCGCGGCCGCAGTTGTAGCGCTCGTCCTCACGCTCGGTGTCGCCGACGCCGGCGCCGAGAGCGTCGTGCCTGTTGAGGGCAGCTGGGCGGGTGAGAGCTCGGCCGGGCTGCCGGTCCACTTCGGGGTGGAAGGCGGGCGGGTCGTCAACCCCCGCGTCAAGTTCAAGTGGGGCTTCTGTGGGACCTTCGAATTGCAGGGGCCTAGCGCCGGCATCGAGGTCGATCCGGCCGGGCACTGGGGCTTCGAGGACACTCGCGGGCAGACGGTCGCAGCAACCTTCGTTGCGCCCGACCGGGTCGAAGGGACGATCGTCTCGGTCGAACGGATGACGCCGAGCTGCCCCCGCACCGAATCGGCCTTCACCGCGGCGCCCGTTCCGCCCAACCCGGAAAGCCTCGCGGCCGCGCTTGCCGAGATCGAAGCCCTCCCCTACGAGATCGGCCTCCGCGTCCTCGCGAGCCAGAACACGATCATCGGCAACGTTCGCGGCAGCCTCGGCGAGCGGTTCCGCTTCTACCTCTTCGTCAACAGGTCCGCGCCCCGCCGCTTGGGCGGCGTTCCGGAGTTCGATCGCGACGCCTTGAAGGGCGGCAGGCTCGCCCACACCGACGCGCTCCTGCTCACGCCGCCCCGTCGCAGCGACACGAAGGCACAGCGACACGAGCGTCGGCGAATCCTCACCGCCGTCGCCGACAGCGTCTGCCTGCGACAGACCGGTGAGCGCTGCCCCGGCTGACGCACAACCGGACACAAAGTCACTTGGAAGACCGCTCGGAAGCAATTAGGGTGGCGCCATGAAAACTTGGCGAGCCTTCCTCAGCGTGTCGGCGGCGACTCTGGTCCTTGCCGCCTTTCCAGCGATTTCGGCGGCGAACAACGTCGCGACCCTTGACCCGAATGCCCAGTCCGACGGTCACATGGTTCAGGACGGGGCAGGCAACGCCTATGTCGCCTGGGTGACGGAGGGCGAGGGCGTCGGGGTCGAACCGGTGAGGTTCTGCAAAGTCGCGCCGGGGGGAGGCTGTTCTGCGATCACCCTTTCGATCACGGGAGCGACGAAACTTTCGGAGAGCGCCAGCGCGGCGTTCCCCATGTTCGGACCCGGCAGCATCGTCTACGTGGTAGCTCCCCGCTACCCCGAAAATGACGTCGTCTTTTGGGAATCCAAAGACGGCGGTCAGACCTTCGGCCCGAGCATTCAGCGCGACCCCTACTCGAGCAAGACGGATCCGACCGACGTATTCCTCCTGGGCTCCGAATTCGTGATCGGCGGCTACAACGCCGGCCTCGGCTTCAGCACTGCCAACGTCGCCGCCCCGGGTGGCGGGGAACTTACCTTCAAAGAACCTGGCACCGGTGGCGTCGCCGGCGCCAGCTTGGGCCTGTTCGGTACCAGTCCAGTGCTCGCCTACTGGAACATCTCGAGCCCTCCCTACCCGCTGCTCTTCTATCGGTTCAAAGGCGGCGTCTCCCTCACCACCGAAGCCAACTGGGAAGGTCCGATCGAAGTTACGAAGGGCTATGAACCGTCGCTGTCCAGCGGACCAGCCGGGCTGCTCATGGTGTCCGCCGATTACAGCGGCGGCGCTTACCCAGACACGATCAACCTCCGCAAGTACGACGGGTTGAACTTCGGAACGCCAAAGACGATCACGGTCGACGCCGACCCCGACCTCTTCGTCGGTGGCGATATCGCCCAATCGCCGAGCGGCTCCAGGATCGCCGTGGTCTGGCCGGGAGAGCGCGGCGGTGACAACGCCTCCGTTATGCGGCTCTTCAGCTCAACGGACGGTGGCGCCAGCTTCTCCGAGAGCCACATCGCCAATATCGGCGACGCCTACGCCATTGGCCCCAATGCCCAGGTGGCCACGAACGACAGCGGCACGGGCTGGGTGCTCTTCACTGACAACGAGGGGCTGAAGCTCGCCGACTTCAGCCCGATCCCCGGACCGCCGGCCGCACCGGTGACCCCGGCGCTCCCGGCTCCGAAAAAAACCAAACTGCCGCCTGTCTACAGCGGCAAAACGAAAGAGGTCGTCACCCAGGTCGGTGACTACCTGATCGTCCTGCGGCTGCCGAAGAGCTGCCTGCAGTCGCGGCAGCAGTTCTTCATCGGGGTCGGCAAACGCAAGCGCCGTCAGTTGGAGAAAAAACTCGGCGGGAAAATCCACTTCGCCAAGGTCGTCTTCATCTACGACGGCAAGAAGCTGAAGGTGAAGAAGCACAAACCCTTCCGCTACCTGATCAACCCCGGCCCCCTCGCCGCCGGCTCCGTCCACCAGGTCAAGGCCAAGGTGACGGCGATCCTGGAAAAGGGCAACCAGGAACGGAAGATCAAACGCACGATCAAAGGCACCGTCAAAGCCTGCTGATCTGAACTGGCCCGCCCGCTTCGAAGAGGAGCGGGCGGCGCCGGCCCAAATGATCGGCACTGGATCCGCGGCGGCAGCAGGACACCAGAGCACGAGCAACCGATCAAGGTCTTCGGGGTATCCCTCTCCATGAACGACTGGGTCGCTTAGCCGTCACCTTCGTCACGGCGTTGGGTATCGGTGCCTACGCCTACGCGAGCGCTTCCGATCTCGACCGAAACGGAACGCTCGGCACGATCATTTTCAGCACGCCAGCCGACCTGGCGATTTTCGTCCTCCCCGTTCTCGCGATCGCCCTTGTCAACCGCTGGTGGGCCCTATCGCTTGCCTTCGTTCCCTTCGCCGTCGAGTTCTACCTGCACGAAGCCACCGACTACGTCTATCCCTTCCACGAGGATCCCTATCCAGCCCTCGTCCTCATGGGGACCCTGATGCTCCTCGTCATCTACTCGCTCGGCTTCCTGCTCCGCGCCGTTTGGGATTGGATGGTTCCCGAGGGCTGGGCCCGAAGGCACCGCCCCCTCAGCCGGTCATAAGAGACCTGAGCTGCAGAGGAATCGCCCTACCCGCAGCTTCCAGTCGAACCCCTGACAGGATTCGAACCTGTGACCTTGGGTTTCGTAGGACGGGAGAGCGGCGTGCTAGCGGCGCCGATATGACCGAATTGAACCCGGACCCGCAACTCTTTTTTGGCCCGCGCGCACCGAGGGAGGCGAATCGAACTAGTGCCTATAGGCAGAAGTTCTTCCGTCAGCAATCTATCCCGAGTCCAACTCCATTTTTAGCTGGTTTTCACCTGGCCCTTTCTGTCTTGGGCGAATTTGGATCTGGATCGTCGTCGGTCCATAGGTGACAACCGCTTCCTCGTCGGCATCGATAACGACCCCATACGGTTTGTTTTCTTTCCAGCCAGTAGGCGGGGCAACCGGAAAGATAAGCCGACGCCCAGGAAGGCGAAGAACTCTCCGCTCAGCAAACCCAGGTGGAAGTTCTTCTGCCGCCCCCCCTTCTCTGGAAATCGCCCTGGACATAGAGGGCGCCTGTCCCTCATTACCAAATCCGGCTGAACCAGGACGAGTCTCCACCAATACCACACCACTCTCAAAGCCCCCACGCTCCTCGCGCTTCTGTTTCGCCGCCCCTTCCACCTCCTCGAACGAGACATTGTGAATCTTCGCCGCTGCTTGGAGTAGCTCAAGAAGATCAGCTAGCTCTTGAACGCTGGCGACATCGTCCGTGGCCCAGTAGTACTCGACGGCCTCCTCAATAACCTTTGCACGAATTAAGGTAGCTAGCTCACTCCGGCTTGCGGAGTAGATGAGCGCTCTCTCTCCCCGCCTCTGGATACGAACCGGAACGAGGTCTCGAACTAACTTGCCGAATGCCTGCTGGCGATCAGTATCTCCCCAGGGATCTACGGAACGCACTCGGGCGCCAGCATCCTCCAAAATGTAGTATGCATGCGAAAGCCGGCTCCCTTCCAACTCAATCGGGGCATTGAACCGCTGGCCAACGCTAGCCACACGTTTCAAAAAATCCTTCGATCGCAGATATTTGACGTCTGGTCTGATCGTCAACGTCACACGTGGCCCTTGTGCACGCTCCATTGTTTGAATGGCTGCAGCCAAGTCTGCTTCATTCCTAATCGTCAACCTCTCGCCGCTGTAGTAACCGCGGGCTCGCTCCACGTCAAACCGGGGTTGTTTGGGGGAGGAGAAGAACCACGGCAGGACGGGCGTGTCCCTGCCTCGGACGCCGGTAAAGAACATGACCTCAACGTCCGTTTGTACTTGGTCCGCGAGGATCGCGCACATGTCCGCTACTTCTAGGACGACCTCATTCGATAACGCCGCTCGCCAATCCCAGGGTACGCCGGCAGCGCGAGACCTGAGACCACCCTTCTTGTCGACGTCGATGAAGTCCGTCTTGCAGCGAAGGTGCCGCTCTACAACCCTGGCATCAACATCCACGCGGAACGAGTCATGAGGATGAAACAACAGGGAATCTGGAATTCCCCAAGTCGCGTCGACTAGCACGCGGCTGCTCCCCGGCCGCGCAAAGGCGTAGGCGCCAGCGTCAGCCAAAAGAAACCGATGAACCAAGAAGGCAATATCGGCTGCCGATACTCCTCGCTTTATGATCCAAGCAGCAGTCTTGAGGAGAAAGCTCTCTAGCTGCTCGTAGCTCATGCATACATCGGTTCGTGCAGACATGAGCTCGGGATGCAGCGCGTCTGCTCGAATATCGGTTCGAACAACTACGGGCTCAGAGATCAGCTGACGAAGGTCCCGCTCGAGTTCTCGACTCACGTTTCCTTCAGCTAGACGCCTAACGATGCGGTCACCATGAAGAAGTCTCACGTCCCCATGGGGAAGACCAGCCTTCGCGAACGTCTGTACATGTTCCGCCTTCGGGAACCCGGCGGGTACCTCCGATGCTTCCTTGAAGAGCCTCAAAGGGCCAGCGAGATCGCGAATTGGTCCTCGAGTCCAGCCAGCCCCAGGTGCCAACCCCTCCTCTCTATGCTCCTCGTCGTACTGAACAACCCAGACCCGGGACTCCCCGTCCCATAGCCACTCAAGATGGCATCGAGGGTCCTGCTGAGTCACTTGTCGAGCAACCGCTCGAAGGCACTTTGGTAAGTCCTCCAAGGAGTCGCATCGCAAGCTCGGGGTAGCTGGCGCCTTACTATCGACTCGTAGCGGAAAGCTCCGTTCCTCGATAGCCCCTGCCAATGCGAGATCGGGCTCCCAGATCCACCTCCTGGGGTCACTGCTGACCCTTCGCTCGTTTGACAGATGCCCGCGAACGGCAAATGGAATCCAGGTCTGGATGACAACGCCCAGAGTTGCGCGGTCCCTGCCGTCGGCCTCCTCTGCAATCCGTGCAATCTGGGCGATAACGGCATCCGTAGTTAACTCGCAACGGTAGCTATTGAGCGCTCCGCGCCTGCCTAGGCTTTCCTGCGCCCCGCTTGAACGCACAATCACCCCATCCGGGCAAGCCCCCAACCTTGAAAGACCCTCTGCGATGGCAGTGCGAACCTGTTTATCGATCTTGCCGCCTACAAGACCACATCGAACAGCGACAAATGGAGGAGTCCAAGCACTTGGTAGCCCACTTAGGCCTGCCGCCTTTAGGCCGAAGCTAGTCGCGTCGCGCAGCCATCCCTCCCCCTTGGTCGCGAGAATCGGAACCGGCGACTGCATTACTCCGGCGGTTTCCGCCCCGCGCTAGGAGCCCCGAGTAGGGTCTCCGCCAAGCGATACAGCCGAGCCACAGTGAAATCGGAGAAGTACCCCAGTAGCAAGCTGATGCCTACAACCGCAGCTCCCTGACGCAGCAATTCCTGGTTCAGCACCTCAAAGATGCTCGACGTGATTATGGCGATAAGCCCAAGGGAAAACGCACCGGACAAATGGGGCGTAAACACTCGCCAAGGTAGACGGTCGGCATTCCAAAATCCCTTACCGACAGAGTGATACAACCACTTTACTGCGAAGAGAGTGCCACCGAGTAACCCACCGAACCACGCATAGCCGTAGACCTTAAACGTCGCATAGCGATCATCGGATACACCTAACCAGTCCTGAGGCGTGCCAATCCATATGAGCAATAAGAGAAATGCCGCGCCATACAGAAGCAACGCCAGATAGATAGCCTCGATAAATATTTGGAATCGAGACCAGCGGTCCTTATATCGTGACTTCCACTCGTCCTCGTCGCGGTTGTCAGTCAGATCCCGCGGCGCGAAATCGACCTCTTCATGGTCGCCAATCTCATGTTTAGGCTGACCTAAACCCCGCTCGTGCTTTTGGTCGTTACGTTCCGCCACAATGGTCAGTACCGTCGTGGCGCTTGATCGCTACCGCAGCGACGTCGCTCGGGCGATCGTGTCAGTTAGTAGATCCTGCCCAGGAGAGTCATTCCAGTCCCATTCATCGGCACGGCCTTGCTCAATTGCAATCGCGCGACGAAGCGATTGACTTGGAATTGAGTCTGACGGCGCTAGCCATTGGGTGCCATCCGGAAGTCTGATGTACAGATAGGATCTGTCGCACCTGATCGCATCTTGGATGTCACTGAAAGTCTCGATGGAAGCGAATCGAATCGCCTCCAAGTGCACTTCGGCGGCAGACACGAGATTCATTTCGGCCAGCGGAACTAGGTGCATGTGGGCGTGGTCGATGCTGCAACCCACATCGGACCCGGCTTCCTTAGGTCCATGCTCGAACCAAGTCAGGGGACCAAAGAGCTTTTCCCACCTTTTGGCTAGCCCAGCTAGCTCACAGTCGACCCCAGGGTTGTGGCCAATCACCTCAGCGAAATTCAAATGATGCTCGCGGGGCAAAGCGAGTAGCCACCCCGGTACCAGGGGCCCAACGGAAGGAACGCCGACAAGGTGATCGGTCTCGGCGACCACTGTCCAGTTGGTATTGACTGGACCGTCCCCAGCCAGCTTCTCGCAGAAGCGACAGCTCCCCAATGGAGGAGCAGTCGATCTCGCCGAACCGAGGAGAGTGCCCACGCTCATCACAGATAACGTAGCGTGAATGCCCGACGCCCTGTGCATCCGTGCTAAGTGGGCTCCTAATGAGCGCGCCGTCCTCTAGATCTTCTCGCCCCGCCCGCAGCCACTCCTAGCCCACAGCATCCTGAATGGCATCGAAGCTCTCACCTACGGCGTGCGTGTAACGAGCCAGCATGGTCTCGACGCGGTGTCCGCGATTCTCCGCCAAGTCGCCGTCGGTGACGCCGGCGGCTTGCAATTGCTGTGACAGCACTCGTGAGGGCAGAGTCTAGGCCGGGGCTTCTTAGGCTGGGCGCCAGAGGTCTCGATAGAAGTTGCGCTCTTGCCACATCCGGCCGGTTGGGTCGTGGAGAGCAGCTTGCTGTTCTCGCCGCTTTTGCGAAGCGATGCATTTTCTCGAAGGTGAAGAGGCGGATCGGGCGAGGCTTCTTCTTCGCTCTTTGATCGTTAGCCCGGATCCGACCCCCCTTGAAGGGGTTGGGGTCGCAGACTTCATCGGTGATCGCGTCCTCGACCATTGCCGAGAGGGAGCGGATGATCCCGACCGCTCCCGTGGCGACGCCGCTGATGCGGTGCTCGTTGGTCGCGTTGGCCCGCTCCGAGCGCGGTCCTCTCGGTTAGACGGCGAAGTAGGCCGAGAGTGTCCGACCGATCCGAGAGGCCGTTGGCCCGGTCAATCGCTCTGCGCTTCGCCTTTCCGAGCGAAGGTTCCTTTGTCTCGATTCCAGGAGGGCTTCGCGATGTAGCACGCGTCGTGTCCCCGGAGCACAGCGGAACGCGCCTGACAGGATTCGAACCTGTGACCTTCGGTTTCGTAGACCGACGCTCTATCCAACTGAGCTACAGGCGCGGGTTGCGGGGTGGCGCCCCGGTGGGGGAAGTTTACGGGCTTTGCGGTGGGGGGCGGGCGTTAGGGCTGGTCTTTGAGGCGGACGTGCCAGCGGACGTTGGCCGCCGCTACGAGGGTGCCGTCGCTGTCGGTCAGCTCGATCTCGCAGGGGAACTCGACTTTGCCGTCGGCGTCGAGGGTGGCGAGGGCGTCGGCGGCGGGGACGCCGAGGCGGGCCTTGGCGGTGATCGGGCCTTTGGCGATCCTTTCGTAGGAGATCTCGGCGCTGCGGGCCAGGGGCGTGACGTCTCCCATGCGCTCGGCGAAGGCGCCGACGAAGGCGGCGCCGGATGCCGTCTCGGCCGCGGTGAAGAGGCCGCCGGCGTGCTGGGAGCCGACGTGGTTCAAGAGCTCGGGCCGCTCCGGGAGGACGACGGTCGCCTCGCCCTCGGAGATCTCGATGATCTCCAGGTTGAGGTGGCCGGCGAAGGGCACTGCCTGGGTCATCCCTTTGGCGATCAGGTCGAAGTCGGTCATCGATCCACCCTATCTCCGCTCAACGGCCCTCAAACTCGGCGTGCCCGGGGCCGCCCTTCTCGAGGAAGGTCTGGACAGCGTTCTGCAGGTCCTCGGTGGCGCACAGCTCGGCGGCTTCGGTCCGCACCGCCTCGTCTGCGGCCGGGATCCCGCCTTCCCGGAAGCGGCGGAGGATGTGCTTGGTCATCGCGTGCGCCTTCGTCGGCCCGGCGGCCAGCTCCTCGGCCAGCTTGCGCGACGCCGCCTCGAAATCGTGGTCCTCGTAGAGCAGGTTGACCACCCCCCAGCGCTCCATCTCCTCGGCGCCGAAGATCCCGCCCGACATTACGAAGTGCCGGGCCCGGCCGCTGCCGGCGCGCTCGGCCAGCCGCTGGGTCCCGCCCATCGAAGGCGTCAGCCCGACCACTTTCTCGACCAGCCCGAACTTGGCTTTGGGCGAGGCAACGATCAGGTCGCAGGCGAGCGCCAGCTCGAACGCCGCCGTCAGCGTCAGCGCGTGGGCGGCGAAGACGACCGGCGCCGGCAGCAGTTCGACCTTGTCGATCATCTCCAGCAGGTCAGTCCAGAGCGCGCTCCCCTGCTCCGGCGTCAGCCCGGCGAAGACGTTCACGTCGACTCCGCCGGAGACCGCCCGCCCCTCGGCCCGAATCAGCAGCGCCCGAGGCGGCTCCGCCGCGACCGCGTCGATCGCCGCCCGCAGGTCGTCGATCATCCGCTGGTCGAAGAGGTTCAGCGGCGGGCTGTCGAGGGTGATCGTCGCCAGGCCGCCCTCGCGCTCCAATTTTGCCGCCGCGCTCATAGCTCCGGAACCCTATGGACCTCGAACAGGTTCGTGCCCAGTTCCTGCCCGTCGAGGCCGGCGGTGATCGCGACCAGCTCGCCCGGCTCGGCGATCCCGTGCTCCGCGGCGAGGCCGGCGCAGTGCCCGAGCAAGCTGCGCAGCTCGGTCCCGAAGTCGCTCTGCACGGCGGTGACGCCGAACAGGAGGCTGACCCGCCGCACCGTCTCTCTATACGGGGAGACCGCCAGCACCGGCACGTCGGGCCGGTGGGCGGAGACGAGGCGTGCCGTGCGGCCGGTGTTGGTCGGCACCACGATCGCCTTCAGGCCGAGCCGGTAGACGGCGCCGACGGCGCTCTGCGCGACCGAGTCGGCGACGTCCTGGGTCGCCTGATCGGTGCGGCCCAGGAGCCACTCCCAGTACGGGAGGTCGGGCTCGGTCGCCCGCGCGATCCGGTCCATCACCGCCACCGCCTCGACCGGGTGCTGGCCGACCGCCGTCTCCTCGGAGAGCATCACCGCGTCGCTGCCGTCGTAAATCGCGTTGGCGACGTCGGTCACCTCGGCCCGGGTCGGCCGCCGCGCGGAAACCATGGAAGCCAGCATCTGGGTCGCCGTAATCGCCGGCTTCGAGACTTTGCCGGCGGCGCGGATCAGCCGCTTCTGCTCGATCGGCAGCTGCTCGAGCGGCACTTCGATGCCGAGGTCGCCGCGGGCGACCATGATCCCGCCGGTGGCAGCGCGGACGATCTCCTCGACGTTCGCCGCCGCCTGCTGGCGCTCGATCTTGGCGATCACCGGGATGCGGGAGCCGAGCTCCCTCAGGCGCGCCGTCACCGGCTCCAGGTCGGCGGCGGTGGAGACGAAGGAGATCGCCAGCAGGTCGACGCCGTTCTCGACCGCGAACTCGACCCAGCCGAGGTCGACGCCCGTCGTCGCCGGCAGATCGATGTTGCCGGGGATGTTCATGCCCTTGTGGGAGGAGAGCGTCCCCCCCACCTCTACCTCCGCCCCGACGCCGTCGTCGTCGGCGTCCTCCTCGCTTACCCGCAGCCGGATCGCCCCGTCGGCGAGGTAGACGAGCTGGTCCTGCCGCAGGTCGGAGACCCCGGCCCACTGGACCGGGATCGTGTCCTGGTCCCCCTCGACCTTCTCCGGCGTCAGGGTCACGTGCATCCCCGTCTCGAGCTCGGCGACGTCGTCGCGCATCGAGCCGATCCGCAGCTTCGGCCCGGGGAGGTCGCCGAGGATCGCCACCTCGCGGCCGACCACCTCGGCGGCCGCGCGGATCGCCTCGATCGTCGACGCCTGGCGCTCCCGGCCGGCGTGGGAGAAGTTGAGTCGGAAGACGTCGGCGCCGGCCGCGACCAGCTGCTCCAGCACCTGCGGCTGCCAGCTCGCCGGTCCGACGGTGGCGATGATCTTCGTCCGCCGCCCGAGGTGGGCATCGGGATTTCTGTTTGCCAGCGGCTCCATCTCGGTGACTGTAGACGGAGCGGCTGCGGGCGAGATTTGCCCCTACAATCGAGCGCAGCGCGTGGAGAGGTGGCCGAGTGGCTGAAGGCACTCGCCTGCTAAGCGAGTAGGGGGCGCAAGCTCTCTCGAGGGTTCGAATCCCTCCCTCTCCGTATTGGTCGGGGATAGCTTGCCGAGCCACGGCACATCCGGCCGCCGGATCGGGATAAGGAGGTTTGATCTGGCGTTGCACGATTTATGCCTCGCCGCCGCCGGGAGCGAGAAAGCTATTCAGCTTGAGGTAGATTGGCATGAGGAAGAGGGACGGAGCCACTACTCCGCCCCTCAACCCTTCCGGGAACCAGTGGAATCCCCTCGAAAACGAGACGAGGGGGGTGTCCCCAGGAAGCTCTTTAGTCGTCCTCCTTGTGAATGCGACTGCTGTGGCCGGAGACCTCGAATCCCGGCCGCTTAAGGTCTACTACCAGCACATCGTCTTCCATCTTGGCGGTCCAGCGGCGGGCCACGTCGCGGGAAATACCGTAGTAGTTCAGGAAGGCTTTGCCGGACACGACATGGGTGGCCCGGTTGTTGCCAACTCCCCGCACGACATAAGAGTGAGGGGTAGATGCGGAGGTCTTCTGAATGCCCATAAGTTCGTTCTCGCGGTCGTACAACAGGACGACGTGCTTGGGGTTCTCCAAAGCTTCATAGGCGGCAGCATTAAAAGAGAGAGCACCGCGCTTCTGAATGGTAACTGCAGGCTTTTGCAGCGACACCATGCTATTCCGCTTGAACGTCTCAAAAGGCATAGCCTAGACAGTAGCAGAAGGAATCGACGAAACAGTTATCTGAGCAACGTGGCGCTCAGCGCGGGCCGAAAGCGCTCGGCAGGCAGTCTCCCGATCCGCCCCCTCGCGCGATCGAGTTCGAGCTTCGTCCCCCTCTCCTTTGAAAGCCAGGTGAACAGTGCCTATTCGAACTATGCCCAGGAAGCGGGTCGAAACCCGGCTTCAGCCGATGCACTAGGGCTTGCCAGCCCCTTTGACGGCATTGCGGATGGCGACGGCCAGCAGCGACGCGATGACAAGGACTAGTGCGGAGATCTCGAGCGCGCGCGGCGCTTCGTCGCCCAGAAAGGACGTGACCGCGCCACCAATTCCGGCAAGAGCGCCGAGTGCCAGTATCCCGACCGTCACCAGGTAGCCCTTCTTGTAGACGAGAACGTGGTGCCAACGGACCTGGTGAAGCTTGGCGGGCACGTTGCGCTGGGCTGGCGCACCTTCTCCCCGTCGTTGCAGACTCTTCAGCATCGTCGGGTGCACTCGCACGCCGTCTGCATCGGCGGGCATTGCGGGATTTCCCCAGGAACTCGTTTTTGCGAGGGCGCGGCGGCCGGTCGCGGTTGACTCGACCAAGATGAGACTGGGCAAGGCGTCTCCGAACGCCACGAGCGGCAGGGAGACCGTCTGCTCGGGCACGTCCTTTCGGCTGTAGAGGTACACCACTTTCCCACCAGTGAGCCAGCTCTCTGCGGCTTTGCTCACGCGACGGCGGTCAATGGCGTGTATAGGCCGACGATGAGTCGTAGGTCTGGGTCCGGAAGATGGCGGATTTTTCCGATAGCCGGCTGCCCCCCAACCTTGGCATTGATCGCCCAGGCAGCAACGCCAAGCGCATCGGCCAGGAGCACCGGGCTCAGCACGCCTCGGGTGTTGTCAGCGTGGATTTGAGCGCCTAGCTCCTGCGCCGCGCGTCGAACGCCACGAGGATCGAACTCAGCGAGGCCCGCCGCGCGGCTATCTGAGGAAACCCGCTGGGCAACGCCGAATGCCCGCAGACCCTCGAGCTGGTTAACAATCCTGTCGATCTCTTGTCGATAGAGCTCTCGATGGGCCTTTGAGCTACTGGCGATCATCGGACGGCGTCCTTCGAAGTCCTCGGGGCTCCCGTAGGTGGCGATAGCAGCGCCCGCCCCTCCCCCGCTCGTCGGCGAGGTCGGTACACCGGCAGAGACCACCCCGCCTCCTGGGCCGTCTTCCGGGCGACCGGGTGGCTCTTCGGGGGGCTGAGCGAGTTTGCTGGAGATGCTGAGGCGCGTCGAATCGCACATACCGCAGATGAAGTCCTGGTTGGACAAATCTCGCTCGCCATCCAGTTCACAGGCAAACACGCCGCATCCCAGGCAGGTTCCAACGGGATCGTCCGCTTTCTTGCTAATCGTCCTGCAGCTGTAGCAACCCGCAGCCATCGTCCATCCTCCCGCTCGGCACGTTGATGCCAGAAGGTCGATTCAAAGCAATTGGGGTGACGAAGTCAACAGGGAGGTGCAGGTCAAGGACTCGACTCCGGTTGGCCGCCACAGGCCGGAGTGACCCGTCTCAATCATTTCGCCGAGGTCACAAAGAGCCCCACCGCTACCGCCAAAACCAATGCCGGCACCCCGTACTCGGCAATGTGATGGTGCTCTATTCCGATCTCGCGGAGCACCTCTCCGATGAACTCTCCAACCTTAGGACTGGCCGCAATTGGGAGCTCACCTAGCGTCACCATTGACGATTTTCGCCCCGCGCATTAGATTAGTCAAGTTCGATCACTAAGCAGTTGCAGATTGTATCCGACCGGGACTGAGCCGAGAAAGAGGGGCTTCGATCCCAGGGTTCGAATACCGTCCCATGATCCCCGTCATCGGGCCCCGAAGTGACCACCGGCCGAAGGCGTCCGCAAGAGCGGGAGTTATGGGGGCGGGTTCATAGGCACTGCTTCCTGGGTTTCACGTGCTGGGCCTCAGCCCTGCGGCTGAGCGGGGGCATTGCGCCTGGGCCGAGCGCCCGGCTTCTGCTCAGGCGGGCTCTCGAAGCCGAGGAGCCCGCAGTATGTGTAGATCCCCTCCTCGCCGCTCTCCTGGAGCCGCACCGCCGATTCTTTCTTCACCTGGCGGAAGAACTCGTACATCGCCATCAGCCCGACCATGACCGCGTCGTGTCCTTGCTGGTCGAGCACCTCGGCGTCCCAGGTGACATGGCTGTTGGGTCGCCGGTCGATCGTGCCGGCCGCCGTTGCCCGCATGGCGCGCCGGGCCAGGTCCATGATCGTGCCCGCCGTCAGGCGCTGCCGCTTGGTGAAGGACATCTCGGCGAATTCCTTGTCGGTGACGATGCCCTGACGCCGGGCGCGGTAGAAGACGCGCTCGGCACCGCCCGCCCGCTCCCGTTTGGTGATGAACAAAAAGCCTGCCTGCATCAGTTCCCGGAAGTGGTAGTTGATGCTCTCCAGGGACATGTCCTCTTGAAGGACAAAGTCCTTCGGCGTCACCTCTCCTTGATCGCAGGCCGCAAGGATCTGCACCCGGACCGGGTGGCTCAGCAAGGCAGCCGGTTCAACCTTCGGCGCGCCACAGCGCGTCTGATCCATTGATCTTCCCCCCTTCGCGCCAGCCTCATTTTTAACGGTCGAACTGGCGTGTTCCGGAAGCTAGACGGCTGCCGTGGCGAAGGGAAGAGACGGCCCCTTTATTTTTATGACCAACGAAAATTGATTGCTCAGTTTATGCTCCCCACGTCCTTGAGTTCAACTAAAGGAGGTGGGCAAAGTGACTCCGATCAGCGTCGGAAGCACGGCACCGATGGTGCACATCCGCAAGTCGTCGTAGTCCCTGGGCGCCCGGCTTCGTCGGCCGGTCGGGCGCGCCTATTCGCTACTCCCGTGGCTCGCTCCACCAGTTCTTGGCGTTGGCGAGCGGGCCTTCGCCGCCGCTCCCCCGTTGCTCGCGCCTGGCCTTGCCCTCCTCGCGGGCGCGTTCGGCGGCCGCCCTCTGGGCTTCGGAGAGCTTTGCGATCAGGGTGTCACGGGTCTGCTCGAGCTCCTCGACGCCGGCGACGTGCGCCTGCGCGCGGGGAGCCGCGGTGTAGAGATCGGGGAGGTCGCGGACGTAGGTGGCGAGCTCGGCCTCGAGGCGGGCGATCTGGCGGCGCAGCTCCTGGCGGACCTCGATCGTCTCGCTGTCCTCCGTCGCCTCGTCGACCGCGTCGGCGGCGGGAGCCGCGAGGACTTCCTCGTCGGGGCCGAGCATGCTGGCGCAGGCCATCACCACCACGGCGAGGTCCTTCGGATCGCCGCCGAGCGCCTGGCCGTGCTTGAGGGCCTCGAGGGCCAGCGACTCGAGCTCCGGCTCCGGGGCGACGTCCTCGCCGACGAACGTCCCCCGCCCCTGCTGGCTGACGACCAGCCCCTCCTCTTCGAGCGACTCGTACACCGAGCGGACCGTGTTGACGTTGACGCCTGCCCAGCCGGCGATCCGGCGCAGGCTCGGCAGCCGCTCCCCCGGTCCCAGCCGCCCGGTCAGGATCAGCGCCCGCAGCCGCCAGTTCAGCTGCACCCCGAGCGGGATCTCGCTCTCGTGATCCAGCGCAAACGGGTTTGACTGTGCTATTTTACTCATACAGTTATCTCGAGGGTGTTGCTCTCAAGGCTACCAGTCCGATCAGGGCCTCCCGGAGCTAGAAGGCAGGGGATAGGAGGATCGAAATGAAGACGCAGCTGACCCGTGCCGTCGTGTTCGCCGCCGGACTCGCACTGCTCGTCGCCGTGGCGGCGATCGCCAAGCCGAAGACCACTGCCCGCGTTGAAAAGTTCGAAGCCGGCAACATCGTCGTCACCGATTCCGGCGGCATCTCCCCCGAGCGGCTGCCCCGGCACGAACCGGCCCCGATCACGGCCGAGCTCCACGCCCGCATGGCGACCAAGGACGGCAGCCACATCCCGGCCGCCCGACAGATGACGATCGACTTCGACCGGACCCTGCAGGTCGACACGCGAGGGCTGCCCGTCTGCAGCAAGGGGCAGCTGCAGGCGCAGTCGACCGCCGCCGCGAAGCGGGCCTGCGCCGGGGCGATCCTCGGCCGCGGGACCGGCTCCGCCGAAGTGGTCTTCCCCGAACAAGCACCGATCAACGCGAAAGGGCCGGTGATCGTCTTCAACGGCGGCACCCACGGCGGCACCACCGTCATCTTCTTCCACGCCTACCTCGACATCCCCGCGCCGACCGCGATCGTCGTGGAAACGAAGATCACCAAGGTGAACAACGGCCACTACGGGATGCACACCGTGACCCGGATCCCGACGATCGCCGGCGGCGCCGGGTCGATGACCGGCGTCGACCTGAAGCTGGGTCGCAAGTACACCTACAAGGGCGAGCGGAAGAGCTTCCTCACTGCCAGCTGCCCGACCGGCGTCTACTTCATCAAGGGCCTGCTCGAGTTCAGCGACGGCACCGACCTCAACATCACCCACATCTTTCCCTGCACCCCGATCCGGTAGCCCGCGGCCCGTCCCAGCCCGCCTCCCCCGTCGCCGTTCGGCGGCGAGGGTAGGCTGGCGCCGTGCCCGCCCCCCCAGCTCAGTCGCTCGAGCGCTTCGAGCGGACCTTCGCCGAGGTCGAGGCGCCCTTCGCCTTCGTCGACCTCGAGGCGATGTGGTCGAACGCCGAGGCGATGCTCGCCCGGGCGGCCGACAAGCCGGTGCGGGTGGCCTCGAAGTCGGTGCGCTGCCGGGCGCTCCTGGAGATGATCCGCGCCCGCGACGAGCGCTTCCGCGGCCTGATGACCTACACCCTGCCGGAGACGCTCTGGCTCGCCGAGCAGGGGTTCGAGAACCTGTTGCTCGCCTATCCGACCGCCGACGTCGGGGCGCTGGAAGAACTGGCGCTGCGCTGCGCTGCGAACCCGGAGGGCGCCCCAATCGTGATGGTCGACTCAGTCGAGCACCTGGACATGATCGGGTCGGTGCTGGGGACGGGGGCGCCGCCGATCCGGGTCTGCATCGACGTCGACGCCAGCTGGTGGTGGCTCGGCGGCCGGGTCAAGGTCGGGCCGAAGCGCTCGCCGATCCACACCATCGAGGACGCGGTGGCGCTGGCGCGGGAGATCGAAAAGCGGCCGCAGATCGAACTCGACGCGCTGATGGCCTACGAGGGGCAGATCGCCGGCGTCGGCGACCAGCCGCCGGGACAGCGGCGGCGCGCCGCGGCGATCCGCTTCATGCAGCGCCGCTCGGCGGAGGAGCTGGCGGAGCGGCGGGCGGCGATCGTCTCCGCCCTGAGCGAATTCGTCGAGCTGGAGATCGTCAACGGCGGCGGCACCGGCAGCCTCGAGCTGACCGCGGCCGAGGAGGCGGTGACCGAGGTGACCGCCGGCTCCGGCTTCTACGCCCCCGCGCTTTTCGACCACTACAGCCGCTTCAGCCTCACCCCCGCGGCGGGCTTCGCCTTGCCGATCGTCCGCAAGCCCTCAACGGGGACGGCGACGGCGCTGGGCGGCGGCTACCTCGCCTCGGGTGCCGGCGATTCGGCGCGGCTGCCGGCGCCGTGGCTGCCGGCCGGCCTAGAGCTCGATCCCGAGGAGGGCGCCGGCGAGGTGCAGACGCCCCTCTCAGGACACGCAGCCGCCGGGCTGGAGGTCGGCGACCGCGTCTACCTCCGCCACGCCAAGGCCGGCGAGCTCTGCGAGCGCTTCGACACCCTCCACCTGATCGAAGGCGAGGAGATCGTCGCCGAGGTCCCGACCTATCGCGGCGAAGGAAAGAGCTTCCTCTAGCCGAGGACGCGGTCGGTGTACTCGTTGCTGAAGACGCGGCGGGGGTCGAGGATGCCGCGGGCCCGCTGGAACTCCTCCCAGGCCGGGTAGCGCGGCGCCAGCGTCGCGGCGGTCTGGAAGTGGCGCTTGCCCCAGTGGGGACGGCCGCCGTAGGAGTCCATGATCGCCTCCACCGCCTCGAAGTAGGGGCGCCACTCCATCCCCCGGTACTGGTGGACGGCGACGTAGGCGGTGTCGCGCCCGTGTGCGGGGCTGAGCGAGGCGTCGTCGCCGGCGGAGACGCGCATCTCGATCGGGAAGAAGACCGGGTAGCGGTTCGCCCGCACCCACTTGATCACCCGCCGCGCCGCCTCCGGCCCGTGCTCGCGTGGCAGCGCGTACTCCATCTCGGTGAAGCGGACCCGGCGCTCGTTGACGAAGACCCGGTCGCTGCGGTCGCTGGTGCGGCTGCCCGATGCCAGCCGCCCGGCGAGGCGTGAGAGGGCGGGGATCAGGGACGGGATCGCCTTGCCAGTCGCCGCCAAGGCCTCCAGGGCCCAGTTCTCCAACACGATGTCGTTGAGGTAGGCGGCGGCGCGTCCGCGCGGGCGCGGCGGCCCGTCGAGGCGGTTGCGCTCCAGCACCAACGCCGAGTTGGCGTAGGGAAAGGTGAAAAGCTCGAAATGATCGTGCGCGTCGGCGCGCTGCTGGAAGGAGTCGAGCACCTCCTCGCGGGGGTGCGGGGAGTCGACCCGCAAGAGGTTGAAGGCGGGAACGCAGCGCAGGGTGACGGCGCTGATCGCACCGAGCGCCCCGACTCCCACCCGTGCCGCCCGCAACAGATCGGAGTCGGTCGCGGTGTTGAGGTGACGGACGCTGCCGTCCCCCAGCACCAGCTCCAGCCCCTCCACCTGGGCGGAGATGTTGCGGAGCCCGGCGCCCGTTCCATGCGTCCCGGTCGAGATCGCACCCGAGATCGTTTGGCGGTCAATGTCGCCGAGGTTCTCCATCGCCAGCCCGAGCCGGGCGAGTTCCCGGTTGAGGTCAGCGAGGACGGTCCCGCCCCCGACCCTGACGAGCCCCGACGCCCGGTCGGCGTCGAGGACGCCGGCGAGCGCCTCGAGCCGGAGCATCGTCCCCTCGGTCAGGGCAGCCTCGGTGAAGGAGTGTCCGGAGCCCGCCACCCGGACCTTCTCGCCTGCCGAGGCCGCGGCGCCCACGGCCGCCGCCAACTCCTCACGGCTGCGCGGGCGCAGGATCCGCGCCGGTCGGCAGACCTGGTCCCCCGCCCAGTTGACCCACTCGCCCATCAGCCCGAAACCGGTTGCGGCGCCTCGCGCGGGTCCATCGCGCGGAAGGCGTAGACGACGGATGCGGCCAGGAGCAGCGCGATCGCCAGGCTCGGGACGGCGTTGTCGGTGAGATCGGCGGCGACGCCGCCGCCGATGCCGCCGATCACCTGGCCCGCCGCCCAAGCCATGTTCGAGAGTCCGGCGGCGAACCCCTGGTGAAGACTGCTCGCCTCGGCCGTGTCCGAGATCAGCGTCAGCGCCGGCGTGAAGCAGAGCCCGGCCCCGAGCGCGGTGAGGATGAGGGTGGCGATGACCAGCCCCAGCGTCCCCACTTGGGCGAAAGCGACCATCGCAAAGGAGCAGATCGCCAGCCCTGACACGTAGGGCAGCCGCCGTCCGACCCGGTCGGAGATCCGTCCCGCCAGCGGCGCCAGCGTCGCCTCCAGGGCGGCCCCGGCGATGAAGGCGGCGGCGATCGCGCCGTGGCCGCCGCCGAGCGCGTCCATCCGCAACGGCACCAGCACCTCGACTGCGCCGAACATCACCGAGGGGACGGCGACAAACGCCGCCGCCTCGAGCACCGGCCGGCTGACGAGCGTCCTCATCACTTCCCGCAGCGTCTGCCGCTCCGGCGTTCTGATCTCCGGGAGGCCCAAGGCCGCGATCGCGAGCCCGATCGTAACCACGAGCACCGAGCTGAAGACGATCTCGGTGCCGATTGAGCCGGCCAGCGCTCCCAGCACCGGTCCCAGCAACGCCCCGCCGATGGCGGTGCCGAGGACCGTGCCGATCACCGAGCCGCGCTTCTCCTCCGGAGCGGTGGTGATCAGCCAGGTGAGGGCGCCGGACCAGATCAGCGCCCCGGCGATTCCCTGGATGAAGCGGGCGATGTCGAGCAACAGGATGTCGTCCGCGAAGCCGAAGACAACGCTGGAGCAGCCGAGCACGAGTAGGCCGCTGATCACCGTCCGCTTCGGGCCGAACCGGCTGGCGACGAACCCGGATGGCAATGACCCGAGCAGCGTCCCCGCCGCGTAGGCGGCCGAGAGGATGCCGGCTTCCGCCTTGGTCAAACCGAGCTTGTCGACGTACTCCGGAAGCAGCGGAGCGATCGCGGCAAAGAAGGCGACGTCGAAGAAGATCATCGCCGACGCGAGTAAAAGCAACTTGCGCATTAGGGCATCCAATCAGGTGGATGAGCTCTGCCTCCATTTCGCTTTAGCATTCGAGCGGCGAGGCTCCGGAGGGGTGGCAGAGCGGTTGAATGCGGCGGCCTTGAAAGCCGTTAGGCGCCTTCGGCGTCTCGTGGGTTCGAATCCCACCCCCTCCGTAAATCGCCGTCCTTTGTGAGAAGGTCACGGCATGGACATCCTCAAGATCCTGCCGCTCGCCTTCGTGATGGTCGCGGGGCCGCAGATCATCACCGCCTTCCTCTTCGTCACTAGCGAGAACTGGCGGCAGATCTCAATTGCCTATGTACTGGGCGCCGCGCTCTCGATCTCGATGGTGATGGGCGCCGCCTACCTGCTGACCAAGGGCGCCGGCGAAGGGGGCGAAGCCAGCGGCTCCGGCCTGACCACGGTCGACTACATCGTCCTGCTGCTGCTCGTGTTCGCGGCGATACGAAACTTCCGCAAGCGAAACGAGAGCGAACCTCCGAAATGGATGGGAAGGCTGCAGTCGGCCACGCCGAAACCGGCCTTTGTCCTCGGCTTCCTCCTGCTCGGCTTCTTCCCCAGCGACCTCGTCACCTCGATCAGCGTCGGCGGCTTCCTCTCCAGCCACGGCGATCCCTACTGGCAGGGGCTCGTCTTCGTTGCGCTGACGATGCTCCTGCTCGCCGCGCCCGCTCTGCTGGTGGCAACGATGGGCTCGCGCGCCGAGGCCTTCCTGCCGAAGGTCCGCGGCTGGATGGATCAGAACTCGTGGATCATCAGCGAGGTCGTGATCGTCTTCTTCATCGTCATCATCCTCACCGGATGACGAGAACGGCTTAGCTCTCGTCGAGCTCGACCCGTTCGATCGTCTGCGCCTCGAGCGGCTTGTCGGCGGCGTCGGTCGGGACCGACTCGATCGCGTCGACCACGTCCATGCCGTCGATCACTTCGCCGAAGACGGTGTGCTTGCCGTCAAGCCACGGCGCCGCGCCGGTGGTGACGATGAAGAACTGGGAGCCGTTGGTGTTCGGCCCCGCGTTGGCCATCGCCAGGGCCCCGCGAACGATTTTGTGGTCGTTGATCTCGTCCTCGAAGGTGTAGCCCGGGCCGCCGCGACCGGTGCCTTCCGGGCAGCCGCCCTGGACCATGAAGTCCGGGATCACCCGATGGAAGACGAGCTGGTCGTAGAACCCTTCCGCGGAGAGCTTGCGGAAGTTCTCGACGGTTTTCGGCGCGTCCTCGTCGTGAAGCTCGAGCACGATCGCCCCGGCGCTGGTGTGGAGGGTTGCTTGCGACATGCGGTTCACCCTAGCGAGATGGTTAGCCCGTGACCTCGACCGCGACCGGGGCCGAAGCCCCTGGTGCATACGGCCAGCGCTCCTCCGCCAGCACCATCGCCCGCAGCCGAATCGAAGCCGTGCCGGTGACATAGCGGAAGCGATAGCGGGCGCGGTAGCGACCGTGGTGGTCGGTGCGGGTGACGAGGATCGGGCGCCAGCGACCCGTGGCCTGCTCGCGGTACTGGATCGCGATCAACTTGCCGCGCCGCGGGATCGCCGCTTCCCTGCTCCTGACCTTGCCGCTGAGGCTGACGACCTGTCCGGTGCGGAGAGTCCGGGGGACGGCGCGCAGGGAGACGCTGGACCTGACGCGCAGCTCCAGCCCTGGGCGGCGCGCGGAGGCGAGTTCCCCGTCGCCGGGGAAGGCGACGGTGACGCGGCGCGAGGGACCCGGCGGCAGCCGCAGCTGGAAGCCCCCCTGCTCGCCCGTCTCCACGGTCTGGACGCTGCGCGGGACGAGCGCCCCGTGGGAGGGCCGGGAGACGACCCGCAGCTGGCGCCCGGCGAGCCCGGCTCCGTCAGCACGGGTAAGACGGCCGCCGATCAGAGCCGAGGCCCCGAACCCAATAGTGAGCGAGTCGCCACCTCCTGGGCCGCCCAGCAGGCGGGCGAACAGTCGCGCCTTCCCCTTCGGGTGCGCCGGCTGCGCCTGGGGCATCGGAGGAGCCGGGCGCGGCGGCAGTGGCTTCCCCGGCGGCAGCGGCTTTGCCTGCTCGACCGGCGGCGGGGGCAACCTGCGGATCGACATCTGGGTGCCGTCGGTGCGAAGGGTCGTCGAGGTGGCGTTGCCGGCGCCGTCGGTGGCTTCGGCGCGGAAGACGAAGGTGCCGTAACCGAGGTCCGGCATCGGGGCGACGAGGCGAGCCCTGCCCGGCGCCTCCGCCGGCACCATCTTCGTCGGCAGCTCCGTCCACACAGACGCATCGCTGCGCCGGTAGTAGATCTCTCCTTTGGCGGGGCCCGAGAGAACGTCCACCACGCCGGCCCAGATCTGCTTCTCGGGTTCTTCGGCCGGGAAGTCGACCTTGGGCTGGACGTTGTCCAGCCGCAGCGGCACCGTGATCGCGGTTGCCGGCGCTTCGTTTTCGGCCTCGTCGCGCAACCACACCTGGAGGGAAAACACTCCTGGCACCGGGACGGAGAGGTCCACTAGCGAGCTGCGGTCCTGACCGGGGACGAATTGGGGGCCCGAGTCATAGCCAGGAAAGCCGAGCATTCGCCAGGAGGCGCCGGCAATCGGGCTGCCGGGCGTCTGGTCGGGGTTCTCCCAGACGAGGTCGAAGTCGTTGGTGCGCCGCCAGCCCTCGCCGCCGAGCAGTTGCGGCGCCCGCGGGTGCACGGGCGGGTTGTTGTCGATCAGGAAGCGGACGGCATCGGTGCAGGCAAGGTTCTCGGCGAAGTCGGAGCTGCAGTGGGAGACCGAGTGGGCGCCGTCGGTGTAAGCGGCGCTCTCGATGAAGTGGGTGGTCGTCTCGCGGGTGGGACAAGGGCGCATCGCCGTCGCTCGCCACTGGCTGTCGACCGCGGTCAGGGCGCACCTCCACTCGTTGCCGGTTGCGAGGCTGCCGTCGATGAAGGTGCCGCTGTAGCGCACTCCCGAGCCGGCGTCACCATCGCTGACCACCACCCACTGCCGGCCGCGACGCCAACTACCGGCGACAAGTGGGCCGCCGGTGATCGCCGGGGAAGGCAAGGCGTCGTCCTGCACGGTCAGGGTCAGCGCCCGCAGCCCCGACCAGGAGGTCTGGTCCAGCGAGCACCACTTGCTCTCGGCCCGGGCGCAGAGGAGGCGGTCCTCGAAGGCGGCCACCGGCGAGCCGAACCCAATGCTGAAGTCCCGCAGCGCGGTGTCCGTGTTCCCCGCAGCGAGGGAGGGGCTGAAGGCACCCGACCAGTCGACGCCACCGAGCCGCTGCTCCATGCCGTCGTGGAGGGCATGCCACCAGGTGCCCCGCACGGCGGTGATCCCCCCGGTCCCCGCTGGAGCCTCCCAGCGCCAGCGGGCGAAACGGGTACCGGAGACGGTTCCCTGGGCGTCGCGCGTGAAGCTCTTCATGTGCATGCCGTCGAAGGGGTCGGCGCCCGGTGGCGGGACGCAGTAGGCGTCGGGCCGGAACTTGACGCCGCCGGTGGTGTCGGCCCAGTTGGCGTCGGCCTCGACGAACCAGCCGCACTGGGCGACCTGGTAGGTCGCCGCGCCGGCCTTCGCGGCGGCCAGCAGCAACACGCTCATCGCCAACAGCACCCCCAGCGTGACGATCCTTCCAACGGCAAACCTGGTTCCGGACATAGGCCCTCCTTCGCTTGACTGCGTTCGGAAGGCCCAAGGCGTCGCAGCCGGAAACTCTCCCCCCTGCTGAGTCGCGGCTTTGCCTCTGAGCGCCCGAACCAGCGCCTTTGCGAGAATCGGGTCAATGCCACTCCCCACGCAGGATCAGATAACCGAGAAGCTGCGCGCCGTCATCGACCCCGAGCTGCGGCGCTCGATCGTCGAGCTGGGCATGGTCCGCTCGATCGACGTCAAAGACGACGGCCGGGTTGAGGTCATCGTCTCGCTGACGACCGCCGGCTGCCCGATCCGCTCCCACTTCGAAAAGTCCGTCGCCGCCCAGGTCTCCCAGCTGGAGGGCGTGACGGCCGTCGCGGTCGGCTTCGACGTTCTCTCCGACGAGGAGAAAGGGAACCTCCAGCAGACCCTCGGTCGCAACAAGCTGCCGCAGGGCGCACTGGCGAAGGTGAAGAACGTGATCTGCGTCTCCTCCGGCAAGGGCGGGGTCGGCAAGTCGACGATGACCGCCAACCTAGCCGCGGCGCTGACCGCCGAAGGCCATCCCGCCGGCGCGCTCGATTGCGACGTCTACGGCTACTCGATCCCGCGCATGCTCGGGGTCAACCGCAAACCGGACGTCAATGGCGAGCGCAAGATCCTGCCGCTGGAGTCGCCGAGCGGGGTGAAGGTGATGTCGATCGGCTTCTTCGTCGAGGAGAACTCGGCGGTCGTCTGGCGCGGCCCGATGCTGCACAAGGCGATCCAGCAGTTCCTCGAGGACGTGGCCTGGGACGAGCTCGAGTACCTGCTTCTCGACCTGCCGCCGGGGACCGGCGACGTCTCGATGACCCTGGCCCAGCTGCTGCCGCAGGCGAAGTTCGTGGTCGTCACGACGCCGCAGCCGGCGGCGCAGTCGGTGGCGCGGCGCGGGGCTGAGATGGCGATGAAATTCGACCTCGAGATCCTCGGCGTGATCGAGAACATGTCCGGCTTCACGACTCCCACCGGGGAGCGGTTCACGATCTTCGGCGAGGGTGGCGGGCAGCAGCTGGCCGACGAACTCGACGTGCCGCTGCTGGGCAAGGTGCCGCTCTCAGAGCCGCTGCGCGAGCACGCCGACGGCGGCTCGCCGCTGGCGATCGCCGAGCCCGACGCACCCGCCTCGCAGGCGATCCGGCAGGCGGCGCGGGGGATCATCGCCGCCACCCCGCAGGAGCTGCCGGTGCTGCAGTCGACGCCGGCCGCGGCCGAAGCGCCCCCGGTCGGCGGCACGCCGCTGCCGGTCGTCCAGTAGCCGCCGGCGTGACGAAAGACACACTGGCTAAAGCAACCTTTCGCCCATCCCTGGGTTAAGGTTTGCACACAAACGCCTAATCCCTGGCTAAGAGATACCGGGGAGCGGGGGACCCAAGTGTCCGGGGCTAATCCACCCTCGAGTGGAGGCGCAGGCTCCTTCAGCGCCAGCCCGTCAGCTAACCCCGTAGGCCGACGAAGGAGGAGTGCTAGATGCCGATGTCCCTTGGGGCGGCCCCGAAAACGTCCGCCCTTCGTATTTCATTTGCAGTTCTGGCCCTGATAGCGGCCCTGCTGGCCGTGTCCGCGCCGGCAAAGGCCACCCCTCCGGGCGGTCTTACCTCCACTACCCCGGAAGTCGCCGAACCAACCGTCCCCGGGGGCAAGGCGATGCTGGTCAACGGGCGGGCGATCCCGCCTGTGAACGCACCCCCCGCGGTGAAGCAGGTGATCGCCGCGGCGAACAAGATCCGCACCAAGCCCTACATCTACGGCGGCGGCCACGGCCGCTGGTGGGACGCGGGGTACGACTGCTCGGGCGCCGTCAGCTTCGCCCTCCACGGCGGCAACCTGATCACCAGCCCCCTCCCCTCCGGTTCGCTCGAAGGCTGGGGCAGCCCCGGCCGGGGAAGCTGGATCACGGTCTACGCCAACGGCGGCCACGCCTACGCGGTGATAGCCGGCCTCCGCTGGGACACCGCCGGCAACAACAGCGGCACCGGCCCCCGCTGGCACAAATCCCTAAGAGCAGCCGCAAGCGGCCCCTTCACCGCCCGCCACCCCGACGGGTACTAACCAGCCAAAGCAACGCAAGAAGCGAGAGGGGGCGGGGTACCCCTCTCCCAGAGGCTCAAGGACAGACGTTCCGCAGTTTGCAGACGACTCAGCTGCGCGACGGTCTCTGGGAGAGGGGTACCCCGCCCCCTCTTTCTACGCCGCTTGGTTCTTGAAGTAGTTCGCGTTGATCTCAGCGAATTTGGCCCACTCGGCCGGAAGCTGATCCTCGGCGAAGCAAGCGTCGACCGGGCACGCCTCGACGCAGGCGTCGCAGTCGATGCACTCGTCCGGATCGATGTAGAGCTGCTCAACGTTGTCGTAATCGGCCTCGTCGGGAGTCGGGTGGATGCAGTCCACCGGACACACCTCGACGCAAGAGTTGTCCTTCTGGCCAATGCACGGCTCGGCGATGACGTAGGTCATTAGGGCAGTTCTCCTAACTCGTTTTCCGGGTGCCTGCCGGTTGCCCCGGCCAAGCGCGAGCGACCATTTTAGGGATGATGCGGACGTGCTGCTGTTGACGGGGGCAACCGGAAGCATCGGGTCGCGGCTGCTGCCGCTGCTGCTGGAGCGTGGCGAAGAGGTCCGCTGCCTGGTTCGGGAGCCGCGGCGACTGGGCCCGAGGCGGGTCGACGTGCAGATCGCGCTGGGGGATCTCGGCGAGATGTCGGACCCCTACCTGGTCCGCCAGGCCCTGCGCGGGGTCGACACCGTGATCCACCTCGCCGCCTCGATCCGGGACCAGCCGCCGAAGCGGATCGAGGAGCTGAACGGCCTGGCGACGCTGCGACTGCTGCGGGCGGCGGAGCGCAGCGGCGTCGAGAGCTTCCACTTCTTCAGCGCCCTCGACGCCCAGGCGGCGCAGCGGACGCGCTTCTTCCGCGCCAAGTGGCTGGCCGAGCAGGCCGTGCTCTCCTCGCCACTGCAGACCACCGTCTTCGCCCCCTCGATCGTCTACGACCACAGCGACCCCTGGATCACGCTGCTGCGTCGCTTCTCCTTCCTGCCGGTACTGCCGGTCTCGGGGGAGGGCCAGGCGCGGTTCCAGCCGATCTGGTCGGCGGATGTGGCACGGGCCGTGGTCGGGGCGCTCGACCGCGAGCGCGCGGACGGCGAGAGGACGAGGCGCTATGAGCTGGCCGGGCCGGAGACCCTCACCTACGACCAGATGTCCGACCTCGTCAGCCGCATCGCCGGGCGACCGCGGCCGCTGATCCACATGCCGCTGCCGCTGGTACGCGCCGGGTTGATCGCACTCCGCTCCGTTTTCGGCGAGGCCGTGTTCGCTACCTGGGAGGAGGCCGAGCTGATGGAGGTCTCGATGACGAGCGAGCGCGGACCTGCCGACGCGCAGGCCCTCGGGGTCGAACCGCGAAGGATGAGCGATGTGCTGGAGAACATCTGAGAGCTTCCTGCCGCTGCGGTTGATCGTGGTGGTCACGCTCGTCTTGGCGAGCGTCCTGGTTCCGGCGCAGGCCTCGGCGCGTTCGCTGGTACCGCCGAAGCCGGGCATCTTCTGGGGCGTCAGCGACCGCGGCACGACGACCGAGTTCAACGAATTTGCCGAATTCACCGGCAAGCACCCGGCGCTGCTGCAGACCTTCCACCCCTGGGGCAACAGCGTCAACGCGGCGTACGAACGTTGGCGCGAAACCGCCACCCGGCCGATCCTCCACATCGCCACCACCGACGACCAGACGCTGACGGAGCTGATTACGCCGCAGCAGATCGCGCTCGGGTACGGGGACGAATACCTGCTGCAGATGAACAGCTTCTTCGCCGAGCGGGGGCTCCTCGCCTACATCCGTCCTCTGGGCGAGCCCAACCGCTGCCTCAACGCCTGGTCGGCGGTCAACTGTGACGGCTCCCAAAAAGGGGGCGAACACACGCCGGGTTGGTACAAACAGGCCTTCCGGCGCATCGTCGCGATCGTCCGCGGCGGCCAGAGCCTGGAAGGGATCAACCTCACCCTGGCGGAAATCGGGCTGCCGCCGCTGCAACGGCCGAAAGGGCCGCTGCCGACGGAATTGCCCGAAGCCCCGGTCAGCGTCATCTGGAGCCCACTTCCCGGCGGCTCACCGCGGGTGAAAGGCAACTTCCCCGGCAACTACTGGCCGGGGCGGCGCTGGGTGGACTGGGTCGGCAGCGACTTCTACTCCGAATATCCCGTCTGGGAAGACCTCAACCGCTTCTACGCCGGCAAACAGTGGAAGGGGATGCCGGTTGCGATGACCGAGTGGGCCGTCTCGGGGGAGGACGACCCCCGCTGGGTCAAGCAAGTGATCGCCTGGACCGTCCGCCACCCCCGCGTGCGGATGCTCGTCTACTACACCGGCTTCGGCACCGGCAACCCCTACGACCTCACCCTCTACCCCCGCACCGCCAACACCCTCCGCCAGAAGATCCGCCGCCCGAGCTTCCTCGAAACGGCCGAATACAACGCCAGCCTCTACGCCCCGCTACCGCCGAAGCCGCGGAAGAAATAAGAGAGGCCCGGTTGCCCGGGCCTCTCGAAACTGCTTCCCGATCGGGAAGGGCTACATCATGCCGCCCATGCCGCCCATGTCGGGCATGCCGCCGCCGCCGGCACCGTTCTCCTCCGGCGGTTCGGCGATGATCGCCTCGGTCACGAGGATGTTCTTCGCGATCGAGGCGGCGTTCTCCAGGGCCGAACGGGTGACCTTGGTCGGGTCGATGACGCCGGCCTTGATCAGGTCGCCGTACTCGCCGGTTGCCGCGTTCAGGCCTTCGCCTTCCTTCAGGTCGCGGACCTTATTGACGACTACCGAGCCCTCGAGGCCCGAGTTCTCGGCGATCTGCCGGACCGGCTCCTCGAGCGAGCGGTGGATGATCCGGGCGCCGGTGATCTCGTCCGGCTCGTCCAGCTTCTCGGGGGCGAGGCCGCTCTGCGCGTTCAGCAGAGCAACGCCGCCACCCGGAACGACGCCCTCCTCGAGGGCGGCACGGGTCGCCTGCAGCGCGTCCTCGACGCGGTGCTTTTTCTCCTTCATCTCCGTCTCAGTGGCAGCGCCGACCTTGACCACGGCAACGCCGCCGGCGAGCTTCGCGAGGCGCTCCTGGAGCTTCTCGCGATCGAAGTCGGAGTCGGTGTTTTCGACCTCGTTTTTGATCTGGTTGATGCGGCCCTTGATGTCGTCACCATCGCCGGCCCCGTCGATGATCGTGGTCGTGTCCTTGGAGACGACCACGGTGCGGGCCTGACCGAGCTGGGCGAGCTGGGTGTTCTCCAGTTTCAGGCCCATCTCCTCGGTGATCACCTCGCCACCGGTGAGGATCGCGATGTCCTCGAGCATCCGCTTGCGGCGGTCGCCGAAGCCCGGGGCTTTGACGGCGACGCCGGTGAAGGTGCCGCGGAGCTTGTTCACGACCAGGGTCGCGAGGCACTCGCCCTCGACGTCCTCGGCCACGATCAGCAGCGGTTTGCCACCCTGCATCACCTGCTCGAGCACCGGCAGGATGTCCCGCACGGAGCCGATTTTCTGGTTGGCGATGAGGATGTAGGGGTCTTTCAGCACCGCCTCCATGCGGTCCTGATCGGTGACCATGTACGGCGAGATGTAGCCCTTGTCGAACTGCATCCCCTCGGTGAACTCGAGCTCCATCCCGAAGGTCTGGCCCTCCTCGACGTTGACGACGCCGTCTTTGCCGACTTTCTCGATCGCGTCGGCGATCACGTTGCCGAT